>Ga0075423_10005394_pt1 | contig 11939 bp, 6 predicted proteins | sample SoiMethybrSBSTD2_FD_80114 | JGI IMG/M metagenome (GOLD analysis project Ga0075423, IMG submission 80114) | Bulk soil microbial communities from a Populus tree surrounding site in Tennessee, USA - Soil MetaG P. TD hybrid SBSTD2 | ecosystem: Environmental > Terrestrial > Soil > Tree plantation...
CCGTTTTTGCATGGGCATATCTCCAAGCTGGTCACCAACAGCGTTTCGTGTACCGCTCCGTTCGCTCAACGAGCGGGCCTGGAAGCTCTGGCTAACACCCGGTCCGACGTGTCAAGCATGGTGGACGAGTTTCGACGCCGACGTGATTTCGTCGTGCAAAAACTTAACGATATCCCCGGAATCCGCTGCCTTTCTCCTGCTGGGGCCTTCTATGTCTTTCCCAACATCAAAAGCTTCGGGAGACAAAGTAGTGAGTTTGCAGACTACCTGCTCAATGAAGCAGGTGTAGCTGTTCTTTCTGGAACGTCATTCGGGGAATATGGGGAAGGGTATCTGAGGATTTCCTACGCGAACTCCATCGAAAACCTGGACAAGGCCATCCATCGAATTCGGGAAGCGACAGCTGGATTGTAACCAGAGACTTGATACCCGCCGAAAAGCGCGAGGGCTTGCATTGAAGCCTCGCAAAAAACAAAAGCGCTCACTCTCGCTTGGAAGAGGCCTGCAGATCGATCATTCGGACTCCCGGCACGGGTTCGGTAGTCACCACGCGAATTGCTCGGGCAAATTGGTGGGTGATGTTCTGAATACGCAAAGCTGCTTCGAGAATTGACGCTGTCTCGGTTTTTAGTTCGTTCGAGACATCCTCTCCGCTAAGCTGTGTTGCCAAGACCCTGGCTGCCCCTACGATCGTTGTCAACGGGTTGTTGATTTCGTGACAAACCGTATTGGCAGCTCCTCGTAGAGTATTGAATTTCTCTTCTTCGACTCTTCGAAGATAACCGCTTTTCGTGTCTAGGAACCGATTTACCCTAGCCACTACTTCGAACAACTCCGAGAGCCCAAAGGGTTTCACAATATAGTCGTTCGCTCCGATATCGATGCCCTTGATCTTGTCTTCAACTTCCTCCTTGGCAGTCAGCATGATAACGATCATGTTCGCACATTCCGGAAGCTGACGGACTTGCCTGCAAACTTCGAACCCGTCTATCTCCGGCATGACGATATCGAGCAACATGATATCCGGGAGAAGTTCTTTGACTTCCCGCAGAGCTTTTTGGCCCGAATCGACGTAGACGACCTGAAACCCAAGACCGTTAAAGCATTCGACAAGTAATCGAGCGTAATCCTCGTCATCATCCACGATTAGCAGCTTGATCGGCTTAGCTTCCGACATCGAGCCATCCTACCGCAGCGAATTAGGGGGCAGAAGTGCCTGACACCTAGATCAATCGGCAAGGCGGGGCGAGTGCCTTAAGTCCAATCGAACGGCAAAAGGAGCTGCAGCTAAGGCTGAATGGCTCGATGGTGTTGGGCCTCAGACCCAAGAGGAAAGGGAGAGCCATCCACCAATAAGACTGGTGTCGGATGGTTTCGGCTTCAGCGTCGCGGATAGATCAATGCACTGTGGGAGAGCTGCCATCCAATAACTGTTCTGAGTGATTGGTGATTAGCGATGCAGCTGTAACTTTGTCGTCACCTCCCAGATCCATAAGCCGTACACCCTGGGTACTACGGCCCGCAGCCCTTATGGCGGAGGCTTCCAGCCGGATGATTTTACCTTGGGCCGTAATGAGAATGATCTCGGAATCGTCGTCCACTTTCATGATGGCGACCACTTGACCATTCTTCTCCGTGGTCTTGACATTAATGACACCTTTTCCACCGCGGGATTGGGCACGGTATTCCTTCACGAAAGTTCTTTTGCCGTAGCCATTCTCAGTAACTGAGAGAATCAGGCCGTCGTCACCGCTCACTGTCATCCCGACCAGATAGTCGTTCTCGCCAAGTTCAATCCCCTTCACGCCTCGAGCCTGACGACCCATGTCGCGGACATCCTCTTCGGGAAATCGGATGCACTTGCCCTCATGGGTTCCCAGGAAGATTTGATCCTTGCCGCTGGTTAGCTCGACCGCAATCAGCTCATCCCCTTCGTCCACGGTGATCGCCATAATGCCGCGCGCCATGGGGTTGCCGAACGCAGTCAATGCGGTCTTCTTGACAACTCCCTTCCGCGTGGCGAACATCACAAACTGATCCTCGACAAAATCTTTGACGGGTAACACGGCTGTTACCTTCTCTTCCGGCCCGAGATTAATCAAATTGACAACGGCCTTACCTTTGCCGCTGGTGCCTACATCCGGAATCTCATAAACCTTCAACCAGTGAACTTTTCCCTGGTTCGTAAAGATGAGGAGATAACTGTGGGTTGAGGCAACGAAGAGATATTCCACGAAGTCTTCGTCGCGCGTGCGCATTCCGATGCGGCCTTTACCGCCGCGGTGCTGCATCCGGTAGACACAGACGGGCGTACGCTTGACATAGCCAGAATGGCTGACGGTCACGGCGACATCTTCAACCGTGATCAAATCCTCCAGTTTGATCTCTGCATGCTCGTCGACAATCTCCGTGCGACGGGCATCACCGTATTGCTTTTGAACCTCTTTGAGTTCCTTAACAATCACCTGTTTCAAAACGCGATCGTTCGACAGGATCTCTTTGAGTTCCGCAATTCGTTTGATGAGATTCTCGTATTCTTCAATCAATTTCTCCCTCTCCATGCTGGTAAGTCTCTGCAACTGCATGTCAAGGATGGCTTGAGCCTGGACCTGGGAGAATTCAAATTGTTTCATCAAACCCTGCCGAGCCTCTTGCGGAGACTTGGAGGCACGAATCAACTTGATAACGACGTCAATCTTGTCTAGCGCCTTCTTGAGGCCCTCAAGAATATGGGCTCGCTCCTCCGCTTTCCTTAGTTCGTATTGAGTGCGCCGTCGAACAACCTCGACTCGATGTTCGATGAAAAATCGGAGGATCTCCGCCAGGTTCAGAACTCTCGGCTGCCCATTCACGATTGCCAGCATGATCACGCCGAAGCTGGTCTGCATCGGAGTCTGCTTGTAAAGATTGTTTAAGATGACTTCAGGTTGTTCGCCGCGCCGCAGTTCGATAACGATGCGCATCCCTTCCCGGTCACTCTCATCACGCAAATCGGAGATTCCTTCAATCTTTTTCTCCTGAACCAGTTCGGCAATACGCTCAATCAACTTCGCTTTGTTGATCTGGTAAGGAATCTCAGTGATGACGATCATCTCCTTGTCGCCGCGGGCCTGCTTCTCGACGGCCGCGCGGGCTCGCATCACAATCGAACCGCGGCCCGTGGCATAGGCCTGCGCAATTCCGCTCTTTCCGTAAATGAATCCGCCAGTCGGGAAATCCGGTCCGGGGATCAGAGCGGCCAAGTCCGCAAGGTCGGCCTCAGGGCTGTTAATGTAATGAATGATGGCGTTAACAACTTCATTCAGATTGTGCGGCGGAATGTTGGTCGCCATGCCGACTGCTATGCCAGCCGAGCCGTTGACGAGCAAATTGGGGATCTGCGCCGGCAGATAGACCGGTTCCATCTGGCTTTCATCGTAGGTCGGAGTGAAGTCGACGGTCTCCTTTTCAATATCAGCCAGCATCTCTTGAGCGATTCTGGCGAAGCGCGCTTCGGTATAACGCATGGCCGCCGGCGGATCCCCGTCGACCGAGCCGAAATTCCCCTGTCCATCGATCAAGGCATAACGCATGGTGAAATCCTGCGCCATGCGGACCAAAGCGTCGTAGATGGCAGAATCTCCATGAGGGTGATAATTACCCATTACCTCGCCTACTATCTTGGCGCACTTGCGGTAAGGTTTGTTAGCCACCAGACCCATTTCCTGCATGCCATAGAGAATGCGCCGGTGGACAGGCTTCAGCCCATCCCGCACGTCAGGCAGCGCCCGGCCAATGATTACGCTCATAGCGTAATCAATATAGGAACGCTTCATCTCATCTTCGATGTTGACGGGGACTTGGTTGAACGAAAGTTGATTTTCCATATTTTGAGGTTATCGCAGAATCTCGTGATGAAACCCCAAGCTCAATCTAAGAAAGCACGCGCGCAGGGTGGTGTCACTATGATTTTGCGAACATCAGTAGAGTGGGGACAGCCAGGCGGCTCAACATGAAATTCAAATGTCGAGATTTCTAACGTCCAGCGCGTTATCTTCTATAAACTTGCGGCGTGGCTCGACGGCATCTCCCATCAGCACCGTAAAGATCTCGTCTGTTTCCACCGCATCGTCGATACGAACCTGTAACAGAGTCCGCGTCTCTGCATTCATGGTGGTTTCCCAAAGCTGCGCCGGGTTCATTTCGCCCAGTCCCTTGTACCGCTGGATGGTAAAGTCTTTTTTGCCGGAACTGAGAATCGAATCAAGGAGTTGATCGCGGGATGTTAGCTCGCTTGTCGAGCCGTTCTTGCTTTGAACAATAAATGGCGGCGCATCATACTCGGCCAGTAAGCGGGTCAGCGCAACTGCACGCTTGAATTCCGCCAGGGAGATAAAATCCAGGTCAACGACGCGACGGTAGCTCCCGTTGCCGGCGCCTCCCGAAATAACGAGATTGTGGAGACTGTGCTCTTCATCAAAGACAATCTCGGTTTCATAGCCGAGATCCATGATCTTTCCAGCCAATCTTTCAAGATTCTTCTTTTCCACCAAGTGCGACTTTGTCTCCAAGCCGCTCTCGATCAGGAGTGAAACCAGCTTTCGATCTCTGAGGCGTTTCTCAAGCTTTTCGCTGAAAACTCTGTAATCCACGAGATTGTTCAGAAAGGTAGTCAACTGACGCGGCTGAAGGACCTGTTTGTTCTTTCCGACCTTGACTTCAACGTCCTCGGTAGCGCTCCTCATCAACTCGCGGGTAAGTGTCTTCTCGTCCTTGATGTACCATTCCTTTTTGCCCTTCTTCACTTTGAATAGGGGTGGTTGAGCGATGAAAACGTAGCCTCTCTCAATCAACTCCATCATCTGACGGAAAAAGAACGTAAGCAACAACGTACGAATGTGGGAACCGTCTACATCAGCATCAGTCATGATAATGATCTTGTGATAGCGTAGCTTGCTTGCGTCAAAGTCTTCTTTTCCGATACCGGTGCCGAGTGCCGTAATCATGGCTCTGATTTCTTCGTGACCCAGCATTTTGTCGTAACGCGCTTTTTCGACGTTGAGGATCTTTCCTTTCAACGGCAGGACTGCCTGGTACTTCCGGTCTCTTCCTTGTTTGGCGGAACCACCTGCGGAATCGCCTTCCACAACGAAAATCTCGCAGCGCTCCGGGTCTTTCTCCTGACAGTCTGCCAGCTTTCCTGGCAGCGAGGCGGAATCGAGGGCGCCTTTCCGGCGAGTCAGATCTCTGGCTTTGCGGGCAGCTTCCCTGGCCCTGGCTGCTTCAATGGCCTTTCCGATAATCTTCCTGGCAACACCAGGATTTTTTTCAAAGTAGTCGTTCAATCTTTCATTAATAAAAGTCTCGACTAATCCCTTAATATCACTATTCAGTTTTCCTTTGGTTTGTCCTTCAAATTGCGGTTGCGGGAGCTTGACACTAACGACGGCAACTAAACCCTCTCTGACGTCGTCACCCGTCAGATTTTCCTTCATATCCTTGAAGAGGCCTGCCGCCTGGCCATAGTTGTTGATTGTGCGAGTGAGTGCCGACCGAAAACCAGACAGGTGGGTGCCTCCGTCAACCGTATTGATGTTGTTGGCAAAAGAGAACACATTCTCCGTGTACGTGTCATTGTACTGAATGGCAATTTCGACGATAAGGCTGTCCTTCTGGGCTTCGAAGTAAATCGGCGGGTCGTGCAAGACGCTCTTGTTCTTGTTCAGATGCTTGACAAATTCAGAGATCCCGCCCGAGTACTGGAACTCGTGCTTCTTTTCGGTCCGCTCATCGGTAATAGTGATCAATACGCCCTTGTTAAGAAATGACAGTTCGCGCAGGCGCTGAGACAACGTGTCAAAGTTAAACTCCGTTGTATCGAAAATCGTTGCGTCCGGCTTAAAAGTAATTTTGGTTCCCCGTCGATCCGTGTGGCCGGTCTCCTGAAGTTTTTCAACCGGCTTGCCTCTCCGGTAAGATTGCTGATAAACCTTGGAATCCCGCCAGATTTCCAGGTCGAGTTCTTCCGAAAGCGCGTTAACGCAAGAGACCCCGACACCATGAAGCCCTCCCGAGACCTTGTAGCTGTTGCTGTCAAACTTTCCGCCAGCATGCAGCTTGGTCATGACGACCTCAGCGGCCGACCTCTTTTCTCCCGCATGAAAATCCACGGGTATGCCTCTTCCGTTATCCACGACCGTCACGGAATTGTCGACGTGGATAGTCACGTCGACCCGATTGCAATAACCTGCCAGCGCCTCGTCTACCGAATTGTCAACCACTTCATAGACCAGGTGGTGCAAGCCTAACTCTCCGGTAGACCCGATATACATCGCCGGCCGCTTGCGAACGGCTTCTAACCCCTCGAGGACCTTGATGCTTGATGCGTCATAAGCGGCTTCCTTCTCGTTGCTCCCACCGTTCGGCTTGTTATTGCTCACAGGCGGGACCTTAGAGTTTTCCTTACTTGGTTTCCCTTTTTCATGATTCACTTCGCTCATTTTGCGAATCAACCTTTTCAGTGTATATACTGTGAAGAAACTTCTTTGATGCAGCCCGATTCGACCCGGAAAGCCCTCACGCGCTCGGCAGGACAATTCATTTGAATCAATTCCGGCTTCGTCGTGGTTACGAAGACTTGCGTCTTGCCTTCAAGGATAGTCAGCAGTCGATGAATGCGCGTTTTGTCTAATTCGGAGTCGACATCGTCAATCAAAAATACTGGATACTCCCCTTGTCTCTCAAAAGCGACTTCAATTTGTGCCATGTAATAAGCCAGAAGCGAACTCCTGAATTGGCCGGCAGAAGCATACCTCTGGGCAGACTTTCCGTCGATCTCGATAAGAATTTCGTCTCGATGAGGCCCAACCAAAGACCTACCAAGGCGAATCTCTCTGTCTCGGTTCTGGATGAGCTTCCTGTAGAGCTGGTCTTTTATGTCAACCAGGCCAGTTTTTGAAATGATTTCGTTGCAGGCAACGTACCGGACGTCTGAAACTTCTGGCGTAAGTTGTTGACTTGCATCGGCCAACTTACTGCTGATCTTGTCAATGTAGGCGCTGCGAGACTCTATGATCCTTGCCCCCAAGTCAGCTATTTGAAGGTTCCAGACCTCGATCAACTCAGCAGAATCTCTATTATATACCGAAGGAGTCTTCCTCAATAGCGAATTCTTCTGTCTAATAACTCGATAATATTCCGAAAGTCGCCTCAAATGTGTTGGTTGAAGCTGATACAGACCTCGATCGATCAAGCGCCTGCGTTGCTCTGATTCCGATTTGAATTGTTCAATGTGAGCGGTCGAGAAAGCTACCAAAGGAAGATACTGCACGTAGCTAAAGACGTCTTGTTTAGAATTGTTGACCTGTAAGACCTTCCTGGTTTGATTTTGCTCCAGGCTAAGTACAAGTTTCCGGCCTTCCGTCAGAACTTCCCCTACTAAGTAGAATTCCTGCGAACCTCTACTTATAAGGTCGGCCGCTTGGTGCGTTCGAAAAGACTTAGACAAAGCAAGGACATGGATGGCCTCAATGAGATTGGTCTTTCCATGGCCATTACTTCCAAAAATGAGATTGATTTTGGGAGAAAATGAGACTTGTTGCTCTGCGTAGTTCCGAAATTGAACCAAGCTCAACTTGGAAAGAACCATTCAGGCGGAACGATCAGCATCATTTAGTAGTGCAATGTCTCGTTAGATAATCGGACATCATACCCGCATGGGCATGACAATATAACGGTAGCTATAGTCTTCCTCAGTGGCAGGTCGTAACTGTCCTGCACTCTGTTCATCTTTGAAATCGAAGCTTACCGAACTGTCCTGCGTAACCGTAAGAAAGTCCAACAAATATTGACAATTAAATCCTATTTGGACGGCTGAGGAGTTGTAATTGATGTCAATGGATTCCCGCGCTTCCCCCAAGTCGGCATTGTTGGAGCTAATTTCAAACTTATTGTTGTCCAAAAGGATTTTGATGGCACGCGACTTATCATCCGCCAGGAGCGCCACGCGCTTGATAGCCGACGCCACCTCTTCACGGTCCAGCACGATCGTCTTGCTGTTCTCTTTAGGCAAAACAGCTTCGTAGTTGGGGAATTGGCCGGTCAGCATTCGGGAGATCATAAGCCGCTTCTTGAGACGGAAAAAAAGGTGTGTCGCATCCTTCCCGAAACTGACAAGATCGGTCTCCTCAGCTTCAGCCAACAATCTCTGTAACTCGGCCAGAGCTTTCTTAGGAATAAGCGCCCTAATTTCGCTGTTCAAGTGCTCAAAACCGACCTGCTTTTCGATATGTGCCAATCTATGCCCATCTGTTGAAACCATAGTAATGCTCAGTGGCTTAATTAGCAACAGAGCTCCATTCAGGGTGTAGCGAGACTCCTCACTTGCAATCGCAAAAATCGTTCTATTAATGAGGTTCAGTAAGACTTGTGCAGGAATCTCTACGAGCACCTCTTTAAGATCCGGCAATGCCGGGAAATTGTCGGTTGGCAGGCCCACGATCTTGAACGAGGCAGCAGCACAATTGATCTGCAATCTATCATTTTCCAGCTTCTTTATTTTGACGTCCGCATCAGGTAAGGAACGGATTATCTCCAGGAAATTCTTGGCTGGTGTCGTTATGGAACCTTCCTTCTTAACTTTGGCAGGGCAGGTGGTCTTGATTCCAATCTCCAGATCCGTAGCAGCTAAAGAAAGCCCCTCGCCAGCAGCATCGATCAAAAGGTTCGCAAGTATAGGAATAGTTGTCTTTCTCTCAACAACACCTTGAGTCAGGCTTATCTCGCGCAAAATTTCGAATTTCCTAACAGTGAATTCCATATATTACTAGCCCTATTTTTTAATGAAAGTTAATTTAGCAGTAATAGTAACAACCTTTCAACATTGAAAAACTCGGTTACCTCTACTCTTTTCAATAAGAAAGAATGTGAAAAAAAAGAGGACTTGGCGAACTGGTTCGACTGAAAAGTGGAAACAGCAGGAGAAAGATTGAGCATGCACATATTTCTAACAGGGCGAGAGACTCAGTTTAGTGCGAAAGCTTCTGATCATCTAGTGAAATGAATCAAGAAACATGTTAATAATGTTGTTGAAATCTTTGTTTGTGCTTCGTAACGCTTCAACTTTCTTAACTGAATGTAAGACCGTCGTGTGGTGTTTCCCTCCAAATTCTCTGCCGATCTCTGGGAAGGAAGCACCTGTCAATTGACGGCAAAGGTACATTCCCATCTGTCTCGGTTGGGCAATGACCTTGGCATTGTTCTTCGACTTCAGTGCAGAGACTTTGAGCCCGAAGTATTCGGCCACTCGTCGCTGAATTTGTTCGATGCTGATGTGTTTTTCTTGTGATTTCAGGATATGCTTCAAGACTTCTTGTGCCATGCTCAACGAAGCCTTTTCACCACGCAGAGAACTGAAGGCCATCAGCCTTACCAGGGAGCCCTCTAGCTCTCGAACATTTGATTTTATTTTGCTGGCAATATAGAAGGCGACGTTGTCGGGCATTTCAAAGTTTTCGCTCTCTGCCTTCTTTTTGAGAATCGCAACCTTTGTTTCCAGGTCAGGAGGTTGTATATCCGCGATGAGTCCGGACTCGAAGCGAGACTGAAGGCGCTCCTGGAGCAGGGGAATTTCCTTGGGAAGGGAATCGCTGGAAAGTACGATTTGCTTTTGCGCGTCATAAAGAGCGTTAAAGGTGTGAAAAAACTCTTCCTGAGTGGCCTCTTTCCCGGAAATAAATTGAATATCGTCGATCAGCAGGATATCGACACTTCGATACTTTTCTCGCAGAGCCAGGGTCCTGTCATAGCGAATAGCATTAATGACTTCGTTAGTGAATTTCTCTGAGGAAACATAGTTGAGCCGAACTCTTCGATCAATCGCTTTGATTTTGTGGCCTACCGCCTGCATCAGGTGAGTTTTCCCCAACCCGACGCCGCCGTAAATGAAGAGCGGATTGTAAACTTTGGAAGGCGACTCAGCGACCGCCAGTGCGGCAGCGTGGGCGAACTGATTACACGACGCGACGACAAATCGATCAAACGTGTACTTGGGATTCAGAAGGTATTCGACGGAATCAAAGTTCAGAATTGTCTGAACGGGAGTTGCGGACGCCGCTGATTCCTTCTTGGGTTGAGATTTCCCCTCTGCACTGAAAAAGATCTTGGCGTTTGTGAGATTGGAGTTCTGAAGGGCTTCCTGAAGCACGTCCGAGTAGTGATTGCTCAACCATTCTTCGAAAATCTGATTGGGTACCCTGACAAAAAGATTGTTATTTTCGTCCAGCCTTTCAAACTGGATTGGCTTGAACCAAGTGAGGAAATTCTGCCGGTTGATCCGGCCCTCGACAAATTTCAGAACCTGTTGCCATACGTCCATGCGCTGATTCCTGTCGGCTCCCAAGCAAAGTAGGAGGAAAGACCCAGCTGATCTTTAGAGGGGAGTTTGCTTCTAAATTGCAGAGCGATGGAGAAAGATTTAGAGTTAAGAGAACCGAATGTCCTTGCGAAAGAGGCCGCTGGCCCCGATAGAAATAGGTTTGCACTATAGCATAGGCGCAGAGGTTATTCAAATAAATTGACACTCAAAAAATCGATATGCTATAAGAAGGGTTTGGGTTTTGAGACCAGGGTGCCAGTTTAAGGCCCGCGCACTAGGTCTCCTCCTCATACTTATCAATTTGGAGTTTTAGGTTCATGCAGCCTACATTCAGACCGAACAACCGGAAGCGTGCAAAGACGCACGGCTTTCGTGCCCGAATGAGCACCAAGACAGGAAGACTGGTTCTGAAGCGTCGTCGCGACAAGGGTAGAAAACGCCTGATACCCTGATCTCCTTGGATAACAGATTCCCCAAGCCTTTTCGCCTCCGAAAGGCCGAGAGTTACAAGAGGGTATACGATTCTGGGAGTAGGAAAGTCGGCCCGTCGTTGCAAGTCCTGTACTACCCGAACGGACAGGGACAAGTGCGTTGCGGAATTTCTGTGGGTAGTCGATTAGGAAGGGCCGTTAAAAGAAACAGAGTAAAACGCTGGATTCGAGAGGCACTTCGGAAGAACAAAGGATTGGTCCTAACGGGTCTTGATATTGTTGTTCATCCCAAGGCGCGAGTCTTAACATCGGACTCAAAAACGATCGAGAGAGAGCTCACAAGCTTACTGGCTTCTCTAAACCGTAAAGGCGAAGTTGCAATTCCTAACGAAAGCAATACTGACCACCCTCAGAATCTATAAGAGATGCATCTCCCCGCTCTTACCACCTTCCTGTAGGTTTTTGCCAACCTGTTCAGAGTATTCCTACGAAGCCGTCGTCAAGTATGGTTTGCTACGTGGGATCGGGCTGTCGATATGGCGCGTGGCAAGATGCCATCCTTTTCATGCTGGGGGATACGATCCTCTAAAATAGCAAACCGAGCCTGACTAAACCTCATGGAACGACGCCTTCTGATTGCATTTGCGCTCTCTTTTCTGATTATCGTCTTGTCCCGTCCGCTGTGGGAACAGAGGAAAAGCCCGACTGGATCGGGAGACTTGCCAACCACGCCTGTATCCGGCGCCGGGCCTGCCCCGGTTCAGCCAAGCCCGACGAACACGATCGCTACGGCCTCGCAAGGATCCGAGCCTAGGAAGGCCGAGTCTGAGAAGCTTACCACCGTAGAAACGGATCTCTTCAGAATCAGTTTTTCGAACAGAGAGGCTGTCGTGAAGAGCTGGATTCTGCACAAGTACTCTGATAGTGACGGGAAGCCTTTAGACTTGATCCAAGCCAAGCAGGCAGATCTTTTTGGCTATCCCCTGGCTCTTAAGATCGACAAAGAGGACGAGATCTCGAAGCGTCTTTCGAACGCGCTCTTTGTATGCGACGCAAATGGAAATGTGAACCTTTCTAGCAGTGGGCCTGCGCAACAAAGCCTTGCCTTCGAATTTGCTGATCAGCAGCTGCGAGTCCAGAAGAAAATGACCTTC
>Ga0075423_10005396_pt1 | contig 11938 bp, 9 predicted proteins | sample SoiMethybrSBSTD2_FD_80114 | JGI IMG/M metagenome (GOLD analysis project Ga0075423, IMG submission 80114) | Bulk soil microbial communities from a Populus tree surrounding site in Tennessee, USA - Soil MetaG P. TD hybrid SBSTD2 | ecosystem: Environmental > Terrestrial > Soil > Tree plantation...
AAGGCCGCCTAGCGTCGCGCCACCACTTTCCGACCCAGGACCATCGGCCCGGTTTGCCGGCGCGCACCGGTTGCTAGAGTCCCGGCCGTGAGCCGGGCAATCCTCCATCTGCTCAATGACCAGCCGCTGTCGGTCGACCTGCTCGAGGAGCCGAAGCCGAGCGATGTGGCGGTGCTCTGCACGAACTTGCGGACGATGGACGGCAAGCGGCCCGTGTTCATCGACTTCAGCGACTCGACGTTCGTCATCCCGATGGCGTCGGTGCGCTTCGTCGAGATCCCAACCGGGGTTGGGCATGAGGATCGCGCCCGCGCGGCCGCAGCCGCGGCCGAGCCCGCCGACGAGGGCGAGGATCTGGAGATCGACGAGGACTTCCTGAGGCGCGTCCGCGAGGCCTGATCCGACCCCCGCGGCGATCCCCGGGCGATCCTCGGGCGAGCCCGAAGTGACCCCGTGGTGATCCCCAGGTGAGCCGCGGTTGATCTGCGGGTGACCGGCCGTGAACGGGGCCGTGGGTATACTCCGCGCCGATGCCGAAGAACCTGGTGATCGTCGAGTCGCCGGCCAAGGCGCGGACGATCGAGCGTTACCTCGGCTCCGATTACCGTGTCCTGGCCTCCTACGGCCATGTCCGCGACCTCCCCGAGAACCCCGGCAAGGGCAAGTTCGGGGTCGACGTCGAGCACGGCTTCGAGCCCGAGTACGTGATCGCCGACGATCGGCGCAAGCAGGTCGACGCCATCGCCAAGGCCGCGAAGCTGGCGGATACGGTGTACCTCGCGACGGACCTCGACCGGGAAGGGGAGGCGATCGCCTGGCACGTCACCGAGGCGGCGCACGTGCCCAAGGCCAAGACCCGGCGGGTGACCTTCTCCGAGATCACGCAGGGCGCGATCCGCGACGCGTTCGCGAACCCGCGCGGGATCGATACGAACCTCGTTGACGCGCAGCAGGCCCGGCGCATCGTCGACCGGCTCGTCGGCTACACGTTGAGCCCGCTCATCTCGCGCAAGGTGCGCGGCGGGCTGTCGGCGGGCCGAGTCCAGTCCGTGGCCGTCCGTCTCGTGGTCGAGCGCGAGCGCGAGATCGATGCCTTCGTCGCGCGGGAGTACTGGACCCTGCGCGCCCTCCTGGCCACGCATGCCGGCGACGAGTTCGAGGCGGAGCTCGTTCGCATCGACGGCAAGCCGCTCGAGGTCGGCGACGGCGAGACCGCGGACCGCCATGCCGAGGCGCTGCGGGGCCTGCATCCGCGAGTCGCCTCGATCGCGACGAAGACGCAGAAGCGCAGCCCGGCGCCGCCGTTCACGACCTCGACGCTCCAGCAGGAGGCGAGCCGCAAGCTGGGCTTCAGCCCCAAGCGCACGATGTCGATCGCCCAGCGCCTGTACGAAGGCGTGGACACGCCCGACGGGCATGTCGGCCTCATCACGTACATGCGAACCGACTCGGTCGCCATGGCCGGCGTCGCGATGGGCGAGGCGCGTGACGTCATCCGCGACCGCTTCGGCGAGCCGTACACGATGGCCAAGGGCCGGGTCTACAAGACGAAGACCAAGGGCGCCCAGGAGGCGCACGAGTCGATCCGGCCGACGTCGTTCCGGCGCGACCCGGAGTCGCTCGCCGACTTCCTGAAGCCCGAGGAGCTGCGCCTGTACCGCCTGATCTGGCAGCGCGCGCTGGCGAGCCAGATGGAGGCCAAGGAGCTCGAGACGACGACGGCGGAGCTCGAGGCCGGCGCGTATGGCCTGCGCGCCACGGCGACGCGCGTGCTCTTCGACGGCTTCGCCCGCGTCTACACCGAGGGCCGCGACGACAAGCGCGACGGCACCGAAGGCGCGAACGGCGCCGAGACGGACGATGACGTCGACGGGCGGCTGCCCCCGCTGCGCGAGGGCGACGAGACCGACGTGCGGGACGTCACGACCACGCAGCACTTCACCGAGCCGCCGCCACGGTTCACCGAGGCGTCCCTGATCAAGGCGCTCGAGGACAACGGGATCGGCCGCCCGTCCACGTATGCGGCGACGATCTCGACCATCGTCGACCGCGGCTACGTGCGGATCGAGGAGCGGCGGCTGCACCCGGAGCCGGTCGCGGGCATCGTGGTCGACCTGCTGGTCGAGCATTTCGGGGACTACGTCGACCTTGCCTTCACCGCCAAGATGGAGGAGGACCTCGACGACGTCGCCAGCGGCAAGCGGCCGTGGGTGCCGCTGCTCGAGGCCTTCTATCCGCCCCTCCGGGAGCGCGTCGACGAGGTCCGCAAGACGACCCGCCGGAGCGACTTCACCACCGAAGCCACGGACGAGGTCTGCTCGCTCGGGCACCCCATGGTCATCCGACTCGGGCGCAACGGGCGCTTCCTTGCCTGCTCGATGTACCCGGAGCACAAGGAGTCGCGGCCCCTGCCCGGCGACGAGCCGCCCGCCCAGGCGGGCACGGGCGAGACGTGTCCGAAATGCGGCCTCGGGACCCTCGTCGGCAAGCGCGGCCGGTTCGGTCCGTTCGTCGGCTGCGACCGCTACCCCGACTGCGACTACATCCAGCGCGAGGGACCCGAGCCGCCGCCCCAGCTCGCTTTCGAGGTGACCTGTCCGAAGAACAACGACGGCAGGCTCGTCGCCCGACGCGCGCGGCGCACCGGCAACGTGTTCTGGGGCTGCTCGAACTACCCGAAGTGCGACTACACCACGAACTTCGAGCCGATCGGGGCGCTCCACGACGCGGACGACGGACCCGTCGCGAAGCGCGGCGACGGCTTCATCTGCCTCAAGGACGGGGCGGCGATCGAGGTCCCGGACACGGGCTCGCCCGTCGGGCTGCGCCTGCCCGGCGGGCCACCGGACCCGTCGGCGCTCGCTCCGGCACGACGAGCCCGCGGGAGCGGTGGCGGGAGCGCGGGCCCGCGTCGCGGCGCCGGTCGCGCCGGTGGGCGGCGTACCGCCCGGTCCACGCGCACCTCGGCAAAGCCACGCTCCTGACCCGGCCGGCGCGCTGACGCGAGGAGTGGGCACCGCGGCGGGCACTCGAGGCGGCACGCCCGACTCCGAGGTCGCGGCGGCATCGCCACTCGACCGGTTCCTGCTGAGCCTTCGCGCGAAGGACGCCTCTGAGCACACGCTTCGGTCGTACGCGACGGCGGTCGGCGCCTACCTCGACTGGCTCGCGGAGCGGGGCGCGGACTGGCGGTCGCCCGCCCGGACGGACCTGCGCGCCTACCTGGCGAAGCTGGTCGGCTCCGGGGCGCGCACCTCGGTGAGCCAGCGCCTCGCCGCGATCCGATCGTTCCATCGCTTCGCCGCCCGGGCCGGCATCGCGGCGGGCGACCCGTGGGGCTCGATCGCCACGCCTCGACTGCCGAGACGGCTGCCGCGGGTCCTCGAGGTCGACCAGATCGAGCGACTGCTCGAGGTCGTCGAGGACGACGAGCGGGCCGCGTCCGCCGGCCGGCGCCGCGACCCGGCGCTCGGGCTCGCGCTGGCGGTGCGGGATCGGGCGATCATCGAGGTGGCCTACGCGGCGGGGCTGCGCATCAGCGAGCTCGCGGCGGCGGTCCTGTCCGCCGTGGACCTCCGACGCGGCGAGATCCGCGTGTTCGGCAAGGGTCGCAAGGAGCGCATCGGGCTCCTCGGCCGGCCGGCCGTTGCCGCCATCGAGGCCTACCTCGAAACATCGCGCCCCGAGCTCGAGGCCAGGCGCGGCGACCAGGTTCGCTCGGACGCGGTGTTCCTGAACAGCGACGGCCGGCCGATCGGGGTGCGCGGCCTGCGCGGCCGGATCGACCGGCTGTGCCGCCGCGCGGGCCTCCCCGAAGGCGTCTCCCCGCACACCCTCCGGCACTCGTTCGCGACGCACCTGCTCGACGGCGGTGCGGACCTGCGCGTGGTCCAGGAGCTGCTCGGCCACGAGAGCCTGGCAACGACCCAGGTCTACACCCACGTCTCGGCCGCGCGCCTCCGCGCCGCATACACCAGCGCGCACCCTCGCGCGAAACAACGGGCCGGCGTGGCACCGTCCGAGCCCGCATGACCAACCGCCAGGGGCAAGGCGCGGAGCTGTCGGGGGACGGGACGAGCGCCACTGGTGCGGGCGGTGCCGGCGCCGGAGGGCTCGCGCTCGCGCGGGCCGGGCTCATCGTCTCCGGCGCGTATCTCGCCTCCCGGGTGCTCGGCTACGTTCGCGTCCTCGTCATCGGCAGCACGCTCGGCGCGAGCTCGGACACCGACGCGTTCCTCGCGGCATTCCGCGTCCCAGACCTGATCTTCCAGCTCGTCGCCGCCGGCACCGTCGCCGCCGCGCTGGTCCCGATGGTCGCCGGCGAGCTTGGGACGGGTCGCACCAGCCGGGCCTGGCACATCGTCTCGACCATTGCCAGCCTGATGACCGTGGGCCTGGTCGTCCTCGCCGCGATCGCCTGGCTCGCTGCGCCGGCCCTCGTGCCGATCCTGGCCCCGGGTTTCGAGGGCGCGCAGCTCCAGCGAACCATCGAGCTGACCCGGCTGATGCTCCTCGCCCCGATGTTCCTGGCTCTGGGCGCAGTGGCCAGCAGCGCGCTGAATGCCCACAACCGGTTCGCGGCCGCGGCCTTCGCCCCGATCGTCTACAACCTCGCGATCATCGGCGCGGCATTCATCCTGACGCCCACGTTCGGCGTGAACGGCCTCGCCATCGGCGTCGTTGCCGGCTCCCTCGGGCACCTCCTCGTCCAGCTTCCGCCGCTCGCCCGCATCGGCTTCCGGTTCACGCCCAACCTCGACGTCCGCGATCCCGACGTCCGCCAGACGCTGCGGCTGATGGGCCCGCGCACGGTCGCCCTCGGCGCCACCCAGATCACCTTCCTCGTGGCGACCGCGCTGGCGTCTGGCCTGTCGACGGGCTCGGTGACGGCGTTCACGTTCGCGTTCACCGTCTTCTCGATCCCGTTGTCGGTCATCGGGGTACCCCTCGGGATCGTCGCGCTACCGACGCTCTCGCGCGACCTGGCTCGCGGCGCGGTCGATGAGTTCGCGGCGTTGATGAGCCGCGGGCTCCGCCTGATCCTGTTCCTCCTCGTGCCCCTCGTCGGGCTCGGCATCGCGCTGTGCACGCCCGCGACGACGCTCCTGTTCAACCATGGCCAGTTCACCGCCGAGAGCACTGCGCTTGTGGCCAGCGCCCTGGTGTTCCTGTTGCTCGCCCTCCCGGGCGAGGGGCTGAACACCATCCTCGTGCGTGCCTTCTACGCGGACCGCGATACCCGCACGCCGGCGCTCGCGGCGATCCTCGGTGTGATCCTGAACGTCGCAATCGGCGTCCTCGCGGTCCGGGGGCTCGGCTGGGGTCTTCCCGGCATCGCGATCGGGATCGCGGTGGGCTCCAGCGTCGAAGCGGTGCTCCTCGCAGTGCTGCTCCACCGCAGGGTCCCGGCGTTCGACCCCAGCCCGATCCTGCGCCTGGGCGGGCCGGTCGCCGCGATCAGCCTCGCCGCCGGGCTCGTCGCTGCCGGCGTCGTCAGCTTCGCCGAGCCGGCGCTGCTCGGCGCGCCAACCTCGGTTCGGGCATTGGTCGAGCTCGGCCTGGGCGGCGCTGCCGGTGCCCTGGCGTACCTCTTTCTCGCCCGCGCTTTGCGACTCCCGGAGCTGGGCCTCATCATGCGGCTGATGTCCGACACGCTGTCGCGACTCCGGCCGGCGTGACCCCCGAGGCGGGTCGAACCCGCGCACGACCCAAGCGCACCACCCGGGTCAAGGCCGAGGTCGCCCCGCGGCCGGACGAACGACCGAAGGCGGTGCTGCCACCGATCGAGGACCTGATCGCGGCCGCCCGGCCGCCTGGCTGGGAGCCGGAGCCCGAGGCGGCGCGTCCGGAGCCGGAGCCCGCGCCGCCCGCGGATCCCACCAGCGCTCACCTGGCGACGCCAGACGAGCTCGAGGACTGGGATGCCCGCGCCGTTGCCTCGCTCCACGGGCACGTGTACCAGTCGCGCGAGTGGGCGAACTACCGCGCGGCGCACGGCTGGCGGGCGTGGCCGATCGCCTTCGACGACGGCTTCCGGCTGCTGGTCATCGGCCGACCGACGGGCGACCGCGACGCCGGCGCCGCGTATGCGAGTCGAGGCCCCATCCCCGAGGCCGATCCCCAGGTCACCGCGCTCCGCGCCGCCGCGGCGGCGGAGATTCTCGAGGCCGAGGGCCTCGCGTCGCTGACCGTGGACGGGGAGACGCCCGCCGGCAGCGGCCTCGGCGCCCACCTCGAGGCCGTCGGCTTCGCCCCGACCGACGAGGAGCAGGTGTCGCGGCACCGGATGGACGTGCAGCTCGGGCCCGACGACACCCCGAACAGCGACGAGAAGACGATCTTCGGCTCGTTCGGCGCGACCACCCGCAACGCGATCCGCCAGGCGGAGCGACACGGGCTCACGGTCCGGCGCCTCGACGCGGGCGGCGGTCGCCTCGAGGAGGAGTACGGCTCCACCGAGCTCGCGGAGTTCGAACAGGTCGAGCCGTACGACGCCGGCGCCATGGATGCCATGCTCCAGACCTTCTACGGCATGCTCGGCAGCGCGGCTCGGAACAGCAGCTTCGCGCTCACCTCCGAGGACCGCTTCGTCGACTGGTCACGCCGGGCGATCGCAGCCGGGCACATGCTGTACCTCCAGGCCGAGCATCAGGAGGACGGTCCGATTGCGGGTGCGGCCTTCTACCGGCACGGCCACCGGCTGACCTACGCGCTTGCCGGGGACCGAACCGAGGAGCGCCGCAAGTACCCAGGCGCAGTGCCCCTCCTCGTCTGGCGGGGGATCCAGATCGGGCTCGACGAGCGGCGCACGAACATCGACCTCGGCGGCGTGGACACCAGGGGCGACCGCCGGAAGCCGGACAAGGGCGACCCGACCTACGGGCCGTACCAGTTCCGCGAATCGTTCGGCGCCCGCTGGCTCGAGCTGACCGGTGCGCACCGCCGGACCATGCGCCCGACCAGCCAGAAGGTGGGCAAGGTGGCTGCGCGAGCGCTTCGGCTGCTCGGCCGCACCGCACGGTGAGCTCGGCAGCCGACCGACTCCGGCAGGATCCGGCCGCCTGGGACGAGTTCGTCGCCGCGGCCGCGACCGGCCACTTCATCCAGACCACCGCCTGGGCGGAAATCCTCGAGCCACGCGGCTGGCGGCCGGTCCGGGTCGTTGCCGAAGCGCCGGAAGGGCTCATCGGCGCCCAGGTCATGGTGCGGCCCATGCGTGCGCTGCCGTGGTCGTACGCCTACGCCTGGCGTGGTCCCGTCGCCGCGGAATACTCGGAGGCGGCGATCAGGGCATTCACCGCCGCGGTTCGGGAGGAGGCGGCACGAGGGCGCTGGACGCACCTGTTCATCGATGCCGAGCTGCCCGCCGGCGGCCCCGTCGCGGATCGACTCCTGCGCGCGGGCTGGCGCCGGACGCGCTGGATCCAGCCCAGGCGGACGCGCGTCGTGGACCTGGGCAAGCCCGAGAAGGAGCTGTGGAGCGGGCTGGACGGGACCGGCCGGAACCTCGTCAACAAGTCGCGCCGGCTGGGCGTGACCGTGGCCGTCGAGGACGAGGCGGGCCTCCCCGAGTTCGAGCGTCTCCACGATGCGACCGTCGCGCGCCTCGGCATCCGCCGCCGCGACGTCGTGACCGCGTACCGCGCCTTTGCCGCGCGCAACGCCGCGCGCCTGCTGCTCGAGCGCGACGAGGCCGGCACGGCCGTCGCGGGCGTCATCCTCGTCAACACCGGCGACCGCGTCTACGAGGTCTACAACGGCTCGATCCGCGAGGGGCCCGCCGCCTCGGTCGTCAACTACCAGATCCACTGGCAGGCGATGGTCGACAGCCAGGAGCGCGGCTTTGCTTCCTACGACTTCTTCGGGACGGACCTGAAGAACCTGGCCACGTTTAAGGCCCACTTCGGTGGCGAGGAGCGCGAGTTCGAGGGTGGCTTCGAGCTCATCACGAGCCAGGCCGGGCGGCTGGCATTGAAGGTCATGCGCCGCGGTTGGGGACTCCTGCGCGGCCAGTCGACGAGCGAGCCCGGCGCCTGAGCGCCGCCGGGTCAGGCCTGGCGTCTGCCCGAACGCACGAGCTCAGCTCGACCTCTTCGCGACCGCAGGCAGCCCGGTCTGGCCGTTGAGGACGTCCTCCGGCTGCCCCGCGGGCCGCAGCAGGTGCGTCTCACCCCGCCACGCGAGGACCTCGGCCGGCGTGGGATGGCTGAGGAAGCCGAGGTTGCTGGCGCTGTAGCCGTAGGCGCCGCTCGAGAGCACGCCGATCAGGTCGCCGATGGCCGGCGCCGCGAGCTGAACCTCGCCGAAGGAGTCGAGCGGGGTGCACAGCGGTCCCGTCACGGTCACGGTCTCCCCGTCGGAGCCGTCGAGCCGGGACAGGTTCAGCAGCGGGAAGGCCTTGCGGAAGACCTGGCCCATGTTGCCGGTGGCGGTCAGGTGATGGTTCATCCCGCCATCGGTGACGACGAACGTCTTGCCCCGCGTCGTCTTGCGATCGATCGCCCGCATCACGTACACGCCCGCATCGGCGACGAGGTACCGGCCGAGCTCGAACATGAACCGACAGCCGGCGAGCCGGGTGTCCGCGCGGTAGGTGTCGAGGAGCGCCCGGAAGCCGGACCCGAAGCCATCGAGATCGAATGCCTCGCCGCCCTCGAAGTAGGGGATCCCGAAGCCACCCCCGAAGTCGATGAGCTCGAGCGGGCCGCCGGCGAGCTCCGCCGCGCGGACGCCCAGCTCGAGGATGTTCCGGCAGTGCTCCAGCAGCGGCTCGACGCCGAAGACCTGCGTCGCCGTGTAGACGTGGATGCCCCGGAAGGCGAGGCTTGGGTGGCCCTTGACCCGGGCGATCGCCTCGGCCAGGTCGGCCTCGTCGATCCCGAACTGGGAGGCCGTGCCGCCCATGCGCATCTGCGCCCCGAGCAGTTGGAGCTCGGGGTTGAGGCGCAGGCTGACGCCCTGTTGCCGTCCGGCTCGGGTCGCGATGGCGCCGAGCCGGTCGATCTCGCCGAGCGACTCGACGTTGTCGGCGAGGATGCCCGCCGCGACGAGGCGCGTCAGCTCGTCGTCGGTCTTGCCGGGCCCGGCGAACAGCAAGTCGTCCGGCGCGAAACCCGCGGCCAGCGCCAGGGCCAGCTCGCCCGCCGAGGCCACCTCGGCACCGACGCCCTCCTCGGCGGCGATGAGCTGGCACACGGCCAGGCTCGGGTTGGCCTTGATCGAGTACGCCAGCTCGGTGCCGAGGGCCTTGCGAACCGCCTGGGCCCGGGCCGAGATCAGCCCCGCGTCGTACAGGTAGAACGGCGTCCCGTAGCGTTCCGCGATCTCCTCGATCGGGATGCCCGACGGCGCCAGCTGGCCGCCCGAGGCGTCGCCGAACGCGGCCGCGAGGGCCCGCGCCTTCTCAGGCTGCGTGGGCACGGCGAATCGCGGGGCGGTCGAGCTTGCCCGAGGCGCCCTTCGGCAGCTCGTCGACGACGACGATGTCGCGCGGCGCCATATACGGTGGAGCGTTCGCGACCATGTGGTCGCGGATGACCTGGAGGGCGTCCTCGGGCGCGTCGTCGCGCAGGGAGATCACCGCGAGGACGACCTGGCCGACGACGCCGTCGGGGTCATCCACGCCCAGGGCCGCCGCCTCGTGGACCACGCCCGAGGCGATGAGCAGGTTCTCGACCTCCTCCGGGCTGATTCGGAAGCCGCCCGACTTGATCATCTCGTCGTTGCGGCCCATGAAGTAGAGGTAACCATCCGCATCGCGCCGGACCAGGTCCCCGGAGCGCACGACCCGCTCGACCTCGAGGAGCTCGGGCGGCGCCAGCGGGTTCGGGCCGTACACGCGGTCCGTCGCCTCCTGGTTGCCCCAGTAGCCGAGGGCGACGGTCGGGCCGCGATGGACCAGCTCGCCGACCTCGCCCACCTCCGCCGCGCGGCCGTCCTTGATCACCAGGATCTCCGTGTTCGGAATCGCCTTGCCGATGCAGTCCGAGCCACGGTCGATCTCCTCGGGCGGGAGGAACGTCGAGCGGAACGCCTCGGTGAGGCCGTACATGAGGAAGATGCGCGTGCCCGGCAGGAGCCGGCGCAGGGCGTCGAGGTTGACCTGCGGGATGCGGCCTCCGGAGTTGGTGATGTAGCGCAGCGCGGTCAGCGGCTCGGCCTCGAGGGACTTCGCGTTGCGGAGCAGCAGCGACCACACAGGCGGCACCCCGGCCAATCCGGTGATCTCGTTCTGGCGCAGGCCGCGCAGGAGGTCGCCCGGCAGCTGCGACCGCTGGACGACGAGCGACGCGCCCACGCGGATCGCGCACGTCAGCTGGTTGAGGCCGTAGTCGAAGCTGAACGGCAGGACCGACAGGATCCGGTCGTCGGCAGTGTTCTCGAGGTACGTCGACACGATCTCCGCCCCGACGACGAGGTTGCGCTGACTGAAGGCCACGCCCTTGGGCATGCCCGTCGAGCCCGACGTGTACAGGACGGTGCCGAGGTCGGTCTCGATCAGCGGCCGGCGTTCGCCCCGGCCGGGCGCGGCGATGATGGCGGCGAGGTCGGTCGATCCGGGTTGCTTCGGCGCCCGACCGTGGTGGAACGCCTGGGGCACGGATCCCGGCTCGAGCGCATCGAGCTTGTCCGTGTCCGCGATCAGCAGGCGGATGTCGCAGTCGCCCGCGATGTACGCGACCTGGGCCGCCTTGAGTGCCGGGTTGACGTTGACGAACGCGGCGCCGGCCTGCGAGATCGCGAGCATCGCCACGATCGATTCCCACGACTTCTGCATGTAGATGCCGACGCGGTCGCCCCGGGCGACCCCGGCGTCCACGAGGGCCGTGGCCAGCGAGTCGCTCGCCGCGAGCAGATCCTCGTAGGTGTGGCTCGCCTTGCCGTCGACGATCGCGGTGCGCTCGCCATGCTCCTCGGCGGCGCGGAGGAGGAGGTCGTCGAGCGTGAAGGTCGGGCGCGCGATCACCCGCGCTTGCTCGCCACCAGGCGGGCGATCGCGTCGACCGTGTTGAAGTTCTCCTCGACGAATTCGTCGTCCGTGATGTCGATCCCGAAGCGCTGGTCGAGGAACAGGACGAGCTCGACCGTCTGCAGCGACGTCAGCAGGCCGGTGGAGATGAGCTCCTCGTCGTCGGTCACCGCGCGATCGCCCGTCACGTGCTCGCGCAGCCAGCCGCGGATGGTCTCGGCGACGTCCTGAAGCTCCTCGATCGCCAAGTTTGCAACCCCTCCTACGGGACCCAGAAGCTCGCCTCGCCGTCGCCGAGATTGTAGGACCAGTGCTCCGGCACGACCGCCGCGGCCTGGCCCGCCGGATCGGCGAGCTTGACCGACAGCTCGAGCTGCCGCTCCGGTCTCGCGCCCGGCAGGACGCCTCGCGTTCCTCCGGGAAAGCGGAATCCGAGGCGTACGAGGTCCGATCTGGCCGCCGAGACGGCCGAGGGCAGGAACCTGTAACGGACCACGAACGCTCGATCGCGCCAGAACTGCCGGACGGCCTCGACGAGGAGGGCGCGAGCGGCGTCACGCCGGCCGGGGGCCGTCGCCAGGTCGAGGATGAAGCCATCGCCCGAACCCGTCGTCCGGGCGACGGTATAGCCGAGGAGGTTGCCCGCCGCGTCGCGCGCGGTCAGGAGCCGGACGCGACGAGGCGTCCCTGGCCCGTAGCGCCAGCGCAGGAAGGCTGCGGTCTTCTCGGGGATGCAGGTGACGGCGCTCGCGGCCGCCTCGAAGAGCTGATCGAAGCTCGCATCGAACGCCGAGGCGGGGTCCGCCTCGCCGATCTCCACCCCGTCGCTCGGCGCGCGAGACCGGATCGCGTCAACGGCGCGGATGCCGAGGGCCGCGACACTCGCGAACGGCCGCAGGAGCGGGCTCGCCAGGCGGGGATAGCGGCCGAGGTCGAGGACCTTGACCGCCTGCTGGAGGCCGGCGACGC
>Ga0075423_10005397_pt1 | contig 11937 bp, 13 predicted proteins | sample SoiMethybrSBSTD2_FD_80114 | JGI IMG/M metagenome (GOLD analysis project Ga0075423, IMG submission 80114) | Bulk soil microbial communities from a Populus tree surrounding site in Tennessee, USA - Soil MetaG P. TD hybrid SBSTD2 | ecosystem: Environmental > Terrestrial > Soil > Tree plantation...
CTATCCTTGTCGCCGCGGGAAGCAAAGACCCGACACTAAAGTGCCCGATTCTTTAACTTCGCCGCCGTTAATTCAACCGTTTTCTCTATCACTCCAACGGTGATTTGCAACTACAGTTCCGGCGCTAATTTCTGATGCCAAAGCCTACGGGTTGGTAAAATTTAACCGCCAATAATAATTGGTCAAACCGAGGTATTCGTGGATCGTTATGAAAAGTTTATACGCGACACGCTCGTTGGGGAAAAAATCTAAGGGCGTGAGTTGAAATTCGGCGAGCGAGAAATCGCCGGCAGCCGGGATAGGTTCAGGCGCAATTGCGGAGAATACCAACAGGCTGCGCGGCATATGTATCGCCGAGGTGACGAGTAAGTAGCGTTTCCAGCCTTTTTTCTTGAGCAGCTTTTGAGTTTCGACAGCGCTCTCGAAAGTATCGCGCGATCGGTCCTCGCCGATCACCTCGCTTTTCGGCACTCCCCAACCGATTAGGTAATCGCGAGCGATCTTGTTCTCGTCTTTGTCGGAAGTGAATGGATTCACATGGCCGCCCGAAACGATGATCGGCTTGGGCTGAATTCGATAGAGGCGCCAGGCTTCATCCAGACGGCGAAACATAAATTCATCGATTGTCGGGAAAGGAATCAGCCCGCTGGGAGGGATCATGCTGCCGGTCAAAACGACAATCGCGTCATAGGCGCCGACCCGTTTCGGGTCGAGCACGGGCGGATGGCGCGTTTCCAGCGGGTAGCGGAGCGCGTAGTTCACCGGCCCGCTGTGCAGCGCGAGAATCAGCAAAAAGGCAATGAAAAGCAGTTTGCGCGCCCAGGGTCGCCGCCAAAAAATCAGCACGGTCAAAAGCATGATCAGCCAGGGCGTCGGCGGCAGAAGGAGCCCTTTAAGGAATTGCTTGAGGATGAACATGCGTTAAATCCAGGGGCGCTATAACCTACCTAAAAACGAGGATAGAGGATGGAAGATCGAAGATAGACGATCGCGATCCTCCATTCTCCATCCTCGATCTTCGACTAACGGAGGTCCCATTGGCCACAAAAGGGGAAGACTTTGGAGAGGGTTCACCACCCAATAGCGAGCGATCACTACTCCGCATCGGGCTGCTTTTCCGGCGCGGCATTGGCGAATGCGGCGAGCGCCAGGCAGTTTTTTTCGATGCTCAATATCGTCGGATACCGCGAAAGATCGCAGCCGTAGCGGCGTGCGTTGCCGAGTTGCGGTACGAGGCAGATATCGGCCAGCGTAGGCGTATCCCCGAAACAAAGCGTGCCGCGCTTTGGCTGCGCGACGATCAACTGCTCGAGAGCCGATAGACCCAGGTCGATCCAATGCTGTGCCCAACGATTCACTTGGTCATCGGTTTGGTTGTATTCTTTCTTGACGTGGTTCAGCACGCGCAGATTCTGTATCGGGTGGACCTCGCAGGCGATGACCAATGCCATGCTTCGCACCAGCGCGCGGTCGGCGGGATCGCTCGGCAACAGCGACGGCTGCGGATATTTTTCTTCAAGATATTCGATGATCGCAAGTGATTGAGTCAGAAACCGTCCAGCGTCTTCCAACGTGGGTACAAGAGCTTGAGGATTGATCGTTTTATAGGCCGGAGTGAATTGCTCACCGCCGCCGCGGCGTAGATGGATCGGCACGGACTCGTAACTCAGGCCCTTCAAGTTGAGTGCGATGCGGACCCGATATGAAGCGGAACTGCGGAAGAAAGTGTAGAGTTTCATAGTTCGCCTTTCGCGCGATTGTGTTAGCGACGAGTCGAAGTTTTAACAAATTTGCCGGCGGGAGCGCCGGACGAACGCCACGCCGGCACTTTAAAGAGAACAATCTTCACGTCGCGGGGCAATACGTTGAAATGAAGCAAATTTTCAGACGTTATCGCGTGCGCCCGAAAATGCCCGCGGGCTAGAACAACGGATAAATAAACGGCGCGATTGCACTGCTCTGGGCGATAATCATCAATATCCCGATAAGGAGCAGGACGCCGACCATCGGGATCAACCACCAAAGGCGCCGAACCCATAGGAAGTCAAAGAGCTCCACCATAATCGAAAATTTCGTTTGAACCGGGCTAAAAATTTTTTGCCACATCAAAGGATTTTCTCATCAAGCAAAAATTTGTAGATTTCGTCGCCCACCACACGATGGCCGGTTTCATTCCAGTGAATATCGATCGGAAAATAGAGCTGCTCTCCGTTTGAACCCCTCGCTCGGAGCGCCGCACTAAGATCAAGACACAAAAACCCACCCGAAGCGCAAAATTCCGCCGTATCATTGCGGAGCTTGTCGCGCGATCCTTCGAATGATGTGAAGCCTTGCGCCGTCGCTTTGACGAGGTCCCAATATACTTCTTCCTTCGAAGGAAAGTAAAGAAGCACGAAGGCAGCGTTGATACGTCTGCTGTATTCGTACGCTGTTTCGATTTGTTGCCTAGCGAGCCGCCAGGCGGAGTGATACTGTTTCTTTCCGAGGTCGTACGGATCGTTAAGCTTTCGACGAATAAGCTTAACTCCAATGCTTGGCACTTCGATATATCGCGATCTCCGTTTTCGCAGGTTTGCCAGCGTGAGAAACAGATTGAAGGTGACGGAGTTCTGGCGCAGGTACGTTTTGATCGACAATTTTCTTTGCTGGCCGCTTGACCACCGCTCAAGACGAACACAATCGTCAAGATCGTTTGTGTACAGCGTATAAAAAACGATTTTGGGCATAAGCGGAATGCCGTATTTTTCGAGTGCACGTGTATATTGAATCGGGCCGTACCCGGACACACCGAGGTTGATCACGTCTCGCTTCGCGAGGGCTGCCAGCCGCGCAACCCATGTCGCTTCTTGGTTAACGCCCACGCCCAACGTAAATGAATCTCCGAGCGCCAGTCCCCAGGCGGGGCCGCCGAGAGTCCCGCCGCGGAACCCCGCATCGGTAAAATTTAGATTGGTTTTTAATCGATAGGTATATTCAGGATGTTTAAATTCCAAGTCCGTATTCCGCTTGATCGTATGTCTCAGTTCCTTATCCTCGCGGTACAATTGTCTCGTTCCGATTTCCATTTCCTCGACCAGCGCGCTCAGGGGAGCTGGTAGCGCTGCGACAGGAAGCAGCCGAACCGAAAAATCTAGCAGAAAAACGGGGAAGACAATTCCGAGAAAAATCAACAAAGCCTTGGCGAGATAGGGTCTCATGAAGCTTTTGAGATTACACAGTTTTCGAGCACCAGGATGTCCAGGCCGCTTTGGCTAAAGGTATTGAACGCGTTGGCCGGAGTCGTCACGATCGGCTCGCCGCGAAGATTAAAAGAGGTATTCATGAGAACAGGAACGCCTGTTGCTTCGCCGAACGTCTCGATTAATTTGTGATAGAGCGGTGCGGTGTCATTGCGGACCGTCTGAATTCGAGCGCTGCCGTCCACATGAGTGATCGCTGGGAGCACTTCCTTGAATTGATCACGCACGGGTACCACATAGAGCATGAATCGATTCGGGTAATGATTTTCGGGGTTTGCTATTTCGAAGAACTTATTGCCTGCCGATTCAATCACAGACGGAGCAAATGGGCGGAACGGCTCACGGAATTTGATTTTTACGTTGACGGTGTCTTTCATTTCCGGTCGACGCGGATCCGCTAGGATGCTGCGGTTTCCCAGAGCTCTTGGTCCCCATTCAAATTTACCTTGAAACCAACCCGTGACCTTGCCCTGGGTCAGTTGATCGACGACTCGAGCGATAAGTTGTTCCGAATGATCGAAAGACTCGTAGGGAATATGGTTTGCTTCTAGAAAGTCATGAATCGAAGATTCGTCGAACTCTTCTCCCCAGTAAGCATGTTCCATGACGAACTGGCGCGCATGACCGAGCAGCGTATGATGGACGTAGAGTGCCGCGCCGAGCGCGCCGCCGCTGTCACCCGCCGCCGGCTGAACGTAAATTTCTTCAAAAGGAGTTTCTTTCAGGAGCCGGCCATTGGCGACGCTGTTGAGCGCCACTCCCCCGGCCATGCACAGGCGTCGCAGGCCGGTTTCCTTGTGCAGATGATCGGCCATCTTGAGTAGGATTTCCTCGGTGACCTGCTGAATACTTGCGGCAATGTTCGCATAGTATTCATTCTGCCTCGTCAACTCATCAAAATTGGCGCCGGGTTTTTCGTAATAGCTCGGGTAGCCGCTGGTACGGGTAAAAAAAGGCTGTTCGGGGGGCCGCGGTGAACCGAATAGATCCTCGAATTTTTTATTGAACGCTCGGGTTGGAGACCGGTGGAAAGCAAAGTAGTCCATATTCAACCAAAAGCTGCCGTCCTTTCCGCACTCAATCAGCTGATGGACTTTGTCGGCGTACCGCGGGGTGCCATAGGGCGCCATGCCCATCACTTTGTATTCACCTTCGTTTACTTCGAAACCAAGAAAGGCGGTGAATACGCTGTATAAAAGGCCCAAAGAATGAGGAAAACGAATTTCGCTGGCAAGCCGTATTGAATTACCCTTGCCGACGCCCATGCTCGCGGTGGTCCATTCGCCGACGCCATCGACCGTTAAGATCGCGGCCTCATCGAAGGGCGAGCAAAGAAACGCGCTGGCGGCATGGGACATGTGATGCTCGGAAAAAAGAATCTTCTTGTCCTCGATCTTTAACCTCTCCTTGATTATGCCTTTGACCCAGAGCTTGTCGGTGAGCCAGTTCTTCATCGCTTCACGGAAAAGACCCGTGGATTTGGGAAATGTCTGCATGGCGGTGAAGAGAATCCGTTCGAATTTGACAAAGGGCTTCTCGTAGAAGACCACGTAGTCAAGCTCCGCGGCGGACAGGCCCGCGCGTCGCAAACAAAACTCGATGGCTCTTTCGGGAAAGCCGCTGTCGTGTTTTTTCCTGGTAAAACGTTCTTCTTCCGCCGCTGCGACTAACACGCCCGCCTGCAAAAGTGCCGCGGCGGCGTCATGGTAGAAACATGAGATACCAAGAATATTCATTAGAATTGTTTCCTGGCCGCCTCAATGTTCCGTTGTGTTGTCGCATCCACCGGTGACCAGGCGACACGCGAAGGAAGTTTGAGTTGCAATGGGTCGGAAAAAATTCGCATGCAGAGCGCCACTGGCCCCATTACGAAAAAGTAAAATATCGTCAAAATGAGGCGAGATTGAAAATCGCCGATGGTTTTGGCGATTGTAGTCCAGCGACACGAGAGTTCCTTCACCGTCATGAATTTGTCGACTCAACTATAGGATTGAGCGGCCCGAGTTTCTCTAAGGCCTGGGTGCTAGTCTTGGGTATTTAATTGCCGGGGACTCTAGCGTAAACGCAAGATCTTATCCAGGGGCGGAATTGTCGCTCTCGGGTCTCTTCCTCGTACTGAATCTTTTAAATTTTGCGTGGCAGCGGCGGCGCGTGAAAATCAATTCAGCGCTTGAACTAGAAATCGACTTACCAGAATCTTGGAGTCATGGAACGCCGGGTATTCCCACATCGATACTCCTATGCTCCATGATTCCAAGTCTCACCGAAAGAAGACCGCCCCTTTCCGGCCAACACACGACGACGTATTTGAGATCACTAATCGCAAGCGGTGTTTCGCCCGTGGTGACGCGTTCAGCGGTTTTGAACACGCCCGGCTTGGCATCCTGGGCGAAAAGCGGAGAAGTGAGACGGAGAAAGAGATAGCTATAGAAGAAGAATTTAAACCCTCTCAATCGCCTCGTGAACGCACGTGGGGGCACGGCATGCCGTGTCCCCCGCGCCGTCTCGCAAAATCCGCATTCGCTATGCCGCCAATTCCACGGCGGTTACGAACGGCAGCCCGCTCGCGATTTCGCGCGCGCCCGAGTCGTCAATTACTAGCAACGATCCGTCAGAAGTGCCGGCGACCATGCCATTGCCGTTTGGAGTCTGGCACATATGCATGACGCCTCCTTTGAGATTGTCGACGATTTTTTCCCACGTCGTACCTTTGTCGTGGCTACGAAAGACTGCCGCAATGGCGCCTTCTTCGCGGATCCAATGGTTCGGTCGCCCCTTGGCACAACCGACATAAACAACGCCATTCCTGTCTTCGGCGACCGATGTGCCGTAATCGTGAGTCTTAGGCGAAATGTTTTCCCAATGACCGGCGCGGTCGAAACTGCGGAAGCAAGCTTCACCACACGCGAGGTAAACCATCCCGCTATTTTGTTCGGAAGCGAGGATCTCGTGAACGTCCATGTCGGTGAGTCCCTCGTTGGCCGGCGTCCACGTATAGCCGCTGTCATCGCTGATCAGCATGCCGCCGACTTCGATGCCGGCATAGAGCCTCGCCGTCGCTGCCGGATCGTAGGTGAGATAGCGCGCGCGAGACTGAAGCTCCGGGCTCGGTGGAAAATTCGCTCCCGCGCTGTTAACACGCACTCCCTCTAATTCCTCCCATCCGCCGTTCTTGCTGCGATAAACAGCCGACGGGATCGTTCCGACCATGACGCCGCCGTTCACCGCCAAGGCTGAGAAAAGCATCATCTTCGGTGTGTTCGGTTCGGCCCGCTTCCAGCGCGCACCGGCATTCTCGGTGTAGAAAAGACCGGAGTGCTCGCTGCCGGCGTAAATCTTTTGCGGGTTGTCCGGATCGACGGACATGCAGGTGAGCGTCCAATAGGTTAAATCTCGCTTGGTTTGTCGAAGCTCTTTGCCGTCTTGCTCGAAGCGATACCATCCCGAAAACGTTGCGACGTGGAGCGCTTTTTTGCCGCTGGTCCCGCCCATAATTGTCTCCTTTATGGCGAAGCGAAATTTGACACATTTCTAACTCGTTCGGAGCGCAAATCGCAACCCATGCGAACTACACCTGAATTCGTCCAGTCGATCTACGTGCCAAATTATTGCCCCGGTTCGATGCTGGTTATCGCCAGGTGTCGATCAGCACTTTCGAGGCGACGATTTCGGCGAAGCGTTCCATGCGCTTAAGTGCCGCGTTGTGGCCTTCCTCGGTGTATGTGCCCACGCAGTCACGCACGACGACCATGAAGTAGTTACGGTTGAAGCCCTCGCGCACGGTGGCTTCGACGCCGCCGTCTGTGGTGCAACCGATCATGACGATCGTGGTTGCGCCGCGGTTGTTCATGATGGTCTCGAACTCGTTGCCGATGAACATCGTCGGGCGCCGTTTGTCGATCACGAGGTCGTCCGGTGCGGGCTTGAACGGCTCCATGATTTGCCAGCCGGAGCTTCCATGCAGCCGGCGCGGTTTGAGCTTGCCCGGATGATCGACTTTCTGATCTTTCATCCCTCGGCAAATCCAGACCGGCGCTTCGTCTTTCCACAAAAATGGCGTCTGGCGCGTATAGATGGTCTTGATGCCGGCTTGGGCTGCTGCCGCGATTAGCGGCGGGGCGTTGTGAATCAGCGCGTCTTTGTTGAACGAGCCGCCTGCTTGATCGTTTTGCATGTCCCAAACCAAGAGAACTGTACGTTTAGGATCAACGATTTCCGTGAGCTCATTGGGAATTTGCCTGCCTTCGAATTCGAGCATTGTCTTTACCTCCTTGTCACGTCTGCGGATCGATGCCAAATCTTTGCGCGCCGAAACCAACATCGACGACCTGCTTGGAGACTTGACGTCTTGAACACGCGAGGCAGCTCCCCCGCAAGCGGAAGAGGGGTGCTTGATCGCCGCTTCGTTCACCGCATCGTCGCTACAGGCTACTTTCCTTTCCGTGATGGCCGAATTGGTAATGCTGTCGCAACAGATCCTTGCCGTAGTCGTTGCCGTTGGGCGTGCGCACGATGACATGGATATGGTCTTTATACGGTTTGGTGCGTTCGCGGAACGCGATGCCACGCTGGTGATCGAACTCGACGATGATTACAGGACTTTGCACGCGGTAATAAAATACGCTGTCGTCTTCCATGCCGCCCATCCAGCAGAAGTAAGTATCTTTCAGATGTCGCTTGACTTCTTCCAGTTTAACTCCCGCATGCCCGCTACGTAGGCGTCCAACGTGGTGTTCAACCAAACCGAGCAAGAGGTCATGTTGCGGATTCGACAGCTCCTCGTAGCGGATGCCCGCATTGTCGAGCACCAAATTATCGCGAAAGGCGGTGGTAAAATTCTCGCCTGCGGTTTCGGGAGCGATAATTGTCTTGGCGCGCTGCGTTTGAGAAAGGGCGCGGATTAATGCCAGGCCGCGATCTTCGTCATCTTTAAAAATTCTCAAGCCGGCGTATTTGCCGCTGGCCGCGTGTACCGGCTCCGCGCCCAGAAATGTCGGTGTCACCACCACTTGATCGCCGAGCACGAAATAATTGATGTTCAGATGATGGCCGTCCCACTGCCAACCCCAGGGTTCGGTCGCCGACGGCGTACCCATGATGCTCAGCCAGTAAACGTCTTCGCCGTATTCGCTGAGTCGCCCGGTCATCTCCAGCACCGTCTCGTTCAAGTGCATGATGTTCAGCGCTTCTTCGAAGCCTTCGTTGCTCAGGCTCTCGCGCAAGAGCGCAAAGGCGCAATCGCGCTGGACGTCATTCATCTCGAAGAGCGGCGTGCCGTGACGCATAAGCGTCGGGTGAATGTTGCTCCACTTGCGCCACTGGTCGGTATCGACTGGGAAAAGCGTTTTGGCGCGCTGATCGGCGTGCAATGATCCGAGAAATGCTTCCGTAGCTTCGCGGATCGACTGAGTCGAAACGCCGGTCTTTTGAATGCCGAATAAGCCGGGGATGATCGTTCCATCGGTCGAGATGCCCTTGAAAGGTTCGGCCGCGGCGGTGAGGGATTTCTCTACATAATTCGTCCCTCCGCCTTTGGTGTGGAGCGGACGAGTGGGACCGCGCTTGGCGCAGGTTTCAGACAAGCCACGTGTGCGTGGATCGCTGTCGCTCATGGGGGCAGATCCTCCAATGCGTTTTCGGTGCCGACTAGGAGATCTTCCTTATTGCCCCAGGGAAAAAGTGTAGAATATGGATCAGCGCGCGACATGGGTTGGCTCGTACTCTTGGAGAGCGCCGGGGGCGGGGCAGTAGAGAAGGCAATCGCCGCAACCAGTGCATTCATGCTCAAGCACTTCGTACATATGATGAATGTCCTGCATTTTCGGATGGACGGCGCGGTCAGGGCAAACTTCGCGGCACAGGCCGCAAGCAATGCAGAGTTTTTCGATGATTCGGACTTTCATGCCGACATTTATTTTGAACCGCCTAGAGCGCGGCCCGGCTCCGGCGCCCAAGGGCGAAGGAGAAAGTCGAAAACCTCTTCGATGGGCTTTTGATCTTCCGGCGTGAGTGCGTAGGCGTCGATCTGATATTTTCCTTCCATAAAATGCATCAATTCTTCGGCTTCCTGGCTGTGTAGCTGGTGGCGCACGAGCGGGTCGTCGATGACGCTGAGCGTCGATGCGATGCCGAGGCAGGCCATTGATTCGGTGTAATAATGCTGTCCGGCGCGCGCGAGAGGGTGAATATGTGGAAACATCGCGGTCATGCCGAAATAGGATAGCCTTGGTTGCATGTTCGCCCGCGCATCGTCCATCAATTCTTCCTCGCGCTTGATGAACCCGCCGCGCAAAAGCACGTCAGCGTGGAGCTGGCCATGCTTTACTTCGTCCCAGATTTGTCGGGCACGCATACGCTGGAGATCGATGTATTTCGGCTGCTCGTGCACCTCGACCGAGAGAATCTGCGTCGACATTTGCTTGAGTGACATGAACGGTCCCTCGGCAGCGTAACCGGCTCGGGCGCGCGCGGCTTTATATTCATCGCTGCCGGATTTCAGGTCCTTCTCGGCGCATCACGAGTTTATCCCAGAGCGGCAGGCAGCGCTCGGTCTGGCGTAGGCGAAAATCGACTCCCGGGCCAGTGAATCCGGTGGGGTAGACCCACTTATCTAAGAAGTCACTCAATATCGGTTGCATACTAATCTCAGTTCCAAACGTTCCGGTGGTTTCCAGTCGTTTAAGCTGTTCAAATCGTTCAAATCGTTCAAGCCGTTCAAACAGTTATCGTTCAAGGTTGTCGTGGCCACCTTCGGTTCTCGGTCCACACTTCTGGAGGTGGAGGAACCAATGATTGTCCCGTGTCGGCCTCGACGATGGAGCCTTCTGACGGACAATACATTAAACAGACAGTGCACTTCGGATAGGTGCAGCGCTCGTCGATTTCGAGGAAATGTTGCGAGGTCGGGGAGATGAAGAGCGCATGGATCGATTCGTCGGGGAACGAGTTTGCAAAGCTTCCGGTCCACGCCAACTCGATGACCTTCGGCCCAAGGTTGAGCGCCGCGATCCGCACGTTTTGTGGATAGTTGGCCAGCGCGCGCAAACAAAAAATATAAGCGCCGGTGCGAGTCGCCGTGCCGAATCGGGAATAGGGATGTGCGAACAATTGTTTCTGCGTGCGCGCCCAACGACGGCGGAGAATCTCGTCGAAAAACTGCATTTCATGCGTCGATTCGTCGTAGATCTGCTTGCCGAACAGGTAAGCGACCGAGGGCGGATATTCGTTCAGATTGATACCCTGCGCCCAGCCGCCGTAGACGTAATACATGAGGCGTTTTAGCGTCCACATACGAGCCAGAAGTCGGAAGCATTGATCTGCAGTGAATGTTCCCGCGCGCGCCGCTTCCAGCACCGCGTCCATGGATGTTACGGCGGCGTCCCGCTCGCTTTGTTCTATCAGTTCGTCGGCGAGAGCGCTGGTAGCGAATTTGGTCGACATGGTCAGACCCGCCTGAACCTCGGAAATTCAGATTCCCAGGTGATCTAGCTCGCCGCCAGCAAGCGCTCGTGCCCCTTCTTTGAAATCGGCGCTAAATCCGACGCTATACAACTCCAGCTCTCACCGCCGTCCTCGCTACAAAAAACTTCGCCGCCCGTGGTGCCGCCGAAGATCGAACAAGCGCCGTTCGACTCTTCGAGACAGAGAGCCCCGAATTCATGCTTCAAGCTTTCGGGGAGTCCACCGCCGAGCCGCTGCCAGTTTTTTCCGCCGTTGTGGCTCCGATAAATCTTTCCTTCAGCGCGCGCCCCTGGACCCGCCTTTCGCCAGGTCGTCGGGTTGTGTTCCGCGGTCGCGACGAACATAAGATCGGGATTTTTCGGATTCCAAGTGAAGCCGTCGGGATAAACGTCCGCCGCCCAGTCCGGACTCATCCATCGCTCCCAACTACCGCCACCGGTATAGGTGACGTACAGGCCGGCGCCGCCGGTGACGTAGATTTTCTTCGGATCGCGCGGGTCGATCAAGCAGCGATGCACATCATAGAAATGCTCGATGGGGCGATTTTTGTCGGCGAGCAAGCCGACCGTATTCAATTCAGACCAGCTCTTTCCCTCATCCGCGCTTTTCAGAAACGCGCCCTGTTCAATGCAGGCGTAAATGGTTTTCGAATCTTTGGGATCGAAGGTGATAAATTTCGTATGCGCGACATGCGGCGGCGCGGGGAACGACCACTGGGAAACCGTCGGCACCGAGCGCAGCGACGGAATTTCATGCCAATGGAGTCCTAAGTCTTCACTGATGAACAAATGAGCCGGCTGTGTCCCGGCATAAACGCGAACTTTGCCCTCTACGACGTTGGCAGCGAGACTGTAGACGTCGTGGACCGGAATGCCGTTGTCGCGCCGCTCCCAAGTCTTGCCGCCGTCTGCGCTCGCGTGGACCGAACCGAAAAATGCCCCGGCGAACATCGTCCCGGTTACGGGCTCGAAGATGATCGAGCTGATATACTGGTTGCGCAGGGCGCGCTGAGTCTCGCGCCATTTTCCATTGCTTTCCCGTTCAAACTGAACCAAGCCGTCTTTGGTGCCGACCCAGAGTTGCCTCGATCGTTCGTTTGATGAGTAGACATTCGTACCGCCGTGAGAAAGTCCGATCGCCATAATTCACCTCCGTGAGCGAAAAAAACTATCCCTTTTTTGAGCCGCCGAAATCTGCATTACCGTACTACTGTGGGATATTTTCGGCAAGGCGGAAA
>Ga0075423_10005401_pt1 | contig 11930 bp, 10 predicted proteins | sample SoiMethybrSBSTD2_FD_80114 | JGI IMG/M metagenome (GOLD analysis project Ga0075423, IMG submission 80114) | Bulk soil microbial communities from a Populus tree surrounding site in Tennessee, USA - Soil MetaG P. TD hybrid SBSTD2 | ecosystem: Environmental > Terrestrial > Soil > Tree plantation...
CTGTTCCGCGTTGCGGGGAGCGACGCGGTGATCTATCCCAACGTCGGGGGGCGATTTACGTTCTCGGAAGCGACGTGCGCCGCGATCAACGCGCGCCTGCGTGGGCCGCTCGGACCGGTGCCGCCCTCGTTTCCCGTGCCGGCGGGCGGAATCGACGCGGCGCGCGTGCCGCACTGGATCGAGCGTTACGGGGCGGACACCATCTTCTTGATCGGCGGCAGCCTGTACACGCAAGCCGATCCCGCCACGGCGGCGGAGCGACTGGTCGCGGCGGTGAGACGACATTCCCATGGATGATCGATCGAAGGTCCTCAAGTTCGGCGGGTTTCGCTGGGACGGGATCCCCGTGCGCGAGTACAAGACGGGGGATGTGCCGTACCGGGACGTGACCCGTCAGACGCTGCTGGGCGACGCCGCGGGCGAGGAGCCGTTCAACTTCGTCACCCGATATTTCGAGATCCAACCCGGCGGCTATTCGACGCTCGAGCGGCACCAGCATCCGCACGCGGTGGTGGTCATTCGCGGTCGGGGCCGGGTGATGCTGGGCGACGGGAGCTACGACATCGCCCCGTTCGACTGCGTCTACGTGTCGCCCGGTGTGGCCCACCAGTTCCGCGCGACGGGCGAGGAGCCCCTGGGATTTCTCTGCACGGTGGATCGCGTGCGCGATCGGCCGGAGGTGGTGGCCTGAGCGTCCAGTCGATCAATCCCGCCACCGGAGAGGTGCTCGAGACGTTCCAGGAGACGGCGCCGGACGCGCTGGCGCGGATGCTGGAGCGCGCCGACGCCGCGTCGCACGAGTGGCGTCGCTGGCCGGTGGCGGAGCGCGCGGAGCGGCTGCGCGCCGCCGGGCGTGTCCTGCGCGAGCGCAAAGACGCGTACGCGCGCACGATGGCGCTCGAGATGGGCAAGCCGCTGGCGCAGGGAGTGGGAGAGGCGGAGAAGTGCGCCTGGGCGTGCGACTACTACGCGGACCACGGGGCGGCCTTCCTTGCCGATGAGCCCCACCCGAGCGACGCATCCCGGAGCTACGTCCGGTTCGAGGCACTCGGCCCGGTGCTCGCGATCATGCCGTGGAATTTCCCGTTCTGGCAGGTGTTCCGTTTCGCCGCGCCGGCGTTGGTCGCGGGGAACGCCGGCATCCTGAAGCACGCTCCCAACGTGCCGCGCTGTGCGGTCGAGATCGAAAACGTCTTCCCGGAAGCGGGCTTCCCGGATGGTCTGTTCCGCACGGTGTTCCTGTCGAACGAGGCCGCCGGCAGCGTGATCGCCGACCGCCGCGTCCGTGCGGTGACGCTCACCGGATCGGACCGCGCGGGCAGCCAGGTGGCGGAGCAGGCAGGGCGGCACTTGAAGAAAACGGTGCTCGAGCTCGGCGGCAGCGATCCGTTCATCGTGCTCGACGATGCCGACCTGGAGCTGGCGGCTCACACCGCCGCCGAGGCACGCTTGATAAACAGCGGCCAGAGTTGCATCGCGGCGAAGCGCTTCATCGTCGTGGAGCGCGTGGCGGATCGCTTTCTCGAGCGGTTCACGAGCGCCATGCGCGCGCGGAAAGTGGGGGATCCGCTCGACCCGACCACGCAGGTCGGGCCGCAGGCGCGGCCGGATCTACGCGAGAACCTCCACCGTCAGGTGCAGGAGTCGGTGAAGCGCGGCGCGCGACTCGTGCTCGGCGGCGAAGTTCCCGCCGGTCGAGGTGCCTTCTACCCACCCACCGTGCTGGTCGCCGTGGAGCCCGGGATGCCGGCGTTCGACCAGGAGACGTTCGGCCCGGTGGCGGCGGTGATCCGCGCCAAGGACGAAGCGGACGCCATCCGGCTGGCGAACGCCTCGCCCTACGGCCTGGGGGCGTCGGTCTGGACCGCGGACTCGCAGCGTGGCGAGCGCGTCGCGCGCGAGATCGAAGCCGGCAGCGTGTTCGTGAACGGGCTCGTCAAGTCCGATCCGCGACTGCCGTTCGGCGGCGTGAAGCGCTCGGGCTACGGGCGCGAGCTGTCGGAGTATGGCCTGCGGGAGTTCGTGAACGTCAAAACGGTGTGGGTGGCGTGAACGTCCGCGTCGGCACCTCGGGCTACAACTTCCCCGAATGGAAAGGGACGTTCTATCCCGCCAAGACGCCCGAGTCCAAGATGCTCGAGTACTACGCCCAGCGGCTCTCCACCGTGGAGATCAACTACACCTTTTACCGGATGCCGAATGCGAAGACCGTGGCCGGCTGGGACGCGGTGACGCCGGCCGGATTCACGTTCGTCCTCAAGGCGCCGCAGCGCATCACGCATTTCGCCCGGCTCCGGGACGTGGACGATCCGCTGCGCTACTTCCTCGAGACGGCGCGTAACCTGGGCCCGAAACTCGGGCCGATCCTGTTTCAGCTCCCCCCCAATTTCAAGAAGGACGTGGACCGGCTGAACGATTTGCTCACCCAGTTCCCGGCGGACCTGCGGTGCGCCTGGGAGTTCCGGCACGAGTCGTGGTTCGTGGACGACGTGTACGAAGCGTTGCGAGTGGGAAACGCCGCCCTGTGCATCGCGGACACGGAAGCAGGGCACACGCCGCTCGTGGCGACCGCTGACTTCGGCTACATGCGGCTGCGCGACGAAGGCTACACGCCGCAGGATCTCGAGCAGTGGGCCACCACGGTGCGGGAGCTGGGGAAGGGATGGGGGGACGCGTTCCTCTTCTTCAAGCACGAGGAATCGGGGATCGGGCCCAAGCTGGCGCAGGAGTTCGCCACACTGCTCTCCTGATTACAGGCCGCGCAGCTCCACCGGCAGCTCGAGAAAGGCACCGAGCGCCGCAGCGGTCGCAACCACCGCCTCCCGCTCCGGCTTGGTCAGGTCGAGGAGCAGGCTCAACTCGACGACCACGGCTGCCTTCGTCAGGGTCCGTTTCCACCCGCCCACCAGCTGACCGTCGACCACGATGACGTGCGCCCTCAAGGCATCCCCGACCATCACGCCCGTGGTCGAGCTCAGCCGTTCTCCGATCGCGCTGCGATTCTTGAAGCCGATGAAGAACTCATCGTAGTTGGGCAGCAGATGGGCGGTGGGTGATCGGCGGCGCGGCGACCGCATTGCCGGCTCGAGCCAATACGTCTCTGCGCCGATGACTTCGCGCTCGAGACGGCGGCCGGCGATCTCGACGCCCCGGCTCGCATCGGCCACGGTCAAGCCTGCCCACCACGCGAAATCCTGCACCGTTGCCGGCCCGCGCGTCGCGAAGTATCGCCCGGTCAACTCGAGCAGGGCCGCGTCGCGTTCGAGCGGCGCGGTGGGTGGTACGCGCTCCTCGAGTAACGCGTACGTGGACTGCTTGCCACGCCGGGCCCCGCTGCACACGATGCCTTCGAGCTCGGCGCGCATCAGCAGATGGCCGAGGCGCTGGGACCCTGTCGCATCCACCCCGGCTCGGCGAAACACCTGCCCCAGCTCCGCTCGCGTCAGCTGGTGGCCGTCGCGTAACGCGCGCGTGAGCGTGCTGTTGCTCCGCCGGAACGCCGCGGCGTCGAGCTCCAGCTGGCGGTCGTAATAGGCCATCGCGGCCTTGATCCGAGGCGCGGTCAGCGCCAGCATCCAGCGAATGTCGGCCGGGGTGACGAAGTGCCAGGTCGGCCGCAGCACGTGGGTGCGGAGAATCGATCCGTCGTTCACGGCGCGCTCGACCACGGCATCGGCGGCGCCACGGGTCCGCATGCCGATGCCCCACTTGGCGTTGCCGTAATCCTGCGCCTGGACCGCCCCGAGCCGACGCACCACCTCGGTCGGGTGGGTGAGGGTGGGTGTCAGGAGATGTTGAGTGGCCAGGCGCCGGCGGGCGATGTCGGTACTCGGGCGCGTCACGGTGCGGCATGCTCGATGAGGGCTTCCAGATCCTGGGAACCCCGCTTGCGACACTCCTTTTTCAGGTCTTCGATGTCGGCGGCGAGAAACTTTCCCAGCACGCCATTCCCGATGATCTCGAACGCCGGCAGCTCCTTCTTGGCAGAGGTATTGGAATACAGGGCAATCACGGCGCGCTGATCGAACTGGTAAAAGGAGTAGGTCGGGTAGCGGCCGAACAGCCATACGTGAGCCGGTTTGCCGAAGTCCCTCGCCAGTCGCGCGAAAAACCGGTAGGCGTCGGCGACCAGCGCGGGGATCAGGGGGCCATCCTCGAAGTGCTTACCCAGGGAGAACATGAGCTCGTGGCTCTCGAGATCCGGGAGAAACACCTCGAGCGTGGTGCCTGGCCGACCGAGGAAAGCCTTGAGGGCGGCGTCGTGATTCTCGCGCCAGCGGCGGGAATGAATGAAGTACAGGGCCATGGTGGTCGCAGACCCGATGAGATCGTCGAACCGCTGAAAGAATCCGGCGAACGGAGCGACGCGGACGATCCCGAAGGGGGGCTCAGGGCTGGCGGTCATCGACGGTCAGTCTCCTGCTTAGCCGGGGAACTTCATCCGCCGCACCAGGTCGCGGAACCGTGGTTCGGCACGCAGGGGATCCCAGGCCGGCCAGACCCCGAGCAGAACCAGATCGCCATCCCGCACCTGGTAAGCCCTTTCCAGCCAACGCAGCGCGTCTTCCTTCTCACCGAGCGCAGCGTAAACCTGTGCAATGAAGCACGGAGCGACATAGCGGCGCTGCGCGAGATCTCGTAGCTCCTTGAGGATTGTGCGAGCCTCGGGTATGCGGCCCGACAACGCGTGGATGCGCGCGAGGCTCGCTTGGAAATTCGGCGTATGACCAGAAACCGCCGCCGCCCGCTCGGCAGCTGCTGTTGCCTCCGTAAACATTCGTTTCTCTGCGTATGCGCGCCCGAGCCGGTCGTAGCCAAAGAGAAGGGTGGAATCGATCTCGATCGCGCGACGCGCCTCCGCGACGGCGTCGTCGTACCGGCGCCCCACATAGAGGACCGCTGCAGTCCTCTGAATCTCGAGTGGATTGGCTGGGTTGAGGTCCTGCGCGCGTCTCACTTGGGCGAGCGCGTCATCGTGTCGCCCCATCCAGCTGAGGAACCATCCATAAGCGGAGTGACCGTAGGCGGAGCTCGGGTTCAACTCGAGGCCACGCTGATACTCCCGCTCCGCGCCAGCCCAGTCCCAATCGTATGCTGCGAGAGCCGATGCTAGCGCGAAGTGGGCGTCGGGGAGCGTTTCGTCGAGCGCCAGTGCCTTTCGCGCTGCCGCCTTGGCTCTCGGAAAGACATCACGGGGTGCAGACTCGGCGAGGTACGTAAGAAGGTTGTAGCACGCCGCCATCAGAGCGTGTGCTGCAGCGTAGGTCGGGTCGAGTTCTACTGCTCGGGTGGCGTGCTCAAGACAGGTCCGCTGCGTTCCTCCCGTCAGCCGCGTGAGTTGGAACCAGCCTTTCGCCCACGCATCGTATGCGGCGGGATCGACTGGACGGACAGCGGCGAGACGCGCACGCTCCTGCGGCGTGAGCGTCGCGCGAATTTGTTCGGCGATCGCGCGCGCGACGCCTTTCTGCAGCGTGAGGACGTTGCGCAGGTCGCCGTCGTAGGTCTGAGCCCACAGTTGGCGCTCTCGTGGGGCGGCCCTGATCAGCTGAACGTGAATGCGCACGCTGTCCCCAGCCCGGAACACCGATCCCTCCACCACCGCGTCCACGTGAAGCTCGCGCGCGATTTCTGGAACGGATTTTCCGGTGTTCCTGTACCGCAGCACCGTCGTACGCGAGGTCACCGTGAGGATGCTGATCTGTCCCAGCTCGCCGATCAGCGCGTCATGCATGCCCTCCACGAAGTACTCCTGCTCGGCACTGCCTGTCAGATTGGCGAGTGGTAAAACCGCTAGCGCGTCAATGTGCGTGGGATCGCCGCGCACCCGATGGCGCGTCCACCATGCGCCCCCAAGTGCGAGCGCGGTCGCTAGTGCTAGCCCCAAACGCCGCGGCGTCAGCATAAAGCGTCTGGCGGCAGCCGATGGCGCGGCCGTCCTCGCGGAATCGGGCGAGGCCGCCGGCGCTGGCCCAGGTCCAGGAGGTTGTGCGGGGGCGGCCTGCGACATCACGCCAGCGGCGGTAGGCGGGCGGCGGAGGCGTTCCTCCATGGTGACAAGAGTCGGGTCCGGTTCGGCACCGAATTCTTGCCGCAGCAAAGCGGTGTGCATCCGTGCATGTTGCAGGGCCCCAGCCCGATCACCCACGGCCTCCAGGACGCGCATAAGACGGAGCGCGATTCGGGAACTGTGAGGCTCGTGCGCCGCAAGCCGCCGCCAGCATTCGACAGCGGCCGCGTGGTTCTGCTCGGCTTCCCGCGCCTCCGCCTGAATCTCCAGCGCCTTGGTGTAAACTCTGGCGACCCGGTCTCGCTCACTCTCGAGCCAGCGCTCGAAACCGGGGGCTCCGTGGACGAAGAACCCGTCAAGGAGCGCGCCTCTATACAGGGCTAATCCTTCCTCGGTCCTGCCGGCGCCGAGCGACTCTTCCAAAGCGACGACATCACACCAGTACATCTCCCGCGCGAGGCCGAGCTGCTCGTCGCCGCGACTGATCAAAACGCCAGCTCCCAGTGCGTGTCGGAGGTAGTACGCCGCGCGGTTGAGTGCGGCGCGGGCGTGCTCGGCGTCTCGTTCAGGCCAGAATAGCGATACCACCGTGTCTCTGCTGTGGAAGCCGCGCGGCGAAGCGACGGCAAGGTAGGCAAGGAGAGCGAAGCGCTTCCGCTGCCCGAGCACAGCGGAGAGTTCCAGCCCGTCAGGACTCGTCAGGCCCAGCGCGCCCAGCAATCGCAACTCAATCAAAGCTCGACCCCTTCAACGGCCCATCCCGAGCGCTTGTCGACAAGTCAGACGCGGGGGAGAGCCACGGTAGAAGCGAGAGAGAGCCCAAACCTATTCTCGTCCAACGTACGGCTCGCGTGGCCGGGCAGCAACGAGCAACCGCCTCGAGCCACGCCACAAATCATCCTTTGGATCAGGAGGCAGACCATGTATGCCCATCTCAAGCGCTCCAGCCGCCCCATGGGAACGCCTGGACAGCTCAGCCGGATCGTCCTGAATCCGGCCGTTCTGCTTCTCTTCGCTGTTGTAGCGTGTCAAGACGACGTTTCCCGCCTCACGGCCGACGGATCAAGCACGTTAGTAGCCGATCAGGTAGGGGCGACGGGCAGCACGGCCCGGTCGATCGAAGAGTTCGTCGCCGCTCAGGTGGCTCCCTTCGCTTGGACAGCGCCCGAGCAGAACACGGGTGCTCGAGGCGACAACCTGTTCATCTTCATGGATTATTCGGGCGTTTCAGCACGGGATCTCCGCGATGCTGGCGGCCCCGATCTGGGCACGACGTTTTCCGGCACGGTGACGGAGCGCGCGCTCAGCAATGGCACTGCTGAGGTTCACGTCGTTCTTCACACCAGCCGCGCGTTTACAGTGGCTGGGAGCTTCGATGGTACGCTCCTCTTCGGGCACTTCGGTGATGATATCATCAACGGTGCAGACGTGGCGCTCGGTGACTGTGATTTCGAGGTCACGCTCATCAACACGGCGCCGGGCGCGCCCTTACCGGATCTGAGGGCGCATCTCAGCGCGGGCGGAACAGTCAAGTCCAACTTTTTCAGGGGAAGCGCTGATGGAACCCTCCGCGCGGAGTTTGGCGTCCCGGACGGCACGCGAGGCCGCGCTCATGTCGTTCAGAACGTTCTGTTCCAAGCATCAGGCAAGGGGGCGATCGCAGACTTGGCCCCCGCGGAGCTGATCACAGTCAAAGTCGTCGGTCAGTAGCATGATCTCGATGTAAACCGTCGGAGCGGAGTACCGAAACGAAGTAGGGGCGGGATCCGCCCGCTCCTACTCGTCAACCGTCAGCCGCCGGTAGATCGACAGGTGCCGTAGCGCCGCGGCCTTCTTTCCCGCCTCCTCGTACAGCCGCGCCAGGTTGAAGTACGCGTCCGCCAAACGCCGGTCCGCCACGATCGCCTGCTCGTATGCCTTGACGGCGTCGTTGGGACGCCGCCGATCTTCCAATGCGATCCCCAGGTTGAACCACGCGGTCGCATGTCCGGGGTGGTCCGCCACCGCGGCGCGAAAGTGCGTCTCGGCCTCCTCGGCCCGGTCCGCCTCGACGAGGAGTCGACCGAGGTTGACGTGCGCGTCTGCGTGGTGCGGGTCCAGCTCGAGCGCCCGACGGTACGCATCGCGTGCCTCGTCGGCCTCACTCACCTCGAGCTCCAGGCCCAGCGCGAACCACTGCTCCGCGTCGAGGTCCTCCTCGATCCGGCGCGCCGCGGCCGCCCGCCGCCGCGCCAGCGGCGCCGCCCGCTGCGCCAGCGTCGCCACGTCAAAATCCAGGACCAGCTGCCCCGACTCCGGATGCCAGGCGATCGCCTCGTCCCGCACGACAACGCGATGGCCTTCCGCCGTGATGCGGAGCTCAGAGAGCGCCCGCCCGCGCGGGAGCTGCTGCTTCAAGCGACGCAGCGAGCCTCGGATCTTGGCCGCCGGGATCCGCGCGGCCAACAATCCCTTCGCGGCTTTCAGCAGCACGAGGTCCTGAAAGGCGAAACGCAAACTCCCCCGCGCGCCGCGCGCGGGGGAGAGGAAACCGGCTCGGGTGTAAGATCGGATCTGTCCGGTAGTGAGACCGAGGAGCCGGGCGACTTCCTCGGTGGTATAGCCCGTCATCGCCTATGCGCTGGCGGCCTTTCGTCTCTTGGCTGGCTTGGTTTCGGCGGCGCGCTCGGCGCGCTTCGCGGGCTTGCGCTCGCCGCCGGTCGAGCCCTTGCCCTTCGCGAGACTCGCCTTCAGCGCCTCCATCAGGTCGATGATCTGCGTCTTGGGGGCTTCGGTCGGCTCCTCGGTGATCTCCTCGCCGTCCACCTTCCGCTGGATCTGCTCTTGGATTCTGGCCTTGACCGTGTCTTCGTACTTCTTGGGCTCGAACGTCTCGGTCGCCGCCTGCTCGATGAGCTGGACCGCCATGTCGAGCTCCGCCTTCTTGACGTCGACCTTCGGGATCGGCACCTCGTCGATCGAGCGCACTTCGTTGGCGTAGCGCAGCTGCTCCATCGCGAGCCCCCGGCCTAGCGGCCGGATCATGACGAGGTATTGCTTGCCGCGCGCCGCCCACTGCCCGATCGCCACCTTGCCGGTCTTCTTCAGTGCTTCGCCCAGCAGCGTGAACGCCCGGTCGCCGCCCTTGTCGGGTCCCATGAAGTAGACCTTGTCCATGTACATCCGGTCCACCGTGTCGGCGTCCACGAACTCGGTGATGTTGATCGAGCCCGTCCCCTTCTCCTCGAGCGCCTTCAGCTCGTCAGGGGTGAACTGCACGTAGCGGCCCTTGGCGAACTCGTACCCCTTGATCATGTCCTCTTTCTCGACCTTCTCTCCGTCCTTCGAGCAGACGTATTGCTGCTTCAGACGGGACCCGTCCTTCTTGTGCAGCCAGTTGAACGAGATCGCGGCCGACGACTCGCCGGCCGAGAACATCTTGATCGGGACCGAGACGAGGCCAAAAGAAATCGTGGCGGAGCCAATCGAGTGCGCGGGCATAGGGCCTGCTGGTGAAAGGGTGAGCGTCCGACCGATGGCTTCAGGATATTACCACTGGCGCGAGGGAGGGTCCATCCTGCGCCCCCCCGGGCGCGCCGATTGCCACCCGGTGCGCTTTCGGTCTACAATGGACCACGACCGTGACACCGACCCGCCCGACTCCCCCGCCTCCTGACGACGCGCTCAAGACGTACCGGGCCAAGCGCTCCGCCGACCGCACGCCCGAGCCATCGGGCTCGGTCGCCGCCGCGCCGGGGCGGCGCTTCATCGTCCACCAGCACGCCGCCACCCGCCTCCATTTCGACCTGCGGCTCGAGATGGACGGCGTATTGAAGTCCTGGGCCGTGCCCAAAGGGCCGTCGCGCGATCCCGCCGACAAGCGCCTTGCGGTCCATGTCGAGGACCACCCCATCGAGTACGGCGACTTCGAGGGGATCATCCCCGAAGGGAACTACGGCGCCGGCGCGGTGATCGTGTGGGACCGGGGCGTGTGGGTGCCCCTCGAGGATCCGGCGGCGGGGCTCGCCAAGGGGAAGCTGCTGTTCGAACTGCGCGGCTACAAGCTGCGCGGCGTCTGGACCCTCGTGAAGATCAAGAAGTCGGTGAAGGACTGGCTCCTCATCAAGGAGCGGGACGCGTACGTCTCGACCAACGGGGCCACTTTCCCCCCCGGATCGGTGCTGTCGGGGCTGACGGTCGAGGAGCTGCGCGACGGCAACAAGAAAGCGGCCAAGCTCGTCGCCGAGTTGAAGAAGCTCAAGGCGCCGATGCGCGTGGTCCGTGCCGAGGATGTCGCTCCCATGCTCGCGGAAACGCGCGAGGAGCCGTTCTCGCGGGCCGGGTGGGTCTTCGAGGTAAAGCTCGATGGCTATCGCATGCGGGTGGTGAAGGAAGGAGGAACGGCGCGCCTGATCACGCGCAACGACAACGACTACTCCGCGGCCTTTCCGGAGCTGATTCGCCCGATTGCCGCGCTGCCGTATTCGAGCCTGATCATGGACGGGGAGCTGGTGATCCTGGACGAGCAGGGGCGGCCCAGCTTTCAACGCCTCCAGAACCGGGCGCGCATCGGTCGAGCCCCGGAGATCCGGCACGCGTCCGTCGAAACGCCCGGCACACTTTATCTCTTCGACCTGATGGCGATCGAGGGGTTCGACCTGCGGTCCGTTCCGCTCGTGAAACGCAAGGCGCTGCTGCGGAAGGTTTTGCCGGAGGCGGGACCGCTGCGCTACTCGGAGCATTTCGAGAAGGACGGCGAGGCGCTGTACGACCGGGCGGTGGGGATGGGTCTCGAAGGCATCGTCGCGAAAAAGGCCGACGCCCCCTACAAGAGCGGCCGCTCGGACCTGTGGCAGAAGATCCGCGCCGACAAGACCGGGGATTTCGTCGTCGTGGGCTATACCACGCCCAAGGGCAGCCGTGGCGGGTTCGGGGCGCTCCACCTGGGGGGCTACGCCGACGGGAAGCTCATCTATGCCGGTCGCGCGGGCAGCGGATTCACCGCTCAGATGCTGAAAGACGTGGGGGACCAGCTCCTGGCGCTCGAGACCGCTCGGCCGCCGTTCGAGGGTCCGATTCCAGCGGAGAAGGAGAGTCACTGGGTGAAGCCGGAGCTCGTGGCCGAGGTCCGATACAAGGAGGTCACGGGGGACGGGCTGCTGCGTCAACCGGTGTTTCTGCGGTTCCGGGACGACAAGAAGCCGGAAGAGTGTGCAATACCGGGAGCGGGGAGCGGGGAGCGGGACCTTGAGGAGCCCACGGTGAGTACCGCTCCCCGCTCCCCGCTCCCGAGTGAGGTCAAGTTCTCTAACCTCGATAAGGTCTTCTGGCCCGACGAGGACTACACCAAGGGCGACTTGATCGAGTACTACCGGGCCATATCCCCGTGGATGCTGCCCTATCTCACCGAGCGGCCCCTGGTGCTGACCCGCTTCCCCGACGGTATCACCGGGAAATCGTTTTTCCAGAAGGACGCCCCGGAGTATGCCCAGGCGTTCGTGCGCACGATCACGATCTGGAGCGAGGACTCGCAACGCGAGCTCGACTATTTCGTGTGCGACAACGAGTCGTCGCTGCTCTACATCGCCAACATGGCGGCGATCCTGCTTCACGTGTGGTCGTCCCGCGTGGAGACGCTGGAGGCGCCCGACTGGTGTATCCTGGACCTAGATCCGAAGGATGCGCCGTTCACCGACGTCGTCACGGTCGCGAAGGCGGTCAAGGCGCTGTGCGACGACATCGGCCTGCCAACGGGCATCAAGACGAGCGGCTCGACCGGCCTGCACGTCCTGATCCCGTTGGGCCGCCAGGTCACCTACGAGCAATCCCGCACGCTCGGCGGGCTGCTGGCGCGGGTCATCGCGGCCGAGCGGCCCGACATCGCGACGGTCACGCGTCAGGTCCAGAAGCGGGGCGGCAAGGTGTACCTCGATTACGTCCA
>Ga0075423_10005402_pt1 | contig 11929 bp, 18 predicted proteins | sample SoiMethybrSBSTD2_FD_80114 | JGI IMG/M metagenome (GOLD analysis project Ga0075423, IMG submission 80114) | Bulk soil microbial communities from a Populus tree surrounding site in Tennessee, USA - Soil MetaG P. TD hybrid SBSTD2 | ecosystem: Environmental > Terrestrial > Soil > Tree plantation...
AGATCCCGGCCTAGCCGGTCTGGTCGGCTCAGGCCGCACGGAGCTGCTGCGTCTTATCTACGGGCTTGACCCTGCCCAGTCCGGGGAGGTTGAGGTCGCCGGTAGTCGCCTCCCGCCTGGCCGGCCGGACTCAGCCATCAAAGCCGGTCTGGGATTCACGCCAGAGGAGCGGAAGTCCCAAGGCCTGTGGCTGGACTGGAGCATGATCAGCAACACCTCGATTGCAGACCTCAGTGGTTTCCGGCGCGGGCCGTTTACCGACCGAGCCAACGAGCGGCGTGAAGCGATACGGCATCTCCGATCCCTCAACACTCAACCCGACGCTCCTCAGCGGGTTGCACGGCTGTTCTCCGGAGGCAACCAGCAGAAGGCCGTGCTGCCCGCTGGTTGTTGCGCTCCTGCAAGGTGCTGTTGCTCGACGAACCGACTCGCGGTGTCGACGTCGGCGCTCGGTCTGAGATCTATCGAGTGATTGCTCAGTTGGCGGCAAATGGGATCGGAATCGTCATGGTTTCAAGCGAACTCGCCGAACTGCTCGGGTTCTGTCACCGCGTACTGGTGCTGCGCGAAGGTCACATCGTTGATGAACGCGACGGTGCGACCAGCACCGAGGAGGACATCCTGCGGTCGGCTGTCCCAGTTCATCATGCAACGAAGGCAGGGTGAGAAATGGCCGTCGACACCACCCCGACAATCGACACCAAAGCGCGGCTACGCCAAGTGCCGGTTCAGGAGTTGGTGCTACCCGTCGTGATCATCGCCTTGATCATCGTCGGCGTGATCATCAGGCCTGGTGTCTTTCTCACCAGCGACAACCTGCTCAACGTGCTGACTCAAGCCAGCATCACCGGGACTATCGCCATCGGCATGACGTTCGTGATCGCGACCGGAGGCATCGATCTGTCTGTGGGATCGGTGCTTGCCGCTGCCAGCATCGCCGGGGGCCTGCTGACGCCATATGGCTCCTGGATATTCATGCTCGGCGCGCTTGGCATGGCGCTGCTGCTGGGCGCGATCAACGGCCTGGCGATCACCTGGGGCAAGGTCGTTCCGTTCATCGCGACCCTGGCCATGCTGACCATAGCCCGCGGCTTGGCGCTCTGGATGTCGGAGAAGACCCCGATCAGCTTGATCGAACTGAACATCCTGCAGTGGTTCGGCAGCGGCCGCGTACTCGGCATCCCTGTACCGGCGCTGGTCTTCGTCATCGTCGCGATCATCGGCTGGGTCCTGCTCAATCGCACGACCTTCGGCCGCCACACGCTCGCCGTTGGCGGCAACCGCAGTGCTGCTCGGATCGCCGGGATTCGGCCCAATCGGATTGTCTTCGCCGTGTACGTGCTGACCGGCTTCTGCGTCGGCATTTCGGCGATCTTGCTCTCAGGTCGGCTGGCCAGCGCGTCCCCGGTCGTCGGCAACCTCGTGGAGCTGGATGCGATCGCCGCAGTCGTGATCGGCGGCACTGCGCTGACCGGGGGCAAGGCGAGCGTGACAGGCACCTTCTTCGGCGTCATCACCTTCGGCTTGATCTTCAACCTGCTGAATCTGCTCAACATGCCGACCGAGATCCAAGGGATCGTCAAGGGCGCCTTGATTCTCGTCGCCGTAGCGCTGCAGCGCCGCGATTAGCAACTTCTCTAGAGAAACAAAGGCACAGAAAAGGAAGGATCGAGATCATGAGGTTCCCTCGAATGCTGGTCCTCGGGGTCGCGCTCGCGACTATTGGGCTCACAGCCTGTACCAATGAGTCTCAGCAACAACAGCCCCAGCAGCCAGCCGGCTCCCAGGCGCCTTCGGCTCAGCAGACGGGTGGGTGTATCCGGCCGGGCCGTCAAGGTCGCGTTCAGCGCCCCAGGCGCCGACCACGGTTGGCTCAAGGCCATCACGGACAACGCTAGTACGGCCGCCGACAAGCTCGGCGTGCAGTTACTGCTTTCCGAAGGCACCAACGACTCGGCTGCCCAGGTATCCCAGGTCGAGACACTCATCAGTCAGAAGCCGGATGTGCTGGTCATCCTGCCCAACGAGGGCGGCCCGCTTACTCCCGTTGCTCAACAGGCCATGCAAGCCGGAATTCCGGTCGTCAACATCGACCGCGAGTTTTCCACGCCGGCGGCGTACCGGACCTGGATCGGTGGCGACAATTACGGCATCTGCAAGTCCGCCGCAGACTTGATCGCCAATGAGCTGAAGTGCCAGGGCAACGTCGTGGAGATCCAAGGTATCGCCGGAATTTCGGTGACCGAACAACGCACCAAGGGCTTCACTGACGGCATCAAGTGGTGCAACGGCGGCATCAAGATCGTCGCCAGCCAGCCCGCTGACTTCCTGCCTGACAAGGGCCTCCAGGTAATGGAGACGATCCTCCAAGGCCAGAAGAAGATCGACGCGGTCTACACCCACGATGATGACATGGCCATGGGCGTGGTCCAGGCGATCAAGGCGGCCCACCGGGAGAACGAAATGTTCGTCACGGGAGCCGGTGGTTCCAAGGATGCAATGAACCTGATCGCCCAAGGCGGTCTCTACCGAGCGACCTTCCTCTACAACCCTTCAATGTCTGGATCGGCAGTCTCCATTGCCAAGCTGATCGCTGAGAACAAGGGACTCAGTGAGCTGGTCGAGCCCGAGGTCCCCAGCCGGATTGAGCTGCCCGCCACCACCGTCACCAAGGAGAACGTGGCCTCTGTCCAGAACTTGGGTTACTGAGCACATCGGGTCGGCGGATCGACGCATCCGCGACGAAGCGGGGGCCGATACGCTCCGGTAATGGACGCCGTACACGACATGGGCGGCATGCATGGCTTCGGCCCGGTAGTCGTCGAGGGAAGCGAGGAAGTCTTCCACGAAGATTGGGAGGCACGCGTCTTCGCTATTTATCAGCTCATCAATCTCTGCCAGCTCGTCGGTGGCCCGGGAGGGCGCGCCGTACGCGAGTCGATGGACCCTGTGCACTATCTCGAGGCTTCCTATTACGAACGTTGGCTGTGGAGTGCGGAGCGTCGCCTCGAAGCCAAGGGCACGGTCATGCCCGCCGAGGTCGAGGCGATGATGGCCCAGCTGGCCGGGGGCCGAGTCGCACCGACGGCCGAAGACCGCGAGTTGGCTGCTCAGGCGGTTGCGCAGCTTCGAGAGGGGCCGCCGGCGCTCGGCATCGCGGTTAATCCGCGCTTCACGCCAGGCGATCGGATCCGGGTACGCCGCATGCGGCCCGATGGACACACACGTTGCCCGCGCTACGTACGAGGTGCCGTCGGCGTCGTTGAGCGTGTGCAAGGCAGCGACTTGCTTCCCGACCGCGCGACGTACGGACTTCCAACTCAGCCGGAACCCGTCTACGCCGTAGCGTTTGTTTCGCAGGACTTGTGGGGTACGAGCGACGACCCGCCCTGGACCGTGCTCGTCGACCTCTTCGACACCTATCTGGAGCCCGCATGAGCGACGCACAGGACCACAACGAGGACCTCCACCACCAGCGTCCGGCCTCGCCCATCGAGCTGCGCGCCCGCGCGCTGGAGGCCGTGCTCGCCGAGAAAGGTCTGGTCTCGACCGATGCCATTGACGCCGTGATCGAACTGTACGAGAACGACGTCGGACCGCAGAACGGCGCCAAGGTCGTAGCCCGCGCCTGGGTCGACTCCGCATATCGCGAACGGCTGCTCGCTAACGGGGCGGCTGCCATCGCGGAGCTCGGTTACGGCGGCGAGGAAGGCAACACGATGGTCGTCGTACCGAATGGGCCTGGAGTCCACAATGCCGTCGTCTGCACACTGTGCTCCTGCTATCCGTGGCCGGTGCTCGGGCTGCCGCCGAGTTGGTACAAGAGCGCGCCCTACCGTGCGCGGATGGTCGCCGAGCCACGTGCCGTGCTCCGCGAGTTCGGACTCGAGCTACCGCCCGAGACCACGATCCGGGTCTGGGACTCGACTGCCGAAGTCCGTTACCTCGTGCTCCCGGAGCGACCGTCCGGCACGGATGGTTGGGCCGAGGAGGCGCTAGCCGCGCTCGTCACCCGGGACGCAATGATCGGCGTTGCAGTACCCCGGGCCGAGCGGGCGAGCGCATGAGCACGGCCACCGCCTTCGCCGACGTCGATGCTGCGCTCCGTGCGGTGGCACCCTTGCCGCGCGCGAACGGCGAGCTGGTCTTCGAAGAGGTATGGCAGGGCCGAGCTCTGGGACTCGGCGTCGTCGTACTGGAGCGAACCGGTGTTACCTGGAGTGAGTTCCGCGATTATCTGGTGACGGCAATCGCAGCGCATGTGCCAGCGCCCGGTGAGTCAGCGGCGACGGCCTATTACACCGCGTGGCTCAATACGGTTGAGGCACTGCTCGTGGCGCGCGGCCTGGTTCCAGCCAAGGCGGTCTAGTCAGGCAATCAGCCCAGTGATGTGTCGAACGCCAGCCCCAAGAGATAGGTCGCTGCCGCTGCACCGTAACCGATCGCTAGCTGACGCAGTGCGCGTTTGAGCGGCGAGGCGCCCGACAGGATGCCGACGATCGCGCCCGTGGCAAGCAACGCCAGACCGACCAATGCGGCGGCAATCACGACTGCCAGCAAGCCGGAGGCACCGAACAGGTAGGGGAGTACCGGTATCAAAGCACCCGAAGCAAAGAAGCAAAAGCTGGAGATTGCCGCGTTCCAGGCAGAACCAACTGCCTGGTGGGGGTCGACTCCGGCGGCTTCTGGCTCGACCGCGTCCAAGTGCAGTGTGGACAGGACCGTACGCGCATGTTCCTCGGCTTCTGGCGGCTGCATTCCTCGAGCTCGATAGACCAGCGCTAGCTCATTGGCATCCACATCGAGGTGCGGTAGGGCCGACTGCGACTCAGGGTCAGGTTGAGTCGACTGCAGCAACTCACGCTGGGACCGTACCGAGACATACTCCCCAGCACCCATGGAGAGCGCTCCAGCCAGCAGGCCGGCTAGACCTGTGAACAAGATCGTGCGTGCGCTGACACCTGTGGCGCCAATCCCGAGCACCAAAGCCAGATTGCTGACCAGACCGTCGTTGGCGCCGAAGACGGCTGCCCGGAAGGTACCGGATAGGCGTTCCCGGCCACGAGCGGCGAGACCACGCAGCACCTCCCCATGAATCCGCTCATCGGCCGCCATTTGGTCGGTGGCATGCGGGTCGGACTCGTACGGCGAGCGGCCCTCCGCCCGTTGCATCAGGGCAAGGACGAACAGACCACCGAAGTGCGTAGCCAGAAAAACAAGTAGCCGCGTGCGGAGACTGCTGCGACGCGGCGATCCCACATGATCACCGAGCAGTTCCAGCCAGTGCGACTCGTGCCGCTTCTCGGCTTCGGCCAGTCGCAGCAGGATGTCGTGCTCCTCGCCTGTTCGGCGCCCGGCCAGTTGGCGGTAGCCCGCAGCCTCGGCGCGTTCGTCGGCGAGGTACTGCCGCCAGCGCCGGATCTGCGCGGGCGTACGGGTCGTGGACGTGCTCACCTCCACATCATGGCAACCCGTCGGACCGGAGTCTGTGGCGAGATGTGCAGCCCTGTTAGCGTTTCCGCGTGCCACCGATGACGCAGTCGTCCGATCATGTTCCTGGCCGCTTGTCTGGCAAGAGCGCGGTTGTCACCGGCGCCGCAGCGGGGATCGGTCGTGCGACGGCGGAGCTGTTTGCTCGTGAGGGCGCGCGTCTGGTCCTGGCCGACATCAACGCCGATGGCCTATCGGCGCTGAGTAAGTCACTGGCGAATGTGACGGACCAGGTCGCCGTCGTGACAGCCGACGTCTCGAAGCCCGAGGACGTCCGCCAGATGATCAACACGGCTGTTGAGCAATACGGGCGACTGGATATCGCCGTCGCCAACGCCGGCATCATTCCGTTGGCGTCTGTCGTTGAAGCCACGCCCGCGGACTGGGATGAGGTCATGTCTATCGATGGCCGCGGCATGTTCTTGACCTGCAAATATGCGATCGAGCAAATGTTGATCAACGGCGGCGGAGCTATCGTCTGTCTGTCCTCAATCTCCGGCGTTGCCGGTCAGGCGCGGCAGTCGACTTATGGCCCGGCGAAGTTCGTCGCATCCGGGTTGGCAAAACATCTGGCAGTTGAGTGGGCCCAGCATGGCATCCGAGTAAACGCCGTGGCGCCGGGAACCATCAACACCGAGCGGGTGCAGCGGCTGCCGGAGGAGCCCGGCGGACCGGAGTACCTAGAGGTGGTCAAAGCCGCTCATCCGATGGGAAGACTCGGCGAGCCGAGCGAGGTGGCAGAGGCGATCTTGTTCCTTGCCTCCGATCAAGCGTCGTTCACCACCGGCGCGGTGCTGCCGGTCGATGGCGGATTCCTCGCGCAATAGCCACGGCCTCAGTGACGACCGCCGCACGCTCCTCAAATTTCCGACCGATGCGGGTTTCCGACATCGCATCGGTCGGTCGAAGGTCAAATTTCCGACCAAAGCGGACTTGCACGTCGGCCGAGCCAAGCTCTAGCGCAATTCTGCCGCAGTGGGAATTTAGGGGCAGCCGGAGTGGGTACTGACCAGGTGTGTCTGGCGAAGATGTCACCGCCCTGAACGTCGCCATGCTGGCGCCACCCTGGATTCGGATACCACTACCGAAATACGGCGGGATCGAGCACGTCGTCGCGTTGCTCTGCGAGGGTCTGGTACGGCTTGGTCACCGGGTCACACTGTTCGCGGCACCCCGGTTCCCGTTCCTCGGCGAAGGTCTATGAGGTGCTGCCTCGATCCCATCCTGACGAAATAGGGCAGTCACTGTATGAAGTCGATCATGTCTCCTGAGTGCTCGACGTGGTTGACGAGGTGGCTGAGCAGGGAGATCCCTTCGACATCCTCCATGATCATTGTGGATTCACTGCCGTGGCGCTGGCAGACCGCATTCACATACCGCTGATCCACACGCTCCATGGACCATTCAACCGATGCCCATCCGCTGGAACGAGCCCTTCGGCATGGTGATGGTGGAGGCGCTGGCTTGCGGTACGCCGGTCATTGCCTTCCCCGAGGGAGCGGCGCCAGAGATCGTTCAGGACAAGTTCAACGGGTACCTAGTCGATGACGAAGAGTCGATGGCAGCCGCGATCGCGAATCTCGACAAGATTGATCCGGAAGCCTGCCGAGAGTCCGCTGCCAGCCGGTTCGGTCCTGAAATCGTCGCCGACGGATATGTGCAGATCTACCGGCGCGCACTTGGTACGCGATCGGAAGTCGCGCCTGGTTGATGTGCCGAGAGACGACCGGCGTGATTGGGGAAAACGTTTCGGGTAGTAATAGCGACATCGTGGTTGCAAACGCCGGAATTGGCGGGGAGCAGAAGCCGACAGCCGAATATAGTGACGCCGGCTGGCATCAGGTGATCGTCGTGAACCTCGACGGCGTCTTCTACACCCAGCGCGCGGGTATCCAGGCGATGAAGCGGAATGGTGGCGGCTCGGTGATCAACATGGCGTCGATCCTCGGCATGGTCGGCTTCGCTATGTCCAGCGCATACGTCGCGGCCAAGCACGGAGTTTTGGGCATGACGAAGGCGGCGGCCTAGGAGCATGCCGCTGATGGCATACGCGTGAACGCAGTGGGGCCTGGGTTCATCATGACGCCGCTGCTGGAAGCGAACCTGGACCAGGCCACTATGGATTTCTTGGCCAGCCAACACGCTCTGCAACGGATGGGCAGGCCCGAGGAGGTGGCTGAGCTCGTCGCATGGCTGGGCAGCGATGCCTCCTCCTTCGTCACCGGCACCTACTACGCCGTGGATGGTGGCTACCTAGCCCGCTGAGTTGGGACCAAGCCTTCGCAGCTCATTCCAAAGGGCTTGGAGATCGGCTGACGAGCCAGACCCCCGTTTGTTCACGAGCTGCTCCCACACCGGAGATTCGAGAAGCACGTCTGGCTCGATAGAGATGGATCGGTCTAGGTATTCCTGCGGGGGAGTTTGCGGATCCTGCCTCAGCAGATACGGCTCTTCATCGGCGTACGCGTCCCTGAGCAGGGTCGAAGCCTGATCTACACCGACAATCACCGCAGTGCCGGTGGGCGCGGTATTGATCAACAGCACCACAAGATCAGGTCGCTGCCGGCGCAAGATCTCGACAACCTTGTAGACATCCCCAGTCCAGGGTTCGGTCTTGCGATCACGAGCCGCCTCAAGTCCGTTCCGTGGCAACACGTCATCGAGCACAATTACGCCGCTGTCAGCCATGAATGGCTCGATGTTGATGAAGTCGCGCAGCGCGAAGTCTGACAGGTGCATTCCGTCGATGAAAGCAAGATCAACGGGCACACCGCGGAAATGAGCCAGCGGTTCATCACCAGCGAAGAAGTCATCGCTGGTGGCCTTGATCAGCTGTACGTCGCAGTGAATCGGATTGTCGATCTTGAATGCCGGGTCCACACCGATGGAACGGCAACGGGACAGCACCATGCTGCGTCCGGTTCTAATGCCGATTTCCAAGTACGTGCGAGGTCGGATCTTCTCATGGAGGCCTCTTAGCAGCTGGTGACGAGTCATTTTCGGCTCTGGATGGGCGACAAATGGGTCAGGTTGCTGCCAGCCGGGGCGCTTAGTGGTTGCCCTTGGCTTTGGAAGCGCCTGCTTGGACGTACGCTTCGGGGCATGCTTCTTCGGAGGTTCCATCGCCAGCCGGTTGGCTAACGCGTTACGGGCTTTCCGTTCCACGCTCCGAATGGTGTTCGTGCGGTCACGCCCGATGGTCGATTCGAGCATCGATCCAACCGTGCCGCGAATGCCCATATGTGCTCCTCCAAGCGGCGTTTCGGGTCACCGTAGCAAGCCAGCCACCTGGCAGGAGATTCCGCCGTGATGGCGCAGAGGGAGAATCACCCTCCGGGAGTGAGGACGGCTGCTCCGGCTGCATGCAAGCTGAGCGGGTCGGGCTGCGTGCAAGCTGAGCGGGTCGGCGGATCGTTCAATAGGTGGTGGAGGCCCTGATGTTATTGGTGCCCAGGCAGCTGCAGCGTGTTGGGATGACCGGAAATGTGCCGTACTACGGCGGCCGATTCACCCCGGCGCAGGCGTACGGGGCATCCCATCCATCCGCGCCGCCGCCGTCCTTCGCCGATCCCATGACTGGCGGAGCCTTCGTACGTGCACCAGTCCCGATGCCTGGCCAATCGGCCCCGCCTCGCCAGTCGACCCCGCCTCGCCAGTCAGCCCCACCTGGCCAGTCAACACCGCCCGCCTCTTCGCCCCCGACTCCAGCCGCATCGGAGATGGCACTGCAGCAACTGCTGAACAGTGGAGTCATTTCGCAAGCGGAATATGAGCAGCTCCGGGCGCGGGTGATCAAGTGACCGGGCCGGTGCAGGTTCTGGTTGTTGGCTTGGATCATCCGACGTTTTCCGGTGAGGTGCTTGCGGAGTTCACACGGCTACGAGAGGCCGGAATTGTTCGTCTTGTCGACTTGCTGATCGTGGCGCGCGGTGAGGACGGCGCTTTTGAGACTCTGGCACTTCCAGAGGGTGTTGAAGCAGATTTTGGTGACTTAGCCGCCGCCGTTCTGGGAACACCCGAAGATTCAACCGAAGCTCAGAAGACTGCCGAGGAAGAGGCCGCGTCATCTATGAGTGACACTGCCCCAACCTGGTCCTTGGCTGATGCGATACCAGTTGGTGGTTCTGCGGCGGTGGCACTGATAGAGCACATGTGGGCGGCCCCGCTAGGCGCCGCTATTGAGCGGGCTGGGGGCAACCTGCTTGACGAGACCTGGCTGGCACCTGAAGACCGCGAGTTGCTCGAGGCACTGATCGCGGAGCGCGAGAGCTGATAGAAAGGCTCCTGGCCGACGCGCCGCCCATGTCTGGAGGAGATTCTGATGTCAACCGCCAACACTCCTGAGCCGGTTCCAGGAAAGCGGGTCACCATCGACGCCGCGCGGCTGTGGGGCGGAGGCCTTGCGACCGCTGTCGTCGCCGCCTTGGCGGCCCTGGTCGGAGTGCTCGTATGCCGCGACCTCTTGCATGTCAAGATTGTCGAGCCACCGCTACTTAGCCTCACCAAGTCCTTTGCGCTGAACTATGCGATCACTGCCTTCGTGGTGGCTCTACTGGCAACCGGGCTGGCCCATCTACTGTCAGTGGTCACACCTCGGCCGCGCTCCTTCTTCGGCTGGATCGTTGCTCTCGTCACGGTCGCCACGATGGTGCTGCCGTTTGCTTTGGATGGCAGTCTCGAGGGCAAGGTCTGCGCGGCAGTGATCAATCTGGTGATTGGCCTGTGCATCGCCAGCCTCTTGTCCGGCGTGCTGTCCCGGACCGTCATCGACGCTGAGCGATCCTGGCAGCAGCCTTAGTGACCGACGCCCCACCTCATCAGCTGGCGCCCCATCAATAGCTGCCGCGTGGCGGGAAAAGATGGGGCGTGAGGCGAGCTGGACTACTCCATCTCGGTTCCCAGCAGATTCAGCACTGCGCGTTCGATCTTGCCGTGCGTCGTACCGTCGGAAAGATCATCATCGGTCGCGGCTAACGCCGGTGAGATCGTCACGCCATCATTGAAAAGATCAATTATGCGCGGATCGACGTAGGACGCCCGTGCGACCGCAGGCGTATTGCCGAGGTAGCCGGCCACTTCCTTCATCGCCGCCGAAACCGCGCGCTTGCGCGCCGTGATCGTTTTGGCCCTCTCGTTGATCTCCGCCAGCACTACGGCCGCGATCACGGTGCCATGCCAGGTACGGAAGTCCTTGGCCGACATCTCCTCACCGACCTGGGCTTTGATGTAGCTGTTGATGTCATTCGACGTGACGTCATGCCATTGCCGTCCGTCCTTGTACGCAAGGAGTTCCGACCCACCACCGCGCCGCGCCAGCAGGTCGCGTACCGCCCGCAAAACAAGATCATCAGCCAGCGCCACGTAGCGCTCTTGACCGGACTTTGCCACGTAATCGAAGATCACCGAACCGTCTTCGATGGAGACGTGTTCCTTATGGATCGTTGCCAGACCATAGCTGTTGTTGGCCTCGGCGTACGCCTCCCCACCGATCCGGAAAAAGCCAAGATCAAGAAGCCGAAACGCCGTGCCCAGCGCGCGTGGGTACGGCATGCCCTCCAGCTGCAGATCCTTTGCCACCCTGCGCCGGGCGGCTGGCAATCGGGCGGCAACGGCCAGCACCCGGTCGTGCTTCAGTCGATCACGCTTCAGCCGCCACTGTTCGTGGTAGAGATACTGCCGCCGCCCGGCATCGTCGGTGCCGACCGCCTGCAAGTGGCCGTCTGGTGCTGGGCAGATCCATACCTGCTCCCACGCCGGCGGAATGACCAGCAGCTTGCACCGCTGCGCTTGATCCTCACTGAGGCGGTTTCCAGACTCGTCCAGATAGACGAATCCCTTCCCGGCACGCCGCCGCGTCCAACCGGGATCTCCGGGTGAGGTTCGTCTCAGCCTCGGCACACATCCGTTGTACCCGCGTCGCGGCTCTCATCACCACTTGTCAGCGTTTCAGCGTGTGCTACCAGGCCCGCTGTAACGCTGACATTGGGTGCAAGAAGCAGGGACCTAAGGCACCTTAGCTACCTCAGAGGTTCAGCCCTCAGAAAGATCCGCAATCTGCACCATGTGCGCCGCCCCCTCTTAGAAACAGGATGGTTATCAAGACAAGAAGGAGGCCCGAAATGAGCTTGATCAACGACTACACCTACCAGACCATGACGGATCAGCAGGAGCGCGAGCTGGCTCGCCTCGCTGAGCGCAATCGGCGGGTCCGGCTCGCGTTGAGCGGTCGAGTGAGCTGGTGGCGCAGGGTAATGGCACGGCGCCAGCAGCGCATCGGCACTGCCGCGGAGCATCCGGTACAGCGTGGAATGGCGACGCCCCAGCACCGGGTCGCGCACTAAGCGCGCCCCGGTCGGGTGTCAGAGCCAGGTGGCACGATAGTGCTTATGGTTCGAGTGGCCAGGTCGACCACAGCAGCGCGCAGCGATCACATCGTCGG
>Ga0075423_10005403_pt1 | contig 11929 bp, 15 predicted proteins | sample SoiMethybrSBSTD2_FD_80114 | JGI IMG/M metagenome (GOLD analysis project Ga0075423, IMG submission 80114) | Bulk soil microbial communities from a Populus tree surrounding site in Tennessee, USA - Soil MetaG P. TD hybrid SBSTD2 | ecosystem: Environmental > Terrestrial > Soil > Tree plantation...
ATGGGGCGGCGATGCCGACCCGGCGCGCGACGGCTCGCAGCGTCACGGCGTTTGCTGTTCCGGTGTCCTCGATCAGCTCTCGGGCGGCAGCGACGATGTCGGCGCGCAGCTGAGCGCCCTCGCCGCGGCGGTTGCGTCGGCGTACTTCGGGCTTGTTCATAGCTGTCACCTTACATGTGTAACCGAACTTTGGTGGGTTGCCGGGCCACTCGCGAAACTATACTTGCCGTCGTGAAGTTACGAATGTAAGGTAACGGCTGTCAAGTCAGAGAGTGCCGCACCTCGGATCGCGAGGGACCGGCCTAGCGAAGGAGACGTCATGATCGTTGTAACCGGAGCCACCGGGCAGTTCGGCCGCCACGCGGTGGAAAACCTGATCAAGCTGGGTGTGCCCGCCGGGCAGATCGCGGTGGCGGTGCGCAGCCCGGAGAAGGCAGCCGACCTCGCCAGCCGCGGTCTGCAGGTCCGGCAGGCGGACTACGACCGCCCCGACACCCTGGCCGCCGCGTTCACCGGCGCCGACAAGCTGCTGTTCGTCTCGGCCAACGGACCAGACGACCTGCGCATCACCCAGCACCGCGCGGTTGTCGACGCCGCGAGGGCGGCCGGCGTGGGACTGGTCGCGTACACCTCGATCGCCGACGCCGACACCAACCCCATCAACCTCGCGCGGGTGCACCGCGACACCGAGCAGGCGCTCGCCGCCTCCGGCTTGCCGACGGTCCTGCTGCGCAACGGCTGGTACACCGAGAACTACACCGCCACGCTGGCCGGCGCCGTCGAACGCGGCGCGATCGTGGGCTCCGCCGGCCAGGGCCGCATCGCCTCGGCAACCCGCGCGGACCTCGCCGAAGCCGCCGCCGTCGTGCTGGCCAGTCAGCAGCCTCAGTCCGGCAAGGTCTACACACTCACCGGCGAAGTCGCGTGGTCGCTGCCGGAACTGGCCGCCGAGGCCGCCGCTGTCTCGGGCAAGCCGGTCACCTACACCGAACTGCCCGCCGAGCAGTACGCGCATATCCTCACCGGCGCCGGGCTGCCCGGCCTCCTGGTCGAGATGCTCGTCGACGCTGACGTGAAGGTTGCCCAGGGAGCGCTGCAGACCGTGACCGGCGACCTCGCCGCGCTGCTCGGCCGCCCCACCACCACCCTGGGTGAGGCCGTCACCACGGCCCTGCGGGACTGACCCCAGCCGGCACCCGAAGCCGCCGCGCGGCGGCCCTGCACCTGCTCAGAACCCGACCGCCGCGCGACGCTCACACGTGTCAGAGGGCGTTCGTATGTCAGATCAACGGGATATGAGCAAGCAGAATGATAGCCATAGCCATTTTGGTGGAGCTGAGGGGATTTGAACCCCTGACCCCCTCGATGCGAACGAGGTGCGCTACCGGACTGCGCTACAGCCCCATACGTGGGAGACCCGGTCGCCCAGGCCGTCTACACGGTAGCAGGCGGACCCGATCCATCCGCCGGTCCGAGTCGCGAAGATCATCGGGCCGAACGGTCCGGTGGCCACCGGAGCTGAAGCGCTAACCAGCCCGGCGGTGTTCCTCGATGTACTCGACGCGCTCTACGTAAACGCCGCTGAGGTCGACGGTGTCCATGGCGTACAGCTCGACATCTTCGTCGTCGATGCGGACCGCCGAATCCGCCGGCCGCGCTGATGACGACCTGGTCGCGTCGACTTCCGACGGGCGATGTGCGGCCCGCAGCTGACGAGCTGCGCGGCGCTCACGGTCACGCAGCGCCTGCTTGCGTAGCGAATAGAAGTAACCAACCGTGCCCAGCACGAACGCTCCGGCAATAAACCAGGCCGCGCCTCCGGTCACACCTGCCAGAAGCACGCTGATCACGCTGCCGACGGCAAGCACGGAGAGCGACCGGCGCCGACGGCGCAGCATTGCTTCCCGAGGCGCAGATACGTCGGTCTGGTGGACGGATTCCATGGTCGTCTCCTCGGCGGCAAGAACGGGCCCTCGGGCGGCGTGTGGACGAGCGGGGTGGGAACCTGCCGCCCCGTAGGCTGGCCATTGACGGTGCGAGTCCGCTGCGGGAGAAACCACCTGAGTGAGCTCGACCCGGCGCCTGGTGCGGGATTGGGCCCGCGTTCGAGCCGCCTTGTCGCCGCGGTGGACGATCATCGGCACCACGACGATAAGCCAGAGGACAGTGAGGATGGCGACTGTCATGAACGGTGACACATCGCACCTCCAGTCACACCCGTCACACGCCTTTCAGCCACGGTAGCCAGCGAGTCCCGGCCGTCGGGGAATGTGACGCGGCGTGTCGAAGGCGTGTCGGGTTACGGTGGCGGCGGCAGCCGCGGCAGCCGGGCGATCATGCTGGTGCCCCGCACTTCCTCGACAGTGATCGCGAAGCCGATGTGATCGCGCCAGCCACCGGCGATGTCCAGGAATCGCTCGTAGTACGCCTCACGACGCAGCCCGAGCTTCTCCACGACCCGCAGACTCGCTGCATTCTCCGGACGGATGTCCACCTCGACGCGATGCAGGCCAACCGTTGTGAAGCAATGGTCGATCGCTAGCGCAAGCGCCGTGGTCGCAATGCCGCGCCCGGCAACGGCCGCGTCCACCCAGTAACCAACCGTGCAGGAGCGCAAAACACCATGCACGACGTTCGAGACGTCGAGCTGTCCGGCAACGCGTCCGCCATAGCTGATCACGAACGGCAGCATCGTGCCGTTGCGCGCGGCCTTACGCAGTGCAGAGACCATGGGTGCCCATGCTGATGGCGAGCTTCGATCCGCCCACCGAACGGGGGATGTCGGCTCCCACGGCGCCAACCACTGCTCGTTGCGTAACCGCACCTCGCTCCAGGCACGGGCGTCCCGCAAGCGTGGCGGGCGTAGGACGATCGGGCCCGCCGATAATTCGGCCGGCCATCCGGGGCGCGGCCTCATCGCCATCTCAGCGCTGGGACAACAACAACGGAATCACGGTCACGCGCGACCCGGAGACAACCTCGGTGACCTCCTCGTCGATGACCACCAAGCAGTTCGCGGAAGCCATAGCGGCGATCAGATGGGAACCGGGACCACCGACGAGGGTCACGCTATACCCGCCGTTCGCTTCGCGATGTAGTACACCGCGGCGGTACTGCCGAACCCCGGCCGGGCTCTCGATGCGTTCAAGAGCGGACGCCTGCACAGTGGCGCGTTGGATCGATCGCTTGCCGAGCAGCTTTCTAATAGCTGGACGTACGAAGACCTCGAACGACACCAGCGCACTCACCGGATTCCCCGGCAAACAGAAGATCGGCACATGGTCGCCAAGATGGCCGAACCCTTGTGGCTTTCCGGGCTGCATGGCGACGCGGGTGAACGAAACCGTGCCGAGTTCCGATAGCGCCTGTTTGACGATGTCGAACGCACCCATACTCACGCCACCGGTCGTGACGAGCACATCCGCGCGAAGCAGCTGACTCTCCAGGACGTCCAGCAGCTTCGTATGGTCATCCGGCACGATGCCGACCCGGTATGCGTCCGCTCCTGCGTCCCGCGCAGCCGCCGCGAGCAGGTAGGAGTTTGCGTCCGGCACCTCGCCGAAGCCGGCCGGGTGTCCAACCTCGACGAGCTCACTGCCGGTTGACACGACCAACACCCGGGGACGGGGACGAACCGTTACTCGGTCCCGCCCGATCGCCGCGAGCAGGGCAATCTGCTGTGGTCCAAGCGCCGCGCCAGCCGCAAGCGCAGGTGCGCCAGCCGGAAGATCCTCACCGGCGCGTCGGATGCTCGTGCCCGAGCGCGCCGGCTGCCGGATCGCCACTTGGGCCAGACCACGATCAGTCCATTCGAGTGGGATCACCGCGTCGGCCCCGGACGGAATGGGCGCGCCAGTCATGATGCGCATCGACACTCCTGCGCCCATGCCAGAGATCGCGCCCTTGCCCGCGGCTACATCGCCGACGACGGGCAGCGTGACGGGCTTTTCCTCCTCCGCGCCTTTGGTGTCGACGGCGCGCACCACGTATCCATCTACCGCGGAGTTGTCAAATCCGGGTAGCGCGACATCCGTTATCACGTTCTCGGCAAGGATCAGGCCTTGCGCGTCCATGAGATTCAGCTCGATCGGATCCAACGAGCCAATGCCGTCAAGCACGATCGCCAGATGCTCGTCAACTGTCCGCAGACGGTCGTCGTGCTCAGCCACGCGGCGGTACCCCCATCAGTCTCAACGCCCTTGCTGGACATGATCCCGCACACTCGTGAGGAATTTGCGCCGATCTTGGGGTGTCGTGCGAGGGCGGCGGTCGGCAGTTCTGGACTTTACGAAGCAAGAGCTGCTGTGTCCCGCCCCCCGATAGCCAACGCAGAGGAGACCCGACACTGTTTGCTTGATCCGCCTCCCTATAACAGGGGCTGAGGACATCCGGCTATGCGCCGCTCCATTGATGAGCGGCTCCCCGTCAAAGCTTCGGCGATTCCGGGAGACTGATTTCTGTGGACGTCACGCAACAGAAGCAGACGTTGCGAGCCGTTCATCTCAGGGCGCGGTCAGCCCGACCCGCCGCCGATCTCGCCGAAGCGCGCTCTGCAATATGTGCGCACGTCGTGACGCGTTGCGCCCAATGCGCCTGGGGCTGCGTCGCCGCATATGAGCCGTTGCTTACCGAACCCGGGTCGACCCAACTTCTGAATTCGCTGGCAACGCTCGGCGTCCGCGTGTTGGTTCCGGTACTTCTCCCCGACCGAGACCTCGACTGGCGAGAATGGAGTTCGGACAAACCCCGGCTAGGTCTTGACGGAATCGCCGCGGCTGATTCCGTTCTCGTTCCGGCGCTCGCTGTCGATCGGTTGGGGGTGCGGCTCGGTCGAGGTGGCGGATCCTACGACCGCGTGCTGCATCGAATCGCCGTTGGAGTTCCTCGAGCAGCTCTCCTGTTCGAGGACGAGTTTGTCGAGCGTCTGCCAGTCGATAACTGGGACGAACGGGTGACTTCGGTCGTCTTGCCCTCCGGATGGCTGGACATATCGGACTGAAGTGTCCGTTCCGGCTGGACGGGGAATACCCGGATGCCGCACCATGGTTAGCAGTCTCAGTAGTCGAGTGCCAATGCCGGAGGATCGTGCGCCTGATGCCCACCTATCAATACGCGTGCACGAACGCCACGTGCGGCAACCGGTTCGAGCTCGTGCAGGCATTTACCGAGCCATCGGTGACGGAATGTCCCGTCTGCGGTCAGGTGGTTCGGAAGGTATATGGGTCAGTTGGTGTGGTGTTCAAGGGCTCCGGTTTCTACCGCACGGACAGCCGCGCGGAGAAGACAGGCGCAAATGGCCAGAAGTCGAGTGACCGTGAGCGGGTCAAGGCGGATGCAGGCAGTTCGGAGTCGTCGTCGAAATCCACAGCAGCAGCCTCCGATGCAGGTAGCTCATCGAATGGCAAGTCGCGTTCGTCGCACGCGTCCGACTCAGGATCGGCCCGCTCCGCCGGTTCGGGCAGCGCGGCCAAGACTGCAGCGGCGACCTGAGCCCGCGTCGTGATGGAAGAGTCACGCGTCCGAACGTAACGCTCTCCGTCCGCGGCCCCGACGAGAGAAAGGCGCCTGTGGACGAGCAACTCGGTTATCCACAGACCGCCGCGCAATCGCCCGGCGCTAGGCCGCTCGACCTACCTTTCGGCCATGAGGTTCTCCCGGCTCGCGGATTTATCCGCACGTCTGAGCGGCTGGCCGCGCCGCATCATCGCGCTGATCTTTCTGCTGCTCGCAGCAGGCGCAGCGCTGACAGACCGCGCAGCTGCTCCGGCCGCGGTCCGGGTTCCCACGACGCCGGTCGTCGTTTCGTCGACTGACCTCGCGGTCGGCACTGTCCTGCGACCCGATCAGCTGCGCGTTGTTTCCTGGCCAGCCGAGTTGCGTCCCGCCGGCGCGTTTGCGCGCACCTCGGATCTCGTCGGCCAGCGCTTGGCTGGCCCCACTCGGTCCGGCGAGGCGGTGACTCGAACCCGCCTCGCCGGGCCCGATCTCGCGAGTGGCCTGCCCAGCGGGTTCATCGCCACCCCAGCACCGGTTATCGCCGGCTCAACGACCTTTGTGCACGCGGGAAACCAAGCCGACCTCATCGCGCCAGCCGGCGACAGTGCGACAGCCACAGTGCCGACGCACGTCGTCGCCGAGCAGGTGCTGGTTCTGGCCGTACTCCCACCCAACGATGAGCGGAATCCGACGCCGTCCTCAACCATCATCGTCGCCGCTCGAGCGGACGTGGCGGCGCGAATAGCGACGGAGACGTCGGTGCCCCTCGTTGCGCTCGTGCGGAGCCCGCCATAGGGCCACCGATCGGGTGAGCTTCACTCGTGATGTGGCGGGCGCTCTCGCCGATACCACTCGCCGTCGCGCTCCTGCTCCTCTGGGTCGTCACCCCAGCCGACCGATCGCTCACCGGTCGAGGTGTCCGGGAGGACCGGAGTATCGGTCGACGACGGTCTCATGCGCCGATCGCCACCCTTTGGGTCAGAATCCACAACCACAGTGTTACCTCTCGGCGCGGCACCGCGCATACGTGGTGGGTCGCGCGCCTTGGGTGATTGGATGTCACAGTCAGGTCCTAGCGATGAGGAGTTGATCGACCGTGACCAGCGGTGATGGAGGTAGTGCGACCGGAAAGGCAGGCGGTGGCAGCGAGCGCGCCGATCAGGCCAAGGCGAAGGCCGGCGAGCTCACCGACCAGGCTAAACAGCGACTGGAACAACTCCGACAGAAGGCCGGGCCGTATCTGGACCAGGCGAAGGGGAAGGCTGGCGACCTGAAGGAGAAGGCCGGCCCGGTGGCTAGCCAGGCGGCGGGCAAGGCGAGCGAGTTCGCAGGCAAGGCCGGCGGAGCCGCTGCGCACGGCGTCGAGAGTGCCTCGGGAGCACTCGACCGGGCGACTGGCGGCAAGTATTCCGACAAGATCAAGTCGTTGTCAGACAAGCTCGGACAAATGCTCGAGCGGGGGCATCAGAACGACGCCAAACCTGCTCAGGACCAGCCAGCTAAGCCTGACGAGCAGGGCTGAGCTGCTGATCTAATGAGCGTGACTGTTCGATTCTGGGCGGGTGCCCGGCGTGCAGCCGGGCATTCCGAAGAACGGTCCTCGGCTCGAACCTTGCACGAGCTGCGCACTGACTTGGTGGCACGACCGGAACTTTCCCGGGTGATTGCGACCTCCTCGTTCCTCGTTGATGGCATCGCCTACCCTGCTGAGGAGGCGATGCCGGACGATGCGGTTGTCGATGTGCTACCGCCTTTCGCCGGCGGCTGATCAGTCAGGACTTAGCTTGGCATCCGCGCCGTGTCGGATGCCGTTGCCATCTACAGCTGTCGATAGGCGGCATGCAGACCTATGGGCAATTGACCCACTCGTCGGTGCCGTCCGCGAAGACCTGACGCTTCCAAATCGGAAGCCGATGCTTGATCTCGTCGACCAGACGGGCGCAGATATCGAACGCCTCGCGGCGATGCGCGGTGCTGACAGCAGCTACGAGTGCCACATCGCCTACCGCAAGACGCCCGACGCGGTGGCTGACCGCCAACGCCTCGACCTGGGGTTCACGGGCATATTCGTCGGCTAGTTCCCGAAGGACGGTCTCTGCACTGGGATGTGCCTCGTACTCGAGCTCAACCACAGGCCGTGCGTCATCGACATCGCGGATGACGCCGCAGAACACGACCTGCGCTCCAGCGCCGGAACGCGCCACAGCACGCTCATGAGCCGCGACATCGAGCGGCTCCGCCGAGAGGGTGACGAGGCGCACCACCGTTGTCACACTCCACCTCCGTGATGGTGATCCCCACCGGCAATCTGCTCGACCGCATGGTCGAGCACTGGGCCTAACACTTTCATCCCGTCTCGGACTCCTCCCGGCGAGCCGGGAAGGGTCACGATCAACGCACGACCTATTGTCCCGGCCACTCCACGCGACAAGACAGACGTAGGCACCGCTTGACGCGACGTCAGGCGCAGCGCCTCCGCTATGCCGGGCACCTCACGATCGAGCAGCGGGCGTACCGCCTCAGGCGTGACGTCCGTCGGCGTCAACCCGGTACCACCCGTGGTGAGCACGACGTCGGCGCCGGACGCTATCGCAGCGCCGATTGCGCGTTGGATGGCTTCGATCTCATCAGGGACGATCTCCCGATGCACGACGACGGCGCCTGCGTCCTCCAACAAGACGCGCAACAAGTCGCCGGAGTCATCTGGCCTTTCGCCTACCGCTGACCGATTCGAGCACGTGATGACCGCCGCCGATGTCACGGAGCCGCCTCGCTTGGGCGATTCCACTCGCCGCTACGTCCGCCAGACTTGTGGACCAGCTGAATGTCAGTGAGCTGCGCCGCGCGGTCGACAGCCTTCACCATGTCGTAGAGAGTCAACGCTGCCGCCATCACCGCCGTGATCGCCTCCATCTCAACGCCGGTGCGGTCGGCCGTGCGGGTAGTTGCAGTGATCTCGACCGAGTCGGCTCGCACATCCAGCTCGACCGTGACAGCGTGCAGCGCCACCGGATGGCACAGCGGCACGAGGTCGGGCGTGCGTTTGGCGCCCGCGATGCCCGCGACCCGGGCCACGGCCAGCGCGTCTCCCTTTGGCAGACCGTTCTGCCGGAGCAGCTCGATTACCTCCGAGGTCGTTCGCAGGCGGCCGCTCGCCGTCGCTTCACGGATGGTGACCCGCTTCTGCGACACATCGACCATACGAGCGTTGCCGCTTGCGTCGACGTGGGTCAGCCCCATGCGCACGAGATTAGCCTTCGCTGACGGTACGAGGAGGTTGGGAAGGCGCCGGCCGGACGATCGAAGTAGGAACCGACGCCTCCGGTAGCATCGGCGAAGATCCGGGAACGCCGCATCCGAAGTTGGACATGTTCCTGCGGCACCGCCCTCGTAGCTCAGGGGATAGAGCGCCGGACTCCTAAGCCGGGCGTCGCAGGTTCGAATCCTGCCGGGGGCACCGAGAATCATCAGCTATATCGGCGAATAGCCGACTACGACGCCGGCCGCGCAAAATACCTGCCATAAGGGGGCTGCCATAGAGTCTCACCGATCGACCCTGAACGTCCTGCCGGCGGTGCGCTAACGCTGCAGGCGCTGATCTCGCCGTCGTGGCCGCTGCTACTCGCATCCGAATGGGGCAGGCGTGGCATACGCCCCACCACCGGACGCGGCGGACCCATTCCGTGCGATTATCCCTTGGCTCTCAGGTCGACCCGGCGGAACGAACGATTCGCAATCTAGTGTCGAGCGATTGCTTGCGTCGGCCGCGGCGTATTAGCCCCGCTGTATCGAAAGGCGTCGAACTCAATCCGTAAACGAACGTTCAGGCTCCTTCGTCTGATCATTAGGCTCCTCGATTTCGGATGAGAACGTGGCCGATCCCGCTAGCCGGGGGCGAGCGGTTCGAACGGCTGGGCGGCGAGGCGCAGCGCCTCGTCGTAGCGGCGCGCCGCGTCATCAGGCGTTGCGGGTAGCCGACCGGACAGTTCGAGGCTGACCATACCGTGTGCTACGACCCAGAAGTGCAGGGCAATCTGGTCCGGATCGCCGACCAGGGCCCCCAGCTCGACGGCCGCCCGGACCGCCTCGACGACCGGCGCATAGGTGGCCTCCGCCGCCTTCTCCGCGTCCGTGCTGGGTACGAGTTCCGGCGGGGGCGGTCCGAACATCAGCCCGTACAGATGCGGGCTTTCCAGGGCAGCGAGCCGGTAGGCGCGGCCCAGCGCGAGGGAGTCGGCCGATGCCGTGGCAGCGGTGCGCATTCGCTCGCCAAGGCGCCGAAACCCCTCGCGATACATCGCGGCGAGCAAGCCCTCCTTGCCGCCGAAGCGGGTGTAGACGGTCATTGTCGACGTCCCGACGGCGGCAGCGAGCTTGCGCAGCGATAGCCCAGCTGGTCCCTGCTCGGCGAGGAGTCGGGCGCCCTCGTCGATCAGCTGGCGGGTCAGCTCGTCGCCATTGACATCATCCATAAACACAGACTATAACAGTGTTATGCGAAGTGTCGAGGTGCCGCGGCACAGCGGGCTGTGGTTCAACATCGCGGTTACGGCGCTCGATGCCGGGGTGGCCCTCGTGGCGTTCCAGCTCGCTCGCCACGCCGGAGCGAGCGAGTCGACGGCCTACCTCATAGGCAGCACCGGGCCGCTGCTGGGCACTGTCGCCGTGTGGGCGCGGGCGCGAGAACTCAGTGGCGCGTCGCTGGCCCTGCTGGCGTTCACGCTGCTCTCCGCGGTGGCCGCGGTCGTGAGCAGCCACAACCCGGACCTCTTGCTGTACAAGGACGCCATGGCCACCGGCCTGATCGGACTGATTTTCGCCGGCTCGCTGCTGTTTCCTCGTCCGCTGGCGTTCTACTTCGGGCAGCGGTACGCCACCGACGGCACGCACGTCGGGATAGCGGCGTGGCGCCGGATGTGGCAGTACCGGGCCTTCCGCCAGGCGCAATACGCCGTCACCACGGCATGGGCGGTCGTCTACCTGATCGAGGCCGCGGCCCTGGCCTACGTGATCCACTCGAACCGGTTCACCGCCGCCTACACAGCGACACAAGTGCTGCCGTGGACCGCAACCGGCGTGGCGGTCGCACTGACCATCGCGCTCGCCCGGCACTATCGCCGCGCTGTCTAGGTGTTCTGCTGACGCTGGTCTGTGGCGAGTTGGGCTCTTCGCCCCCTGCTCGACGTCGTCCAGCGACGCGGGTCAAGCCACATGCCGCCCGCCTGAACGCTCGGTGCGCCGCCCGGCGCCGGTGCAGGGCGCTGGACCGTGGGCGATGTTATCGCCTTCTCCTTTCGGAGCTCCTTCGCCACGGGCGAGAAATACGCTGGGAGGTGAGGCGGACCTCGCCCGCCACGATGGACGTGGCGAGGCCCGCCGTTGTGGATCAGCCGATGGTGAAGGGCGCCGACACCTCGACGTCGTACGGATTGCGGGTGCCGATGGTGTCCTTGGGCAACTGGACGACGTAGCCACCCTCCTCGACCGTCGGTGGCCCGGACGCGTTGATGTCGCCCATCGTCTCGGCGAGCTTGGACACCGGGAACGAAACAGTGACGGTCTGGGACTGCCCTGCGTCCAGCGTCACGCGGGTGAAGCCCACGAGCCGTTGCGGCGGCACGACGACACTGCTCACAGGCTGGGCCACGTAGACGGGAACGATCTCGGTGCCGCTGCGGGATCCAGTGTTGCTCACCGTGAAGGTCGCCGTTACGGTGCCGTGGCTGGAAACCGCCGGTGTCACCGACAAGTTGGTCTTCGTGAAGGTGGTGTAGGACAAGCCGAATCCGAAGGGGTAGAGCGGGTTGTAGGCGTGTCCCTGCCCGGACCCGGTGCCCGGTAGCTGGTCGAAGAACTTCGGCTGGTCGCCCAGCGGTGACGGCGCGGAGCCGTCGAAATCCCCGCCCGGCGCTGCCGCATCCGTCGGCCAGCTGATCGCGAGCTTGCCGCTCGGGTTGACCTTGCCGAAGATCACATCGGCGACGGCCTGGCCGGCTTCGGTGCTGCCCTGGTAGGCCATCAGCACGCCGGCGGCGCTCTCGGCATCCGGACCCAGGCCGACCGGACGTCCGGCGATCACGACGACGATCACCGGCTTGCCTGTCGCCTTCAGTGCGCTGATCAAGGCCTTCTGGTCCGGCGGCAACTGCGGCGCCGGATTGTCGCCGAGCCCTTCGGCGTAGGCCTTCTCGCCCACCGCGACGACATAGGCGTCCGCGGGGGTGCCCGCGGCGGTGGCACCATCAGGTACGTATACCGCATTGGGGTCGTTGTTCTTGACGCCCTGCTGCACGGTCGTGCCCGGCGGGATCTGGTTAGCCGGGCCCATGCAGCAGACATGGCCGGCGCCGAACACGCCCTGCCAGCTGACGCTCCAACCGCCGAGCTGGTTCGTCATCGAGTCGGCGCTCGGGCCGGTGACGACGACCTTGGC
>Ga0075423_10005404_pt1 | contig 11929 bp, 12 predicted proteins | sample SoiMethybrSBSTD2_FD_80114 | JGI IMG/M metagenome (GOLD analysis project Ga0075423, IMG submission 80114) | Bulk soil microbial communities from a Populus tree surrounding site in Tennessee, USA - Soil MetaG P. TD hybrid SBSTD2 | ecosystem: Environmental > Terrestrial > Soil > Tree plantation...
TCTATCCGCAGGGCCGCCTGCTGGCCCACGTCCTCGGCGTCGTCGACATCGACGACCAGGGTGGCGAAGGCTTGGAGCGCTCGCTCGACGGCCTCCTGCGGGGCGCGGGCGGCGCCCACCCCGGCGAGCCCTTCCGCGCGGGCATCGACGTCGACGGCAAGCGGCGCACGCTCACGTGGCCCGATCTCCCGACCGCCGGATCCGACGTCCACCTCACGATCGACGCGGCGTTCCAGCGCGTCGTCGAGGAGGCCCTCGACGCCGCCTGCGAGCGCCACCACCCGGGCTGGGCCGTGGCGATCGCGATGGATCCCCGGACGGGCGCGATCCTCGCCCTCGCCAACCGGCCGACGTTCGATCCCTCCCGCCCGGTGCCGCCCGGCGCCGACGCGCAGGCGGCGGCCCGCGCGCGGCAGAACCTCGCCGTCGTGGCGCCCTACGAGCCCGGCTCGACCTGGAAGCCTTTCGCGGTCGCGGCCGCCCTCGAGGAGGGGCTCCTGACGCCCGACACCGTGTTCGATTGCGAGATGGGCACCTGGCGTTGCGGCGCGCGCGTCCTGCACGACCACCACCCCTACGGCAAGCTCTCGGTCCGGGACATCATCGCGAAGTCGAGCAACATCGGCGCCGCGAAGATCGGCCTGCTCCTCGGGCCGGAGCGGCTCTGGAAGGGCGCGGATGCGTTCGGGTTCGGCCGGAAGACCGGGACCGACCTGCCGCTCGAGGACCGGGGAATGCTCCATCCCCTGGCGGCATGGAATTCGTTCTCGATCACGTCGGTCCCGATGGGCCACGAGATCTCGGTCACGCCGCTCCAGCTCGTCGCCGCGATGTCCGCGATCGCGAATGGCGGACACCTGCTCAGGCCGTACGCCGTCGAGCGGATCGTCGCGGCCGACGGGACGCTCCTGCGCCGCGGCGAACCGAAGGTGCTGGGGCGCGCGGCCTCGGAGACCACGTGCGCCGAGCTGCGGAAGATGCTGCGCGAGGTCGTGAAGACCGGAACGGGCACGAAGGCCGAGGTGCCGGGGCTCGAGATCGCGGGCAAGACGGGGACGACGCAGAAGATCGACGCGGCCTCCGGCCGGTACACGCACGGGAAGTTCATCAGCTCGTTCGTCGCCTTCGCGCCCGCCGAGGGGGCGAAGATCTGCATCGCCGTGATCCTCGACGACCCGCAGGGCGAGTACTACGGGGGCGCCGTGGCGGCGCCCGTGGTCGCCGAGATCCTCGAGAAGGGCATGAAGTTCGTGAAGTAGTCCGGTTGACGGAAGGCTGACCCGCCGTCGCGGCCTGGGGCCGCTTCGGCGCGGAGTTGGCCAGGTGGGCAGGAGAGAGGGCAAGCATGCGTCCGCACCGCAAGTCGTCCAGTCCGCTTCCGATGCGCGACATTTATCTCTGCACGACGCCGTTGCGTTACGCCCTGCGTAGGGAGGGTTCCGGCATGGCCGTTCGAATCGCCGATCTGCTCGGGCCCGCTCCCGCGGTCCCGTCGTCCGACGTCACGGGCGTCACCTGCGACTCCCGCCTCGTCCAGCCCGGCCACGTCTTCGTCGCCGTCTCCGGCACGAAGGCGGACGGACGGGCGTTCGTCAACGACGCCGTCCACCGCGGGTGCTCGGCCATCGTCTCCGAGCAGCCCGTCGATCCGGCGCCCCCGGTCCCGGTCTTCCTCGTCCCCGACGCCCGGGTCGCGCTCGCCGACCTCGCGTCGCGCTTCCACGGGAAACCGACCGAGAAGCTGAACGTCGTCGGCGTGACGGGCACGAAGGGGAAGAGCACGACGACGTACCTCCTCCGGTCGATCTTCGAGGCGGCCGGAGAGCGGACCGGCCTCATCGGGACGATCCAGTACGCGATCGGGAGCCGGGTCATCCCCTCGCCCCTGACGACGCCCCCGGCCGACGAGCTCCAGAAGCACTTCGCGGAGATGGTCGCCGCGGGATGCCGCTCCGCCGCCATGGAGGTGAGCTCCATCGCGCTCGACCAGCGGCGCACCCACGCGCTCCACTTCGCGGCGGGGATCCTCACGAACCTCCAGCGCGACCACCTCGACTACCACGGCACGGCGGAGGCGTACCGCGACGCCAAGGTCCGCCTCTTCGAGCAGCTGCCCGCGAAGGGCGTGGCGGCCGTCAACGCCGACGATCCGGCGGCGGAGTATTTCGCGAAGCGGACGCCGGCGCGCGTCGTCCGGTTCGGCCTCGAGACGCGGTCGGAGGTGAACGGATCGGTGGAGGAGATGACCTTCCACGGGTTGAAATTGCGGGCGCGGTTCGGCGGCGAGGAACTGCTCCTCCACTCGCGCCTCCTCGGGCGCCACAACGCGCACAACATCCTGGCCGCCGCGGGCGCCGCGTGGGCCATGGGATACGACTTCGATCACATCAAGGCGGGCGTCGAGGCGCTCGGCGCGGTGCCGGGCCGGCTCGAGGCCGTCGACGCGGGCCAGCCCTTCCAGGTCCTCGTCGACTACGCGCACACCGAGGAGTCGTTGCGGAACGTCCTCGGGTCCCTGCGCCGGCTGCGGGGCGGCGGCGCGGGGCGCGTCATCGTCGTCTTCGGATGCGGCGGCGACCGCGACCGGGGCAAGCGGCCCCTCATGGGGCACGCGGTGGAGGACCTGAGCGACTTCTTCATCGTCACGTCGGACAACCCGCGCACCGAGGAGCCCCTCGCGATCATCCGGGAGATCGAGGCGGGGATCGAGAACCACTCGCGCTACCTCGTGGAGCCCGACCGGCGGGCTGCGATCAAGATCGCCCTCGGCATGGCGCGCGGCGAGGACATCGTCCTCATCGCGGGCAAGGGGCACGAGACGACCCAGACGGTCGGCCGCGAGACCCATCCGTTCGACGACCGCGCCGTGGCGCGCGAGATCCTCAAGGAAAGCGGCCGACTGAGGTCGAGGGAGTAGAGGCCATGTTGATGCTGAGCCGGGTGCTTCGGGCCGTCGGCGGCGCCGCCGAGGGCTGGATCGACGGCGCGACCGTCCAGGGCATCTCGACGGACACGCGCACGATCCGGACGGGCGATCTCTTCGTCGCCCTGCGCGGGCCGAGCTTCGACGGCCACGATTTCATCCGCGAGGCCTTTGCGCGCGGCGCGACCGCGGCGCTCGTGGAGACGGCCGACGCCGGCGCCGGGCCGCAGATCCGCGTGGCCGACACGCGGGCCGCCCTCGGCACGCTCGCGGCCCAGTTCCGGGCGACCCATCCCGCGCGGTTCGTGAGCGTCTCGGGCTCGAACGGGAAGACGACGACGAAGGAGATGCTGGCGCACATCCTGTCCGGGAGCCGCCGCGTCGTCCGCGCCCCGGCGAGCTACAACAACGACCTGGGCGTGCCGCTGACGATCTTCGCCGCGAAGCCCGATTCGGAATTCGTCGTCCTCGAGCTCGGCACCAACCGGCGCGGCGAGATCGGCGCGCTGGGCGCGATCGCGCGGCCCGACGCCGCGGTCATCACCTCCATCGGCGAGGAGCACCTCGAAGGGCTCGGCTCCGTCGAGGGCGTCGCGGAGGAGGAGGCGGCGATCCTCGACCACGTCCGCGCCGGGGGCCTCGTCGTCGCGCCCGCGGACTCGGCGCCCCTGCGTCCGCACCTCGCGCGCATCCGTCGGGAGAAGCTGGTGACGTTCGGATTCGGCCCCGCCGCCCACGTGCGGGCGACCGATCTCACCGTCGGCCCGGGCGGTCTCCGGTTCCGCGCGCTGGGCGTCACCTTCGAGCTGGGCTTGCAGGGATCGTGGAACGCGCTCAACGCGCTCGCCGCCTCCGCCGCGGCCGTGGCGTACGGGACCGACCTGCAGGATTGCGCCGACCGCCTGCGCGCCTTCAAGGCGCCCAAGATGCGGATGGAGCTCCTGACCTTGGGCGGAGTTTCGATCCTGAACGACGCGTACAACTCCAACCCGGCTTCCGCGGCGCTCGCGGTGGAGGAATTCGGGCGCCATGTAGTCGCGCCCCGCAAGATCGCCGTGATCGGCGACATGCGCGAGCTGGGCGAGACGTCGACGCGGTACCACCTCGAACTCGGCCGCGCAGTGGCGGGGGAGCCCTCGATCGGGATCGTCATCCTCGTCGGCCCCGAGGCCCGGGCGATGGAGGGGACGCTGCGCGACGACCAGGCCCGCCATTGTTTCGAGACGGCGGAGGAGGCCCGCGTGACGGTGATGGATCTCGTCCGCCCCGGCGATTGCATCCTGCTCAAGGGCTCGCGCGCGGTCGCGCTCGAGAAGATCGTGAAGTACGTCGCGGAAAAAGTGACCCAGACACGAACTGGGTCCCAATCACTTGAGGTGGCATGACAGGGAGCTCCAGTGAGCTTCAAAGCTCCACAGCTTCAGAGCTTCATAGGCCCGGCACTTTGGAGCTTTGAAGCTCTGAAGCTCTGGAGCTTCTAATGACAGGAATGAATCCCCGTGCTTGAACGTCTTTTCGAGTCGGACTTCTTCCGGACCATCACGTGCCGGAGCGCCCTGGCCGGGATCGCCGCCTTTCTCTCGTGTCTCGCGCTGGGTCCGCAATTGATCCGGTGGCTCCGGCGGCGGCGGGTTGGGGAGAACGTCGAGAAGGGGGATTCCGCGCGGCTCGACGCGTTGATGCGCGGCAAGAAGGACACGCCGACGATGGGCGGCGTCTTCGTCTGCGCGGCGATCCTCCTCGCGCTCGCGCTCTTCGGCAACTTCAAGAGCAAGACGCTCCCGATCTTCGCCTTCGTGATCGTCGCGCTCGGCCTGCTCGGGGCGGCGGATGACGCGCTCAAGCTCACCGGGCGGAGCAAGACCGGCCTGAGCATGTTCTGGAAGCTGCTCGCGCAGTGCATCGTGGGGTACGCCGCGGGGACGTGGCTCTTCCTGGTGCTGCTCAAGACCGATCCCACGCACGCGTCGCGGGTCCTCATCCCGTGGGGCGGCGGGTTCGATCTCGGCGTCCTCTACCCCTCGTTCGTGATGCTGGTCCTGGTCGCCTCCTCGAACGCGGTGAACATCACGGACGGCCTCGATGGACTCGCGGCGGGCTGTCTCGCGATCTCGATCTTCGCGTACGCCGCGATCGCCTACGCGGTCGGGCGCGCCGACTTCAGCGGCTATCTCGGCCTCCCCAACGTACGCGCCGCGGTGGAGACGACGGTCGTGGGCACGGCGGTGCTCGGTGCGACGCTCGGCTTCCTCTGGTTTAACGGCCACCCGGCGCAGGTCTTCATGGGCGACTCGGGCTCGCTGCCGCTGGGCGGCGTGCTGGGGTTGGTGGCGTGCACGACGAAGCAGGAGCTCCTGCTCCTCGCGATCGGCGGCGTCTTCGTGCTCGAGGCGGGTTCGAGCCTGCTCCAGATCCTCTCGTTCAAGCTGACCGGCAAGCGGATCCTCCGCATCGCGCCGCTCCACCACCACTTCCAGTTCGGCGGGGTCCCGGAGGCCAAGATCACGATGCGCTTCTGGATCTGCGCCGCCGTGATGGCGGTGGCGAGCCTGGCGACCCTGAGACTGAAATGAGAATGTCCCTCGGGGTTCTCATATTCCTCCTGTGAGGCTGCGTCAGGAACGCATGTGCACTTTGGGGCTGATTGCAGATTTCCGATTGCGGATTGCGGGTTAGAAATCGGCCGGGTTATTCAGTCCAGTAATCGGCAATCCGAAATCAGCAATCTCAAGGGGTCTGAAATCACAGGGGTATCATTCCCAGATAATCATTCCCCAGTGATCTTGTAGGATTCCGCTCGCTTGTCATCGGGTATCCATCGATCGACCCACCGGCCCACGAATGAGGCGCGCTTGCGCTCCATCCGGTACGCCGCCGGGATCATCCAGACGAGGAGGGCGACCGTCCCGATCCCGAGGAACGCCCCGAGGGCGTAGTAGAAGAACAGGAAGACCGGCGACCCCGGGACGGGCACGAGGAAGAAGAGGGGGATGAGAATCGTCGAGGGCAGGAAGAGCAGGCACGACTGCGCCGCGTGGAACCGGATGAGAAGGTCGCGCCGCTCGAAGAGGAGCATCAGGCCACCGCTAAAAGGGCCGGCGGCATAGCACAAGACGCACGCGAGGTCCGTGTCAATCCCGAGCGAGCTCTTTTCCACCTCCGCCATCACCTTCATTCTATCCGGTCCTTCCTCCTCGGATGCCTGATGCTTGATGCCTGATGCCGCTTCCTCCTTGACTCAGTTCCGCCTCCCGTTAGATTGGCTCCTTCTTAAGGGAGATCAATCACATGCCTCGTCCGAAAGTGGGCATTGTCGGCGCCGGCAACGTGGGCGCCGCGGCGGCCTTCATCCTCACGAAGCGAAACCTGTGCGACGTCATCCTCTCCGACATCGTCGAGGGGCTTCCGCAGGGGAAGGGCCTCGACATGAACGAGTGCCGCCAGGTCGACCAGCACGACGCGACCGTCACCGGCACCAACCGCATCGAGGACATGAAGGACTGCGCGGTCGTCGTCATCACCGCGGGCGTCCCCCGCAAGCCGGGGATGACGCGCGAACAGCTCCTCGAGATCAACACGAACATCATCCGCGACGTCTGCGGCAAGCTGAAGAGCACGGGCGCGAGCCCGGTCCTCATCGTCGTCACGAATCCGCTCGACGTCATGACGTACGCCGCGCTGAAGATCACCGGCTTCCCGAAGAACCGCGTCCTCGGCATGGCGGGCGTCCTCGACTCCAACCGCTTCGCCCATTTCGTCGCGGAGCGCCTCCAGGTTTCGCCGCGCGACGTCCAAGCGATGGTCCTCGGCTCGCACGGCGACACGATGGTCGCGATCCCGCGCTTCACGACGGTCGGGGGCATCCCGATCACCGAGCTTCTCCCGAAGGAGGAGTGCGACAAGCTCGCGATCCGGGCGCGCGACGGCGGGGCGGAGATCGTCGCCCTGCTCAAGACGGGGAGCGCGTACTACGCGCCGGGGAGCTCGATCGCCGCGATGGTGGAGTCGATCCTCTACGACCAGGACCGCGTCCTGCCGTGCTCGGTGCACCTCGACGGCCAGTACGGCTTGAGCGACGTCGTCGTCGGCGTGCCGTGCCGCCTCGGCGACGGCGGACTCAAGCAGATCCTCGAGGTGAAACTCGCGCCGGACGAGCTCGCGGCGCTCAAGCGGTCGGCCGACGTGGTGAAGGAGAACGTACGCCTCCTGAAGCTGTGATCCCCGCGACGGTCGCCGACGCCGCGCGCGAGTTGAAGGCCGTGCTCGAGACCGCCCCCGCGATGCTCGCCGCGCTCCCCGACGAGGCCGCGGCCCGGCCGCGCGCCCCCGGCAAGTGGTCCCGGAAGCAGATCCTCGGTCACCTCGTCGACTCGGCGGCCAACAACCACCAGCGGTTCGTCCGCGCATCGCTGGCCGGGTCGCTGGCGTTTCCGCGGTACGAGCAGGAGAAGTGGGTCGATCTCGAGGGCTACGCCGACCGGCCCTGGACGAGGATCATCGGGCTGTGGGTGGAGTACAACCACCATCTCGTGCACCTGATGGAGCGGATCCCGGCCGACCGCCACGCGGCCCCCTGCATCGTGGAGAAGTCGGATCCCGTGACGCTCGAGTTCCTGATGCGCGACTACGTCCGCCACCTGAAACATCACCTGGCGCAGATCTGGGACGTGCCGGCGTGACCGGCGGCGGATCAGAAGATCGCGCGGACCACGAAGGCGAGGCCGACGAGGACGAGGGGAATTCCCACCGCGAGCAGGCCGTACGGCTCGATGAGGAGCAGGCCCCCGCTCATGAGCGCGATGCCCGCGACGCCCAGTCCGACCCGGATCGCGATCCGCGTCGACGTCCACGCGGCCCGCATGGAGCCGAGGAACGTTCCCTTCCAGTCCATCGCGCCATGATATCCTTGCCGCGGTGCCGCGGCGCAAGTAGAAGATTCCCATGACGCGACGCCCCGGAATCGGCACGCTCGCGGTCCATCCGCCGACGATCCGGCCCGGCCGCACGATCCCCGCGGCGCCGACGATCGATCTCTCCACCGCGTACTTCGTCCCGGACCTCGACACCCTCACCAGCCTCCACCAGGGGAAATTCACCGACGGCTACTACCGGAGGTACGGCCACCCGAACGGTCGGCAGCTCGAGGGCGCGGTCGCGGCGCTCGAGGCGCCGGAGGCGGGGGAGTGCGAGGGCGTGGCGCTCTCGTCGGGGATGACCGCCGCGGTCTCGATTCTCTGGGCGCTGGTCCCGCCGGGGGCGCACGTCATCTGCGGGCGCGACATCTACGGCGGGACGTATTCGTTCCTGTCGAACTACGCGTCGCGGATCGGGCTGACCGCGACCTTCGTCGACTCCACGCCGGCGGCGGTGCGGGCGGCGATCCGGCCCGGGACCGGGGCCGTGATCATGGAGACGATCACCAATCCCCTCATGCGCGTCCCCGACCTTCCCGGGATCATCCGCGCGGCGGGAAAGGTGCCGGTCTTCGTGGACAACACGTTCGCGACGCCGGTCCTCGCGCGGCCCCTCGAGTGGGGCGCCCGCGCCGTCTGGCACAGCGCGACGAAATACCTCGGCGGCCACGCCGACTCGCTCGGCGGAGTCGTCGTCGCGTCGCGCGCCGACGCGGCGCGCATCCGGAGCCTCGCCACCGCGGTGGGCGGCTCGATCGGGCCGCTCGACGCGTGGCTCGTGGTGCGCGGCATCCGCACGCTCGAGATCCGCGTGCGCCGCGCGGGGGCGAACGCCCTCGCGATCGCGTCGTGGCTCTCGCGCCAGCGGTCGGTGACGCGCGTCAATTATCCGGGGCTGGCGTCGAGCCCCGACCGCGCGATCGCCCGTCGGCTCCTCGGCGGCGGGTTCGGCGCGATGCTCAGTTTCGAAATCCGCGGCGGGCTCCCGGCGGCGAAGCGGTTCGTCGTCGCGCTGGAGCGGATCCGCCTGCTCCCGAGCCTGGGGGACGTCGAGACGACGATCTCGCACCCCGCGCGGAGCTCCCACGCCTATCTTTCACCCCGCGAGCGCGCCGAGGTCGGCGTCACGGACGGCCTCATCCGTCTCTCGGCGGGCATCGAGAACGTCGAAGACACCCTGGCCGATCTCGGCCAGGCCCTCAAAAGGAGCCAGCGATGAGCGACGCGTCCGTTCCGGCCCCCTCCTCCGCGCCTGGAGGCGCTTCGGAGGGCAAGCCGGCGCCCGCCCCGGCGCCGGTGAAGGCGACGATCGACGAATTCCGGAAGCTGGAATTCAAGGTGGGGAAGGTGATGGAGTGCCTCCCGCACTCGAACGCCGACCGGCTGTACGTCCTGAAGGTCGACGTCGGCAACGGCGAGGTCCGCCAGGTCGTCGCCGGCATCCGGGCGTCGTACACGCCGGAGGAGCTGACGGGCAAGTCGGTGGTCGTCGTCATGAACCTTGCGCCCGCGATGCTGCGCGGGGTCGAGTCGCAGGGGATGGTGCTCGCGGCGAGCGGGGGCGGCCGCGTCTCGGTCGTCTCGCCGACGCCCGAGGTGCCCCCCGGATCGAAGGTCTCCTGAGATGGACAAGACGCTCGCCTCGTTGAAGAAGTCGTCAGCGGCGATTCTCCGGGCCTTCGATTGGGACGCGCGAACGCTGGCCCGGTCGTACGGTTCGGGGAAGTGGACGGCCAAGGAGATCCTCGGCCATCTCACCGACACGGAGCTCGTCTTCCTGACCCGGGCGAAGTTCCTCCTGGCCCACGACAATCCGGCGATGGTGCCGATGGAGCAGGACGACTGGGCGCGGAAATTCGGGTACCGGAAGCAGGACTTGAAGCTGATGAAGGATACGTTCCGCGCGTGCCGCGCGAACTTCATCGCGCTCGCCAAGGCGGCGACGCCGGCCGACCTGGCCCGCCGGGGCATGCACCCCGAGCACCACGACTACACGGTCAAGTTCGTCCTGGACCACGCGGCGGAGCACGCGGATCACCACCTGGAACAGCTCGCCGCGATCAAGGCGGGACGCACGTGGGAGCCGGCGGAGGCCTAGGCCTATGGCGGGGTTCAACAATTCGCTGGGGTTGAAGCCGGGAGAGGCCGCGGGCGAGGTCGTCCTCGACACGCGTCCGGAGCACGAGGTGGGCCCGGGATTCGTCCACTTCGCCGTGATCGCCACGGTGGCGGAAGTCGCGGCGGCCGGGGCGGCGGGGGCCCCGGTGGTGCCCGCGCAGATTTCCCTCAGCCTGCTCTCCCCGGCGAAGAGCGGCCGCCTCGTCGGGCGCGGCAAGGTGATCCGCCGCGGCAAGCGCCTCATCGTCTCGGAGGGGGAGGTCTGGCAGTCCGACGCGCTCGTCGCCAAGGCGACCGTGACGTTCGCGGTGATCTAGTTCGGGAGTGATGATGTCGTATGTCCGAATGTTTGCCTTGGCCTCGGTCATCGGTATCGCCGCTCGCCCTCAAGAAGCGTCCACGCAGACGCGCGAAGAGATCCTTAGAGATCTCGAGACGAAGTTCACCGCCGCAGGACCACTATCGGCTGAATTGAGTTTCCTCCGGATTGCACAGGACCGCACGACCGAAGTCAGGGCGCGCGGGTCCGTCTATCTGGATCTTGGAGATCGCCTGGCCTTCACCCGAATTCGGAGGATCGAGGGAGGGAAGGAGAGCGATGACCGTTTTGTGCTCTTGGAGGCCATGGTTACCCATTCTTGGGGAGGCGGCGGCCCAGCGGTCCGAGAGGACTTCGGTGCTCCAATGGAATCATTGCATGAACTCTTTCGGGATATTCATGCGCGACTTGGAGAACTCCTTGGTGCGGCCGAGCCATATCCCTCCTTCAAGGAATTCCTGGCGTCGTCAAACCCTCGCCTTGTCTTTTCCATCTATCCGAGCCTGAATTCGTCCACCGAAGCCGAATTCCAATTCGCAATGGGGCTTGGATCAGAACGTCTGGTTTCCTGGTTTGAGGAGGTGCGAGCCGAGCCTGGAGGGGAATACCGAATTCGGAAAGATCTAGTCGAATTCGACTTGTCCGGCGGAAAACAAACGATCGCCCTTGATCGAAAGACCGGCGTCGTGCGATGGATCGATATCGCTCTAAAAAGTGGTGAGCGCCGCGTCCTCGCGGTGACGGACATTACGTCAGCCCCCGTTCGCCCGAAGGTCACTCTGCCCGATCGATTTTCTCCCCCTCAGGGAGGGGTGATCCAAGTCGCCAGGACGATTGGAAGTCTCGCCCGCACGAAGTGGGAGAACCTGGGCATCCGCCTCCTGCGTCAAGTGCCTGCGCAAGACCTCAAGGAGAATCGGGACAAGTGGTCCAGGTTCTTCATCGATCTGGCGGAAAAGCAAGCACAGTGGACTTGGAAATTCGTCCTCGATAGTCAGGCTGATTTCATGGTGGCCAAGTTCCGCGACGAAGGAAGCAATTTGTCGACCGTCGAAACGGACCTAAGGGACGCGGCCAGAGTACTCGGAGAGACCTGGAAGGAAAACGAGTCAAATTTCAAGAAGTCTCTCACCGACTTCATACGAGAGCTTCGTTCCTCTTGGCTGTCCGGTTTGTCGAAATCCAAGGTCGGATCGCCGGAGTGCAGAACCGAACTGTCGCGCGTTTTCGAAGCCGCCCTCAAGCCGGAGGACGAGCGACGCCTCATACCCCCTTACCCGGATCCCGTCGACGCAATCCGTCGGGCCTTAAAACGCGCAAACACGGCTAAGTGAGTTCCCCGGAGCCGATTCGCGATCACACTAGGACAACAACACATTGTGAATTCGGAAATCAAGTCTCAGCGTCCGACGGGCCGCCGGCGGGGAAGGCGGGAGAGCAGCAGCGCGGAGGCGGCGTCGAGGACCGCGCGGTCGACGCCCGAGCCGGGGAAGGCATCCACCAGGGCCTGCGTCGAGACATTTCCGGAAGCCCCGGGCGCGTAGGGGCATCCGCCGATCCCGCCTGCGCTGGAGTCGAAGGTTCGAATCCCCATCGCCTCGGCGGCGCGGGCGTTGCCGACGGCCTGCCCGAACGTGTCGTGAAAATGAAGCGCCA
>Ga0075423_10005405_pt1 | contig 11928 bp, 7 predicted proteins | sample SoiMethybrSBSTD2_FD_80114 | JGI IMG/M metagenome (GOLD analysis project Ga0075423, IMG submission 80114) | Bulk soil microbial communities from a Populus tree surrounding site in Tennessee, USA - Soil MetaG P. TD hybrid SBSTD2 | ecosystem: Environmental > Terrestrial > Soil > Tree plantation...
CAGGTCGACGCCGGCTGGTCGGCGCCGCCGCTCGGGCTTGAAGCGCTGCGTAAGGGTGAAGTGCGCGTGATCGTGCGCGCCGCCGAGCTGCCGTTGGTCAAGGGTCACACGGTGCGCACGATCATCGCCAACAAGAACAGTTTTGACGCCCGGCGCGAAGTTTTTGCCCGCTTCATGCGCGCTTACCGCGAGACCATCGACTGGATGTACGCGGGCGACGAGGCGTTGAAAATCTACGCGCCCTTCGCCGGCATCAGCCTCGAAGACGCGCAGCGCATCCGCGACGAATTCGACCCCAAGGAGATGCTGATCCCCGACCGCGTGATGGGCCTCGCCGACCTGATGCCCGACGCCGTCCGCTTCAAGTTCATTCCGCAGCCGCTCACCGAGGCGCAGCTCACGGAGCTGGTGCAGATCCCTTAAGTCATCCAAGGCGAGGCCGCTTGCTTCACCTCCCCTTGAAAGGGGGAGGTCGGCAAGCGCAGCGAGCCGGGTGGGGGTCTCTTTAAACACGTTTATTGTCGGCGTGTTGAAGGTCAGCAGAAGCGACCCTCACCCGGCCGCCTCCACTCCGCTCCGGCGGCCGACCTCTCCCTTCAGGGAGAGGTGGAGCCTGTGGCTCGGCAGCGTCTCCGCCCGACGCCCACGCCATGGGGGTGACCCCGGCAGTTCTTGCCGGGTGTCGGCAATCTGCGCCGGGCTGGCGCTGGCCACGGCGTGCCGGCTTCCGGCTAAGTCATTGAAATTACAAAATATGCCGGCTGGCACGGGGCTTGCGACAGGAAGGCCCGAATTGCGGCTTCGAGGCTTGGCAGGGATTCCGGCGGCCGCCCGGATCAAGTGGAGATCATTATGGGTATCTTCGGCGCTCTCACCACGGCGGTGTCCGGCATGCAGGCGCAGTCGCACGCGCTGCAGAACATCTCGGGCAACATCGCCAACTCCCAGACCACGGCCTACAAGCGTACCGAGACGAGCTTCGTCGACATGATCCCGGACCTGCCGCCGACCAAGCAGACCGCCGGCAGCGTCGACGCCAACTCGCGCTCCACCAACAACGTGCAGGGCGACATTCAATCGTCGTCGATCGGCACCTTCATGGCGGTCAACGGCGACGGCTACTTCGTGGTGCAGAAGCCGTCGAACTTCGTCGACGGCCGTCCGGTGTTCGACGGCATCAACATCTATACCCGCCGCGGCGACTTCCAGACCGACAAGAGCGGCTTCCTGGTCAACGGCGCCGGCTACTACCTGCTCGGCATCCCGGTCGACTCGAAGACCGGCAACTTGGTCGGCAGCGTGCCGCAGTTGCTCCAGTTCCAGAACGACTTCCTGCCGGCCCAGCCCACCACGCAGATCGACTACCGCGCCAACCTCGCCAGCTACCCGCTGACGCCGCAGCACGACGTCAACATTCCGAAGTCCGAGCTGATAAACCCGGCCGCCTTCTCGGCCAATCCGCTCGCCGGCCCGCCGAGCGCTGCGAAAATTACCGGCTTCGGCGCCAATATTCAGGAAGTGACCGCAACCGTCAGCGGTACCGGCACCTTCGCCAACCCGGCCGTCACCCAGATGGGCGCCGGCAACGGCGGCAATTTCACCGTCACGGTGGCCGGCACCGACTTTACGGTCGCTATTGCCGACACTGATACCTTGAACAACGTTGTCGCGGCGCTCAATGCCGGCGCTCTCGGCCTCAATGCGGCGGGCGTCACGGCATCGATCGATACCAGTGGCGGCACCAACAAGCTCAAGCTCGCGGCCGCCAATCCGGACGTCGACTTCTCGGTGAACCCCAGCTCGACCGATGTCACCACTGCCCGCCTGGGCATCGCCGAGCAGGCCTACAACTCGCGCAACCTCCTCGATCTCGGCGTGGTCGGTCAGGGCGACACCCTCAATATCGCCATCGGCGCCAGCAACACCGCGCTCACCTTCGGCACCGGCGCCGGCGAGATCTCGACGCTGGCCGAGCTCACCGCAGCGCTCACGCCGCCGGCCCCGACGCTTGCCGGCGGCATCGCCTCGGTCGATTCCTCGGGCAATGTCTCGATCACGGCCAATGCGATCACCGACAACATCACGCTGACCGGCACCGCGGCGCAGCGTATGTCCAACTTCGGCATCCACACGCTCACCGCGCTGCCGTCGAACCAGGTCGTGCTCGGCCAGGACATGACCCCGTTCCTGGCGCAGTCGATCGGCGGCGGCGCCATCACGGCCTATGACACGTCCGGCTCGCCGGTGAACATCCAGCTGCGCTGGGCCAAGGTGGCGGGTGCTGCCTATGGCGATACCGACACCTGGAACCTGTTCTATCAGGTGAATTCCAACGCCACCGGCACCCAGGTGGCGTGGCAGAACGCTGGCATCAATTACACGTTCGGCGCCAACGGCCAGATGAACCCGGTCATATCCGGCGTGACGCTGAACAACGTCACGGTCGACGGCGTCGCCCTCGGCAACATCCAGATCGTGCACGGCGCCGGCGGCATCACCCAGTTCGCCGATCCCAACGGCAACGCCCAGATCAACCAGCTGCAGCAGAACGGCTTCGCCGCCGGCGAGCTGAAGTCGGTGTCGGTCAACGACAAGGGCCGCGTGGTCGGATCCTATTCCAACGGCCGCACCATCGACCTCGCCGATATCACGCTCGCCGGCTTCAACGGGCCCAACATGCTCAAGAAGCTCGACGGTGGCGCCTTCGCGGCAACCGACGAGTCGGGGCCGGCGATCTACGGCGCCTCCGGAAAAATCATCGGCAGCTCGCTCGAAGGCTCCAACACCGACATCGCCGACGAGTTCTCCAAGCTGATCATCACCCAGCAGGCCTACTCGGCCAATACCAGGATCATCACCACCGGCAATCAGATGGTGCAGGATCTGCTGAACATGATCCGGTAACGGCGCAACGCCCTCCGGATCGTGCTTGAGGACGACGTTCGGTCATGAGTCTCTCGCAAGCGCTCAATGCCGCAGTGTCCGGGATGCGCACCACGCAGACCGGGCTCGCGCTGGTCGCCGGCAACGTCGCCAATGCCGACACGCCTGGCTATGTCCGCAAGACGCTCGACCAGGTGGCGGTGGCGGCGGGCGAGGTCGGCATCGGCGTGCGCGCCGCCGGCATCGACCGCCAGCTCGACATCTATGTGCAGCGACAGCTGCAGGTGGAGACCACGGGCGGCTCTTATGCGGACTTGCGCGCCGACTTCTACCAGCGCCTGCAGCAGATCTACGGCCAGCCCGGCGGCGACAACGCGCTCGAGACGATCTTCAACAACTTCACTTCGGCGGTGCAGAGCCTGACCACCAGCCCGGATTCCAACGCCATCCGCAACAGCGTGCTCGGCGCCGCCCAAGTGCTCACCCAGCAGCTCAACGGCATGACGGTGGACATCCAGGGGCTGCGCACCGACTGCGAGAACGGCCTGGGCAACGCCGTCGACGAGGCCAACCAGGCGCTCCAGCGCATTGCCGACATCAACCAGCAGCTCGGGCCGCTCACCAGCCAGGACGGCACCGCCGCGGTGCTGCGCGATCAGCGCGACAACTACATCAACCAGCTCGCCGAGCTGATGGATGTCCGCGTGGTCGCGGGCGACAACAATCAGGTGTCGGTGTTCACCACGTCCGGCGTGCAGCTGGTGGGCCTGCGCGCCTCGCAGCTGCGCTTCGACGATCGCGGCGTGCTGTCGCCGCAGTCCGCGTGGAGTGCCGATCCTACCCAGCGCTCGACCGGCACCATCACGCTGTTGTCGCCCAATGGCGGCAAAGTCGACCTGCTCGCCAGCAAGGCGATCCGTTCCGGCAAGATCGCTGCCTATCTGGAGATGCGCGACCAGGTCCTGCCGCAGGCGCAGGCGCAACTCGACGAGCTCGCCGCCGGCATGGCGAGCGTGCTGTCGGACCGTACCCAGGCCGGCACGCCGGTGGTCGGGCCGCCGGCCGGTTTCAACCTCGACGTCGGCGGGCTCAAGGCCGGCAACAAGATCGAGCTCACCTACACGGACAGCACCACCGGGGCCCAGCACCAGGTCACCATCGTGCGCGTCGATGATCCGACCGCGTTGCCGCTCGCCGACAGCGCCACGCCCAACCCGGCCGACAAGGTCATCGGCGTCGATTTTTCCGGCGGCATGGCCTCCGTCGTGTCGCAGCTCAATACCGCGCTCGGCTCGACGCTGATGCAGTTCTCCAATCCGTCCGGCACCATTCTGCAGGTGACCGACGACGGCGGCACCAACAAGATCGACGTGACCGCCGCCAGCACCACCGCGACGGCGTCGACGCTCACCGGCGGCAGCGCCGAGTTACCGTTCTTCACCGACGCCAACACGCCCTATACGGGCGCCATCACGTCGATCGGGCCGCAGAGCAAGGGCTTTGCCGGCCGCATTTCGGTCAACGCCGCGCTCGCTGCCGATCCCACCCGCCTGGTGGTGTATCAGACCTCGCCACTGACGCCGGCCGGCGACGCCACGCGGCCGAACTTCCTGTATGACCAGCTCACCAAGGCGACGCGCGATTTTTCGCCCCAGGCCGGCATCGGCACGGTGGCTTCGCCGTTCAGCGGCTCGATCGGCGCCTACCTCAGCGGCATGGTCAGCCAGCAGGGCGAGGCGGCGTCGGGCGCCGACAGCCTCAAGCAAGGCCAGGATCTCGTCGTCAATTCGCTGCGGCAGCGCTTCAATGAGGCGGCCGGCGTCAACATCGACAGCGAGATGGCGACCCTGCTCAAACTGCAGACCGCCTACGGCGCCAATGCGCGCGTCATGACGACGGTGCGCGACGTCATCAATCTCCTGCTGCAAATGTGAGGCGTGACATGAGCGTCAGCGGCGCCAGTTCCTCGTCCACTTCGCTCAACGTTCAGTCGCTCGTCGACACGCGGTTGCGGCTCGACGAGCTGCAGCGGCAGCTCGGCACCGGAACGAAATCGGCCGACTATGCCGGCGTCGGGCTCGACCGCGGCCTGGCGGTCGGCATGCGCCAGCAATTGTCGACGCTCGCCAGCTATACGGACAACGTGACCACGGTCGACACCCGGATCGATCTCGCCCAGACCGTGCTCACCGGGATCTCCACGCAGGCGCAGAACGTGCGCTCGGCCGCCCGGCTGAGCGGCTTCCAGATCGACAATACCGGGCAGACCCAGGACCAGAAGATCGCCAAGACGGCGCTCGATGCGATGCTCGGGCTGCTCAACAGCCAGTTCGGCGACCGTTACCTGTTCGCCGGACGCGCCACCGACCAGCCGGCGGTGGAGTCCACGGCGCACGTGCTCGACGGCGACACCACGCGGGCCGGGCTCAAGCAGATCATTGCCGAGCGCAACCAGGCCGACCTCGGCTCAGGCCTCGGCCGGCTCCTCATCCCGCCCGTCGTCCCGCCGGGCACCGGCACCGCCGTGTCGGTCTCCGAGGACGTCGCCGGCTCGCCGTTCGGCTTCAAGTTGGCCGGGGTCAGCTCGAGCCTCACCAACGCCACCGTGACCGGCCCGGCCGGCACGCCGCCGGCCATCGGCGTCGATTTCGCCGGCGGCAATCCCAATGCCGGTGACACTCTCAAGCTCTCGTTCAACCTGCCGGACGGGTCGACCGAGGATCTGACGCTGACGGCCACCACCGCAACGCCGCCCGGCACCAACGAGTTCACCATCGGGGCGTCGCCGGCTGCCACCGCTGCCAATCTGCAGGCGGCGCTCAGCACCGCGGTCGGCAAGCTCGCCCGCACGTCGCTGTCGGCTGCCTCGGCCATGGCGGCGGCCGACAACTTCTTCAACATGGACGCCGCCAACCCGCCGCAGCGCGTGGCCGGCCCGCCCTTCGCCACCGCTACCAGCCTCACGGCCGCCACGCCCGCCAACACGGTGTTCTGGTACACCGGCGAGGCCGGCAGCGATCCGGCGCGCGGCACCGCGGTGGCGCGCGCCGACCAGTCGATCACGGTGGCGTATGGGTTGCGCGCCAACGAGCAGGCCATTCGCAAGAGCGTGCAGCAGGTTGCGGTGTTCGCCGCCGTCACGTTTACGACCACCGATCCCGACGCCCGCGACCGTTATGCGGCGCTGAGCCAGAAGACCGCCGGCGGGCTCGATCCGCAGCCGGGGCAGCAGAAGATCGTCGACATCTCCGCCGACCTCGCCACCGCGCACGCCACGCTCGACGCGGCCAAGCAGCGCCACGCGCAGACCAAGGCCATGCTCGAGGACATGCTGCAGCATGTCGAAGGCATCTCGCAGGAGGAGGTCGCCGCCCAGCTCATGGCGGTCAACACGCGCCTGCAGGCCTCATTGCAGACGACCGCCTTGCTCTCCAAGACCACGCTGGTGAATTACCTGTAAGAACTGATAACGCGCCGTAGCCTGGGCGAGCGATCGCTATCGCGATCGCGAAGGAAAGGTACGTTGCGCCGCTTTCAGCGTACGGCGCGACAAAATCAAATTTCCTGTTCGCCTTTGAAGCGGCCATAGACGCGCTGTTCATTGGGGCCGAACAAAACTACGTCATATTCTTCAGGATCACCTGTCATGCCGGGAGAGCCCTGCGGCATTCCCGGTACGGCAAGACCGCTTGCCTGCGGCCGCTCGATCAGGAGCTTTTCGATGGATCGGGCCGGCACATGCCCTTCAATGATGTACCCGCCGACTTCGGCGGTATGACAGGCTCGAAGCTCGACTGGAATGCCGAGCCGCGCCTTCAAGGGATTGAGCTGCGCCGTTTCAATTGTCTTCACCGGAAAGCCATGCCCTTCCAGATGCTCAGCCCAACCAGCACAACAGCCGCAATTCGGGTCTTTGTGCACCGTAACAAGCGGCTGTTCGGCGGCGAAAGACCGCGAACCAACCAATAGCATTGTACTGAAAGAGAGGAGTGCAGCACGTCGATCGATGTTCATGGATAGTCTCGCAATCGGCTTAGTGGTGCCCGCGGTGCGGCGCAGCCGGGGCCGCGTCTTTATAGCCTCGCAACTCCTTATAGCGCTGAACTTGTGCGGGCTTGAGCTCGGTGATCGTCAACAGGTGATATTTTAGGTGTGCGGCGCGGAGTGAACCCTGGGTCATCCCAATGGCATCTGTGGCTTGCTCCAAATTCGGCAATATCACTGCTCCTGAAGCGAATTGATGGTCCAGGTCCGCTTCCAATCTGATGAGCTTCTCGCCAAGCGGAATTGTTTCGGCCTTCATCGCCTTGAACAGCCCTTCGACACGGGATCTCTGCTCCTGCGTGAGGCTGAGTTGGTCTGCCAATTCCAAAACGTGGATCGGGCCTGGGTATCCATTCAGCTCGGCAGCAAGCGCCAGCCCCATCCCGCGACCATTCCTGAGATCGGCAATTTGTTCTTCGGAGAGCGACTTGATCGCGCGCGTCTGCAACCCCGCATAGGGTTGCTGCGCGTGCCCTGTCGCGGCGGATAGCGCGATGACACCTAGGATCAACATGGCTGGATGTTTCATATGCTCTTCACCTATGTTCGTGTTTGGGCATCTTCGCGCGATAGCTCTCATGGCAATCACTGCATGCCTGGGACACCGCCCGAGCCTGTGCGGCGATTGATTTCGCATTCTGCGCGTCTGCGTTTGCTAGCTTTTCGCTTTCCGCCGCAAGGGCGCGTGCCTTTGCCTCGAAGTCGGGCCATTTTTGCCAGATTACCGGCTTGGCTTCCGACGGATGCTGGTTACTTCCCGGTGGAAATTGCGAGGTGATCTTCTCGGCAAGATCGTGGATCGACTGGGCATCGCTTTTGATCGAAGTGAGATTACGGTTGGCCTTGATTGTCTGGGTGATCGTTTTCATGGCTCGTGCCATGTGCTCCATGGTGTCCATGCGCTCTCTGACCAGCCCGGTGGCGCCTTCATGCGCGACCACACTCCGCAAGGCGATCGGGATCGCGATCACCATGCCGGCGGCGATGCGAGTTGCTTGAGCGATATGCCGCATCACGACACCTTGAGACGGATGAACAGCATATAGCTCGTCGGATCGCTGCCATAGAATGGTGTCAAACCGTCAGGCACACCATACTTGCTGACCAGTCCGCCCACCCCGAACTTGACATGATCCGAGAGCGGAATGTCGTAAATCCCGCCGACGGAGAGCTTGAATACCGGGAAGCTGGCGTGCGCCAAGCCGGGATCAATGCCCGGCAAATCGTGCAGCAGCTCGTGCGCATCGATGCGCTCGGTGCGCAGAAAGAGCGTGTACCTTTTTTGCAGGATCAGGGCGCTCTCCAGAAGAAAAGCATCGAGCGTGTCACCCGGGCGCATCATTTTTCGGCCCCACGCAAAGGTGGTGCTCCAGAGATTGTTGTCACCGAACGGCTGCGTGTAGATCAGCGACGCGGTGATACGATCCTCGTCGACATCGGGCTCAAGCTGCTCGGGTGAATGGATGCGGCCCCAGGAGACTTGTGCCGAAAGCTCGCGAACCGGATTCCACGAGAGCCGCGCGGAGAAGCTGTCGAGCCGCGGCGCCTCAATGTCGAAGCGATGCTGATCGGGCTCCCGGCCGCGAAACGCCGAGCCGTCAATCTTCCAGGTGTCGACAACAGCACCGACCGTGACCACGCCGAAGGTGATGTGCGTACTGTCGAGCCAGTGATGCGAGATTGGCGCTTCCGGATTATCCATGCCGCTGGTGCGGTGCATGAATGCCGGCGGCCCGAGTGCCGGCTCGCCGGGAAGGCCCGCGTAGATGAAGACGCTCGATTTGGCCGAGAGGCTGTAGCTGTAGGTCCCGGCCAACTCCATGAAGAGATCGTGCGGATGTTGGCGGTCGACCAGCAAGGTGCGGCCGTCCGCCGTTTCGCCCGCCGCAAATAGGAGAGGGTAGCCGCGGGGTCCCATGAAGGGGTCGGGCGAGAGCATCGCACGGAAGCCGAGTGTGCCGTCGCCGAGCTGGCGTTGTGCCATGCCCATCACCATCCCGGATGTAAATGCCCTCTGGTCGCCACGAGGTCCGCCCTGGTTGTCGTACACGCCATTGATGAGCGCATGCCACATCACCATCCAATCACCGATGGTCGCATGCACGCCCTCGTCCGGGCTCGCGTCGGGCTGCCAGCTCGTGCCGGAGGCCTCCCGGTTCATGGGGTAGGGGCCGAGAAATCCCTTCATGGCATCCCCATGGTCATGCGGCGCGCCTGAATGGCTGGAGTGATTGGCTGCGGCAGGCGTGCCGTGCTGCCCCGAGTGTTTGTGCTCGTGCGCCGGCGCCTTCTTCTTTTTCTCAGACGGCGGTTTGGACTTTTTCGCTTTGCTCGGTGAGCTGCCTCCGTGTTGGTGGTGCTCGTGGCTTGCTTCCGCTAGCGGCGCCTCCTGCGCGACTGCCGCATAGGCTGCGACTAAGAAGCCGATGCCAAACAGGGCCGAGCAGCAGTGGCTCGTAAATCGTAAAGCCATTGGGTTCCCCGGGAGAGAATTGCACATCCCTGCGCTCGCCGACGAAAGGCGAGCACGTTCGGTCCCGCCGCGATATGCGGCGTGATCAGATCAGGCTGTGGCCTTGGGTATTCCCGGGTCGATGACGACCGGACGCTCCCGACAGGTTTCGGGATTGATCAAATACACAATCGGTGTTGCCGCAAATGCGGTTTCACCAGGGGCTCTCGGCGGAAGAGCTGCGCTGGCAAGGGTGCACACACCGCAGCAATCATTACAGATCTTGTCGGCGGGCGATTTCTCCGATGCGCCATCATGATGCTGGTGAGCCAGTCCGTGCTCGGCGTGTTCGCCATGATCGTGGCCATGAGACGAGGCGTCATGCGCGTGGTGATGGCAGGGCTGTTGAGGCACGGCGCCGGCTGCAGCCCGTCCCATTGCGCTGGCAACCAAAGCGAGCGCCATGGCCAGGACGAACAGCCGTCGAATCCCGCCGTGCATACGGCCAGCCTACCAACTGCGGAAGCCGCTCGGAAGCTGTCGGAGAAGCTTCGCGGCGCGTGTGATCAATTAGCCACAGACCGGCTTCAAGCCCGCGCCAACCGCCGCGTAATTAGGTTCCATCGACGCGGGCAACAGCCTTCGCGGCAACCGGAGCTAGGCGGCCGACGCTCCGGCCTGGGCCTGGCGCGCCTCGGCCGTGAGCTCCTCCACGACACCGTCGGCGTGCGCGATCAGCTTCTTGGCGCTTTTCAGTGCCTTGTAGAGGTCGCCCGCCATGATGTCGTTATTGATGTCCTCGATGAACGGCCACGCGCTCGGCATGAGGCTCAGGACATCGCGAATCAGATTGAAATAGGTCGAGTGGTGAATGGCCGGATCCGGGGCCAGATACATGAGCTGCACCGCCAGATAGATCAGCTTGGCGGGCGTGTCGGCCGTTTCCGGGGTCAGGATGTCCTTTTCCCGCAGGATCGGGATCCGATCGCCCTGGATCAACAGCTTGGCCCGCTGCTCCGTATTGGTAATGACGCAGGAGCCGATGATCACCTTTTCGTGCGGCTTGAGCTCGACTTTCAGTGCCATGACGGTCTCCAATTGCGGCGGTCGCGCGGCATCCTTTCGAAACATGGTTAACGCTTGGTAAACATGCCGGACTCAGCGCCAGACGCGGAGATTGCACGTCAGCGCCGCGGTGTTTGCGCCACGGCTGCTTTGTTTGCGCCCCCGAAGCGCGGAAATACGCGCTTGTGCGTAGCCATGTCGGCGTTCGGTTTCACGAATTTTTAGGCCGCAGTTTCGATGGTGGCGGTACGTCCGGGAGAAACCTCGGCCGTCGTTGCGTTCACACCAGAAAGGTACGCTTATGTCCTCCGGTATCGTTCTTTCCGCCTCGGTTCGTCAGAACCTGCTCTCGCTGCAGTCCACTGCAGACCTTCTCGCCACGACCCAGAATCGGCTGTCGACCGGCAAGAAGGTGAACACCGCCCTCGACAATCCGACCAACTTCTTCACCGCCCAGTCGCTCGACTCGCGCGCCAGCGACATCGGTAACCTGTTGGACGGCATCAGCAACGGCACGCAGGTGCTCCAGGCCGCTAACACCGGCATCAGCTCGCTGCAGCGCCTCGTCGACACCGCCAAGTCGATCGCCAACCAGGCGTTACAGACGCAGGTCGGCTACTCGACCAAGTCGAACGTCTCGACCACGATCGCCGGCGCTTCCGCCGCCGACCTGCGTGGCACGACCAGCTTCACCAGCGCCTTCGCCAGCAGCAATGTGCTGTATTCGGGCGCGGCTGGTGGCGCCACCGCCGCGGTGAGCGGCACCACGCTGGGCGGCATCTCCGGCGTCTTCACCGGCACGGCGGTTAACGACAACGCGGGTACGCCTGCCGCCATCACGACCGGCACGCTGATCTACGGCGCCACCGGCGCTCTGACCACGCAGGCTGCCACGAACTTCCTCGATGGCGACGTGGTGACCGTCAACGGCAAGACCATCACGTTCAAGTCGGCTGCGACCCCGGCTGCGGCCGCGGTTCCGGCGGGCTCCGGCGTGAGCGGCAACTTCGTCAACGACGGCAACGGCAACTCGACCGTCTACCTGAACGCCGCCACGACGGTCGGTGACGTGATGAACGCCATCGACGTCGCCAGCGGCGTCAAGCTTTCGGCCAACGCCAACGGTGCTGCCACCCTGTCGACCGCTGCGGGCCAGACCGCGTCGTCCATCACGGCCGGCGCGATTTCGCTCCACAGCACGACCGGCAACGACCTCTCGGTCACCGGCAAGGCCGACATCCTGAAGGCCCTCGGCCTGACCACCGCTACCGGCTCCGGGAACACCACCATTGAGGCGGACCGCACGACCAGCTCGGCCACCCTCGGCTCGCTGATCCAGGCCGGCTCGTCCCTGTATGTCGATGGCAAGACCATCACGTTCAAGGATGCGGCTACGCCCGGCGCCAGCGCTGTGCCGGCCGGCTCTTGCGTGAGCGGCAACGTGGTGACCGACGGTAACGGCAACTCGAGCGTCTACCTGCAGG
>Ga0075423_10005406_pt1 | contig 11928 bp, 10 predicted proteins | sample SoiMethybrSBSTD2_FD_80114 | JGI IMG/M metagenome (GOLD analysis project Ga0075423, IMG submission 80114) | Bulk soil microbial communities from a Populus tree surrounding site in Tennessee, USA - Soil MetaG P. TD hybrid SBSTD2 | ecosystem: Environmental > Terrestrial > Soil > Tree plantation...
CAAGCGACCTTCCCGATCGATGGTGTTGCCGTTCGAGTTCATCGATGGCTGACGGTATACGCTGAGGTGACCGTCATCCTCGCAGAAGCGCATGATGCGGTTGTTGGGAATGTCGCTGAACAGCACGTAGCGCCCAGCTGGGAAGTAAACCGGTCCCTCCGCCCAACGGAAGCCGGTTGCAACGCGCTCGACCGCCATGGTGCCGGCGAAGGCCGGAAAACCGGTAGGCCCGAACGAAGCACCGGTCTTCTTCATAGACTCCAGGCGAGCATCCGGATAGCGGGCGCCGGGAAGCGGACCCAAGGGCAGCGGAGTCTGTAGGGTTGGAGCAGCCGTCTGGCCGAATGGCACTACCTTCTCCGCAGAGGCCACTTTCGCGGTCACGGCCGTCGCAGCCGCCGCCGCCGTTGTCGCCAAAAATGCGCGTCTGTGCATTGTTACCTCCTTGAGATACTCCTCTGAACTCCCACCGGCTTGCATTAGATGGGTCGTTCGGGGTGCTGGGACCGTAACACGAACAGAACTCGCGGAAGAACCCATAACCGGCGCAGCAATTCCATTGCCGGGATCGAAGCTTGGCATGGCAGCGAGCCGCGCTCACCGTTGACACGCGCCCCGAAGCGCTGGAACGGGGGACAGGCGGGATAGGCGCGCCCAAATTGTGCAGCGCCATGGAACAACGGGCAACTCGCTTCGGCGGCGTGTGCGCCGGCGCTTCGACGATGCTAGGCGCTATCTTCCGATCTCATGAGATGTGCGGCCCCCGGGCTAGGCTCGGTGTGAGGCGCACAATTGACAGCGCGACGGGCGTTAAGTAGGTCCGCTGTGGATCACGCAAGTGTGGCCCTCGGAACCACGATCGACAAGTTTCCCAACTCGACCAGGTGGTGCAGAGGGACTGAGGTCGTCCAATACCGACATCCCAATGCCGTGAAGATGTTGTAGCTCGAGCGCGACCTCGACCTGTTCGGCGACGGCACGCTAGGTGGTGAAGCGCTGGGTCGCGCACACGCCCGGCAGCCAGATGATGACCGGTCTCGTTAGTGGCTATTGTGATTGAGTACTCGGCTTGCGTTGTTCAAGCATTGGGCCCGTGCTGCCCGCGAAGTTCATTTGATCCGCGCTGGCGGCATCAAGAACCGGATAAGCCACTGAACAAATGTGCGAATGAATTCGTTTCAGGTCACGCAGAACGTCGAGGTGGAGTGAGGTTGTCTCTAAAGTTTCCTGTCGCCCGGCCCGCAGGCGCTCCAGATGCCGTTCAGCGGCGGCGAGTTCGATGCTGCGCAGCTCCGCCTTTTCGCTAACGAGACGCCGGGCCTCCTGGATATCGCCCGCCATGAAGACCGCCAGCGCGATCCTGAAGTTCCTCACGATGCGCTCGTGAAACGCTGTGAGCTCAGCCGCACCCTCGTCGGAGAACTGCAGCTTGCGCCTGATCTTCTTGGCGGCAAGCTCGGTAAGGTTCTTATCGATGATATCGCCGACATGCTCCAGGTTGATGCTGAACGAGATGATCTCCATCGCACGGCGGCCTTCGCGCTCGTCAAGGCTGCCGCGGGTGAGCCTGGTGATGTAGAGCTTGATGGCCTCATCCAGCTTGTCGACCACATTGTCCATGCGGGAGACCTCGCGCACGAGCGCCCGGTCGTTGTTCAGAAGCGCCGCCATGCCCTGGCGCAGCATCACTTCCACGATGTCGGCCATGCGCAGGGTCTCCCGCGCCGCGTCAGCCAACGCGAGCGACGGCGTCTCGAGTGCGGTCTCGTCGAGGTGGCGAGGAGAAGCCGGATCGGTTGCATCTGTGCGTGGGGGAAAGACCCTCGCCAGAATAGCGGCGAGAGGATCGAGCAGACCTATGAAGACAAGTGCGAGCACGACGTTGAACGCCATGTGGAACTCGGCGGTCATCTTGGCCATATCTGGCTGGAAACTGCGAAAGCCATCAGCGAGTGGATACAGAAATGGCGCGACCAGGAATATGCCCACGACTCGGTTGAGAAAATTCCCAACCGGCAGGCGGTAGCTCGCGGGATCACCGCGCCGCGTGCCTTCGAACAGCGGGTTGATGGCGCTGCCGAGATTGGCGCCAAGAACCAGCGCGAACGCCGCGGACCCTGTGACGAAATTCGAATGGGCGAGCGACATGATTAGCAGGACAGTGGCGACACTGGAATGTGCTGCCCATGTAAGGGCGGCGGCGAGCAAAATGCACATAATCGGATCGCCGGTGATCGCCCGTAGCACCTCGCGAGCGACGGGCGCGTTCTCCGCGGGCGCGAGACTGTCTATGAGGATGTGCAGTGCCAGCAGCGCCAAACCGAGACCAATCGCCACTCGGCCAAGATCCCTAATCCGTGTGCGGGGTCCTGCCCGGAAGGCAACAATGCCTATCACGAACAGAGCAGGCGCTACGGCGACCACGTTGAAGGCCAGGAGCTGAACAATGAGGGTGGTTCCTACGTTCGCTCCGAGCATGATGGCGAGCGCCGGGACGAGCCCGACAAGCCCCTGCGCCGTAAAGGACGCCGTCATAAGCGCCGTCGCGGTACTGCTCTGCAGCAGCGTCGTGAGGCCTAGCCCAGCGGCTAAGGCGCTAATCCGGTTGCCAAGCGCCTTCGAGAGGAGGCGGCGCAGCTCCGAGCCAAAGGCGCGGAGGATCCCGGTCTGAACCATGTGGAGCCCCCACAAGAGCAGGGCGACTCCCCCCATCAGATCCAGAAGCACAGCACTACCCATGAGCGTTCTCCGCCCCGCGACAACATTATGTTGCGCCGGGGCGGCCCCAGTGCAAGCCCGGTCCCGTTGCTCTTTCGGAGCGAACCCTGCGTCGGACGCCGTTGCCGGCGATCAGCGTGGACCTGGCGGGCGCCAAAGCAATCGCTGCCGCCGCAAGATCAACAGGACTATTGGTTACGCCCGCTCGGGCATTTTGTGGTTCCCGAGAGATCGGTGCGAGGGCCAATTCTGGTGCTGGCACAACCCCTAAGCCTTGGGCGCTGCAGCGCTCCTGTCCCGCTTCGTAGGCTTTCTGCCCCGCCAGCGCGAGGGCTGACCGGCGGGCCGTAAATCTCATGGTTGTTGGGTGAGGTTGCAGGTCTAGTTGGGCGAATCACACGCGGATTACGGATCGGAGCCGCGCACTTGCCACCGCCAAGTCAAGACAAGATGAGCAAGATTTATTGATCGCCAATGGTTTGCAGGAGGTCTCGGAGTTCGTGATCGGAGACCACTTTAGCGGCGTCTTCAAGCGTGAACCAAGCTCTTTGGCGCTCCCCTTGCTCTGGCCAACTGTCCAACAACGAGGCGACCTCAATCAGATAGACATCGGCTCGGACAAGCTCGGGGCCAGACGGGCGCTGCTTTTGGTAGACGAAAGATCCTAGCGGTTGCGATTGGACGCGGCCGACCACTCCAGCTTCCTCACGCGCTTCCTGTGCTGCCGCCACGCAGTCCTCGCAGTCGGGCCACGGCCAGCCCTTCGGGATGACCCAGCGCCCGGTTTCGCGCGAGGTAATAAGCAAAACCCGGATCGAACCGTCCGCTTCGCGTCGAACCGGCAAGGCAGCAACCTGTTGCGCAAGCTCCATCTGAGATTTGTGCAGGTGTTTGCGGGAAAGCACAAGACGGTTGCTCTTCTTCAGCTGAAGAGCCGGTTCGCGATCAGGGCGGCCACAAAAGCCAGTAGCGTGCAGAATGGAAAGGTTAGGCCCCAAGCCAGAACAATCCGTCTCAGGACACCCCATCTGACATCGTAGATGCGTACAGACAAGCCCCGCGAGCAGTGCGTGCGATTTACTAACAGGGATGCCGACGGCAGCTGCGACGGAGCCCCAGGTGATGATGCTGAGCATCGTGGCGATGATCGCAGGGAGTGTCATGGCTGAGGGCGCCACGATGCCTCTACCGACGGTTGCTGCAACGGCTGTTCCGCCCATCGCGCCAAGCACGTTGAACATGACAGCCATCACGATTGCCGCGCGGGATGACAGGGCTCCCGTCGACACCACGGTCGCGATCACGTTCGGTGCATCGGTCCAACCATTGACAAACTCGGCGATAAGCACCGTGCCAAGGGCCACGAGTAGAGCGAAACTCAAGACACCCATCACGCTTCCTTGCGGGCAAGGGACAGGATGAGCTCGCCGCAATGGTTTGCCTCGTCCGTCATTTCCTCGAGCTGTTGGTAGAGCTTGTCCCAGGCGATGAACGCCAAATGGTTGGCATCAGCCTGACTGAACTCAGCCACGAGCTTGCGTTCAGCGGTTGCGACCAGCCTATCGGCCTCGGCCTCGGAGGCGTCTATCGCACTTGCCACTTCGCGCACCGCCGGAAGCGATAGCCGCGGCTCACCTAACATCGCAACCAACCGCCGCACGCCGCTCATCATCCGCTCTCCGATGGCGAATAGCTCCATCGCTTCCGGCCTGAGCGGCGCAAGCACCGGCCGATAAATATCGATATGGATGGCGACTTGCGCATGCCGTCAATCACGTTGTCGAGGTCGTCAGTCAGGCGCATGCAGTCGGCAATGTCAAAGCGGAGTATGAACGCGTTGTCGAGCAGCTCATGGATTTCGGTCACGACGGCATCGCCGCGGTGTTCGAAGTCGATGATGCCCGTGTGGTCTAGACCGCCGGTCTCACGAAAATGGGCTGCGCAGGCTACGGCGGTATCGGCGAGCCGCAACAACAACCGAGCGAACTGGTCATTTTGCGCGGGTCTGAAAAAGCTGCTGACAACCTTCCAGATGGTTATCATTTGGATTGCCTCTGACTAGCCTGACCCACCGCACCCTTGGCACGAGATCGCAACGCACCAACACGTTTGCCGTGATTCGCCCGCCCCCGACGCGTCAGAGCGTGGCATGTTGATCTTGTCCGCCGGCTCTTTTCCTCACAACAATTGAGGGTCGAAGACGGATGTCGGTATGCGCAACAATGGCCAGTAAGGGCCGGCCCGGGGCAATTCCATGTGTGCCTACCCCATCGTGATCTGGGCATTGACCCAGGCGCCGATCGCACTCGTCGCAGTTCTGCGGGAGACGAGTGTCCTATTCGGATCAATAATCGCAACGGTCATTTTGAAAGAGGCCATGACAGGTGGCGGGTACTGGCGTCAGCGTTTGTGCTTGCGAGATGGTCCGAGCGGCACGCGCGTGCCGCCGCATTGACAGCGTTTGTTGAGATTTTCGCGCCCATTGGCAGTGCTTGCTCGCCGGTGCATTTCGCACCAAGCCGCAGGTTCGGCGATGCAGCAATTCACGGCGCTGTTGCGGCGGACACTTCAGGGTCGCGAGACAAAATTTTTAGGCGGCGGACTGGTTTGTTGACTTTGCCCAAGTAGTGAGCAAGCCTCCTTGCAGACCCTGTCAAAACGGGGCCCGCGGCATTGCTGGCGCAAAAGTGGAGGAGATTGTCATGCGATTATTATCAGTCCTGACGGGAATCGCCTTCGTCACCTCGATCGCGATGGCGCCGAGCGCCTTTGCACAGACCGATTGTACCAAGACCGTGCCGCCGTCGCCGTTCGGCAAGGACGATCAGACCGGCGCCACCAATCGTATCACCGCGGCCGTGACGAAAGCCGCGGCAGCGGAGATCAAGGACGGCCAGGTCATCAGCCTGACCAACCCGCTCGTCGACGGCGTCCCGTTGTTCGGCTCCCGTTTCACCAAATCCGTGCTGACGGCGGTCAGTCTCGCACCGGGAGCGGCCTTGGGTAAGAACGATCTGACCTACATGGAAGACACTTGGCTCAGCCAGAGCCACGTCGGCACACACCTCGATGGCATGGGACACATCGGAAGGGGTGACTGCTATTACAACCAAATTCCGATGGGAAAGAATATCAACCAAAACAATATGACCAAGCTCGGGCTTGAGCACCTGAAGAGCTTCGCTACCCGCGGCGTGTTCATCGACCTGGTCAAGGTCTATCAGCAGGCGAACAAGCTGAAGACTAACGCCAATTGCCGCACACCATGCGTCGACAAGGGAACCATAATCACGGTGGAAGACCTGCAGGCCGGCCTGAAACTGACGAACACGACGTTGCGCGAGGGCGACGTCGTCATCCTCCATACCGGCTGGGGAGACCTCTTTTTGCAGCATCCCGCCAAAAACACCGAGTACAACAGCGGCGAAGCGGGTCTCGGCAAGGCTGCCGCGCAGTGGCTGATCGATCAGAAGATCGTGGCCGTCGGCGCGGACAACTGGGCCGTCGAGGTGATCCCCGGCGAGACCCAGGGTGAGGCGTTTCCGGTGCATCAGATGCTGCTCACGGATAACGGCATCCACATCATCGAAAACGTGCGGACCGATCTCATGGCGGCGGACGTCGCGAGCACCAACCGCGGCACATTCTTCTTCACGATGACCGTGCCGAAGGCGGTCGGCATGACCGGAACATTCGTCGCCATCGAAGCCATCCGCTGAGGAGTGGATGGCGGTAACGGGCAAGTCCGGCGTTCTTCGGGGCGCCGGCCTACCTGACCCCAGTCGCAGGCCTAAGGTGCGCTCGACCGGCGGTGCCCGGCGACTACCGGAAGGACAGGCGCGATGGATCAGCCGAGGGGATGAGCGAACACAGCGACCGGAACGCGCCCGGCGCCAAACGGAGCGACGCCAGAGGTGGATGCGTTACGCTGCGGGGCCTCATGGTGCGATACGGCGAACGTGTCGCCATCGAAGATGTGTCCGGCATCTTCGCAGCGGGCTCGCTGACGGCGATCGTCGGCACAAATGGTGCCGGCAAAACCACACTCCTGAATGCCATCGCCGGAGTTGTCGCGCCACGGCGCGGGGCGATCGAATTCGCAGCAGCCGAAGTCCCCGCTGATCTCGCTTACCTGCCACAGAGCGATTCAATCGACCGGGACTTCCCGATCTCGGTCCTTGAATTTGCTGCACTCGGCAGCTGGGCAAGGATTGGTGCTCTGGGGCGCGTCTCCCCAGAGCTGCGGCCGCGCAGCGTGCACGCCTTGCAAGCCGTTGGGCTCGACGAGCTTGCTGGCCGTATGCTTGGCGAGCTTTCGATCGGTCAGTTCCGCCGCGCCTTGTTCGCTCGCGTCATCGTGCAGGATGCCGCCATTGTCCTTCTCGACGAACCGTTCGCCGGTGTCGATGCTGCCACGAGCGCGGACCTGCTAAGGCTTATGCAATGCTGGCATGCCGAGGGTCGCACGGTGATGGTCGCCATGCATGACCTCGAGCAGGTACTTGCGACCTTTCCGGAAACCCTTTTACTCATGCGCAAGGCGATCGCCTGGGGCAAGACGGCGACGACGCTGACGCCGGAGAAGCTTGTTGAGGCCGGTCTTGTCGTGCCACCCAAGGGGCCCGGTCCGCGGTTGCGCCCAGCACTGCCGGCTTGAGGGCGGCTGGTCGACATGAGCCTCTGGTCCACTTTTGCTGCCCCTTTTGCCGAATACGCCTTCATGCGCTCCGCATTGGTCGCTTGCATGGCGCTTGCGGTTGCCAGCGGTCCATTGGGCACGCTGCTGTTGTTGAGGCGAATGGGCCTGGTCGCCGATGTCCTCTCGCATGCAGTCATGCCGGGCGCCGCGATTGGCTTCGCCCTGGCGGGTAGTGCGCTCGCGGTGCTGAGCATCGGCGGGCTCCTCACCGGCATTGCCGTGGTCTTCCTCATGATCGTTGGCACGCGGTTCGGTGCGCAGCGCGAGGACGCTAGCCTTGCGGCGTTCTATTTCGGGTCGATCGGTGTGGGCGTCCTCATTGTGTCGCTGCGCGGCACCAATCTCGATCTCATGCACGTGCTGCTCGGCACGGTCCTCGCCATCGATGTCCCGGCCCTAGTACTGATCGTCGCCATCGCCAGCGTCGTCATTACCTCGCTGGCCCTCCTCTTTCGTCCGTTTGCAATCCAGTCATTCGATCCGGCCTTCCTGCGCACCATGGGCGGCAGTGATAGCATCTATCGCGCTATATTCCTGGTGCTCGTCGTGCTGGATCTGGTGGCCGGATTCCAGGCGCTCGGCACGCTGCTCGCGGGCGTGCCGCTGCTCCTGCCGGCCGCGGCGGCGCGCTGCTGGGCGCAGCGCATCGCTCCGCTGGTCGGCCTCAGCATTGGCTTTGGCATTGCGGCCGGTTACGCCGGACTGCTCGTGTCGTACCATCTCAACGTGCCGTCGGGGCCGGCGATCGCCTGCGCCGCGGCACTCATTTACGTCATTTCGGCTCTGATGCCGGTGAGCCGCACCTTGCTGACGGCACTCAACGCAACCAGGCCCAGTTGAGGGGGAATGATGCAAGACCGTCTCGCTCGGCGATCTTTCATTGCGGGGATATTAACACTTGCCGCGACCCCGGCGCGCGCCGCCGAACCGCCGAAGGTGGTCGCCACTTTCAGCGTGCTGGGCGACATGGTCAGCCGCATCGCTGGCGACAAAGTGGATTTGAAAACGATCGTCGGTGGCGACGCCGATTGCGAGCTCTATCAGCCCACCGCCGCCGATGCGCGCGCCGTCGCGGAGGCGCGACTGTTCGTCATGAATGACCTCAATCCGCGGTTCGAGCCCTGGGCCGAACCGCTGTTGAAGCGGGCGGCGTTCCGCGGCACCAAGCTCGTCGCCTCCCAGGGAGTGAACGTCATCACCGAGTACCGGCCTCGGGGTGCCGTTAAGGGTCCGCAGGTCGACCAGCACGCCTGGCACGACCCGGCCAACGGTCTCGTCTATGTGGCCAACATTGCCGAGGGGCTGACCCAGCTCGATCCCCAGAACGCCGCCTACTATCGGACGCAAGCAGACGGCTACGCAGGCGAGATTCGTGCGCTCGACGCCTGGGCGAAGAGCGAACTCGCCGCAATACCGAGCGCGAAACGACGCGTAATCACCTCTCACGATGGCTTCGAGTATCTCGCCCGCGCCTATGAGATCGAAATGACTCCGGCGCGCGGTATGGTCAATGACGCCGATCCTTCGGCGGAAGACATCGCCCGGCTGATCAAGCAAATCCGCACGACGAAGGTGAAGGCAATCTTCATCGAGAACATGAACGATCCACGTCTGATCGAGCGGGTGGCGCGGGAAGCCGGCGCAAGCATCGGCGGCGTGCTCTATTCCGATGCTTTGTCAAAACCGGGCGGCAGTGCCGACACTTATCTGAAAATGATCCGCCACAACATTTCCACTCTCAAGGCGGCAATGCTCAAGAACTGACCCATGCGCGTGCCAGACTTTCAGCGACACTCAACCCCAAGCAGGTGGCCGACCAGCTCGATTCTCGGCCCAACAGGCCGCCGCTTGGGCATCGCGCTTCTAGCCGTCGGCGCGCTCTGGGCGGGCGTGCTTTGGGTGATCGTGACGGCGCCGCCAGATGCTGAGCTGGCCGCGGTATCAGCCGCCAAGATCGCGGACCAAGCCCAGGCGCCACGACCAGAACCGCCGGTCCCGCAACGGGTCGGGGTGCGCGCACTAGCCAGGAGTGGTGAACCCGTTCCCGCCAGCGGGAGCTTCGATCGTTTCGGCCTCGAGCTGATGACGATGGTCCTGGCTTGCAACAAGCGGGGTGAGACGGCCTTTTACGCCACCATCCAGCGGAGCCTATCGGAGGAAGGGATATTCCTCGCCAAGGCCGACGCAAAGATCACACGCATCGCCGTCGCCGGCGATCCTGTTCCGGACCAGATGGGCCAGCTTATCGCCGGCTTCGGCGAGCGCCCGGCCCCCGTCATGAATGACGCAGGCGACGTTGCCTTTACCGCCACGCTGGGCGGCGGCCGGGGTGCAGCCAGCGTGTTCCTCAGCAGCGACGGCAAGCTGCGTACGATCGCCTCCTCGGGCATGAAGGCGCCGGTCATTCTTGGCGGCATTGGTGTATTCGCCGAGTTCGAGGCGGTGTCGCTCAATAATCGTGGTGATGCGGCCTTTCTCGCCTGGGTGCGGCACGGGCGGGAGACCATTGAGCTGATTTACGTTGCGCGAAAGGTGGGTGCCGTCCATCAGCTTACGAAAGTGGCCGCGGCGGGCGAGCCGGCTCCGGGCGGCGGCTTCTTCACGAGCTTCGGGGCCCCCGTCGTCAACGACAGGGGTGCCATCGCCTTTCCGGCGGTAGTTAAGCTGGGCCCTGCGCTCGGCGCTATCTTTGTCGCGCCGGTAGAAGCTCCCATGCATCTGCTTGTCGGCACGGGCGATCCGGCGCCGACGGGCGGCATTTTCACCCGGTTCTCTGAGAGAATCGGGTTCGACGATTCCGGTCGCGTCGCCTTCGGCGCCTTCACCAAGGGGACCGGACCGGATTTCGGCATCTTCGTTGCCGATGGTCCCGACCGGCGCGCGGTCGCGGCGAGGGGGCAGGCGGCCCCAGGCGGTGGCGCTTATGCGTCCTTCGGTGCCTGGCCAGCCATGAGCCACACCGGCGTCGTGGCGTTCGTCGCCACAACCGACCAGGGGCCCACCTCCGATGGTGTCTTCCTGCTAAATGGCGACGGCACGATGCTGCGCGTTGCCGCGCCAGGCGATCCGCTTGTGGACGATGGAAAGCTGACCTCTCTCGGGCTCTACCCGACCGTTGCTGTCGCGTCGGATGGGTCCGTCAGTTTCCTTGGGCTCGTGGAGCGCGACGGAGACCAGGTCAATGCGGTCCTACGCTACGGTCTTGCACCGATCAGCGCTCGCTGAAGCGAGCTTCGGGTCAGTTCATGTCGATCGGTGGATAAATTCGGAACACGTTCTTTGACGTTATCAAGACATGGCTGGTGAACGAGCGTGGCGGCACCTGTTCACCCCGCAGCATCTTCAAGGCCAGAGGCAGGATCTCGCTGCCGTAGCGATCGAAAAAATAGGCCACCGAGCCGAGCACGATGCTGTTGCGGTTGTTGGGATGGATTACCTTGTTGGAACTGGCGCCGCCGTGCACCGAGGGGTCGCAGCCTTGGCTGACAATCACCGTATCGGGCACCCGGCCCGCGGTCTCGGCGGCGAGCTTCGCAGCAAGCGCCGTCGCGTCGTCGAGCGTTGCTATCAGGACCTGGGCCCCGCTCTCCTTGGCAAAGAAGCGCCGCAGTTGCGCCTGTGCCTCGAGAAAGTTGCCGCCGCTGTCGAGCTGGGCCGGCACCAGGTCCGGAAGCTGCCGATGCAGGCCCTCGGTGATTCCGGCGATGCGAGCCTGAACGGCTTCCGCGGGATCCTTGACAGCGCCCAGAATGGTGGCTGCAAGCACCCGGCCAGGCCAGGTGGTTAGCGCAAATCTGCCGAGTGCGTCGCCGGCGAGACGACCAGCCTCACGATTGTCCGCTGCGTAAAGGGACGCGTTGCCGACCGGGAAATTGACCGCCAGAACGGGAATCCGCGCGGCGGCCAGCCGCCGGGCGACTTCGTCGTTTGCCACCCGATCATCGCAGTATTGAATGTAGAGGTCGAGCTTGCGCTGCACGGCATCTTCGGCGTTGGCAATCGTCTTGGCCCGTTCGCGTCCGTTGTCATAGAGCACCAGGTCGATCGGCAGGCCGCGCCCGCCGAGCACGAAGCTCGAACGAATCTCTTCGCCCGTAAAGCCGAGGCCTTCGATTCGCGCGCCGGGATCGTCGGTGAGGTTGGCAAATCCAATTGAGAAGCGGCGCTGTTGAGCAACGGCGCGGCCTGCCGCTGCCAGAGCGGTCAGAGCGGTCAGATGCAAGAATGTGCGACGCCGAAGTAGAGGCGCAATTTGAACCATGACCGTCTTCGCACCGGTGCGAGCTTAGCAAACCGCAGCTATGGTGGCGACTATAGGGGCAATGTTGGCAATTTCCACCCTTGGAGACTGGCGCGCCCCAGCTCGAGGCCGCCAGGCACGTTCCGGTTTTGGCTGTAGCCGCCGCCTCCAGTGGTGATGTTGCTCCCAAGCGAAGTGGACTGTCGCCGGCAATGCTCAGGGGGCACCTTAAACGCATGTCGGCACTTCTTCGCCGTATCCAGCTTGGCGA
>Ga0075423_10005407_pt1 | contig 11928 bp, 6 predicted proteins | sample SoiMethybrSBSTD2_FD_80114 | JGI IMG/M metagenome (GOLD analysis project Ga0075423, IMG submission 80114) | Bulk soil microbial communities from a Populus tree surrounding site in Tennessee, USA - Soil MetaG P. TD hybrid SBSTD2 | ecosystem: Environmental > Terrestrial > Soil > Tree plantation...
GCAAGGACGTGACCCCGCGCTTCCGGCTCGTGTACTCCTTCGGCCTCAACTCGCCCGAGGCGCAGTACTACCAGCTCCAGTACCGCTTCCGCCCCGGCCGCGAGGCGCTCATCACGGTGAGGCGCCTCGACGACGGGACCTTCACGTACGGCGCCGGGCAGCGGCTGCTTCTCGGCGGCCCGAAGCGCGCCGCGCCCGCCGGGGAGTTCGAGCGCACGAAGCTGGCGACGGTGAAGATCGAGGGCGATCGTCCCGGCCAGCCCGCCGAGCTGGGCGCCGACGTCACCGAGGCGGAGCTGATGAAGCGCCTCAACGCGGCGAAGGTCGGCAAGAGCGTCAGCTACTTCGACCTCCAGAACGACAGCGACCGGCTCCGCGAGTACCTGATCCAGCATGGATACCTCGAGGCGATCGTCGAGCCCGCGCTGGAGGGCAACGTCGCCGTCTTCCGCCTCCGGCCCGGGCCCAAGCACACCTGGCGGGTGGAGGGAATGGACAGCCCGCCTGATCTCGGCAAGGTGATCCTCTCGTCGCTGTTCGACGAGGAGGCTCAGGAGCGCGGCCGGCAGCTCCTGCTCGACGAGCTGCACCGGCGGGGATATCTGAAGGCCACCGTGGACACGTCGGAGATCCTGGAGGGGGCGGGCCGGACGCTGCTCTTCACGGTCACGCCGGGGACGAACCTCGCCCTGGCGGAGCTGAGCTTCCCCGGCGCCACCGTACTCTCGACCTCCGAGCTGGAAAAGATCGCCGGCGGCGCCGCCAACCTGGTGAGCAACCCCAAGGCCGCCGAGCGCGACATCAAGGCCGCCTATCAGGAGCGCCAGTACCTCACGACCGAGGTCGGGCCGACGCGGATCGCGGAAGAGGGCGGCCAGGTGCGCATCGCCGTGCCGGTGAAGGAGGGCCCGCGCGCGGTGGTGTCGCAGGTGCGCTTCGAGGGCATCACCCGGCCGGAGGACGAGCTGAGGTCGCTGGTCGCCGTCGAGCCGGGGCTGCCCTACGACCCCGACGCCGTCAGCCTGGCCGTACAGCGGCTGCGGGACCTCTACCTCCGACAGGGCCATCCCGCGGTGCGGGTGGTCCCCCAGCTGACGCCGAGTGGGTCCGACCTCGTGCTCACCTTCAGGATCACGGAGGGGGAGGCGGCCACGGTGGGACCGATCCGGATCACCGGGCTCCATCGCACGCGGGAGTACCTCGTCCGCGGCCAGATCGATATCAAGCCCGGCGAGCCGCTGGACCCGCGCAAGCTCTCGAACCTCGAGCGGCGGCTGCTCGACCTCGGCGTGTTCTCACGGGCGGTCGTGGTCGCCGAGGATGGCAACCCCGCGCCGATCCGGATCGAGCTCGAGGAGGCGGCGCCGTACAAGTTCGCATACGACCTGCGCTACAACACCGAGGAAGGGACCAGCGGCCTGGTCGACAGCGAGGTCGGGAACGTCTTCGGCACCGGGCTCGCGATCGGCGGCCGGTACCGGGCGGGCCGCCAGCTCCGCGAGACGCGCCTTTCGCTGCACCTTCCCTCCCTGTGGCGACTGGGCGACCTCACCGCGTCGGTCTTCCGGCTGCGCGAGGAGCTGGCTCAGGAGCTGCCGCCGGCGCCCGCGCCGCCCACGGAGCCGATCAGCTCGGTGCAGAAGGGCGTCCAGGTCCAGCAGGCCATCCACAACTTCCACCCGCTGGAGCTGCTGTACGGCTACCGCTACAAGCAGGTCACGGTTCCGTCGCCGATCTTCGCGATCCCGATCGTGCCCCGGGTGGCGGGAGTGGACGCCTCGGCGGTGCTGAACACGCGGGACAACCCCCTCGACTCGATCCACGGCCAGTTCTACAGCCTCACGATGGAGCTGGACCATTCGGGGCTCGGCTCCGATTTCTCCTTCATCAAGGGCTTCGGCCAGGCGTTCCTCACCCGCCGGCTCACCCCCTCCCTGACGTGGGCGCACGGCTATCGCGTCGGCCTCGCCGCCGGCTTCAACGGGCAGCGCGTGCCCGGCTTCACGCGGGAGTTCTCGGAGCGGTTCCGCGCCGGCGGCGCGAACAGCATCCGCGGCTACGCCACCGACATGCTGGGAGATCTCGATCCGCTGACCCGCGAGCCGCTGGGGGGCGAGGCGGTGCTGGTCGTGAACGAGGAGCTGCGCTTCGCGGGGCCCCGGAGCATCGGCGCCGCCGTCTTCTACGACGGGGGCAACGTCTTCGACCGCATCAAGGACTTCAACCTCAGCCTCCAGCATTCCGTGGGCTTCGGCTTGCGCTACGGTTCCGCCATCGGGCTCGTCCGCGTGGACATCGCGTTTCCGCTGAACCGCCGGCCCCAGGACCGCAGCTACCAGATCTGGTTCGGGCTCGGCCAGGCGTTTTGAGCCCCGTGTTATCTTCGCGGCCTTCCGTCATTGCGAGGAGCGCGCGATCATGACGCCACCGCGGACGTCCGGCCGGCGGGCCGCCTGCTTGTTGGTGCTGTGCCTGGGCGCTTCGCTGACGCGAAGCGAGCCGCAAGGCGCGACCGCGTCGTCGGTTGTGCCTCCCCTCCCCGAGGGCGTGCCGTCCTCCGCGGCACTCCACTCGATACTCATGTCCGGCAACGCCGCCGGCACGCAGGCGACGTGGCGGGGCGACGACGGGAAGCTCCACGTCTTCTTCGAGTTCAACGATCGCGGCCGCGGGCCGCAGATCTGGACCGAGATCGGCACCGGCCCCGACGGCATCCCCACTTCCCTCGTCAACACAGGCGTCGATTACTTGAAGGGACCGGTCGACGAGCGCTTTGCCGTCGCCAACGGCCGCGCGAGCTGGAAGAACAAGGCCGAGCACGGCGAAACACCGTTCGCGAAGGCCTTCTACGCGAGCATGTACGGTCCGTCCGAGGAGCTCGCCCTGCTCGCCCGCGCGCTGCTCGCCGCGGGTGGCCGCCTGCCGCTCCTGCCCGACGGAGAAGCGCGCATCGAGCGCGTCGGCGAGCGGTCGGTGGAGGTGGACGGCGGCGCGCGGACGGTGACCCAGTACCTGATCTCGGGGCTGGACTTCTCGCCGACGACCATCTGGCTCGACGCCGAACAGAAGCTCTTCGCCCAGGGCGCCATGTGGTTCATGGTGATCCGCAAGGGAGCGGAGGGCGCGCGGGCGTCGATCCTCGAAGCGCAGCGGGAGGCCGAGAACCGGCGGGCCGCCGACCTGGCGCATCGGCTCGCCCACCGGCCCGCGGGCGACGTCGTCATCTACGACGCCAAGGTCTTCGACGCGGAGACCGCGACGCTCCACGCCGGGCAGACGATCGTGATCTCCGGCGATCGGATCAAGTCGGTGGCGCCCTCGACGCCGGGGGACCGCCGCGGGCGCGGCGCGATCGACGCGTCGGGCAAGACCGTGATCCCCGGGCTCTGGGACATGCACGCCCACGTCTCCGGCAACGACGGCCTCCTGAACCTGGCCGCCGGCGTCACGACCGTGCGCGACCTCGCCAACGACACCGACGAGCTGGAGGCCCGCCGCGCCCGCATCGACAAGGGAGAGGAGATCGGCACCCGCATCGTCGCCGCCGGCTTCATGGACGGACCCGGCCCCTACCAGGGCCCGACGAAGGTCCTGGTCTCGACCCCGGAAGAGGTGCGCGCGGCGGTGGCGCGCTACGCCGGGCTCGGCTACGCGCAGATCAAGATGTACAGCTCGATCAAGCCCGAGCTGGTGCCGGTCATCATCGAGGAAGCGCACAAGCGCGGCATGCGGGTCAGCGGTCACATCCCGGCCGGGATGACGGCCGCGGAGTGCGTGAAACTGGGCTTCGACGAGATCCAGCACGTCAACTTCCTGGCCCTGAACTTCATGCCCGACGTGAAGGAGACGCGCACGCCCGCCCGGTTCACCGAGCCCGCGCGGCGGACGGCGGACCTCGACGTCGACTCGGCGGACGTACGCGCATTCATCTCCCTGTTGAAGGAGAGGAATGTCGCCATCGACCCCACCCTCAGCATCTTCGAGGGTATGTTCACCGACCGGCCCGGCGAGGTGCCGGCCGCGCACGCCAGCGTCTTCAAGAGGCTGCCCGCGCAGGTCCGGCGGGGCATGCTCGCGGGCGGTCTGCCCGTCCCGGACGGCATGGACCAGCGCTATCGCCAGTCCTTCGCGACCATGATGAAGCTCGTGGGTGCGGCCTACCGCGCCGGCGTGCCCGTGGAGTCGGGCACCGACGCCCTCGCCGGCTTCTCGCTGCTGCGCGAGCTGGAGCTGCACGTCCAGGCGGGGATCCCCGCTGCCGAGGTGCTGCGCGCCGCCACCCTCGGCGCCGCGCGGATCATGAAGCGCGACCGCGATCTGGGAACGATCGCGGCCGGGCGGCTGGCCGACCTGGCCATCGTCGACGGCGACCCGCTGAAGAACATCAGCGACATCCGCCGCGTGGAGACGACGATCAAGAACGGCGTCGTCTATCGAAGCGACGAGCTCTACCAGGCGCTCGGCATCGCGCCGCGATAGTACTTTCCGGCGCGGCGGCCGCGCTACGCCGACTTGTACTCGTTCAGCCGGTTGTAGAGCGTCTTGAGGCTGATGCCGAGGACCTCGGCCGCCTTCTTCTTGTCGCCCTCGGCCTCCTCGAGGGTGGCGAGGATGAGCCGGCGCTCGGCCTCCCCGAGGGAGGTGCCCACCTTGAGGTTGAGGCTCGAGCCGGGGCTCTCCTGCACGCCGAGGGGCAGGCAATCGAGGCCTATGTGCTCCTCGGCCAGGATGAACGCGCGGTGCACGAGGTTCTTCAGCTCCCGCACGTTCCCCGGCCAGTTGTGGCTGCGCAGCCGGTTGAGGGCAGGGCGCGTGAACTCCTTGCTCGTGTCGTGCTCCTTGTTGAGCAGGGCGAGGAAGTGCTCGGCGAGCAGGTCCACGTCCTCGCGTCGGTCCCGCAGCGGGGGCAGCGGGATCGGGAACACGTTGAGACGGTAGAGCAGGTCCTCGCGGAGCTTGCCCTTGGCGACGGCGTCCTCGGGCTTCCGGTTGGTGGCCGCGATCACGCGCACGTCGGCGCTGAGGGAGTCGCTGCCGCCGATTCGGGTCACCTTCCCCGTCTCCAGGACGCGCAGCAGCTTCACCTGCAGCTCGGCGGGCATCTCGGTGATCTCGTCGAGGAACAGCGTGCCGCGGTGGGCGCGCTCATAGTAGCCGCGGTGGAGGCGGTCGGCGCCGGTGAAGCTGCCCCGCTCGTGCCCGAACAGCTCGCTCTCGATGAGGTTCGGCGAGACCGCGCCGCAGTTGATCGGAAGGAATGCCTCCTTGTGGCGACGGCTCAGGCTATGGACGGTCTCGGCCACCAGCTCCTTGCCCGTCCCCGTCTCCCCCGTGAGCATCACGGTGGCATCCGTCTGCGCCACCTTCGCGATCAGGTCGTAGACGCGCTGCATCGGCGGCGACGCGCCGATGAGGGGACCGAACCGCCCCAGCTTCCGCAGCTCGCCGCGTAGGTTGCCGATCTGCTCCTTCAGCTCCCGGGTGCGGGCGACGTTGGTGAGGACCTGCTTGACCCGCGCGAAGTCCACCGGCTTGATGAGGTAGTCCGATGCTCCGCGCCGCATCGCCTCGACCGCGGTGTCGACGGTGGCCTGGCCGGTGATCAGGATGATCTCGGTGCCCGGATTGCCCTCCATCTCCTTGAACAGGTCCAGGCCCGTCCCGTCGGGGAGGTGAAGGTCCACGAGGAGCACGTCCGGGACCGACTTCGCGATCTCGGCCTTGGCTTCCTTGATCGTGTTGGCGGTCTTGGTCGCGAAACCTTCGCGACCCACGACCTCCGCCAGGCCCAGCGCGAAATTCACGTCGTCGTCGACGAGGAGGGCGTGGAGCATCGATCCTTCAGGCCGGGGAGGCCGGGCTCGAGGCGGGACGCTCGGGGGCGACGCCGCCGCCGGGGCGCGATCGGAGCCGGACTTCGTCATCACCATTGCTTTTCGCCATCACGACGAGCGACATCCCGCCTCCGTCGCGCCTCGAAGGGGGCCAACACAGCTGCTCTCTTGGCCTTCGACAGGTCGTTTCTAGCTTGTAGCAAGAAGCGGACCATTCGTGCCTCTCGCGCGAAACCGCTGAGGGTCAATACGTTGGGGGTCAGCGGACTGTGGGCACTCAAGAAGGCGAGGGCCGACCCCCCCACGCTTTCTACACTTTACATCAAGGGGGTACGCTGCAGCAGGTAAAAGGAGCGGGCGCTAGCGCCGTTCCCGGCCGGCCACCAGTCGATGCTGTTCGTCGAGCCGCTGCCAGGCGTCGCGGGTTGCGTGCCGTGCGACCTCCCACGACATCTCACGGTCGAGTCGCTCCCAATCGCGGCGAAGGCCGCTTTCGACGTCCGCGAAGGGACGCCCGTGGTACCGCCGATATCCCTCCCATCCGAACTGGTACGCCATGCGGTAGGTCTCGTAGGTCGCACCCGGCGTGACGTAGGAACGGGACGCGTAGTTCCGCCTCCAGTAGTCGTCCTCCACTACGGGATTGGCCGATTGGGTGGCGATGGTGGGGTCGGTCGGATGGATGGCCTCGGCCGCCCCCTTCCCGGCCAGGCCCCCGGCCACCGCGCCGACGAGCGTCCCCAGCGCGGCGCCCATGGGACCGGCCACCGCGCCGATCGACGCGCCCGCCGCGGCGCCGCCGGCCGCGCCGATGCCCGTCCCCAACGGGTGCGCCCCCGCGGTCCCGGAGATGGGATCCGGATTCGTGTCGTGCGCCGCGTCCACCGGGTTGTGTGACTTCTCCGACATGGTGCACTCCTTTCCGGCCCCCGTACGAGTCCCGACAACGTCTCGATTCAATATCGGGCCGGGTCCGGGTCCTGTCAACGAGCCCGGGAACGTTCTTTCTAGTGGCGAGGGCCGGCGGGCGTGCGCTCCGCCAGCGCCGCGACCGCACTCACCAGCGTGGCGGGCTCGATGGGCTTGGCGAAGTGGCCGTGGTAGCCGGCGCGCAGCACGCGAGCGCGGTCCTCGGCGGTCGCGTAGGCGGTGAGGGCGGCCGCGGCGATCCGGCCCCCCTGGGTCGCGGGCAGCGATCTCACCTTGGCGATCAGCGCGTACCCGTCCTCCCCGGGCATCGCGATGTCGCTCAGGAGGACGTCGAGCTTCTCCCGCGCGAGGGCCTCGAGGGCGAGCGAAGCGGAGGGCACCGCGATGACGTCGGCGCCGGCCTGGCGCATGAGCACCGCCATCGCTTCCCGCGCATCGTCCTCGTCGTCCACGAGGAGGATCCGGAGCCCCTCGAGCGTGGTCGAGGCCGGCTCTCCCTTCTCGAGGGAGGACGATGCGCGCGCCGGATGCAGCAGGAGGGGCAGGGTGACGGTGAACGTGGCGCCCTGTCCCTCGCCGGGGCTGGCGGCCTCGATGCTTCCCCCATGCAGCTCCACGAGGTGGCGGGTGATGGCCAGGCCCAGGCCGAGTCCTTTCTGCGTGCGCGTGCTGGTGCTGTCGGCCTGGCGGAACCGCTCGAAGATGTAGGGCAGGAACGCGGGATCGATGCCCGTGCCCGTGTCGCTGACCACCAATCGGGCATGGGAGCGCGAGCGGCCGAGCTTCACCTCCACGCGGCCCCCCTCCGACGTGAACTTGATCGCGTTGGCGAGGAGGTTGCCGACCACCTGCTGCAGGCGGCCGGGGTCCCCCGAGACGGGCTCCAGCGACGCCTCGACGACATAGTCGATGCGGATGTTCTTGCCCTCGGCGGGAAGCTGGGCGGCGGCGAGGGCCGCGTCGACCACGGCGGGCAGGTCGACCGGCCGCGGCTCGATGCGCAGCTTGCCCGCGATGATCCGCGAAACGTCGAGCAGGTCGTCGATGAGCTGGGCCAGCGTCTTCGTGCTGCGCTCGATCATGCCGAGGGCGCGGGCGGTGGCCGCCTCGTCGAGCTTCTCGTTGCGCAGCAGCTGCGTCCAGATGAGGACGGCCCCCAGCGGCGTGCGCAGCTCGTGGGAGATCATGGCGATGAACTCGTCCTTCGCGCGGTTCGAGGCCTCCGCCTCGGTGCGGGCCGCCGCTTCCAGGCGGACGGCCTCACCGCGGGCCCGATGCACTTCCAGCCGCGCTCCGACCCTCGCCCGCAGCTCACGCTCGGGGATGCGGCTGGGGAGCACGTCGTCGGCTCCGGCTTCGAACGCCTCGGCGCGCTCGTCCTCCGCGTCGAAACCGGACAGCATGGCGGGCACGAGGCCGGCCACGGGATCGGCGCGGAGCTGACGCAACGTCTCCAGGGCTTCGACGGGAGGGGATGCGGTCAGGAGGAGATCGGGAGGCTGCTCCTTGATGTAGCCGAGGAGGCTGGCTTTGTCGGGAAGATCCTGGACCTGGAAGCGCGGGCCCAGCGATGCCCGCAGCCGCTCACGCGCGGCCGGGGGGCCGCCCACGAGGAGAAGCCGCGGCGTCCGCCCTTCCGGGCCGTCCTTCATGGCCCCCACGGTACATCATTACCGTCGCCCACGGCCATCCCACGTGCGAAACCTGCCCGCAATCCCGCGGCTCGTTTCGGGGCGGGCGGCGGGTTGCGCGAGACCCCGCCGCCCGCTACGCTTCAGGCGCGGGCGGACGCGCGGCCCCGCGGCGCGGGGGGCGGCTCGTCGGCTTCGAAGACGCTGCGAGGATGCGGACGCTCGGACACCGCCAGCTCTTCGCGCTGCTCCTGGCAGTCGCGGCAGGTGTTGGCGAAGGGAAGAGCCTTCAGCCGCGCTTCCGCGATCTTCTGGCCGCACTCCTCGCAATCGCCGTAGGTCCCCTCTTCCAACCGGTGAAGGGCCTCGTCGATCCTCTTGAGCGTCTCGGATTCCATTTCCATCAGCGCGAAGTCCATCCCGAGGACGAAGTCCTCCATGCTCTGCTCCTCGGCGTCCTTCACCTGCGTGGACTCGGCGGGCAGTACCTCCCGGAGCGAGCGGAGCTTGTTCTTGATCTCCGACTCGCGGTCCCGCAGCATCTGGCTGAGCACTTCGTACCGTTTGCGATCCGTGACGGTCACCTTGCGCATCATGGAATCTCCCCTTTCCTCCGCTGCCTTTACCGAGGAGCTTGCGATCCGGCTGGGCCGGGCCGCCAAGTTGTGGGGGGCTTGAAAGCAACAAGCATGCCGCCCCGACCCATTTTGAGGGGATAGAAAACGCGGGACTTAGGCGGGACCGATTTGACGCGCTTGCAAAAAAGGGTGTCGGACCCCCTCTGGCGTGGTCTTCCCCTAGACTGTTTCCGCCGGTGATTCGTATTGAAGGTGAGGGTGCAGAGCGTTGGATGGCACGGAAGTTGCTCCTGTACTCAGGCGTGAGCGGTCATTTCACAGCCGAGGCACCCGGCACCGAGGAGGAGGTTTCATGATCGCGTGGCTTCGTTGTTTGATGCGTAACCACCACAATCCCGTGCGGCATCCGCTTGGCGGCTTCAAGTGCGCGGATTGCGGAGAGGCGGGCGCCGATCTCGAGCAGATGGGCTTCGTCGACAGCGGTTACGTACTGCCCGTGCGCCGGATCTTCTCGCGCGAAAAGGGCGAGTTCACTCGTACGGCGTCGTGGGAGCCGAGCGGCCGCGGCTGGTAGATCGACGCACGTATAGATAAGGTTCCCTCCCGCACATTCCATCGCCCAACCGCTCAGGTCGTGCGACCGCCGCCCGGACCTGACCGGGTCGCGGCCGCGCCGGACATTTCCGGATCCGACGCGCGCGGGCGCACCGCACCGATCACGAGACGGACGCGGTGCTCCGCTCCGTCGTCCCGCAGGGGGATTCGCCGGGGATCGACCGGCTCGTCGTCGAGCTGCGCCTCGGCCACTCCCCGGCACCGGCCCTCGGGGTTCTCCACCGTGATCTCGTACCGGGTCCGCCCGAAGCGCCACGACAGGCCGTAGCCCGGCCACACGGTCGGGATGCACGGGTCGAGCTCGAAGGCGTCACCGCGGAGCCGCAGGCCGAGGATGGCCTCGAGACCCACCCGGTGCATCCAGCCGGCCGAGCCCGTGTACCACGTCCACCCTCCGCGCCCGGTGTGGGCCGGGTGCGCGTAGACGTCGGCGGCGACCACGTAGGGCTCCACCTTGTAGCGCTGGGCGGCGGCGGGCGTGCGCGAGTGGTTGATGGGGTTGATCATGTGGAACAGCTCCACCGCCTCGTCGCCGCTCCCCAGCCGCGCCACCGCCATCACCGCCCACAACGCCGCGTGGGTGTATTGGCCGCCGTTCTCGCGTATGCCCGGCGCGTATCCCTTGATGTAGCCGGGATCCGGCTGCGAGCGGTCGAAGGGCGGCGTCAGCAGCAGGAGGACCTGCGCGCCCCGCCGCACCAGGTGCGTGCGCACGGAGTCCATCGCGCGATCGGCGCGCGCGAGCGGAGCCGCCCCCGACAGGACCGCCCACGACTGGGCGATCGAGTCGATCTTGCACTCCTCGTTCTGGGCGGAGCCGAGGGGGGTCCCGTCGTCGAACGAGCCCCGCCGGTACCACTCCCCGTCCCAGGCCCGCTCGAGCGCGGCCGCGAGCCGGGCCGTCTCCTGGCGGTAGCGCTCGGCCCGCGGGCGGTCCCCCCGCTGCTCGCAGAGCGGCGCGAACTCCGACAGCACCACGTGGAGGAACCAGCCGAGCCACGTGCTCTCGCCGCGGCCCTTGTTCCCCACGCGGTTCATCCCGTCGTTCCAGTCGCAGCTGCCGATGAGTTGCAGGCCTTGCGGTCCCTGCGTGATGCCCTTGTCGATGGCGCGCAGGCAATGCTCGAAGAGGGTGCCCGTCTCGGTGGAGACCCGCGGCTGGTTGTAGCTCTCCAGCTCTTCGGGCGCCAGCGGCGGGGCCTCGAGGAACGGCGCCGTCTCGTCGAGGACGCCGAGGTCGCCGGTCGCGGTCACGTAGTGCGCGGTCGCGTAGGGCAGCCACAGCATGTCGTCCGAGCAGCGCGTGCGGGTTCCGCGGTTGCTGGGCTCGTGCCACCAGTGCTGGACGTCGCCCTCGACGAACTGATGGCCGGCCGCGCGCAGGAGATGGGCCCGCGCGACGTCGGAGCGGGCCGGGACCAGGGCGAGCACGTCCTGGAGCTGGTCGCGGAAGCCGAACGCCCCCCCCGGTTGGTAGAAGCCGGTGCGCGCCCACACGCGGCAGCCGAGCGTCTGGTAGAGGAGCCACCGGTTCATGAGCAGGTCGAAGGAGTCGTCGGGCGTGTGCACCTGCACCGTGCCCAGGATCCCCTCCCACGCCGCCTCCACCGCGGCGAGGGCGGCGTCGGCGGCCTCGACGCTCGCGTGCTTCTGCACGAGCCGCCGCGCCGACTCGCGGTCGCTCCCCTCGCCGAGCAGGAACACGGTGCGCACGCTCTCCCCGGGCTTCAGCATGAGGCGGACCTGGAGGGCCGCGCAGGGATCGAGGCCGGCGCCGAACTGGCCCGAGAGACCGGTCCGCCGCAGGGCCGCCGGGCGGGACGAGGAGCTTTTCCGTCCGAGGAACTCGAGCCGGTCGCCCGTGGCGCTGCTGAGCCGCCGGCTGGAGGCGGCGAAGGCCACGCGGCCGGCGAACTCCTGGTTGTAGGCGTTGCGCGCGAGGACGGCGTTCAGCTCCGGATCCAGCTCGGTGACGACGTGCAGATGGTCGGCGGCGCGGGGCGGGCAGAGCACCCATTCGTCGTAGGCGGTCAGCGTGAGCCGCCGGAAGCGTCGCGTCCGGTTCGTGAGGGTGAGGACCGCGAACTTCACCGGATCGTCGCGGTCCACGAAGACCGCCAGCTCCTGCTCGAGGCCGTGGGCGGCATGCGCGAAGCGGGTCACGCCCGCCGCGTTCCGCACGACCCATCGGCCGCCCTCCCGCAGGCGGGCCGCGGGACCGGGAGTCGCGCTCCAGAACTCGCCGTTCTCGTCGTCCCGGATGAAGACCGCCTCGCCCGTGGGATCGGTGACCGCGTCGTTGAGGAAGGGCGTGAGCCGGTTCTCGCGGCTGTTCTGCGA
>Ga0075423_10005409_pt1 | contig 11926 bp, 9 predicted proteins | sample SoiMethybrSBSTD2_FD_80114 | JGI IMG/M metagenome (GOLD analysis project Ga0075423, IMG submission 80114) | Bulk soil microbial communities from a Populus tree surrounding site in Tennessee, USA - Soil MetaG P. TD hybrid SBSTD2 | ecosystem: Environmental > Terrestrial > Soil > Tree plantation...
CGGCCATCGCCGCGGCGGCTGGCTCCACCTTGGCCGCGCAGAACTTGAATTCCGGGATCTTGCCCATCGGGTCCAGCTGCGGATTGGTGAGCAGGTTGGCGGCCGCTTCCGCAAAACAGAACGGCAGGAAGACCATGCCTTCGGCCACGTCGCGGTCCGCGCGCGCTTTCAGCACCACCGTGCCACGGCGGGTGGACACTCGCACCCATCCGCCGGCAGAAACGCCGAGCCGCTCCATCTCCCGAGGGTTGAGGCCGGCGATGGCTTCCGGCTCCAAGCTATCGAGGTTGGACGCACGCCGGGTCATGGAGCCCGTGTGCCAATGCTCTAGGAGACGCCCGGTGGTCAGCACCAGGGGATAGTCCGCATCGGGGAGCTCGTCGGGGGGCAAAAGATCGGCCGGGACGATCTTGGCGCGACCCGATTTGGTCGGAAACGAGGTGGCAAAGATGATTTCGTTGCCCGGCTTGTCCGGGGCATCGCAGGGGTAGGTGACGGCATCCTCGCGCAGCAACCGCTCCCAGCTGATATTGTTGAGCGAGGGCATCACCTCGGCCATTTCCGTATAGACTTCCGAAATGTCGCGGTAATTCCAGGGCAGGCCAATGCGCTGGGCCAACTCCTGGATGAGCAGCCAATCCTGGCGCGCTTCTCCGGGTGGGTTGAGCACGGGGCGGGCAATCTGAACCTGCCGATTGGTGTTGGTGAACGTGCCCCATTTTTCCGCGTGCGCCGAGGCGGGCAGGATCACGTCGGCATGCCAGCTCGTCTCGGTCAAAAACAAGTCCTGCACAACAAGATGCTCAAGCTTGGCCAGCGCCTCGCGAGCGTGCCGGACGTCGGGATCCGACATCGCCGGATTTTCGCCGAGGATATACATGCCTTTGATCGTGCCGTCCTTGATGGCGTGCATGATCTCGACCACGGTCAATCCCTTTTTGGGGTCGAGCGCCGTACCCCAGAAGGTCTCGTAGGCGCTTCTGACCAGGGGATCCTCGACCGACCTGTAGTCTGGATAAACCATCGGGATCAGGCCCGCATCGGAGGCGCCCTGCACATTGTTCTGGCCACGCAACGGGTGCAGTCCCGTGCCCGGGCGGCCGAGCTGACCCGTCACCAGCGCGAGCGCAATGAGGCAACGCGCGTTGTCGGTGCCGTGCGTATGCTGGCTGATACCCATGCCCCAGAAGATGATCGACCGCTCGGAGCGCGCATAAAGTCGCGCCACATCGCGGATGGTCGCGGCAGGGATGCCGCACACCGCTTCCATCTTCTCCGGGGTAAACGCCTCCACCTTCGCCCTCAGACTGTCGAAGCCTTCGGTGTGAGCCTGCACGTACTGGATGTCGACCATGCCCTCGACAATAATGACGTTGAGCATGGCATTGAGCAGCGCCACATCGCGGCCGGGCTTGAATTGCAGCGTGTGCGAGGCATAGCGCGCCAAGCCTTGGCTGTGTCCGCGCGGGTCCATCACGATCAATTTGGCGCCGCGCTTGGCCGCGTTTTTCAGGAAGGTGGCCGCCACGGGGTGGTTCTCCGCCGGGCGGGCGCCGATCACGATGATGCAGTCGCTGTCCTTGGCCGCGGTAAACGGGGCGGTGACCGCACCCGAGTTCACGCCCTCCATCAGCGCCGCCACCGAGGAGGCGTGGCAAAGGCGTGTGCAGTGATCCACGTTGTTGGTGCCGAAGCCTTGCCGGATCAGCTTCTGGAACAGGTAGGCCTCCTCGTTGGAGCCCTTCGCCGACCCGAAGCCAGCGATGGCCGTGCCCCCGTCGCGCCGCTTGATGCGCTCGAGCCCGGCGGCGGCGTGCGCCATCGCCTCTTCCCAGCTGACTTCGCGAAAGTATTTGTCCACCTCGTCACGGCGGATCTGCAGATCGGCACTTTTGCCAATGCCGTCGCGACGCAGGAGCGGCCGCCTCAGCCGGTCGGGATGGTGAATGTAGTCGAAGCCGAAGCGGCCCTTCACGCACAGGCGATTTTCATTGGCGGGCCCGTTGCGGCCGTCGACGTAGAGGATTTTATCGTCCTTGACGTGGACCTGGGTCTGGCAACCCACCCCGCAATAGGGACACAGCGTATCGACCGAGCGCGTTTCGTAATTGACGCGCTTGCCCTTGGCGTCGAGGAGCGTCCGCTCCATCAGCGCGCCCGTCGGGCAGACCTGCACGCATTCCCCGCAAGCAACGCAGGTCGAATGCCCCATGGCCTTGTCGAAATCGAACACGACCTTGGCACCGTGCCCGCGGTAGGCCATGCCGATCACATCGTTCATCTGCACCTCGCGGCAGGCGCGCACGCACAAGCCGCAGTTGATACAGGCGTCGAGGTTGACGGCGATGGCGGCATGGCTGACGTCGCTCGGCGGCCGCTCGCCCGCGGGAAAACGCCCTTTGGTGCCGATGCCCATGGCATCCACCCAGCCCCAGAACTTGGAGGCAGGATCATGACCATCGCTCCGTTCGGGCTGATCGGCCAGCAGCAGCTCGAACACCATCTGGCGCGCCTTCTGTGCGCGCTCGGAGCTGGTCTTCACCTTCATGCCGGCGGCCGCCTTGCGCTGACAGGAGGCGGCCAGCACGCGCTCACCTTCGATTTCCACCATGCAGGCGCGGCAATTGCCATCGGCGCGATAACCCGGCGAGGGGTGCCAGCACAGGTGTGGGATTTTGCAACCGTGACGCTGGGCGAGCTGCCAAATGGTCTCGCCTGGCATGGCTTCGACAGGCTCGCCGTCGAGCTCGAGGATGATCTTTGCCGCCGTTGTCATCGTCACCGTGCCTTAGTGCCCCTCTTTGCAGGAAGCGTGCGCGAAGCAGGAAGCGTGCGCGAAGCAGGAAGCGTGCGCAAAGCAGGGAGCGTGCGCAAAGCAGGAAGCGCGCGCAAAAGCATCGAACGCCGTGCCGCCGCGGCTGCGCCAAGCCTGCCGTCGTGCCCGCCTATCATGGCCGCGCGTCCTTGAGTTCGATTTCAATAAAAGCATACTCAAAGCTGTTGGCGTTGATGACATTGTGGTGCACGCCGGCCGGGCGCGCGTAGGACACGCCCCGGCTCAGCTCGGCGAAACTCTCCTCGCCCTCGGGGGAAACGATCTTCAGTCGACCCGTCGCCAGCGGTACCACGACATAGTCGAGCTGATGCACGTGCTCGCCGGTTTCCGCCCCTGGCGCGAAGCGCCATTCAGTGACGCGCACGCGGTCATTGTCGATCTGCAGCGTGGACACGGCTTGGGGCAGCCTCATCAGCGCAGGTCCTCGGGAAAATAACGAAACACAGAGCGCACCGGATTGGGCGCAGCCTGACCCAAGCCGCAGATCGAGGCATCCGCCATGACCTGAGCAAGGTCGGCATGCAGGTCGGCATCCCAGTTGCCACTCGCAAGCAAGGCGACCGCCTTTTCCGTGCCGTTACGGCACGGTGTGCACTGCCCGCAACTCTCGTCCTCGAAGAAGCGCATCAGGTTCAAAGCCACAGCTTTCATATCGTCCTGGTCGGACAGAATCACAACCGCGTGGCTGCCGACAAAGGCGCCATACTTCTCGAGCTGCCCGAATTCGAGCGGGATGTCGGCCATATAGGCGGGCAAAATGCCGCCCGAGGCGCCGCCGGGCAAAAAGCCTTTGAAATTGTGACCCTCGGCCATACCGCCGCACAGCTCGATGAGGTCGCGCGCCGTGGAGCCCGCCGCCGTCACGATCACGCCCGGCATTCTGACCCGGCCGGATACGGAATAGGAGCGCAGCCCCTTGGCGCCGTTCTTGCCTTGCGCGGCAAACCACGGCGCCCCCTTCTCCAAGATGCTCGGCACCCAGTAGAGCGTCTCGATGTTGTTGACGAGCGTGGGCCGGCCGAAAATGCCGACCTGAGCCACATAGGGCGGGCGATGACGCGGATAGCCGCGTTTGCCCTCTATCGATTCGATCATGGCGCTTTCTTCCCCGCAGATGTAAGCGCCCGCGCCGCGGCGCACGTGCACCTGGGTGTGTTTGCTGAGGCCCGCCGTCTCGAGCTTGCTCAGTTCGCTCTCCAGGAGCTTGAGCACGGCGGGGTATTCATCGCGCAGGTAGATGAAGACCTGTTCGGCCTCAACCGCCCAGGCGGCAATCAGCATGCCCTCGAGGAACTTGTGCGGCTCGCGCTCCAGAAAATAGCGGTCCTTAAAGGTGCCGGGTTCACCCTCGTCGCCGTTGACCGCCATCAGGCGCGGGGCGGGCTCCGCGCGCACCAGGCTCCACTTGCGGCCCGTCGGGAAGCCGGCGCCGCCGAGGCCGCGCAAACCGCCGTCTGACAGGGTCGCGAGCACCGCCTCGGGCGTGCGCTGAGCGGCGAGGCAGGAGCGCAGGATGGCATAGCCTCCCGCTTGGCTGTAGGCAGCAAAATCTTGGTAGGCGGGGATCGCGGGGTGAACGTCGCCGGCGCCGGCCAGCGCCTCGAGCGTGGCCACAGTCGCATGATCGACATGGCGATGACCGACTTCGGCGGCGGGCGCGGTTGCGCAGGAGCCGATGCAGGGCGCGCGCACCACCCGCACACCCGGCAGCTGTTTCGCCGTTAACCTCGCCAGGAGCGCGTCCGCGCCCGCCAGCATGCAGCTGAGGCTGTCACAGACCCGAATGGTGATCTTCTCTGGCCTGGCCTCGCCATCGGCAACCACGTCGAAATGGGCATAAAAGGTCGCAACCTCGTAGACCTCCGCCATGGGAATGGCGAGCTCCTCGGCGAGCGCGTGCAGCAGGCCCGCCGGCAGCGCTCCTTCGTGGTCCTGGATCAGGTGCAGAAATTCGATCAGAAGCGCGCGCTCGCGGGGCGCATTGCCCAATAGGGCGCGCACCCTCTCAACCTCAGCTTGGCTGAGCACGCGGCCCTTGGGAAAAGGAGCGCTTTTGCGGCGGCCGGAGCCGGGATGGATCGCTCGGCCCATGTCCTGTCGGCCGCCGCCCGAGGTCTTCGTTACGTCGTTCATACTCACCAAATGGGATCGCCGTGCCTACCCGGCTTGGCATACCATATACCAGGGGTCCCAACGGTGTCGAGGGGCGCTGGTTGACGGCTGGCCGCAGCCGAGGCGAAGCTCGCGGCCGTCCCGGCAATCATCCGACGTCGGAGGATTGCCAGCGACGCGCGCACGGCGGCCACGGCCTGCGACCGCTTGGCTCGCCGCGACGATGTCGCATTATCCTTGACAGCCCACCTCCAAGTTAGGCCATGAAGGCGATCGGCGATCGAGAAGGGGAGTGCGATGGACCTGTTGGCCTCGCTTGGTGGCAGCGTGGTGCTTGCGCCGGTCACCGATGAGTGGGCGGAGTGGGTCGGTTCGTTGTTCGGTTCGCACGCGCTGACCGCGGTTGCCATTGCCAAGATCATCGGCATCAACATCATTCTGTCCGGCGACAACGCCGTGGTGATCGCGCTTGCCTGCCGAAATCTGCCGCGACGCGAGCGCATGTGGGGCATTCTTCTCGGCGCCGGTGCGGCTGTGGTGCTGCGGATCATCTTCACCGTGGCCATTCAGCACTTGCTCGGTATTCCTTGGCTGCAAATGGCCGGCGGCCTCTTGCTGTTTTGGATCGCCGTCAAGCTGCTGATTGCCGACGAGCCCGACGACGAAAGCGTTGCCTCGGGCTCCAATCTTTGGGAGGCCGTCAAGATCGTCGCCATCGCCGACATTGTCATGAGCCTCGACAATGTGCTGGCGATCGCGGCCGCGGCAATGCAGGCCCCGGTGGAACAGCAGATCTGGCTCATCGTGTTGGGCCTTTTGATCTCCATTCCGCTGGTGATCGCCGGCTCGACCCTGATCATGTCGCTCTTGACCCGCTATCCCGTGCTGGTGTGGGCTGGAGGGGCGCTGCTCGGCTGGATCGCGGGCGAACTCCTGGTGACCGATCTGGTCTCGGTGACCCAGCTGCAGGCTTGGAACCCGAGGCTGGTCGTCGTCGATCCGGAGGCCGCGGCGGGGCTCAGGCCCGTTGCCCTCATTCTCTATTCGGCCGCCACGCTGGGCGCCTTGATCGTGTTGCTGGTCGGCTGGGTGTTGGTAAAGCGCCGGCATCGGTCCGCCGTCGGTGTCCCCGGCCAAGAGGGCGGCCCAGCCGAATAAGCGGGCAGGCGTCCGCCGCCCTACTGCGGCAGCGGCGGCGGGTTGTCGTTGAGCTTGCGCAAATAGGCCAGGAGGTCGGCCAGCTGCGCCGTGTCCTTGATGCCGGGGAACGCCATTTTGTTGCCGGGAACGGTAGCCTTGGGATCATGGATGTAGGTTGCCAGCTGATCCCAGCTCCATGCGCCGCCGTGCGTTTTCATGGCCTCCGAATAGGGGAAGCCGGCATGCTTGCCCACCTCGCGCCCAACCACGCCCCATAGATTGGGCCCAACCAGGTTGGGTCCGCCTTTTTGCGGGGTATGGCATTGCGTGCAGCGCTTGAACACGTCCTGGCCGGCATCGGCATTGGCTTTGCCTAGCAACTCCACGACCTGTTTGGCATCGAAGGGCGGCGCGGCCGCTTTGCTGGTGGCGGCGCTCGCCGGCTCGGTGACGGGCAGGGCCCAGCCGGGTTTTTCCGGGGGGTGTTCGCGCCAAACGATGTCAAAAACGGTCCTGCCGCCGAAGATCACCAACAGGGCGGAGAGCACGGCACCGGCAATTTTGTTGAATTCGAACCCATCCATGGCACCGTCACCCTCTCCCAAGCCCCTGGCTCTCCCGAGCCCTGGCGACGTCCCCAGATCCCGCCGATGGGCGGCCAAATATAGAATTTGCCCGAGGGCTTGCAATAGAACTCGGGTCCGTTCTAGGAGCTAGCCCCGAGACGAATTGTCACCTATTTCGCCGCCATGACGCGCACCCTCGTCGTCATCCCCGCCCGCATGCAATCGACCAGGTTGCCGGGCAAACCGCTCGCCGATATCAACGGCGCGCCAATGATCGCGCATGTCTGGCGCCGGGCGCTCGAGGCCGACGTCGGGCGTGTGATCGTGGCCTCCGATGCGGAGGAGATCAACACGGTCATTCGCGCCTTGGGAGGTGAAGCCGTGCTGACGCGACGCGATCACCCCTCCGGCTCGGACCGCGTGTTCGAGGCGGTTGCTCACCTTGAGGCCGGTGAGGCTTTCGACGTCATCCTCAATCTGCAGGGTGATCTGCCCACCCTTGATCCCAGCACGGCGCGCGCCTGCCTGGAGCCCCTGTTAGCGGACGGGCCCGACCTTGCCACCGTCGCCGTGGAGATCCGGCGCGAGGAGGAGCGCACCGATCCGAACGTGGTCAAACTGGTCGGAACCCCGACGGGAGCACCGCGCCGGCTGCGCGCCCTCTATTTCACGCGCGCCACGGCGCCGGCGGGTGAGGGACCGCTCTATCATCATATCGGCATCTACGCCTATCGGCGCCGCGCGCTCGAGCGCTTTGTCTCCTTGCCGCCCTCCCCCCTCGAGCTGCGCGAGCGGCTCGAGCAGTTGCGCGCGCTGGAGGCCGGGATGCGCATCGATGCGACCATCGTTGACACCGTGCCGCTCGGCGTCGATACGCCGGCCGATCTCGAGCGTGCCCGCCAATTGCTCGGCTAGGAGGGCGCCTGGCGTCCATGGCAGATCGCAAAACAAAGTCAGCGCCGGCCGTCAAACCCAAGCGCGTCAGCCCCCTCGTGCGCAAAGCCGCCTTGCGCGTCTCCTATCAAGGTGAGCCCGGCGCCAACTCGCATCTGGCCTGCCGGGAAGTGTTTCCCGAGTTGGAACCTGCGGGGTGCGCGACCTTCGAGGATGCCCTGGGCGCGGTGAAATCGGGGGAAGCGCGTTATGCCATGATCCCGATCGAAAACTCCGTGGCCGGCCGCGTCGCCGACATCCACCATCTTCTGCCGAACGCGGGTCTCCACATTGTCGGGGAGCACTTTTTGCGCGTGCGCCACCAGCTGCTAGCCCTGCCCGGGGCGTCGCTGCTCACCGTGAAAAAAGCCCTGTCGCATACGCAAGCGCTCGGCCAATGCCGCAATACGTTGCGCAAATTGGGGCTGCTGCCGGTGCCGGAAGCGGACACCGCGGGCTCGGCGCGCCTCGTGGCGGAGGCCAACGATCCAAGCCTTGCCGCCATTGCCTCCGCGCTCGCCGCCGAAATTTACGGCCTGAAAGTGTTGATGCAGGACATCGAGGACGAAAAGCACAACACTACGCGCTTTGTCCTGCTCGCCAAGGAACCCGATGCGGCCAAGGCCGGCGACGGTCCGATCGTGACGACCTTTATCTTTCGCGTCCGCAATGTGCCGGCCGCGCTCTATAAGGCAATGGGGGGATTTGCCACCAATGGCGTGAATATGACCAAACTCGAGAGCTACCAGCTCGACGGCCGCTTCGTGGCGACCATGTTTTACGCCGATGTCGAAGGCCATCCTGACGATCCGCCGGTGGCACGCGCGCTTGAGGAGCTGCAGTTCTTCTGCTCTGAGTTTGTCTTGCTGGGGGCCTACAAGGCGAGCCCTTACCGCGCCGACGCCCATAAGCTCGCCGACGCCCCTTGAGGCCGGCGGCCCCGGCAGGTGCCCGCAGCGATGCCTTGGCAGCTCTGAGCCGCGCCGAACCCATCTCGGCGGCAGCCTGCCGGCGGCTAAGGCAGCGGCTTCGGCGTGGGCTTGGCAAACAGGCCAACGGCAATCGCCCGTGCCAGATATTGCGCCATGCAATTGTAGCCGCCTTCGCTGAGACCGAAGGTGGAGGGCTCGGGATGACCCTCTTCCCGCATGGTGCGGGCCAGGATCTCCGAGGATTCGTAGCGCCCGATCCTGAGCACGCCTTCTTCGGCCACGATCCGGCGCAGGCTCGCACGAATCGCCTGATAGTGCTCGTGCGCGGCCAGCTGCTTCATGTAGTGCAGGCCAATCAGGATGGCATCGACGTTGTGTTTCCTCAGCCATTGCAGCATGTCCCGCACCGTGGTCTCGAACTCCTCCACGGGGACCTGCGCAAAGGCATCGTTGGTGCCGACCTGCCAGAGGATCACGTCGGGGTGATTGAGCGCCACTTCGATCTTGAGGCGCTCGGCCGCCGCCGCCGCCAATTCCCCGGACACTCCTCTGTTGATGATCTCCACGTCCAATCCCTTGATGGACCGTTCGAGAATTTGCTCGAGCAGCGGCATGGTATCGCGCGCGCCCCCGAGCATCGAAGCGGAGGAGGCGCCAATGGCGAGGATGCGAAGTTGCTTGCGCTCTCTGAGCGCGGTGGCGCCGTGTGGCAGCGGGGTGTCCGCGGCGGCAATCTCACCGCATTCCTTGGGCACCGTCGGCAGCTGGGTGTCCGTCTGGGCGCGGGCGGTAGGCGAGAGGCTCGCGAGCTGGGCAATGGCCAGCAGGGCGGCCGCCCGTATCAGCTTTGTGATTTTTGCCGCTCTCGCCATTCTGAAACCGTTGCCGTCAGCCAGAGCAAACCCAGTCCCACCAGCACCACCACCGTATCAACCAAGAAGGAGGCGGCGTAGCGGTAACGGATGATCTGTCCCACCAAGCTTAGAACAGATGCAACGCAGAATACATTGAGAGAATTACGGCCAAGACTGGAAAGGAATTCCGTCAGCCACGGCACGTGCGGTGCAAACAGCCCATAGATCGCCGAGAAGACCGCAATCAGCGCCAGAAACTGCAGCAACCGAATGGGGGTGAGAAAGCTCTTTCCGTTGAGAAACAGCAGTTTGGGCTCGGGTAGCGCCGTCGGATCGGGGAACCAATTCCAAACCACCATAACCGCCGTGACGAGCACAATGGGCAGTGCAGCAATTCTGATGCCGTCGATGTGGCGGCGCACAATGGCGCCCACGCCCATGTTGCGCGACAGCACAAACCCCAAGACGAACATGGCCTGCCAGGTGAAGGGATTGAAGAACCACTGTCCCTCCACCGGCCAGGTGCGCGCCGTGAATGGCACGATCAGGGCGGCAAAGTAGAGGGCAAACGACAGCGGCAGCAGCGCAGGCCGGGCGAAGCGGTCCAGCATGGCAATGGCGGGCGCCGTCAGCATCAACACGACGTAGAGCGGCAGAATGTCGAAATAGCCAAGGTGATGGCTAAGCAGGACGAGGCCGATGTGGCTCAAGGCCGGCTCCTGGAAAATGGCAGCGGCATTGTGCCACTCCAAGATTAGCGGATTGTCGAAGGCATAGGCTGCGCTCGCCAACAGGGCGAGCGCAATGCTGCTGATCAGAATCTGCGCGGCATAGATGGTGACCGCACGTCCGCCCAAACGGAACACGAGCAGCGCGGAATTCGTCGCCGCGCTCCGGCTGCTCACCAACAGTCCGAGCGACCAGCCCGCCAAAAACACAAACAGCTCGGCGGAATCGGAGACCGACAGGTTACGGTGCGTCAGCCGCTCAAACCAAATGCCGGGAATGTGATTGATAAAAATCGAGACCAGCGCAAATCCGCGCCAAAAATCGACCGCGTTGGCTTGGCGTGGCATCGGACCCCAATGGTGGGCGAGGCGAAACAGTCTTCCAGCGAGTCAAGGCGAGCTTTGTACACGATTTTCCGCGGCGTCAGCATGGCAGACACTGCGCCCGTGCGGCCGCGCGTCACCGCTCAAAGCCTGACGTGTAACGCGCTGAGGTCGCCTCAAGTCTCCTCGACGAAACTCGTAATCAAAGCGTTGGCGATGGCGTGCTTGCCTGGCACCGTCAGCCCATCGGGGTGTCGGCGTTCCAGCATCAGCCGTGCCTCTTGGCGCGGAAACCAACGCGCCTCGGCGATCTCGGTGGTGTCGACCGTAATCTCGGCCGTTTGCGCCCGCCCCATGCATCCCAACATCAAGGAGTGTGGGAACGGCCAAGGCTGGCTGGAATGAAAACGCACCTCGCCCACGGAAATCCCGGTCTCTTCCAGCACCTCGCGGCGCACCGCGTGCTCGATGTCCTCGCCAGGCTCGATGAAGCCCGCCAAGGCGGAAAACATCTTATCGCCGTAGCGATGCTCGTGCGCCAACAGACAGCGCGGACCGTCGCTAATGAGCATGATCACCACCGGGTCCGTGCGCGGAAACCAGTCGAGGCCGCAGGCCCAGCATTTGCGACGCCACCCGCCATCCTTGACGAGGGTGGTGCCGCCGCAGTGACCACAACAGCGCGCGTTTTCATGCCACTGGGCCAGCGCGCGGGCCTGGCCACACAGCGACAGTTCCTCCGGCGACATGGCGCCTTGCATGGCGAGCGAGCGCAAATCGACGATTGGCCGCAACTTCTCTACGGCACCGGGCACGTTTCGGGTGCGATGCTCCGTGACGGAAATGGCAAAATGGCCGTGTCCCGCCGGATCGGCGCCCAGGAACAGGGCATCGGCGATCGGCAAGCCGAATTGGGCAAGTTCTTCCCCGGAAAACCAGGCGAGTTTCGCCGACGTGCGCTCGGGGTTGGATCGGATCACCGGCTTCAAGTCCGCCAGCACGAGAAAACGCGCGCCAGGCGCCGCCAGCTTTGCCTTGATGAATTCCGCATCGTTCCTCTTCGGTCCGAGCCGATCGAGAAGTGTGGTCGAACCGACGGTCGGCATTACTGCGCTCCCTGACTGGCTGCCATCTTTGCAAATTATGCAAACGCTTCGGGCTGGGCAAAGCCGGCCGCGGCACGGCCAAGCTCGGCGCCCGCCCACCGCGCCACAGGGTTGCATGATATGGCCAACGTTTGGCAAGCGCACGCCGAAACGATTGCGCGCTGCGGCGTCGCGATTATGCCGTTGCTGGCGCCGGTTCGCACGGCACCGGGACCACTGGCGCCGGTGGACGAACGATCGGGCGGGTTGTAATTGGCTTGCGCGCCCACCATAATCGAGCCGGGAGGTTGGCGGCGGACGTGTCCCTCGCCAACCGGGTCAGGTCCGGAAGGAAGCAGCCCTAACGAGTAAGATACGGGTCGTTTGTTCAGCCTCCCGCCTCGGCCGCCCGCTCC
>Ga0075423_10005413_pt1 | contig 11921 bp, 11 predicted proteins | sample SoiMethybrSBSTD2_FD_80114 | JGI IMG/M metagenome (GOLD analysis project Ga0075423, IMG submission 80114) | Bulk soil microbial communities from a Populus tree surrounding site in Tennessee, USA - Soil MetaG P. TD hybrid SBSTD2 | ecosystem: Environmental > Terrestrial > Soil > Tree plantation...
CCGTCCGGCGTCACGCTGCGCGACCTCGGCCGGGTGCAGCTGCGCGGCTTCGGGCGCGCCGAGCAGGTGCACCAGATGTGCGCGCCTGGCCTTCCCGACACCGACGATGTGATCACGCTCGCCGGGAGCGAAGCCGGAGCGCCGGCGCGCCTTCCGTTCCCGATCGCGCTCCCGCCGGGTGTCACGCGGTTCGTCGGCCGCGCCGGCGAGCTCGCGGCGCTGCGGACGCCGTGGACGCGCGCCGTCGACTCTTCGCAACGCCGCCTCGTGCTGGTCGGCGGGGACCCGGGCATCGGCAAGAGCAGGCTCACCGCCGAGTTCGCACGCGACGTCTTCGACAACGGCGCGACGGTGTTGTTCGGACGCTGTTACGAAGAGAACGTCGCGCCGTACCAGCCGTTCGTCGAAGCCGTCGAGCAGTATCTGCGTCACGGCGACCCGGCCGAGGTGCGGGCCGACCTCGTCCGGAGCGGCACCCTCCTGGCCCGACTCGTGCCCGACATCTCCTTGCGGTTCCCCGATCTGCCCGAACCCATCCGGGCCGAGCCCGACACGGAGCGCTACCTCATGTTCGAGGCGGTCGACGCGCTGCTCGGCGGCATCGCCAAGCGGACGCCCGTGCTCCTCGTGCTCGACGACCTCCACTGGGCCGACCGGCCCACGCTGGCGTTGCTCGGCCATCTCGCCCGCCACACCGAGTCGGCGCCGCTCGTCCTGCTCGGCACCTATCGCACGAGCGAGGTTGTCGGCGATCACCCGCTGCGAGCGGTCGCCGCCGACCTCCGCCACGACGGCGTCTCCGAGGAGATCACTCTCGCGGGCTTGAGCGAGGACGAGGTCGGCGAGCTCATCGACGCGATGAGCGACCTCGAGCCGCGTCCCGGGTTCGTGCGCAGCGTCCGGCGGGAGACCGCGGGCAATCCCTTCTTCGTCCAGGAGATCTGCTCGCACGTCGGCGAAACGGGCGCTACCGCGAGCGCCTTCACCCTCGAGACGCTCGGGGTCCCCGAGGGCGTGAAGCAGGTCATCGGGCGGAGGATCGCGCGCCTCCCCGAGGGCGCCGAGCGCCTCCTGACGATCGCCGCGCTCATCGGACGCGAGTTCGAGCTCGACCTTCTCGTCGACGTCGCCGGCGACGACGAGGACACCGTGCTCGACGCGCTCGAGCGCGCATGCGCGGCGCGGCTCGTCGAGGAGGTCACCGGCACGATCGGTCGCTACTCGTTCGTACACGCGCTCACGCGCGAGGCGCTCTACGACTCGCTCGGCGCCACCCGCCGGGCGCGCCTCCATCGACGGGTCGCCGAGGCGATCGAGGCCCGGTACGCCGACGACCTCGAGGACCACTTCGCCGCACTGTCGTTCCACTATGCGGCGGCCGGGACCGACGTGCCCAAGGCGGTCGAGTACGCCGGGCTCGCCGGCCGGCAGGCCCTCACGCGCCTCGCGCACGAGGACGCGGCCAAGCAGTTCGAGCGCGGCCTCGAGCTCCTTGCCGAGCAGGACCGGGCGCGGTGCGATCTTCTCCTCGGGCTGGCAGAGGCGCGCCGCCGCGCCGGCGACGTCCCCGGGTCACAGACCGCGTTCGCGGAGGCGGGCAGGCTCGCTCGCACGCTCGGTGACGCCGAGCGGCTCGCACGGGCCGCGGTCGGGAGCTTTCGCGGCCACGTCATGGCCAATCCCGGCTGGCACGAACCCGTGATCGCGTTGCTCGAGGACGCGCTCGAGTTGCTCCCCCACGAGGACAGCGCGCTCCGCTCGCGCGTGCTGGCGGCTTTGTCGCTCGAGCTCTACTTCACGCCGCAGCAGGAGCGGGGCCTCGTCATCGGCTCGGAAGCCATCGAGATGGCGCGGCGAGTCGGCGACGACGACGCGCTCGCGTTCGCGCTTGCCAACGCGCATACGGCGCTCTCCGACCCGGGGCACCTCGACGCCCGGCTCACCGTGTCGACCGAGCTGGTGGCCGTCAGCGAGCGGGTCGGCAATCCCGAGCTCGCGTACGTCGGACACGTGCACCGCGCCTGCGACCTCCTCGAGCTCTCTCGCGTCGACGACGCGCGGCGGTCAGCTCGCGCCGCGGCGGAGATCGTCGCGGACCTAGGCCAGCCGATGCAGCGCTACTTCGTCATCTGGCTCCAATCGACGCTCGCACTGCTCGAGGGCCGCTTCGACGACGCGCAGCGCCTCTCGGATGAGGCGCTCGAGATCGGCATCGCCGCCGACCATCCCGACGCGTTCGTCGTGTGGGGGACGCAGGCGTTGGTGCTCGGGTGGCAACGCGGCGAGGTCGGGCATCTCGTCGAGCCCGCGCAGCAGCTGCTCGACCAGTTTCCCGACTTGACGGCGTGGCCGGCCGCGGTGGCGTTGGCAGAGGTCTTGAGCGGGCTGCACGACGAGGCGCGCGAACGGCTCCGCGTGTACAGCTCCGATCTCGACGTCCTCGACTTCGACGCCATCTGGATGCCTGCGCTGGTGTCCTTGGCCGAGGTGTGCCGCATCGCCGACGCGCCCGAGTTCGCGGCGTCGATCTACGAGCGCCTCGTCCCGTACGCGCAGACTCTGTGCGTCGTGAGCCTGAATTTGTCGGAGATGGGCCCGGTCAGCCGGGCGCTCGGTGTTCTCGCGTCGCTCGTGGGCGACTACTCACGCGCCGAGCTGCATTTCACCGACGCACTCGCGACGAGCGAGCGCATCGGCGCTCCCCCGCACGTGGCGCGGACCTCAGCCGACTACGCCCGGATGCTCCTGGCGCGTGGCGATGCAGGCGACGCCGAGCGCGCGCACGCGCTGCTCACGCAGGCGCGTTCCATCGCCGAGCGAATCGGGCAGAGTGGTGTCTTGGCCGACGTCGTCGGCCTCGTTGAGCAGCGCGCAGAGGCGTAAGCCCTCAGACGGTGCGGACGTTCTGCGCTTCCTCGCCCTTCTTGCCGGGGGCGATGTCGAACTCGACGCGCTGTCCCTCGTCGAGAGTTCGGTATCCGTCACCCTGGATGGCCGAGAAGTGCACGAAGACGTCGTCCCGCCCCTCGATGGCGATGAAGCCGTAGCCCTTCTCTGCGTTGAACCACTTGACCGTGCCGGTCGTTGCCATTTTGTTGCGTCGCTCCTTGCCGTTCCCGCACCGATGTCAGCGTCGGTGTCGAGATCATATGTACAAAGGTCATTGGCGCAGTTGCGAATCGATTCGGACCGGAACGGTGCGAGGGCGGTCGCACCGCGACGTCTCGTTCGTGCCGCATTCCGCCGCGACCGAAGCTGACTCGCTGACTGTATCGCAGCGTACAAACCGTCAAGCAGCGCGGCGGCGAATTGCCCGTTTCGCGGAATGCAGTCCGACATGGGTGAGCACGGCAGAGACATCCCGGTCCCGTCGGCGGCGGTTCGACCACCTCGGGCACGTCGAGCACGTAGCGTGCAACGCGTGTCGACCGCTTCAACCCTTCGAACCGGGGTGCTTACCGCCACCGAGGCGGACGCAGTGGCGAGCTGGGCGGACACCATCGAGTCGTGGCGGGTCGGCACGCACGTCTGGGGCCAGTACGCCGAGCAGATCGCCGACCGGGTGGCGGTGTGCCGCACCGAGAACGTCTCTGCGTGCCACCCCGGGTTCGCCGCCCTGGTCGACGGCTCCCTCCGCGACCTCGCCACCGGCGCGCTCGGCGAGCCTGCGATCGCGTTCAAGGACAAGGTCAACTACAAGCACCCGGGCGGAGCGGGTTTCCGGCCCCACCAGGACCGGCTCGCGTATCCGGGCGTGGCGCGCGTTCTTTCGATCCTCGTCGCGATCGACGAGTGCACCACTGAGTCGGGGTGCCTCTGGCTGGCGGAGGGCGTCGACGAGCTGCTGCCGACCGACGACCGCGGCGTCGTTCGAGACGACGTCGTCGATTCCCTGCGTTGGGCGCCGGCCGAGCTGGGTGCCGGCGACGCCGTGCTGCTCGACGGCCACGCGCCGCACTACAGCGACGCGAACCGCGGCGATCGGCCCCGGCGGGTGCTCGTCGCCAGCTACGCACCGGCCGGTGAGCACTATTCGCGCGATCGTTACTACTCCGCGCGCGCGGAGACGATGCGTCGGGCGTCGGAAGCGGACGGACGGTTCCGCATCAGCACGCTGGCCGACTTCGACGGCATCGAGGTCGCGGCGGAGGGCGCCGCGACCGACCGCTGCACGCATCCTGCGGTCGCGGAGGCTTGATTCCCGGATCCTGACCGCCGCCGGCTCCGCCACACCGGCATGGTCTCGACGGCAACCGCCACCAGGTGCGAACATGTGTTCGTGACCGGCGGGGCGACGATCCTGCATGCCGACCTCGACGCGTTCTACGCGTCGGTCGAGCAACGAGATGATCCTCGCCTCCTCGGCCGCCCGGTCATCGTGGGGGCGGGAGTCGTCCTCGCCGCCAGCTACGAGGCGAAGGCGTTCGGGGTCCAGACCGCCATGGGCGGCGGCCAGGCCCGCGCGCTGTGCCCACAGGCGGTCGTGGTCGAGCCCCGCATGTCGGCGTACACGAAGGCGAGCGAGGCGGTCTTCGAGGTGTTCGAACGGACAACCCCTCTGGTCGAGGGCCTGTCCATCGACGAGGCCTTCCTCGACGTGGGCGGGCTGCGGCGACTGTCGGGCTCGGCTCCGGCGATCGCCGGGCGCCTCCGGCGCGACGTGCGCGACCACGTCGGCCTCCCGATCACGGTCGGCGTGGCCAGGACCAAGTTCCTCGCCAAGGTCGCGAGCGCCGTGGCGAAACCCGACGGGCTGCTCGTCGTGCCCCCCGACCGCGAGCTGGCATTCCTCCACCCGCTGCCGGTCGAGCGGCTCTGGGGCGTCGGACCGGTGACGGCCGAGAAGCTCCGCAGCCGCGGGATCACCAGCGTCGGGGAGGTGTCAGAGCTCGGCGAGGGCGCGCTCGTCGCCATGCTGGGCAAGGCATCGGGCCGGCACCTCCACGCGCTCGCCCACAACCTCGACCCGCGTCCGGTGCAGGTCGGGCGCCGCCGGCACTCGATCGGATCGCAGCACGCACTCGGGCGCGCACCGAAGACGCCCGGCGACGTCGACGCGGCCGTCGTGGCACTCGTCGATCGCGTCACGCGCCGGATGCGCGCGGCCGGGCGCGTGGGCCGGACCGTGATGGTGCGGCTCCGGTTCGACGACTTCTCACGCGCGACTCGGTCGCACACGCTGACCCAGGCGACGGCGCAGACCGGGGCGATTCTCGAAGCGGTACGGGAGCTCCTGGCGACGGTCACGCCGACGATCGAGCGGCAAGGGCTCACGCTCGTCGGCATCTCGGTGGGCAACCTCCACGACGACGCCGCGGTGCAGCTCGCGCTGCCGCTCGACCGACGGGGCGCCGGTGCCGACGGCCTCGACGCGGCCGTGGACGAGGTCCGCGACCGGTTCGGGTCGACCGCCGTCACCCGGGCGGTGCTGCTCGGCCGTCACCACCATCCGTCGGTGCCGCTCCTCCCCGATTGACACGCCGGCCCCGTCTCATCTGCTGGACTGAGCGCATGACGAGCGCCGAGCTTCTCGTGGATGCCTTCGGGAGGATCCGCGCCACCGTCCACGAAGCCGTGCGCGGCTTGACGCCCGAGCAACTGGCGGTGCGGCTCGACGCGGACGCGAACTCGATCGCATGGTTGGTGTGGCATCTGACCCGCATCCAGGACGACCACATCGCGGCTGCCGCGGACATCGAACAGGTGTGGACGTCCGCCGGCTGGGGAGACCGGTTCGGGTTGCCCTTCGACCCGCGCGCGACGGGATACGCGCACAGCTCCGCCGACGTCGCCGCGGTCACGGTGGAGTCGGGCGACCTGCTCGTCGGCTACTACGACGCCGTGCACGAGCAGACGATCCGGTTCGTCGAACGAGTCACCGACGCCGACCTGGACCGGGTCGTCGACGAGTCGTGGGATCCGCCCGTGACGCTCGGCGTCCGGCTCGTGAGCGTGATCAACGACAACGATCAGCACGCGGGTCAAGCGGCGTTCGTACGCGGCGTCCTTCAGCGCCGATAGCGCGTCTCACAAGATCTTCAGAACGCTCTCACGTCTCTCACGGAGCTGGACGCTAGAGATCGCGGGTGCTCGTCGCGGTCGCGCTGCTCGTCGGCTTCACCCTCGTCGGCGGGCTCGGCATCATGCTCAACAGCCCGACCGCGTCCCTCGCCGGTTGGCTCGCCTTCGCGCTCACGCTGATCGTCCTGTACGTCGCGGCGCGGGCACGATCCGGCAACGGCGGCGACACGGAGACGGCGCGAGGAGGCTAGGCGAGCGGCGCCGGTACGATTCGGGTCGACATGGCCGAGCGTTCGGCACGATCCTCGCCTCCCGAGCCGGAGGGCGGACTGGCGTTCAGGGACCCCGCCAAGCGGCGTGGCCTGCATTTCGACGTCCTGCCGATGGCGAAGCTCGAGGTCATCTCACACCAGCGCAAGGCGAGCGACGCGCACGTGAAGCGGGTCATGGACTCGGTCGATCGCGTCGGCTTTCTCGCGCCGGTGGTGGTCGTCGAGCGCGACGGCGGCGCCGGGTACCTGATCATCGACGGCCAACACCGGTACCTCGCCGCCAAGGAGCTGGGCTTGCGCCGCATCCCGGCCGTGATCGCCCCGCGCGACGTCGCCCGTCGGATGCTCACGCTCAACGTCGAGAAGGAGCCGAACATCCGGGAGCGCTCGGCGGTCGCGCTCTCCATCTACCGCGAGCTGGTCGACGCCGAGCCCGAAATGCCCGAGGACGACCCCGAGGTCGCCGACGCGGTCCAACAGGCGCACTACGTCACGCTCGGGCTCGCATACGCGGCGTCGGGCCGGCTGGCCGGCAGCCAGTTCGAGCCCATCCTCCGAAAATGCGACGGGTTCATGGACTCGCCGCTCGCCGAGTCGCTCCCGGTACGCGAGGCACGCGCCGGCCGTGTGGTCGAGGCCCACCGGCTCGTGCGCGCCGTCACCGACCGGCTCAAGGAGATCGGCGCGTGGCACGAGTTTGCCGGCGCGCAGATCATCTCCTACGCGAACCCGTTGAAGCGGGCACGCAAGCAGCACTCGTTCGACCAGACGTTCGACAAGCTCATCGCGAAGCTGGAGACGTTGGGCGAGCACCCGGAGAAGGCGCTCCGCGCCGGCGGCTAGCGTCTCGAACTCATGGCGCTCTGGAGCGACGAGCTCGAGTCGATGCGGCCGCGGCTTCGCGAAGAGGCCGATGCGTTCATCACCTCTTTCGCATCGGAGCTCGACGACCCGAGCCTTCCCGTCCGGGAGCGGGTCGCGAGGCAACGGGCAGCCGCCGACGAACGTGTGTTGCGCTCCGACATGGCGGTCGACCGGGACATCTCCGGGCCCGCCGGTCCGTTGCGGCTCCGCACCTTTGTGCCCGACCAGGTCGATGCTGTCCTGCTGCACATCCACGGCGGCGGGTTCGTGACCGGATCACCGGAGATGACCGACCTGCTCCACGAGATGCTCAGCAAGGAGCTCAATCTCGCGTTCGTCAGCGTCGACTACCGGCTCGCTCCCGAACACCCGTATCCCGCCGGCCCGGACGACTGCGAAGCGGCGGCGCTGTGGGTGCTCGAGCACGCCGAACGCGAGCTCGGATCGGCCCGGCTGCTCATCGGGGGCGAGTCCGCCGGCGCCCACCTGGCGGCGTGCACGCTGCTCCGGCTGCGCGACCGCCACGACGCCGCCGACCGGTTCGCGGCCGCCAATCTCGTCTTCGGGATCTACGACCTCAGCGGCACCCCGAGCCAGCGCGCCACGACCGAGCGGCCCGACCTCCTCACGGCCGAGCAGATCGAGTACTTCGCCGAGTTGTTCACACCCGGCCGGTCGATCCAGGAACGGCGTGATCCCGACATCTCGCCGCTCTACGCCGACCTGCACGGACTGCCCCCGGCGCTGTTCAGCGTGGGCGCGGACGACCACCTGGTCGACGACACGCTCTTCATGGCCGCGCGCTGGGAGCTGGCGGGGAACCAAGCCGAGCTGCTCGTGTACCCGGAGGGTCCGCACGGGTGCATCGGCATGCCGAGCGTCTTCGAACGTTGGTTCGCGACGCTCACGGACTTTCTCCGGCGCGCTACGAACCGCTGACGACAGCGAGAGATACTTGAGTCTGCCGGGTGCGACAACGGGGAAACCTCGAGATCGCGGATGCCCGGCTGGCGACGACGAGGAGGACTGACGATGCCATCCCTCAACTGGCATGACCTTGACAGCTTCGAGCCCGGAGAGTTCTACCGGCATATGGACTCGGGCGCGACGGTGCAGTTCGTCGGCGTCGCCTCCATGCCTGAGCTGGACGGCGAGGACGTCGGCGTCTTTCGCTTCGTGGAGGGCGGCAAGTGCCTCATCGCCACGAAGCGGCGCTACGACCAGGGAGAGACGTTCACACCGATCGCCGAATACGAGGAACCCGACGAAGCCACGACGGCCGAATGGCGCGTCTTTGTCGAAGGGGAAGACCGATGAGTTGACGACTGGTCATACCGCCGGTTCTCGAACGGCGGACCGGGTGCTGTCTGAATTGCGCCTCAGGGTCTACCGTTTCTTCGCCGGCGGGCCGTTCTGGTCCACCGCGGCCTTCACGAGCGCCTTGAACGCGCGCGCGTCGACCTTCTCTCCTTCGTGAATGTCGATCGCCCTTCGCGTGTTGCCTTCCAAGCTGGAATTGAAGAGGCGCGATGGGTCCGGAACCCTGGCCCCCCGGGCGAACGTGAGCTTCACGACCTTCGTGTACGCCTCCCCGGTGCAGACAATCCCGTCGTGCGACCAGACGGGAGTGCCTCTCCACTTCCACTCCTCGGTCATCGCGGGGTCGGCTTTCAGGATCAGCGCCCGCATGCGGGCCAAGGTCTCCCCGCGCCATCCCCCCAGGTCGCGGATCCGCTGGTCGATGAGCCGGGAAGCAGGTTTCCCGGTCATCGGCTTTGCCTCACTCGCACGGGGCTTGGCCTTCGCGGTCTTCTTGGTCTTGGCCGCGGGCTTGCGTGCCCCGCTTGCACGAGACGCGCGCTTGGCCGTTGGCTTCGCTTTGCCGGGCATGTGTGAACAGTCTCCGAGACGGGGCCGGGTTCAGGAGAGAGCGTAGTGGTGCGGCCCAACATCCAGAGTCAGCCGAAGGTGAAGCAGTACGCCTCGACGCCCGCGTCGAGAAACTCGACCTCGAAGATACGGTCCGAGATCGCCCCGGGTTGGCGGATCAGTTGATACGTGCGCTGGTCGCCCACCATCCCGCTGCCGTCCGGGTCTACGTCGCTGCCGTGAGCGTCCTTGGCGAGCTGGCCATCGAGGAACACCCGGAACGGGATCGACGCGCCATGGGATGTCGGACCCATCACGAGGTTGAGATCGCGCGCGTGGAACTTGAAGGCAATGCTTCCGCCCGGCTCGTTCAGGACCCCGGCGTGCCCGGCCACCGTCCAGTTCCCCGAGAGTCCCCACGCATTGAGTCGCAGCCGTTCCGGCAGCGTGTAGTCGCGAGGCTCGTCGAAGCCGGCGACACCTTCCTGGGCGAAGCCCGTGCTCTGGTTGTAGCCGACATACGTCTCCGGCGACTGCAGCGTCTGCCAGTCAGCGGCCACCTCCAGCCCGCGAGGTTCGACCATCACCAGGTCCTGATCGATGCCGTCTGCGCCGGCGTCGCGCAGCAACTGCTGGATGACCATCTCGGTCATGGGGTACTCCCCCTCGCCGAAGTGATGGAAGCGGATCCGGCCTTGATCGTCGGCGATGTACAGCGCCGGCCAGAAGTGGTTCGCGAAGGCGCCCCAAACGGCGTAGTCACTGTCGAGCGCAACCGGGTATTCCACACCGAAATTGCGGGACTGCGCGATGACGTTATCGATGTTCTGCTCGAAGCCGAACTCGGGCGTATGGACGCCGATCACGGTCAGTCCGTCGTCGCGGTACTTGGCTGCCCAGGCGCGCAGGTACGGGAGCGTGCGCAGCCAGTTGACGCAGGTGTAGGTCCAGAAGTCGACCAGGACGACCCGCCCACGCAGGTCCTCGGGCGTCAGCGGGTCGGAGTTGAGCCATCCCGTCGCGCCCTTGAAGGACGCGAGACGACCTTCGACCCCCAGCGCAACGTCCTCGCCCGCGACGCGATGGACGATCGAGCGGATCAGTCCCGGTCTGCTGTCTTGTGCCGCATCGCTCACGAGTGTCGACTAGCGCAATGGTCGGAAGGCTGCGCGCAACTCTTCTGAGAAGAGTTGCGGCTCTTCCCACGCGGCGAAGTGCCCGCCCTTGTCGACCTCGTTGAAGTAGACGACGTTGGGGTAAGCCTTCTCGACCCAGCTGCGCGGAGTCCGCCAGATCTCGCCAGGGAAGGTCGTGAAGCCGACCGGGATCGAGACCTGCGGAGGCGCCTGGCCGGCCGCACGAGCTTGGGCTTGTCCGCTTTCCCAGTACGAGCGGGCCGCCGAGGCCCCGGTGCCGGTCAGCCAGTACAGCGTGATGTTGTCGACGATGTGGTCCCTGGTGAGATTGCCCGAGGGCTGCCCGTCGACAAAGGCGCGGGCGATCTTCTGGTAGCTGTCCGTGTCGTGGTCGAGCATCCAGGCCGCCAGGGCGACGGGTGAATCAAGCAGGGCGTAACCGATCGTCTCCGGCCGGTTCGCCTGCTCCACGAAGTAGCCAAAGCCGGTCGCTCGGAATGTGGCGAGCGCGTCGAGCGCGGCACCTTCCTCTTCAGAGGGTGGCGAGGCGCTCAGGGCTTCGGCGTTGCCCAGCGCCGGCGTGAGCAGGTTGGTGTGGATGCCGATCAGCCCGTCGGGTGCCTGACGGCCCATCGCGTCGGTGACCTGGGAGCCCACGTCGCCGCCCTGCGCGACGTACCGGGTGTAGCCGAGGCGCTGCATCAGCTCCGCCCATGCCTGTGCGACGCGGCCGGGGCCCCAGCCGAGCTCGGTCGGCTCGGCGGAGAGGCCGTAGCCGGGTATGGACGGCAGCACGAGGTCGAACGCGTCCTCGGCGCGTCCGCCGTGGGCGGGCGGATCGGTGAGTGGGCCGACGGTCTCGAGCAGCTCCACGACCGAGCCGGGCCAGCCGTGCGTCATGATCAGCGGCAACGCGTTCTCGTGCGGCGACTTCACGTGGATGAAGTGGATGTCCACCCCGTCGATCTCAGTCTTGAACTGCGGCAGCGCGTTCAGTCGCGTCTCGCACACGCGCCAGTCGTAATCGGTCGTCCAGTAGCGGGCGAGCTCCTTCGTCGCCGCCAACTGCACGCCCTGCGACCGATCGGCGACGAGCTCCCTGCTGGGCCAGCGCGTCGCATCGATGCGCCGGCGCAGCTCGTCGATCTCCTGCTGCGGAACTTCGATTCGGAACGGGCGGATCGCGGTATCCGCGCTCGCAGTAGTGGTGTCACTCATGATCGTTCCCTCCTGGTTGCCCTCCCCCGATGTGTGTGTCGATGGTGGAGTGTCGTGACGTCGCGGCATCGTCCCAGAGTCGTGAGCGGCGAAACGACGATCCCGCGGCGAGAGTAGAGCCGAAGCCTCAGCGAAGCGAGAGACGGTGCGAGATTGACGCTCGTTGAGTGCGCGGATGTCCAGTTCATGCGGACAATGCGGTCGAACCCGCGCGTTCCCTGTCGGATGGGACGTGAACCGTCCCTTCGGGCACCTCGCGGTGACCACGCATCGACCGAAACGTTGTTCGGGCATCACGAGTGCAATGTGCGTGGAGGTGATGAAGTAGGAGCCGGCTCGACCGCCATCGGCAACGTCGCGGTTGCCTACTCCCTGACGGCATAGAGCCCCCAGGTGCCTGGCACACCTTTGAGCTCATGGAGACCACGGTCTTCGAACTGAACGCTCGAGCCCACAACCAGGTCTTTGACGGTGCTGGAGACAAGGAGTTCGCCCGCGTTCGCGAGCGCGGAGACTCGATGGGCGATGACCACTGCGAGAC
>Ga0075423_10005414_pt1 | contig 11920 bp, 10 predicted proteins | sample SoiMethybrSBSTD2_FD_80114 | JGI IMG/M metagenome (GOLD analysis project Ga0075423, IMG submission 80114) | Bulk soil microbial communities from a Populus tree surrounding site in Tennessee, USA - Soil MetaG P. TD hybrid SBSTD2 | ecosystem: Environmental > Terrestrial > Soil > Tree plantation...
ACTATGACGTTGGAGAACGTGCCTGAGACTGTGAATGTGGGGGTTGTGACCCCGCAGACTACTGCTTCGACAATTGCTAAGTAAACTTCTCCTCTGCGTTTCCTCAGCGTCCTCAGCGTCTCTGCGGTGCTGCGAACGGCGTCCCCAAAAAAACCGCAGAGACGCAGAGAACGCTGAGGAAACGCAGAGATGTTAACGCAACCTCTTCTTCGCCAGGTAATACTGCCAGAGCATCCTCGCTGCCACTGCGCGATGTGGACGCCAGCGTTCGGCAAGTGATTCCAAATTTTCTGGTGTGGGCCGCGTCGTGAGTGCCAACAACTCCTGTGCGGCCACGGCCAGGGCCAAATCACCCGAAGGCCAGATATCCGCTCGCAGCATCGCCATCAGCAAATAAACATCAGCGCTCCAACTGCCAATCCCTTTGACCCGCATCAAACTTAGCCGCGCATCTTCGTCGTTCATCCTTGAAAGCTGACGAAGGTTTAATTCGCCATCAGCAATCAGTGACGCCAGATGAATTAGATAAGCCGACTTCTGACGTGTCACACCGAGCGAGCGCAAACAGTTTTCACCTCGCTCCACAAACTCTTCAGGACTGAATGGATCGATTGCCGCACTCAGTCGATCGAACATTGCTTTGCCGCTGCGGAGTGAAACCTGCTGTTCGAGAATTATGTGGACGAGCGTGGCGAAACCGGTTGCTCTTCGCCACAAAGGTGGAGGGCCATGACGTTCGAAAATGCCGGCAAGCTGTTTGTCTCGTGTCGCGAGATCCCGAGCGATTTCCGCCAGCGTCTGTTTGCTCAGAACCGGTGAGAGTATTGTCGATTTCCGATTGCCAATTGCCGATTTCGTTTTTCGCTGGGTTTTGCTTTTGTTTTCTGACACTCCACTTCGATCCATTGTTCGCAACAAGTCGTGTCTAATACTAAAGACCGAAAGCCAAAGATGAAATCGGCAATTGGCAATCGGAAATCGGCAATGATTTAACTCAGCGCAAGCATCAGGAAGTTTTCGAATAGCCGGCGGCCGTCTCTTGAATCGTTTGGATGCTCCCAACGCGTACGGTTCTTGTTCCAATCTTCAAATGATTTCTCGAGATGAAATTGAACCGTGTAGATGAGTTGGCCACCGGCGCGTTTGACCATCATCTGGTTGCGGCAAAGATAGGAAGTTGCGAGTAGATGAAAACCGTCCGGCACGCGGTCGAGTTGCAGGCCATGGTTTTGCCAAACACGCAGAATGCGGGCAGGTTGCGAAGATTCCTCGGGGCTATCGCTCTGAACGGAATGAATACCGGCAAAGATTGGATCCGCCGGATCAATTATGCGAATGAATCGATACTGGTACTCGGTTGGTCGATCAGCTCGCTGCTCGTGCTGTTCAAGCTTATCAAGCGTGACGACGCGCGCTCCAAAGCTGAGACCGACGAGTTGATGTCCACCGCAGATAGCGAGTACTGGTATGCGCGTTTTGCGGATGAAGTCACCAAACGTATCGATGATGGATTGCTGATAGAAGTCGAAATCGCGAAGCGTCCCGCTTAGCACAATTGCGTGTGGTTTAAAGCGCGCGCTTGCTTCCCCAATTTCTGAGAGATGCACGACTTCCGTAGTCGGCTCTTTTACGAGGCGGGAAACATTATTAAGGATATTTTCAATCGCCATTCCCGCAATCAAACGCTCTTGCTTTAACTGCGTTTCGATCGCGGGTCCCCATTCGCGAACTGCAACTGGCGATAAATCGCCCTCGTCACGAAGGAGATCATCAACCACCAGAACTCGCGCCGAGTCAATTCGCTGCTCGATTGGTTCGTACCGGCAATATGTTTGTTGATTAAAAGGAAAGGGTAATGTTCCGCTTGATTCGGCGGCCGCTTGTTCAGTGATATCAATAAGTTCCTGGGTCATCTGTTTTGGGGGAATGTCCAATCTTATCCGTCAATTTAACGCTGCCGGGTGCTTCGGTTGAACTCCGGGATTCTTGTACCCGCACCGGCAGCAAGAACCTCCGACCGAATATTAGCAAACAGCAAGCCACGAAGCCGAATTCGAAGCTTTGATTTGTTTTGCTTCGCTGCTTCGTCGATCAGCAGCAGCATTCTAACCCAGGACGATTCCATTTCGTCCGCCAATCTCGAGATTTTGGTTATGTCGTATGGAATTGCCACATCATTACATCCCGCCCGCGCAAAGACTGACAGATACCGGGCCGTGGCAAGATCCGGACAGAGCAAACGCTTCTTACCTATTTTGAGTTCCACTCCGAGCAGCGTGTGTTGAATGGCGATAGCGCCTTTGAGGTTGTCGAAATGATATGACCGGGTCCTGAGCTTCAGGATGCGGTCGCGATAGATTCGAGGCAACCAACTCTCCCCCAACTCGTTTCTGATTAGTCCAGCGAGATCTTCGACAGTCACCGGTGCGACCCAAAGGAATTTCAAATTTAAGATTTCAGATTGAAGATTGCCCTGTGTCCGAAGAACTTTAGTTTGTCGTTTGCTTCATTGTCAAAATCGTCGCAGATCATCCGCCAGCCTCACTCCGACGCACGACAAACTAAAGTTCGTCGGACACAGGGCAATCTTCAATCTGAAATCTTAAATTTGAAATCTCTTCGAGGGGGCACTGACTGCTCGGTCGTAAGGAGTTGAGAACCGAGTCTCGTTTGCAGTGCATTGATTACACGGCCGGGGAACAAGCCTAGATAAAGAACGCCTACGATCGTCAGGACTAGAGCGACGGCCAGACTAGCGGGGATTCGTGGTGAACTCCATGCACTCGTTCTTTCCTTGAAGAACATCACGATAATCAAGCGCAAGTAGTAATAAGCCGACACCGCAGTGTTCAAGACTCCAACCACAACAAGTCCGTAGTAGTGTTGGTTAACAGCAGTTCCAAATACCATGACTTTGCCGATGAAGCCCGCAGTCAGTGGCATGCCCAAAAGACTCAGCATGAAGAGGGAAAGTGCAAACGCGAGAACCGGCGATTGAAAGCCGATACCATTGTAGTCTTCAATCGCAGTGCGGCGATCACCACTCCTCGCGATCAATTGGACGACCGTAAATGCTCCAATATTCATGACCGCGTAGGTCAATAGATAGAACAGGACCGCCGTGACTGCTGAGTTACGTTGATTAACATCCGAAGCAGCACCAGCTGCTACCATTCCAACCAGTGCATAACCCGCGTGCGCTATTGACGAGTAGGCCAGCATCCGCTTGACGTTGTTTTGAGTAATAGCAACGACGTTTCCAAGCGTCATCGTGAGAATAGCCAGGATGGCGAGAACAGTAACCCAGGCATGGTGCAGGTTTGCGCCTATTGGCGAGCTTGAAGCAGCAACAACAAACGGAAAACCGAAGACAAACACTCGAAGGAAAGAAGCAAATCCGGCTGCCTTTGGCCCGGCTGCCATGAAAGCTGTCACTGGAGTCGGCGCGCCTTCGTAAACATCCGGAGTCCAGACATGAAAGGGCGCCGTGGCTATCTTGAAGCCAAAACCAACGAGCATCATTGCCGCGCCCGCAAATAGTAGTCCCGGATATCTGGCCTCGTTAATACGTGAAGCGATCATCGCGATGTTAGTTGTTCCAGGAGTACCGGCTATCGAGGTTGCGCCGTAGGTTAACGCAATTCCGTATAACAGAAACGCGGATGAGAAAGAACCAAGGATGAAGTACTTGAGCGACGACTCGTTCGAGCGAACATCGGTCCGTCTGAACCCTGCCATGACATATGTGGCAATAGAAAGGATTTCGAGTCCAAGGAAAATGATGACTAAATCGCCACCCGAAGCCATCAACATCATGCCAACTGTCGCAAACAGAAGCAGGGAATGAAATTCACCGGCAGGTAGTTCTTCGCCTTGTACCCACACGGTTGAAATCAAAAGAGTGAGAACCGATACAAGCAGGAATACGAGAGTGAATCCTAAACGCATTTCATCCAATACGATCATTCGATTGAACGCGTCTCCGGCAACCAGACCGGAAGTCCACAGCCAAATCGTCGCCACTGCTCCGCCCAACAGACCAGCCAAAGAAATTCCACCAGTGATCCATCGTTGAGAGGGTTTAACGAATGCGTCAACGAGCATCACCACCACGGCAGCCGCGCACACAATCACTTCCGGCGCTATCAAAGCCCAATTAAGAATCGGAATTGAGGACTGTCCCAGGAACAATGTCATTCTGCTTTGCCTATTGGATTGTTACTGCCCATAGACTTAACGGTGTATGAGCCGCCGCCTTGTTTACCATTTATTCGATCATGAACTGCTCCGACGCTCGCTTTTGAGCGATCGAGAAATACTCTTGGATAGACGCCCATAAAAAACATCAGAAATAAGAGCGGGATGATGAGTCCGACTTCGCGTGCGTTCAGATCGTTGAGTCGCGCATTCTCGTTGTTTGTGACTTGTCCAAAGACGACTCGTTGAAGCATCCATAACATGTAAACAGCCGCCCAAATAACTCCGGTTCCGGCGAGCATCGTAAAAATGTACGGATGCGATATTAATGTCGAAGTCCAGGTGCCAAGCAGAATCAAGAATTCACCGACAAACCCATTCAGGAATGGCAAGCCAATTGACGAAAGTGACGCGATCACAAAAAGCGTTGAAAACCAGGGCATGGGTGTTGCCAATCCGCCGAATTCGTTAATCAGTCGTGTATGCCGGCGTTCGTAGATGAATCCCACGAACAGGAACAGCGCGCCCGTGGAAACACCGTGATTGAGCATTTGGTACAGCGCGCCTTGCATTCCGAGTTCATTAAAAGAAAACAGACCGAGCACAACAAATCCCATGTGACTTACTGAAGAGTACGCCACCAGTCGTTTCACATCCGGCTGCACCATTGCTACGAGCGCGCCGTAAATAATTCCGACGATCGCCAGCGCCATGATGTAAGGCGCAACGACGCGGGCCGTGTCGGGAAAGAGTCCCAGGTTGAACCTGAGCAACCCGTAAGTGCCCATCTTCAGCAATACGCCAGCGAGGATTACTGAGCCAGCTGTTGGTGCTTCGGTATGGGCATCTGGCAACCATGTGTGGAAAGGGAAGAGAGGCACCTTGATACAGAAGGCAAGACCAAATGCCAGGAATAGTAAAAGCTCGGGTCGTGGCGCAAGTGGCAACGACGACATCGCTTGTATCAGGGTGGCGTAATCAAACGTGTGATACGTGAAGTAGAGAGCGATGATCGCCACCAACATCAACAAACTTCCGACCGCTGTGTAGATGAAGAATTTAATTGCCGCGTAGACTCTGCGCTCGCCGCCCCAGATCCCGATCAGGAAGAACATCGGAATTAACGATGCTTCGAAGAAAAGATAGAACAACAACAAGTCGAGCGAAACAAAAACGCCGATCATCGCCGATGCGAGAATCAGCAGAAACACGTAATAGGCGAGTTGACGTTTGTGAATCGCGGTCCAACTGGACAGGATCGCAATCGGCATCAGTAACGTCGTCAAAAGCACCAGCCAGAGACTGATGCCATCAACGGCCACGTGGTAGCGTGAGCCAATCGATCCGATCCAGAGAACATTCTCTTCAAACTGAAATGCAGTCGTGTTTGTCCCGAGACCGGTTAATAAGAGAAGGGAAAGTCCAAAAGTGGAGATGGTCGTAACAAGCGCGATCCACTTGTAGTGATCCTCACGATGACTCGGCAGCAGGCCATAGAGCACTGCGGCCAATGCACCGATTGACGGCAATAGAATCAGAACTGTTAACAAGTGCGGCATAAGCTAACGTGCTAGTGCTGAAAACTGAAAAACGCGAAAGCGCCGATTAAGAGCAACGCGCCAAATAAGATGATCGCCGCATAACCACGAACAAGGCCGGCCTGTAAGTAGCGGCCCAGGCGTCCGGCTTCGGTTACAGCTTCGCCGATTGAATGCAAAATGCCATCGAGTACGCCGACGTCAAAGATCTTCCATAGCCCTTCGCGTGACGCAGCCTCGATCGGATGAATCAGTGCGGCGTCGTAAATCTCATCGACGTAGTATTTGTTCTCGAGAATACGAGGTAACTGAAGCAATGGCTTCGTCTTGAAGATGACCCAGCCCACACCGATCCCTGCGAGTGCTATCAGGACGGAAATCAGTGCCAGCAAACGTTCGGCGTTTATCTTTTCGGCCGAATGAGTTTCATGTAAGACGGACGAAGTGGTTGCCTCACCATGTTCCGACAATGGTGCGGCTGAGAGTTTGGCCTCAAATGTCCTCGCAGCGTGAGCACCAGGAACCGGCGCGACCACAGGCTCGAGCGTGTGTTCGATGACATTTTGATCCTTTGAACTCACAAATGAGCTGAGTGCGTACGGTACACCGATGAAACCACCAATAGTGGAAAGCACAGCAAGGACAATCAACGGAACTGTCATGATCCATGGAGACTCGTGTGGCTCAACCGAACCATTTGCGTGATGTCCATCATGTTGATCGTGATGTTGCTCGCGGAAGCGTTCATTACCCCAGAAGGTCATCACCATCATCCGCGTCATATAAACTGCGGTCAGAAGCGCAGTGATGGCCCCGATGCCCCAAAGAATCTTGCTGAAACCGCCGGGAATGCTAAAGCCTGGAGCGCTCCAGGTTTTCCAGAGAATTTCGTCTTTCGAGAAGAATCCCGCGAAGATCGGAATGCCTGAGATAGCCAACCAGCCTGTCAGCATCGTCGCGAATGTGATAGGCATGTACTTCTTCAAATTTCCCATCCGTCTCATGTCCTGCTCGTGATGCATTCCGTGAATTACAGAGCCAGAACCTAGAAACAAGAGGGCCTTGAAGAAAGCATGCGTGATGACATGAAAGATTGCCGCAACAAAGGCTCCGACACCGCAAGCGAGAAACATGTATCCGAGCTGAGAGATAGTTGAATACGCAAGTACCTTTTTGATGTCGTTCTGAGCGAGACCGATTGTGGCTGCAAACAACGCGGTTGCGGCCCCGATGATTGCAACGATGAACATTGCCGTCGGTGCATGAACAAAGATCGCTGAGCAACGAACGATCATGTAGATGCCGGCAGTCACCATTGTCGCCGCGTGGATCAACGCAGAAACTGGTGTGGGTCCTGCCATCGCGTCAGGCAGCCAAACATACAGAGGTATTTGAGCACTCTTTCCCGCCGCGCTGATGAAAAGCAGGACTGCTATCGATGTAGCGCCGCCAGCGAAGATTGCTTTCCAGGTGAATGGGTCCACTGCCTGTGTAGCAAACCACTCGAAGGCGGAATGTGCGGCGCCGTTGGCTGGATTAGCAAAGAAGCTGACTGAGCCAGTCAACATAAAAGTGAGCATGATCCCCATAACAAATCCCCAGTCACCGATTCGATTTGTTATGAATGCTTTCTTGGCAGCGTCTCCAGCTTCTTTTCTGTCGAAGTAGTATCCGATTAGCAGGTACGAACAGAGACCGACACCTTCCCAACCGACAAACATGAGTACGAAGTTGTCGCCCAGAACCAGCGTCAACATCGAGAACATAAACAAGTTGAGAAAAGCGAAGAAACGATAGAAGCCCTCTTCGCCATGCATGTAGCCGACGGCGAAAACGTGAATCAGGAATCCGACAAAGGTTACGAACAGCGCATAAGTGCCGCTTAGTCGATCCATTCCGAGTGCAAAGTCCGCTTGAAAAGTTCCGACTTGTAACCAGGTCCAGATGTGATCCAATACTGGTTGTTCTGTGCGCAACGCGCCGTTTGAATTAAAGGCAAGGTAGAAGGCGACGATTGTGGAAACAGCGACCGATCCGCACGCTATGAAGCCAATGAAGCGTTCACTGCGAACTCGACGACCAATGAACCAATTGATCGCTGCACCCGCAAGGGGTGCGAAGATAATTAGACTGAGGAGGTTGTTTTCCATCTCAACAATGGTCTTTGGTTTTTGGTCTTTGGCCTTTGAACATTTACTTGGAGGCCGAGATCGAAGACCAAAAACAAAACCCAAGACCTAAAGCTTCAAAATACTCGCATCATCCACATCCAGCGATTCACGGTTTCTAAAGATCGCAATGATGATTCCGAGGCCAACAGCTGCTTCAGCCGCTGCGACCGTCATTACGATGAACACAAACAATTGGCCGGTAACATCCTGGAAGAAACTCGCAAACGCCACGAAAGTGAGGTTCACCGCATTCAGCATCAACTCGATGCACATGAACATGGCGATAACGTTCCGCTTAATGATCACGCCAAGGACGCCAATCGTGAACAACAGTGCTGACAACGCCAGATACCAGGATAGATGTGGTTCCATAGTCATTTATCTCGTTTAGTCTGATCGCGCAGATCAGTTATCCCGAGCACACGCGCCGCTTCGGACGTGGTATGTGCCTCAATGGTGCCTGGTTCTTCGTGCGATGTCGTCGGATCGATCTCGCTCAAAGCAAGCATTTGCTCTCCGGGCACCACTCGAGCGCGAGGTGACAGTTCGCCGGTGCGACGAGCAAGAGTCATTGCACCAACAATCGCCATCAGCAAAAGAATCGAAGTGATCTCAAACGGTAAAAGATATTGTGTAAACAGTGCCGGACCGATCGATCTTGTTAAGCCAACATCGGATCTTTGCAACGGCTCCGAATCAACAAAAGCTAAGAGGAAACTGACTTCAGCGATTAGGACTGCGGCCAAAGCAATCGCTGCCGGTACAAGAAATCCCATCCTTATGCGGCGCTTCTCCTCTTGCTCGACATTAAGCAGCATGATCACAAAGACGACGAGTACCATAATCGCGCCGGCGTAAACGATGACCTGCACGGCGGCAATAAACGGCGCTGCGAGCATCAGGTACAGAGATGCGAGCGCCATAAACACACCGATCAACGAAATTGCGCAGTAAAGCGGATTGCGCTGCGCGACCACATTGATAGCGCAACCAATTGCTAAGCCGCCAAAAAGAATGAAAAGCAGAACCAGCATCGTGAATCGTTAATCGTGAATAGGTCCAATAGGTCGGATAGGTCCTATATTCAACTGCTCACAATACGTTCAGAAAAATCAACGTCGCAGTGACGAAAATACTGACGAGCGCCAAAGGCAACAAAAACTTCCAGCCAAAACTCATCAACTGATCAAATCGAAAGCGCGGCAACGTGCCGCGGATCCAGATGTAAAGAAATAAAAAGAAGATCACTTTGAGCAAAAACCCAATCACACTAACTAGCGCAAAAAGAAAAGTTCCTCGCCCGAAAACGACATCAGCAAATGGCACATTCCAACCGCCCAGAAACAGAGTTGTCGCCAGCATTGAAACCGTGAACATGTTGATGTACTCGGCCAGGAAGAACAGCGCAAACTTCATCGCGCTGTACTCGGTGTGAAAGCCGGCAACGAGTTCTGTCTCTGCTTCGGGAAGATCGAAAGGTACGCGGTTCGTTTCAGCAATCGCTGCGATAAGGTAAGTAATGAAACTTAGCGGTGCGAATAGAATTAGCCAGCCTGTGCCATGCCAGCGTGATTGCCCTTCGACAATCTGCCCGAGGTCCAATGAGCCGGCCAGCATGATTGGCCCAATCAAACTCAGACCCAGCGCCAATTCATAAGAAATCATTTGCGCCGACGAACGCAGCCCGCCCATCAGACTGTATTTGTTATTGGAGGACCAGCCGGCTAACGCGATTCCATAGACACCCAACGACGTGATTCCGAGTACGTACAATAAAGCGACGTCGAACCGTGCAACCACCAACTGAATTGAACCGATAACGGGGAGAGTTACTTCCGGTCCGAAGGGGTAAACGATCATTGTCATCAGCGCGGCCATCGTGGCGATGACTGGTGCGAGGAAATAGATAAAGCGGGTGGATTTATCCGGAACGATATCTTCCTTTAAGATGAACTTCAGAAGATCGGCGAAGGGTTGAAGAGAACCACCATAACCAACGCGATTGGGGCCGAGTCGTCCTTGAATGAAGCCCAGAATCCTGCGTTCCGCCAACACGGTGTAGGCAACAACCAACAACACCACGACAAAAACGACTGTGATGGCGACAAACCGCAGGATTATGTCGAGAACTTGATCCACTTGTTTATTTAAGATTTAGGTCATTGCCGATTTCCGATTGCCAATTGCCGATTTTTTCGATGCATTTGATCCCTGTTGCTTCTAAAAATGGGCAATTGGCAATCGGAAATCGGCAATGAGCTCAATCTGAAACCAGCTCCGCTTCCTTCAACTTCGCATCAACCGTTATCTGATACAGTGGCGAGACTCGTGTCGTCTCAGGTCGCGGATTACCTGAGGCTAACAGATGAAACTGAGGGACCTTGTCAGTCAGAGTGCCAATCTTAAATAATTCGTGACCAACTTCCCGCCTCTCGTAGTTCTTCTCACCTTCGTTCGGCAACTCTTGAACTGATTCGCGCAGTGAATTCAAAAACGATTGCGTGTCTGCTTCGTCCCTAATCTGATGTTTCACTTGCACAGGGTTCTGCTCATCTTTGATCAGCGGATAGCGAAGGCCTGCGTAGGCCGGAACTTTTTCGCCTATCTCTCGGAAGACCGAGCTCGCTGACATTTCGTAACCAAAATCGACACCCAACTCACCGGCGAGTTGCGCCGTTATCATCCAATCCGACTTCGCCTGATGAAGAGGCAGTATTGATTGTCGAACACGCTGCACAAAACCGTCGTTGTTTGTAAACGTTCCGTCAATTTCCGCATACGAAGCTGCCGGCAATACAACATCGGCGAACTCAGTCGTTTCGTTTTGAAATAGTTCCTGAACAACAAGAAAGTCGAGTTTGCTCAAAGCATCGGCGCGACCTTCCAGTTGTTGCGGCAAAAACCCGCCAGCGACGTACAGCGCCTTTACTTGGCTACCAATCGAATCGAGCAACTGCTCCGCGGTGATGCCGCGCTCCATCATTCCCATATCATGAGCGCCGATGCTGTTGTTGAAGAGTGGCAGCGGATGCAATCGGAACCTGACATCGTCTCGATTAAAGGTAGACCCGAGACGAGCAATTATCACTTGAGCGGCATCACTCATTTCTCCGCCGAACATGAACACAACATCACCCGGACTGTCTTTTATCAACTGCCGCAGCACATCAATTTGTGTGGCTTCAATCCCAGCCTTTTGAGCTGCGAGGCTGTCATTAGCCGAATCAGACAATGCCAGAACAATCGCTTCTTCACTGCCAGGACGTACATGAATGAAATGCGTGGCTTGCTCGACCAGACGAATGCGAGCGGAGTTAATGATGGCGAGCCTGGCGCCGCCGTTATGCACTGCTTGCCGCATTTGTTTGGCGGTCAGCGGTTGTAACTCCTCCGGTTCGCCACCGATCAGAATAATTGTCTTTGCGTAACGAATATCTCGGTGCGTTGCGAGCGGTGATCCAAGATTGTCAAAGAACGACTTCAAACTGAATTCATCCGTCGTCGTGTAGTTATCGGTGCCAACCAATTCAGTCGCGAACTTATGGAGGACATACAGCGCTTCATTTGTTAGTCGAGGACTGCCTACAACGCCGACTGCATTTCTGCCGTGTTGATTGGCAACTGAGTCCAGGCCTTCCGCGACGCGACGAATTGCCTCGTCCCACGTTGCCGGAATTAACTTGCCGCCTTTTTTGTAACGGATGAGTGGCGTTCGAATTCGATCTTCATGATTGACAAACGGATGAGCAAAACGGCCCTTTACACAGAGAAACTCCCCGTTGAGTCCATTGACGTAACGGTCGCGCGCCACCACACGCATTAACTCACCACCTCGTGAGCCAAGCGACATCTGGCATCCATCCGAGCAGAAGTTGCATGTTGAAATCGTTTGCGCGAGCTCCCAGGGACGAGTCTGGTGCCGGTAAGTTCCATCGAGCAGTGTTCCAGTGGGACAAACCTCAATACAATTTCCGCACTGTGAACAATCAAGCCAGCCGAGATAAGTACCGATAA
>Ga0075423_10005417_pt1 | contig 11916 bp, 16 predicted proteins | sample SoiMethybrSBSTD2_FD_80114 | JGI IMG/M metagenome (GOLD analysis project Ga0075423, IMG submission 80114) | Bulk soil microbial communities from a Populus tree surrounding site in Tennessee, USA - Soil MetaG P. TD hybrid SBSTD2 | ecosystem: Environmental > Terrestrial > Soil > Tree plantation...
AACATGGCGCTCTACACGGTGTGATGTGGCCGACGTCAACATCACACCAGTCTCGCCGTCGTATGTCACGGGCTTCACGACTGGTTCGGTCGTCTACTCGGCTGGCACTGCGCTCGCTGAGGACAATTCCAATTTCTTCTGGAATGCGACCACCAAGATCCTGAAGGCGTTCGGACTCACGACGCTGTCGTCTCTGACGGTGGCGTCTACGACGGCGACACCGGCTGGCGGCTCGACAACCGTGCGCTTACTGTTTGGCACCACGGCCGGATTCGGAATCTACATCGGCTCAGGCGTGCCGACCGTGAGCGCCGCGCAAGGCTCGCTGTATCTGCGCTCTGACGGCTCCTCTACTTCGACACGGCTCTACGTGAACACGAATGGCACCACGGGCTGGACAGCCATCACGACGGCCACATGACTGTTGCATCACTCATCACCGCGGCGCTCAAGCGCATCAGTGTCATCGAAGAGAACGAGACACCATCTGCCGAAACGCAGTCCGATGCACTGGACCGCTTGAATGATTTGATGGACTTCTGGCAAGGCGAGCGGTTGACGATTCCCTATGTAAGTCGAACACTCTGGACGATCGTCTCTGGTCAGCAGGATTACTCTGTCGGCGGCGCGCGTCCGACGTATGTTGATCACATCAGCTACGTTGATACCTCGACGAATCCCGACACGGAATATCCGCTCCATCTCTTCACGGATGACGAGTGGGCGGCGCTGCCGCAGAAGGCGCTGATGAACACGTTGCCAGTCGGTGCTTACTATCAGCCGACATTCCCGACTGCGACGATCAGCCTGTGGATGATTCCGACGTCGAGCACGCTGCAGGGCGCACTCTACGCACCGAATCCGATTCAGCAGTTCACGTCCACGTCGCAGACGATTGCGCTGCCTCCAGGCTATCAACGCTTCATTCGCGATAGTCTCGCCGTGGAGTTGTGGCCGGAATGGCGACAAGGCGAGCAGATTGATCCCGAACTAGTGCGGAGCGCACGCGACAGCAAGAACGTCATCAAAACCGTCAACCTGCGGCCAACTGAATTGGATCTGCCGTATGGCGACGGTATCTACGACATCAACTCGGATTTGAATTATCGGGCGTGAGATACAAAGGCTTTATCGGCCCATCGTATACCTCGCAAGCGCTCGTCGCGGACGCCGAGCGAACGATCAACCTGTATCTCGAAGCGAACACGTCCGAGAATGCGAAATCGCCGGCCAGTCTTGAGCCGTCGCCGGGATTCCAGCAAGCGGCATCCGTCGCGAACATCGGCGGGCGCGCGGCAGCGACAATGAACGATCGCACGCTGTTCGTGATGGGATTCGGCGTCTACGGCATCGACAGTAATCTCACGGCGACGCTGTTCGGCTCAGTCGCGCTCGACAGCAATCCCGCGCAAATCGCGTTCAATGGCAAACTCGGGAATCAAGCCGGCATCGCAAGCGGAGGGAATCTCTACAGCCTGAACCTCACCACGAACGTGTTGACTTCAGTCGCCACACTCGCCGGCAAAGCGACGATGGTCGGCATGATCGACGGATTCGGCATCACGTTGGATGTGCCGAACTCGCGCATCTACGTCACCACGATTAACGACTTCACGACGGTTGACCCGACTCAGTTCGCCGCGCGCACCGATGCGCCTGATAACTGGAAAGCGATGCTCGTCAACCCGCCAGATATCTGGTTGATTGGCAGCCGCACAGGCGGCGTGTGGTATGACGCCGGCAGTTTTCCATTTCCACTCGCGCCGCGTCCAGGCATCCAGTTCAAATACGGCATCGTGGCGCCGTTCAGTATTGCTGCAGCCGGCTCGTCGGTAATGTGGCTGTCTCAGACGACAGATGGCAGCGGCATCGTGGTGAGAACGCGCGGATATCAGCCGACACGCATCAGCGATTACGCGCTTGAGTCCGCCATCAACACCTATCAGCGCAACAGCAGCATCGACGACGCAGAATCGATCGTCTTCCAGTTCAAGGGCCACACGTTCTACGTCCTGCGATTCCCGATGGCAAAGGCCGCATGGGTGTATGACGTTGACCAGAACACTTGGGTGCAGTGGGGCAAGTGGAATTCCGCGTCGATGCAGCTCGACATCTGGCAACCGCGCGTCCACACGTTCACGTTCGGGAAGCATCTCACAGCCGATGCATCAACCGGCATCATCTCGGAAATGAGTGACGCGTTCGGAACTGAACTGGATGGAACGGCCATCGTGCGCAAACGGCGCTGGGGCGGTCCGTTCAACGAGATGAAGACCGTCAAGATCCGATGCGCCGAAGTCTATCTGGAAGCACCAGCGCTGGTCTCCGGACTCGGCTCCGATCCAATCCTCGAGTGGCAGACGAGCAACGATGGCGGGCGCACGTTCGGCAACATTCGACAAGTGAAGACCGGCAAGATCGGGAAATATCAGCGCGCTCGATTCTGGCGCATGGGCATTCCGCGTGATCGCGTGAACGAAGTCACTGTGTCCGATCCCGTGCCGTATCGTTTCGTGGATTGTTTTCTCAACAACGACGGCCATGGAGCATAGCGTGAATGGCTTCACTGCCTTCGATACCTTACGAGTCACCTGTCACCGACGGGCAATTCCTCAGCTCGGATTATTACCAATATCTCTTTGCGCTACAGGGACGAGCGGAATCAGCTTCATCGCTTCTGTCGACTCCAGTCGAACTCACGAATCAATCGGCTACCATCGCGACGACAGCAATCCCGCTTCCGGCGCTGACCGCGGGCTTATACGTGATGCGCTACTACGCGCGGATCACGGTCGCAGATGGCGTGAGCAGCTCACTGACAGTGACGCTCGGATGGACGGAGAGCGCGCAAGCGTTGACGTTCAGCGGCGCTGCAATGACCGGCGACACGGTGACGACGGTGCAGAGCAACACGATCATGGTGCAAGTGGATGCGAACACGTCACTGCGCTACTCGACAGTCTACGCAAGCAACACGCCGGCGAAGATGCGGTATCGGTTATCCGTCACGGTCGAAAGTCTGGTGACATGACGACACGCATCCTGCCGCGCGAGGAATGGCCGCGATTGGTCGGCACGGAAGCCGAAACAGTCTGGCCGCAGTTGTCCGATGCGGCTCGAGTCGTGGTGGTCGAAGAGGATGGCGAGATCATCGGTTGTCATCTCTTGCAGCCGGTTCTACACGCCGAATGCCTCTGGACGCATCCAGATCATCGCGGCAGTGTCTCAGTGCTGGCGCGACTCTGGTCGACCGTGAAGCGTATCGCCCGCGAAGAATTCGGCGTGTCGCATGTTGCGACCTCGGCGTGCTCTGATGATGTGCGGCGATTACTCGCGCGAGCCAAAGCCGTGAAGGTCGAAGCGGACTCTTACATGGTTCCAGTCGGAGAGCGATAAATGCCAGCAGCAGCCGCAGCACCGTTCTTCTGGGGAGCCATCGCGAGCGCTGTAGGTGCCATCGGCGGGGCAGCGCTGTCGGCGCGAGCATCAGGGAAGGCCGCACAGGCCCAAACGCAGGCCGCAACCGCAGCATCGAACGCCCAGATTCAGGCGGCGAACGAAGCGGCACGTCTTCAGAAAGAATCGAACGACGCTGCCCTACGATTTCAACAGCAAGAAGCGGCCTACGCTCGCGCGGAGAACGCCCGAACCGACCGCGCGAACTACGACCAATGGGCTGCCAAACAAGGCTACATCAGCTCGCTCGGACAGCAGATCGGGCTGCCGGCGAGAAACCTTCCGGCCTACGTGCCACCTTCCGGCGCTGGGACCGCAGAAGGCTCGCCCTCTGGCGCGCCGGCCGGACCCTTACCACCCGCACCGAAAGACCTCCAGAGCGCGATCCAGCAAGCGAACCAGATCGCCTACGGAGGCCGCAACAAGCACGACGATCCAAACTATTGGGCGTCGATGTGGGAGAAAGACCCTGGCTACACATGGCGCCGGCTCCTCGGCGAAGGCGCTGGCGGCGCGGACGTCGCCACGAGTGGCCCGTATTCAGGCAAGGCTGCCCCAGCGAGCGCGCCAACGGCGGCCCGCAGGACAGCCATGCCCCTCTCGACGGTCGCCCCGCCTAGCGCCTACAGGCCCGCGGCAGCCCTTACTCCACCCTTGCAACGTCGGACCTTTGGAGATTACCTCTAATGCAAGAAGACGATCCGCTTCTCGGTGGTGGCGGCGACCCAGCGACAGGCACGACAACGACGTCTGGAAACTGGTGGGAAGGACCGCCGCCAGCCGGCTACACCGGCCCGTGGCCGCCTCCGCTGTCGCCCGGTTCGCATTACGGGCCGATCTTTGGTCAGATCATCTTCGACCAGCCGACGCCACAGGACCAGATTCCGGGCTACACGCCGCCGACTGATACGACGACGAGTCCGGACTATCACCCGGAATGGTGGGGCAATGCGCCACAGTCTCCAGGCACAACTGGAGGAACAACGGGCGGCACCACTGGCGGCACAACGGGCGCTACTGGCGGCACTACAGGAACGGCATCGAATCAAGGCGTGCTCGGCGATCTCATGGCGCCGTTCACGCAGACATTTTCAGCACCCGGCCAGATTCCATTGCCGAATCTGCCGATGTATAAACCACCGCCAGCATTCAACGCGCCATCGTATCAAGAGGCCGAAGGCGATCCGGGCTACATCTTCTCGCGCAATCAAGGACTCGGCGCGATCCAGAACAGCCGCGCGGCACAAGGACTCTGGGGAACCGGCGCAACTGGGAAAGCGCTCGAGCAGTATGCGAGCGACCTCGCCGCCACGCACTACAACGATGTCTACCAGCGTGCGCTTGGATCGTATCTGACGAACTACGATACGCAGTTCAAGCAGCCGTATGACTACAACTACCGGCAAGCCTACGACACGTCACAGGTGAATCAGCGACAGAACGAACTGAACTACGACCGCTCGTATTCGCGATTCCTCGACGACTACAACCGATATCGGACGGAGCGCAACGATCGCTGGAACATTCTGAATCCGTTCATCTTCACGTAGATGGCCGAATACCACTACGATCCGTATCGTTCACCCTACGTCGGCTCCATTGCCGATCTCATGGGACGTGGTGGAGATATCCAAGCGCAGGCCGCCCTCCGCGCTGGCGATATCCGCTCAAATGCGGTGACGAACGTGGCGAACATCCAAGCGAATCAGATGATGCAGTCTGGCGCGAATTGGGGCAATGCGCTGAACCAAGTCGGCCAGACCATCGCCGCGATTCCAGCCGAGATGCAGCAGCAGAAGTTTCGCTCAGCGCAGTTGGCGAATATCCAAGCGGAATCAGACCGACGTGCCGCTGAAGCCGCAGCCATGCAACGCGATCAGCGCGCACAGACGCTCTGGTCACAAGCTCTGAAATCGTCAGTAGGCGATGATGGCGTTGTTGATCATCAGAAGGCCGCCTACATGCTATCCAAGGCTGGATATCCTGTGCAGGCGAATGCGTATTTGGAAGCCGCGCAAAAGACTCAAATCACTGCCCAGCAAATCTCTGAGGGCCAGCGGAAAGTAAAAGAAGGGCAGGATCTGATCCAGAAAGCGTCCGTGAACCATCTCGGCGAGTTGGCCGCAGTCGGATTGAGCAAACTCGATAAGAGCACGCCGTTGGAAGCGCGCGACACCATCACCGGACTCGTCGCGAATGCCGCATCACATGGACTCATCACCGAAGACGATGCGCGACAATTCCTGATGCGCGCGGCGCAGGCCGGTCCAGACCAACTGCGAAATCTGTATCAGGGACTACTCGATTCGGCTCCTGAAGTTAAAGACAAACTCCTGAAGGGACGATTGACAGAATCCGAGATTGCGAAGAACGAAGCCGCGGCCACGAAGCCGCCAGCGACGAAGGGACTCCAGTCCGAAAACGAGTGGATGGTGGACGGTAAATCAACGCCTGTGATTTTCGATCCAGCCACCGGGAATCGTTATTTGACAGGCGATGACGTCGCGAAAGGCAATGCGATCAATCCGAGTCGCTTACGAAAGATTCCGCCAGCATCGACCATCATCAATCCTCAAGTGCAGAGCGATGTGTCAGAAACAGTCAAAGGCATGAAAGACGGCACGCTGCCGCCAATCCTGCCAGGACGAGCCACGAAGGAATACACGGCATTGATGGCCGAAGCGCATCGGCAAGGCTACGATCTCGCTGGCGCTGCGACAGATTGGGCCGCCACGCAGAGGCACATCGCCACGCTGAACGGTTCACAACAACTGCGATTGAATCAGGCAATCAACTCACTGCCAGAGATGCTCGACAACGTTGATGCGTTAGCGTCGAAGTGGCAAGGCGGCAAGTTTCCAGTTCTCAATAGAGCGAATCTCGCGCTTGCGAAAGGCGGCGCCTACGGCAAAGAGGCCGCATCGATCGCGAATCAACTTGATGCACAGATTGCAGACGTGACAGCCGATCTCGGCAACGTCTACATGGGCGGCAATTCTCCAACCGATCAAGCACTGCAACTTGCTGGCAAGAGTCTCAAAGGTGAGTGGGACGAGAAAGTTCTTCATGACATGGTGAATCTTGCTAGGAAAAACGTTGGTATCCGCAAGAATTCGATCAACAGCACAGGCGTATCAGGAGCCAGCGCGAACAATCCGTATGCGCCAAAAGCGAGCACTGAAACGCCATCGCCTCCGCCCAATGCGCAGAAAGTGACGCGCGGCCCAGACGGAAAACTCATCTTCGGTGCTGCTAGGCAGTAGCGGATTCAAGGAAATGCCGCAACAAGAAATAACACCGCTCAAGCCAGCCGAGGAAACGGTGTTTCGGAGATGGGCACAAGACAACAATATTCCAGATGTAGATTCACCAGAATCGTTCTACGACTACCGTGGCTATTGGAAAGAATACGGTAATAAACCAGTTCGTTTCGGTGTTGATCACTTCCCAGACACTTACAAGCAACATGGGCATCCGACGTTCTCTGTTGAATCGAAATATTCAAGTGGTCCGAACGATGGAGGGCGGTGGGAGGGCGAAACATTCGTGCCGCCAATAAAGACTACTAGTTCACGCTACATCGAATTCGAAGGGAAACCATACGAGTTTCCTTCAGACGCCACTGATCAGGAAATCAGCGCATTCCTCGGCGCCATTCCACAAGCCAACGCGCCGACCGCACCGAAAGCTAAGACCTTGACGGCACTCGCGATGGCGACCGGCGCGAAAGCCGCGCCAATTGTGCAGCAAGGCGTCGAAGAATTCGCCACTAATCCAGGCGCATGGAAAACGGCTCGAGCGGTAGGCGAACTCGCTGGTGGTGTCGCTGGCGCTGCGAAAGCGGGACCACTCGGCATGGCAACAGGCGCATATGTCGGCGGGAAAGCCGGATATCGTCTGTCAAACGTCGCGCAACGAGCAGCCGCGCCAATCGCATCGACACTTGAGAAAGTAGCGCCGTATGTTCAGGCATTGAAGACGGCCTCAGGCGCTCAGGGCGTGCTTGATCTGGCGCAGATGAACGAACCGGCACGAACAGACATCGGCACTCTCGGCGTCAGCATCGGCACACCGCGCAGCGATGAAGAGAAAGCGGCGCATCCAGCATTGATCAATCTGGCACTACAAAAGGTGTCTGATGCGATTGACTATCTGATGTCGCGAGGCGTGCCGCGAGGTGAAGCCACAAGAACAGTCATGAACATCCGCGTGAAGAACGGAGCGAAGTAGCGTGGCTACCGGCACAGTCATCCCCTGGTTGACGGAGCAATTCGAAGACTCCAGCGGCACACCGCTCAATGGAGGCTTCGTCTTCACATATCTCGCCGGCACCACAACACCAGTAGCCACCTACACCGACGTCGGACTGACCACACCGCACGCGAATCCGATCGTCTTGAATAGCGCCGGCCGTCCCTCGTCAGGCGGCAGTGATGTCCCGATCTACCTGACCCCAGGCGTTTCCTATAAATTCCTCATCCAGAATTCAGCGTCCGTCACGATTGTGACGCGCGACAACATCTCAGCAATTCCACCATCAGCACAAGGGTTAGATGTTGTCGGCACCGTTGGCGAGAACATCACGGCGAATCAAGCCGTGTATCTGTCAGACGGATCAGGCGGCAAGACACAAGGGCAATGGTATCGCGCGGATTCCACGAGTCCTTATAGTTCAACCGCCAATGAAGTTGGCGTCGCACTCGCCGCGATCACGTCAGGCACGTCAGGCACGATTCGTCTCGCCGGCACGACGCCAGGGTTCTCGGCGCTCTCGACTGGTGCGCTCTACTATGTCTCAGCGACTCCAGGCACACTGTCATCGACACCATCTGCCACGAACTATCGATTAGTAGGGCAGGCTGACAGCGCTACGTCTATGGTGCTGTTCGGAGGCTCGCCTGTTGCTGCGGCTGATGCGGGCATTTGCGAAGGTCGATTGACGCTGTTGAGTGGTCAACCGGCACCAGCATCTGACGCGTCAGCGGCCACAACGATCTTCTACACGCCATACAAGGGAAATCGCATATCTCTCTACGATGGCGCGAAGTGGAACATCAGAGCATCAGCTGAAGTCTCGATTGCGGTGCCGGCGACGACCTCGCAGATGTATGACATTTTCGCCTTCGATAGCACCGGCACAGTGACACTAGAACTCTTGGCGTGGACGAATGACACCACGCGTGCCACATCGTTGACACGCCAAGATGGCGTCATTTGCAAAACAGGCGACGCAACACGCCGATACATTGGATCATTCCGAACAACAACGGTGAGCGGCCAGACCGAAGATTCCGCAACGAAGCGCTATCTGTGGAACTTCTCAAATCGCATCGAGCGCACACTTCGGCGAGTAGAAACGGCGGCCAACTGGACCTACAACACAGCTACATGGCGGCAAGCCAACGCGAATGTGGCGAATCAAGTTGAAGTCGTTATTGGAATCCAAGAGGTTCGCCTTGATTTGAGTGTGCAAGGCACCATCAACAACGGCACTGGCGGAGCCGTAGCCGCAGGCACAGCCATCGGCGAAGATGCGACAGCGACGTATCTCGCGGATCAGAACGGCGGCGTGCTTGGGAACATCGGCAACACCGTCACGGCGTCGTTGATATCACGACTCGTCAAGTATCCAGCCGTCGGGCGGCACTTCTATGCGTGGATTGAAATCGGTGGAGGCGTCACAACGACATTCTACGGAGTCGGCGCGTTCATCGCAGGGGACCGCATGAGTGGCATCACCGGCCACATCGAGGCGTAAGACTGATGGTAAAATCTAACTGATGAGGCTCCACAGTCCGAGCAAAGACAGCGCCGCGATCGCGAGAATGTAATATGTCCAAGGGCTTACTAGCGCTTCCGTGGCTCGGCTTGATGGGCTTACTTGGTTTAACAGCCCTCGTCTACGCTCAGTCTGACGTCGATCGCCGGATCGCCGACATCGAAAGGGTTGAAGCCGGCTCACGGTTGGCGAGGATTGAGACACGCATCGACTCCCTTGAATCTATCGGAAAAGGCGTCGTGACTATTTTAGCAGGACAACTGCTACTCTCCGGCCTCGGTATGGCGCACAAAAAGCGAGAACGGTAATGAACGCAAACGTCTGGCTCGGCTTGCTGTTTTTTGCCGCGGCTGGCCAAGTCACGCTGCTGGCATACGCGCAACGACGCGACAGTCGACTGGAACGAAAGGTTGATGCGGTCTGCGATCTGCTCATGGTCTGGGCGCAAGTCTGGGGTGAAGATCCCATCACGACCAGGATCAAGCTGAACCAGGTGCTCGACCATCATTTCGAACACGACACTGACGACAGCACATCCAATGCCACTTGATGATGAGTCATCAGCGCCGAAAACTACCGAAGATCCGGTCACTGACGAAGCTCTACAGAACACCTATCGACGGTGGCCGTTGAAATACCTACAGAAGTTCAGGGTGGAATTTGAGTCGGCTCGTCGGTATAACGATCGGAGGATTCGCGCGATCGATCAGGTGCTCAAAGAGAAAGGCTCAGCATGACCGGCAAGACGAACGACAACGATGATTGGATACGACTCGAGGACATCATCAAGAAACTCGCAGAACTTGAGGCGCGCATCGACAAGTTGGAATCGACCTCTGAGTTCGACACGACGGCGCTGAAGGCGTTAGCGAGCGATGTGGACGATATCCAGAAGGACGACGAGAAATGATCAGCACCGAAGGCTTCACGCGCGCACAGATGAACGATGTCGGCGATGGGAACTTCACCATCACCGTTGGCCATCGGTCTGACATCAGGCGTCAAGACGGCTCGCCAAGTCAGGCAGGCGACGTGTTGAGCGTGCAGGATGATGGCACGTTGCAGACACGGCCATCAGGATCGGCTGGCTCATTCGAAGTCTGCAAGTTCACCGAGTCGCGCAATGCCGTCGTCTACAATCCGTTCGGAAAACGCACCATCTACTTTCCGGTCACGGGAGTCTGGGATTGAGCGGATTCCTGCTCGTCTGCGATGCGCCTGCCGCCATCACGCCGACGAAGGCGGATATTCTCGACGTCAAAGCTAATTTCATTTCGATGCGCGACTCTTGGAACCGCGTCATGTTGTCGTGGTTCTGGCCGTTACTGCCTGAATATCAGCAGCAGGATTGGTTCAGCCTGTGGCGCTCGAGCGGTCTGACCCATGTCGTGATGTGCCCCGTGATGTCCTATCCTCACAATGCGCTCGGGCCTGAAGGCTCAGACCTGCTTGATGATTGGCGAGGGCAGCCAGAGCGATTCGCGACGGTCGTCACGCGCGCACTGCAGGAGGGATTCATCCCGATCATCCAGATGACTTCAGGAGATGGCGGCACGGGTCACGATGTCGATGTCTACTGGCCGGCGCTTATCGCAGCGTTGTCGAACGTCAAAAAGTTCTGTCTCGGCTCATGCGGATTCGAGACTGCCGGCGGCGGCTGGCGCAGCGCACAGACATCGCGGGGCGTGACGATGCTTCACAACTCAGGCTTCGGCGCAATCATGTTGCACTGCCAGCCAGAACGTGCAACTGGCGCCAGTTATCACGGCGAAGGTCCGCAATCTAACACTCCACCTGATTGCATCTGGATTGATTATCACGATCCGACGCGACCTGGCATCGGGGCATTCATTGAGAATGACGATCCGTGGCGCGGCGACGAGGCAGGATTTTGGACCAGTCACGGCGGCGAATTCATCGACATGCTGTGGTATCAGACGCCGCACGGATCGAAGTTGCTCGATCCGAATGGAGGCGGTCCGAACATAGGCGCATGGGAGGACCGTTGGATTGAAATTATCGAACGCTTAGGAGTCGGTGGCCGCGGCTGGCGCCAAGTCAATCTCTGCATGGGCGAAAAAACCGGCTACGACTATTTCCATAACGCCTGCACTGATGCCGACGTAGTCCGCACATCCAACCGCGCCTACGATCTCTGCGTAGCTCGAAGCGTTGTCTGTGGATTCGGCGATGGACTGCCGGACTGAGCATGGTCACACTCAAGGGCGAGTCTCGCAAGAAGCCGTCGCTGTGGAAACGACTGATAACATGGCTTAAAGTCATATTCGGGAGATAACAGGCATGGACTTCGTAGCGATTCTTAAACTTGTGTTGCCGGCCGTCCTTCAGGCTATTCCCGTGATCATCCAATTGGTACAACCGGTATCAGAAGCGGCGATTGCCGCAGAAGCGCAGCATGGGTCAGGCACGGGCGAACTCAAGAAGAAACTCGTGTTGGATGCGGCTCGAGTGGCCGCGATGGAAAAGAACATCTCTGATCCTGATGCGGTTGTGGCGGCGGTGAGCACCGGCATCGACACCGCGATTGCCGTCGCGAAACTGGTGCAGGAGCGTCACGGATCAGCGGCGCCAGTCAAGCTGAATTGAAGGAGAAACGAACCATGAGCCTGATCGCGCTGGTGCTGGTGCTGGTGGTGATTGGCGTCGTGCTCTATCTACTC
>Ga0075423_10005419_pt1 | contig 11915 bp, 8 predicted proteins | sample SoiMethybrSBSTD2_FD_80114 | JGI IMG/M metagenome (GOLD analysis project Ga0075423, IMG submission 80114) | Bulk soil microbial communities from a Populus tree surrounding site in Tennessee, USA - Soil MetaG P. TD hybrid SBSTD2 | ecosystem: Environmental > Terrestrial > Soil > Tree plantation...
GATCAGCAACTTCACCATTTCCAAATCCTCAACTGCGTTTATCAGTGGAGACGCGAAAAACTCTCCCTTGGGATTTATCTCTGCCTTCGCGCCGATCAGAAGTTTCGCAATTTCAATGCGGTTGGGACTACGAGAATTTATCGCACTCGTCAGAGGCGTAATCTCGCCGGCATGCGGCGACATAACGTGTGCATTCGGATTAGCTCCGGCCCGAAGCAGAACGTCGACCGTTTCTACGCTAGCGGTACGCGCGGCGAACATCAGCGCGGTATCGCCCACATAGCGTTTCAGATTTACATCCGCTCCACGTTTGATGAGCGCTTCGACTAACTCGGCATAACCGTGCAACGATGCAACCATTAACGCAGTCATGCCAGAGAACTCTGATTCGTCTCGTGGGAAAGTGACGTTTACATCCAGACCACGTTCCAGCAGCTCAACTACCTTGCCGGTGTTACCTGTAGCTGCCGCATTCATGAGTTCGCCTACTTGCTGTGATCGGTTCCTGGCAGCACCTGAAGTGCGCTTCCCCTGTTCACCCGCGGCAGACCTATTCGTTAATGGACTCAGTAAAATAACCGACTGCAAAATCATCAGCGTAATGCGTGAAAGCTTTCGCATGGTGTCACGTTTGATCTTCCTTTAGAGAGTTGGGAGTATTGGGGGAGCGACCATGATACCGATGACCTCCCTAGATCGATAGGGCTTTTCGCGTGAGCAAATAACTTGCAACTCGCTTGTACGTAAGGCATCATAAACCCCGTTAACCCTTCTCTCGCATCGACGGTGATGCGCCCGCGCACGAAGGCAACAGCGCCGGACGTTTGGGATAGTTCGAGAGCAGGCTTGTTTCACACATATATCGAAGCCGCTCTTACTTGAGCGCACCCGAACCTGATCCTTCGAACGCTACCGTTCGCCGAAGCCAGATCCGATTCGCAGCTTCTTTTCCAGTCTTAAAAAGAGGAAAGTCTATCTATGTCAAAAAAGCTTTATGTTGGAAACCTTGCTTTCCAAACAACCAGCCAGGATCTGCAGGAATTATTTGCTCAAGCTGGGACGGTCGAATCGGCAAGTGTGATTGAAGATCGTGCCACTGGACAATCGAAAGGTTTCGCCTTCGTCGAAATGTCTACCGAAGACGAGGCGGCTGCTGCGATTGAACAGTTCAACGGAAGAGAAGTTGCCGGGCGCGCGTTGAAAGTTAACGAAGCACGGCCACGTGAAAACCGCGGCGGCGGTGGCGGTGGTGGACGCGGCTTCGGTGGTAATCGCGGTGGTGGTGGCGGCAATCGCGGCGGCGGCTTTGGTCGTGGCGGCGGTGGCGGTCCCGGACGTCGCTCCGAGCCACGCTGGTAAACCTCAAAAGTAAACTAGCCACAAAAAGGCACAAAAGGACAAAGAGGTACGAGAATCTATTTGTCCTTTTGTGCCTTTTTGTGGCTAGTGTCGCAGTTTTGTAATTTTCACTATCGAGCCGCTCTATTCTCTCTGACGCTATGTTAAGTTCGAAGGAGAAAATTACTGGAAGGTGATCCAAGGAAGTTTGCTCGATGATTTTTGAAACGTACCGCGAAGCCACGCCAGGGAAAAAACGTGCCGTGAATTGGGGCACCGTAATTTTTCTCGTGATTGCACATCTTGCTGCTATCGCAGCTCTCTTTTTCTGGAGCTGGCCGGCTGTGATTACGGCGATTGTTCTTTACTGGGTCGGCGGCAGTCTTGGCATCGGCATGGGTTGGCACCGGCTGCTCACTCATCGCGGTTATAAAGTGCCGAAGGCGGTTGAATACTTTCTTGTCACCTGCGGCACGCTTTCCCTCGAAGGTGGACCAATTCAATGGGTAGTGACGCACCGCATACATCACGCACACACAGATCGCGAAGGCGATCCACACACGCCGCGCGATGGCGGTTGGTGGGCGCACATCGGTTGGATATTGTGGGGCACAGCACAGAATCACAGTGCGGCGACCTTTGCGCGTTACGCACCTGATTTAATCAAGGACCGCTATTACCGTTGGCTTAACAAGTTCTACCACGTGCCGCTATTAGTGTTAGGCGTTCTGCTGTTTGTATTCGGCGGTTGGGAAGTCTTGTTGTGGGGAGTTTTTCTGCGTCTGATAGTTGCCTTTCATTCGACGTGGCTCGTCAATTCAGCTACGCACATGTGGGGTCGGACCCGATTTCAAACCGGGGACGATTCGCGTAATAGCTGGTGGGTAGCGCTGCTGAGCTTTGGTGAAGGATGGCACAATAACCATCACGCTCATCCAACGTCAGCTCGTCATGGTCTACGTTGGTACGAGATCGATATCAACTGGCTCGGTATTCGCTTCTTGCAATTCCTTGGACTCGCTCACAGTATTAAGCGCCTTCGCTTCAATCGCGCCTCCTCCGCGTGGCAACTTGTGCACAGTCCCGTGCGCTCGCGAACCTTGTTAAGAACAGACACTAACTGAGACAAGCATCAATTCCTATTTTTTCGGGTGACACTCCACGCACTGAAACATCGAGATGTCGCCGAGGTTGATCGGGTGTTTGAAAGGCTGATTGGCCTTGTGACACGTTTCGCACTTCCGATCGGCAAGGCCGCCCAGATCCACCGGATGCTGGATCTGGCCAGTAAACGAAACGTTTGACGTCGTCGTCGCTCGCGCTGAATCTGAAAGCACTGAGTGACAAATATTACAGTCGTTGCGAATCACCTTGCCCGTGTTACTTACGTGTTCCCCGTCGTGACAACGAAAACATCCTGACGCATACAAGTGCCCGATGTTGTTGGGATGGGTTGACCAGTCGGTTTTCATCTCCGGGAAAAAGTAAGTCTTGAAGATTCGCTGCGTCTCCCCGATCGCGGCTTTGACCGTGTCAGATTTTTGCGCGTGAACATCGCTGTAGTTCGTCTTATAAAAACTGTCGAGGCTCGCCGCAATCGAGTTGATCGCTTCTGCTTCCGTGTTGTAAGGCTTGTTCAATGCTTCTACGATTTGCCGTTTCAAATACGGCAACGACGGATCGAGCCGGCCGGCCGCGAACGATTGGTCCACTGCTACATCGGGCGGCAGGTAGGTATGCGCCGGACGGTTGTGACAATCGATGCAGTCCATGCGGCGCTTGTCGGCGCTCGCAATCTGCTCCGCAGTGAGCGGCCGGTTGCGGTCGTAGTATTCAGTCACCTTGCCATTACGATCTTTCACGCGAATCCACGGAATGACCTGCCGCTTCTGGTCAGAAGAAATGAATACAACTTCGTTTCCCAGATTCATGTGCCAGTGAATACCAGCCACCGGACCATTTGCAGGATCGCCCCCGCCAACGTTGATTACCATGCGCGTCTGGCGTAGTGAGTTTTGTTCGTCATAAGCATAGTGATTGAACGTCTTCAGTTTTGAGCCGTGAAACTTTGCCGCCCAATGACAGTGTTCGCAAGTCTGATCGGCGGGGCGCATGTTGTGGACCGGGGTCTCAACCGGTTTGGAATAACTGTTTGTGGCGAGCGCCCAGAGTTGGCGGGCGCCGGAAAGTTTCGATTGAGCGTAGGCGCCGGCGCCATGACCCACGTGACAATCAACGCATTTGATTCGCGCGTGTGACGTGGCTGCAAATGCGACCGCCTCGGGCTTCATGACGGAGTGGCACGCTTGACCGCAAAATTCCACCGACTCCGTGTACTCATAAGCCTTGTAACTTCCGAAAGCACTGGCGCAAACGAAGAGGAACGACATGGTGATGAGCAGAATCGCGACCCGACGCTGGCGCGGTTCGTTCAGATCGATTTTTGGATACGCCTGTATATCCGAAGCGGGCGAGCGACGGCGTCTCCGTCTCTCGAACAATGCCCCGGTCACCATTACCGCCAGGCCCAGGATCAGAAATCCCGGCAGAATTATGTAAGTGATAATTCCAAGATAGGGATTCTCAGATCTTCCGGTGAGGTCGATGAGAACCAGCAGCAGAATACTGATCGTGGCCGCTGTGACGATCAATGCGCCAACGAAACTGACGTAGTTTTGTAAGAGGCTGGGCGATTTTTTTTCGACTTGTTTTTCTTCGCTCATTGGTGGTTCCAAATGAAAAGCTAAAAAACACGGATGCCTCCCATGCCGTTGGATGGTCCAACAGCATGGGAGGTGCGGGGGGAAACGCCTGCGTTACGATTGTCGTTACTGAGAAGATCTCAATTGCTTCATATGATCCAAGAGTGCTTTTGCTTGTTCCGCGGTTACGCCCTTTTCGCCGTATGCCGGCATGTTGGGTGGTTTCTCGGGTTTCTTTCCCTTAAGGATTATGTCGATCTGTTGCTCTTCGGTTAAAGAAGCGTCGAACTTCTTCTCTGCCTTTGGTCCGTGGCAAGCAACACATTTGGATTTATAAAACGCGGCCGGGTCGGAGGGCTGCGCTTCGCCCTGCGCCGAGGCCAGGTTGTAAAAGATCAGGCCGAATAACAAAACCATCGTGATCGCTATGCCAATGTTTTTCAATCGCTTCATCAATGCCTCCCAGTGCGGTGATGCCGCCTCGTTCGTTAGTGCAACGTCCATGCCGGGGCAAAAACAGGCGAAAAACCAGCGGTAATCCAGTTTCACGCGGGCTTTTCCCCAGCATCCTGCGAAACTTTCCACAACGACTTTTTCTGCCTAAAACCTCCACTGCGAACCGCTGTGGCAGCGCGTACACACTGAAAAGTCGTCGCCGCCAAACGTCCGTTGACCGTTGTGACAAGTGGCGCAACTCGAACCACGAGCGGGCGCGTGATGGTTTAACGGCAACGGCGCCGATACGTCTCGCCCACGCGTGGCGCCTGCTCTCACCTGATGACACGCCGCGCACGTCAACTTTTCAGTCGCGTCATGTTTCGCATGACTGAACCCAACTCGAAACGCCGCGGCCTGTTCGGACGTGCGAACAAAACGTCCCAGCTGATGACAAGTGCTGCATGACGAGATGTCACGCCCGTTCACCTTTGCCGTCGGCGTATGACAACTAAAACACGTCACGTGAGCATTCATCCGCGACGGGATCGAGAGCGCTACACCGCCGCGACTGCTACGATGACAAGTCGCACAACCCGCGCCCAACGCCGAGTGTTTCCCGTGATCGAATTTGACGTCGAAACTCTTCAACGGCGGAAAGGCCTTAACCTTCCCGCTTTGCGCGTCGGTGTGACAAATCGTGCAGATCGCATTTCCTTTATCCGCAAACTGCTGTTGGTGACAACCCGTGCAAGGCGCGTGTGCGGCTTTGCCCGGCAACGTCGGTTGCGCTGAGTTGTTTTCACGGCGATGACAAAGCAAACACGGCAAGCGCGCATGCTGTTGGTTGTCGTGTTTGAACTGCGAGTAGTCATTCGTCTGCGGTTCCAACACTGCGTGCGCGAACACGCGGCGGAAACCTGCTAAAGCAGCCGAAGTCTTTGGAATCGCGCTGATATGACTCGCCGGCACTGGTTTGTTGCCGAAGGCGATGTGACACTTCGTGCAGACAAAGGTCGCGCTCTTGTTTCTTTGATCGATCTCGTAGTTGAGGATGCCGCCGTCATCCAACGTCGCGGTAACGTGACAACCTTCAGCGCCACCACACGACTTCACCGGCACCTTTTGCGTCTCATCATTCGTCGTGTTCATCGTCGCGACGTGATGACATTGATCGCATTTCAAATCAGGGTGGGCCTCGTGTCGAAACGCGCCCGCTGAGTTGCGGTTGCGCCACGCGGTCCGTGTCCACCAATCCGCCATCCCAATCGTGTTCGCCAACTTTTCATCAAAGTCGGCCACGTGTTTTTGCGGCATCCGCTGCTTGTGACACGTATCGCAGTTTGGCGGCAACGGCGCGACTTCGCTCTCCTGGTTGTGACAAGTGAAACACTTGTCATGACTCAGTGGCCGCGTCTTGAAAGTTCCCTTCTTCAACCAAAACGCATCGCCGAGGTTCTTTGGCGGCTTGGTAACGAACTCATCGTCAGACTTGCCCTGCGGTTGATACGTTTGATGACAATCAGCGCATTCGGCATCGGAATGTTTGTCATGCGGAAAGAAGACGCGAAACTCGGAGGTGAAGTTAACCGCTTTGGCAGTTGAGAGAAACGGTTCACCCAAACTCGGAAACGGGTAGCGCGTTGTGTCGGCTGGTATTGCTTTCACGTGACAGTTCGAACAGATCTGCGGCGCCGGGCGCTCGCGCGCAAAGAACTGTTGCCGATGACAATTCAGGCACGACGAATGTTCGGGAAACTCAGAGACGTCGGGAAACGCCGCGTCCCCTTTTCGCACGTCTTTCCAGTTGGTCGTGGGAAACTTGTGACACGAGCTACACGCGAGTTTCTCTTTCTCGACGTGAGTTGTGTGCGAGATGTTTGTGTACGCAGGGCGCGGTTGTGAACGTCTACGACGTTGCGCATCAGCAACGGAGAACATGCCACAAAAAAGCACAAAAAGCACAAAGAATCGAAGAACGATTTTTTGTGCCTTGTGTGCCTTTTTGTGGCTACACTCTTGGGACAAAGCGATCTATTCCCTGCGACCGAAATAGAGACGCAACGAAGTATAGGGCAAATGCGCGTGATAATTCTGTGGTCGGGGACCAACTATCGGGCTTTCGTTGTAATTGTAATACTGGTAACCAACATTCCAATCAAGCCGCTGGTGCAACTTAATTGCCAACCGCGCTTCCGGAGATTGAAAACTCATCGGATACGACGCGATCAACGTGCCCGGGAAGCCAGTTGGATCCGCCACCCGATTTCCCTGCCCGTTGTCTTTGTTGATTCGATAGGCTGCAAACAGCGTCGCTCGCGGAGCGATACGTGTCACTGTCTCTACAAAGAAGAAATTGTTTCGCACGATGTAAAGACTGTTGCCCAGCGGATGCTGCACGCCATTGAAAAAATACTCAACTATCGACTTGCTATTTATCCAATGATAGTTGTAGCCGGTGCTGAGTGAGAACCTCGAGTTGGCGGTCCAGTCGATCGACGAAGTGAAGATGCGCGATTTCACGTTGACGCCGAAATCCTCCAGCGACACGCCTGCAATCTCCGAAGGATTCGCGTTGTCTTTGGTAATCACCGCCAGGTTCAGACCAAAACGTTGGCTTGGTTGATAACGGCTTTTCGCGCGTATGTTGGTGTAGTCGTAGTTGCCAATGCGCGAAAAGACATTGTCCGCGGTGCCGCGTTCCATGTCGAAGTATAGAGTCCACTCCTTCAGCGGGCGCGCTTTGAAGCCGGCCAGCAGCGCGTGCGTGTTGTTCGTCGCGGTAACGTCCGACGGCGTTAGTGGGGTCGGTGAGCTTGAGCCGAGATTGAACCCGCTGATGGCTTCCCTGATGCGCCGGTGACCGTACCGGTAGCCAAAATGCACGGAGTTGTGCGCGTTAAACTGGTAATCGCCTTCGATGGTGTTCTGATACTTGTGGTACTCGGTGGTCGTGTCAACGTTGCTATTGCTGAAACCGATCGTGTCGGTTCTGGTGCCACGCGTGATCGAGAAGAAATCGTTGAAGAGCGCCGCGCCGTTGATATCGAACGTTTCGATCTTGAACGTATTCGAAAGTCGAAACCTGTCGGTGGCCCACCAGGTGATCCCGAGATCTCCCAACCAGTTCGGCCGTTCGGAGGTTCCGGTCAGACCGTACTGGCCCAGGTTGAGAACATTCGGCGTGGCGTTGGGTGGAGTCGGCGGAAAGCCGCTGATTCGCGTGTTCCAGTTCAGGCCGGAGAAACTCTCGATCGAGTTGAAGTCCTGTTTCGCTTTGCTGTAGATAACTCGCCCGCTGATGTCGAGCTTGTTGGCGACGAGTGTTTGTACACTGAAGCGAGTGTAGTTGACACTGCCGCGCGCCGGTTCGTTGCGATCGAAACTCGTCAAACTGGCAACCGTCGTGTTGCGGTTTATTCCCGGCGTAACTCCGAGATCGATAAAGCTATCGTCGCGAAAACGGCGAAAGCCCTGGAGGAACGAGAAGTTTAGTGGACCGAGTTTGCCGTCAGCCCCGAGACGATAATCGTTGGAGCGCGATCTGAGTTCGCCCAAAAGATTAAATTCATTGCCGCCGACGTGGTAGTTAGTGAATGCTGGTCCACTGTAACGCTCGGGTGAGTAACCGACATTGAACCGAATGTGACGGTTCTTCGGCAACAGCGTCAGATCGAAGTCCCCGAGATTCACTCTGGTGTCGTAACCGTGCTCTCCGGTCACCGGGTTAGGCGGAACATTAAACGTCGTCGGATTGAACACCCAGTTTGGATTCGCAAAGGTGTTCAGGAAACGGAAGTACTTGAAGCGGCGATAAGTCGCGTCAAAGCGATACCACTCGGGTTGTTCTGCACTCAGTCGGACATTGCCCTGTGGATCGGCGCCCCATCCGGTCGAACTGACCATAAGCGTCTCGAACAGATCGCCTTTGCCCTCTCTCGACTTCATGAGAAACGAACTGTCAAAGAGGCGCGGACCGGCTTTGTAATTGAGATCGCTTTGGTACTTGTTGTGATCGCCGTCAACACTCAAACCACGATATCCAAACTCGATACTGGAGATGACCGTGTAGTCGCCGGCGTTTTCGCCCTGGTCAGCCGGCGTAGCACTGCTGGAGTCGGACTTTTGCGGAGTCGGTGATGGGGATGGTTGTTGCGCCGCGGCCAAACCCACAACCACGATCAAGACCAGTGCCGCTCCGAGTAGTCGCATCGAAATCTTTTGCTTCGTGCTCATGGCCCAATCCTCATTCTCAAGGTTCGTTAGCGGAAGAACACCGGACTCGTCCGCGATCCATGAATCTTGACGTGACAGTTGGTGCAGTTCGCGTATTGCGCGTTCAGGTTATGCTGCGGACCAGCAGGCTCGTCCGCGCCCACGCCATGCGCCGAACTATGACAAGTCAAACAGAGTTGCGCGACGCGGCTCGTAATCAACAACCGCGGATTCGACGAACCGTGCGGTGTGTGACAAGCGACGCAGCCATCAGTCTTGACCGGGGCGTGCTCGTAAACGAACGGCCCCTGCTTGTCAGCGTGGCACTTGATGCAGGCGGCGTCCGCGCCGGTGGCGAGTCTCGTTTGTTTGAGCTCAAAGCCGCCGTGTGGATTGTGGCAATCGCTGCACCGCATCGCGCCTTCCAGCACCTTGTGATGGAACGGCAAGTTGAACTGGTGTTTGGTTTCGCTGTGACAACCAAGGCAGAGCTGTGGTTCGCTGTTTCGCAGCAACTTGATATCGGAGAAACCGGGCTTTTGCGAATTAGATCTCGACACAAAGACGTTCGAGGCCGCGAGTTGGCGGCCGGTCGGCGCCGAGTGAGTGGAGTGACAGTCGGTACAGCCTATGTCGTTGCGCCAGTGTTCGCCGCGGCGGAAGTTGTTGTGCTCTTCACGTCCTGAATGACAACCCAAACACGTTTCCGAGATCTCCTTCGACGATTTGTTCTTGAAGGAAATGATCTTCTTGGGATCGCCTTCCTCGATGTGCGCCTTGCCTGGACCATGACACGCCTCGCAACCAGTTACCTTGTCTTTCCAGCTACTGATCTTTACGAGCTGGGCGTGCGAAGTGTGTGAAAAATTTTTGAACTGATCTTCGTGACAATCTTTGCAGGCGTCGCTGCCGACGTAGTCACCGGACTGCGCCTGGTTCATTGCGACTTCGGCTGGCCCAATCGCTGCCGATTTCGAGGAATTTGTACGACCAAACCAACCGATCATGGCGAGCACCACGCCACAGATCAGGAGTGCTTTGATGAATCTACTCACTCTACAGCCCTCCCTTAAATGTCTGGCAAATACTGAATAGGGCGAGAACCGAATAATTGTAGGACTCTAGGAGCCGTCATTGATGTGACGACCGTCACTGACCTTGGGGAAAATAATCATAGACCTCCTCTGAACGACTGTCCAGTTTTTTCAACCCAGCGCGATTGAGTCCAGGGCTTCTCGATCCTGAATCAGAATGCTATCCGCAGTGATTCGGATTAAATTTCGCCTGCTGAATACTGCCAGCAGGCGTGTCACAGTCTCGCGCGACGAACAGATCATTTGGGCGATCTCTTCATGCGTGAGCATCTTGTCGACTTCTGTTATGCGCGCCTTCCCCAGTCCGTTTTCACTGCTCAGATCGAGCAGGAGTTTCGCTAATCTGGCACTCGCCGTGAGTGGCAGGACGAGCGATCGCGTGCGTTCCGTGAGTTCAGTCACCTCGCGGCTCAACATTTTCAATATCGCACTGGTGGCTGCGTCACTCTTCTCGATCAGTTCCAACAGTTCGGCCCGGGAGATGAAATCCGTGCGACATGGCTCGAGTATCTTCACGGTCGTTTCGTAAGCCGAATTCCGCAGCACTGAACTCAGCCCCAGCACGTCGCCCGCCTGGACCATGCGGAGTATTACCACGCGTCCTGCTCGCGACGAGATTGACACCACAGCCCGGCCTGTTCGCAGTATGTAAACACCGCGCGCCGGCTCTCCTTCGGCAAACAAAAGCTTGCCGCGCCCGTGCAGCGAGTTCAGATTGCTGACAGTGGACACGCGGATCTCGCGTAACAGCGAATAAAGATCTCCATCCGGCTGAAATCTTGCCGGTTCATCAATCTCGACCTGTCTCGCGCTCGGCATGACTCACCATTCCTTTTTGTGTCTTAACAGCCATTTACACGTGCTCGGCTCTTTAACTTCTCGACCGGCGCGGCCAGATGTTGTTCGAAAAGTCGAGCTGAGGCTTCGAGAAAATCGTACGAAGTGACAATGCCAACCAACTCGTCTCCTTCGACGACGGGCAGGCAGCCAACTCGATTGCCGCGCATGATCTCGATTGCTTCCAGAGATGACGTTGAAGGAGACACGGTGATGGGGTTCGCGATCATAATTTCGCGCACTGTGATCGGATTGCCGCCACTTCTCGCGCGGCTGCCGCTACTCAATAATCGCAACACGCCGCGATGTGTTACCAAACCAACTAACCGGCCTTGCTCGTCTTCAACCGGCACGTGCCTGATGTGGCGCCAGTCCATCACGCTCGCCGCGAGATCCATCAAGTCGTCGGGCTTGACGGTGAAGAGGTCAGTCGACATGAACTGACCGACAGTGCGATAGCCGTGCTCCCACTCGCCGTGATCCGACTTCTCGATGATGGGCCAACGATGCACTGGTTCTCCCTTTTTCTGACCGGCCAGCATCACTGACGTCAATTTCCGCTGGCTCGCGTCTTTCGACGCGGCGTTTGCGATGGCGGAAAGCGAACTCCTGATCCAGCGCGCGCCCGTTTGCCGTGACCGCGCTCGCTCCTCGATGATGCCGAGATACTTATCGATATCTTCAGTCGCTACCTGAGAACTCATCAATCCCTGTCGCGCCAGCGGGAGCAACTGGTCAACGATGAGTGAAGCAGCGCTATAACTCTGTCCGTCAAGCCAATGGAACTGAGCATCGAGACCGTGCCTGGCGGCGCGGAAGAAGTTCAACTTCGCATCGTCAAACGGCATTCGTGTCGAGATCTCGCCATAAACTTGAGGCAGTGCCAGCATCAAGCCGTTGAAGAAAGCCGCGTTGGCGATTTCGTCGACGATCGTTGGGCCGGAAGGCAGCGCCCGATTCTCAATGCGCAAATGCGGTACGCCTTCAGAGACTCCGTAACACGCTCGATTCCAACGCCAGACAGTGCCGTTGTGCATTCGTAGCGCCGAGAGTGAAGGCGTCTCACCGCGAGCGAGCACCTCAAACGGATTCTCATCCGGTTGCGTAATCATGATCGGGCGAAAACGCGTGATCTGCTCGTGAAAAAGTTCGACGACTGAATTACGCAACCAGGAATCACCGAAGCTGACGCGTGTCGGTTGGTTGCGAGCGAGTTGCGGGCGCGAACGTTCGTCGGTCGAATGTTGAAACAGCGCGACGCGTGTTTCCTGCCACAAGCGGTGACCAAACAACA
>Ga0075423_10005420_pt1 | contig 11913 bp, 10 predicted proteins | sample SoiMethybrSBSTD2_FD_80114 | JGI IMG/M metagenome (GOLD analysis project Ga0075423, IMG submission 80114) | Bulk soil microbial communities from a Populus tree surrounding site in Tennessee, USA - Soil MetaG P. TD hybrid SBSTD2 | ecosystem: Environmental > Terrestrial > Soil > Tree plantation...
AGGAAAACTCCTCATGCTCCATGCCTTTGGCATGGCGCCGCGGCTGCGACCTCGCCTGCGCGTTCATGAACAAGCTGGGTCCGGTCACCGGCGGCACCAGATTTGTCGCCTCGAACAGGCCAAAACCGCTCTTCTGGTGACAGTTGATACACGCCGCGGCCCGGCCGCTTACCGCGACGCCCTGCTCGCCGCGATGAGCGCGCAGAGGCTCGCCCGATCCAAGCTGACCCGTCTCATAGATGCGCCGCCCGCGCTCGAGCATTTGCGCCGATGGGTCGCCGGCCGCCGCCTCGCCGACGCGCCCTGCCTGGGGGGCCGCCAGGTGCGCGAGCAGGGCGAGCGCCATCAGCTTCGCAGCGCGTGCGGGCCTCAGCCGGCCCTTGCGTGGATGGGGTCGTCGCATGAGGGTGATCATAAGGAGCGGGCGCAAAGCTTGGCAATCGCCCCGGCCGGTGCGACGCCGGCGCGCATCTTGCCCCAGCGTGGCGGACCTAGCGGCCGACGAGGCATGTCCACTACGGTCCTGGCGCGGCGTTGGCAAGCGCTCTTTTGAGCCCGCTGTAGTTTGGCTGATCGATCGCCACCTGATTGACGACCGCTTCGCGCAAAGTCTCGGCGAGACCGGGATGGTCGAGAGCGATCGCGTTGTCGCGCAAGCGCTGCACCAGCGACCAGCGTAACGCCTCGAGGTCGCCCATTTCACCTAGCAGTGCGCGCAGGCGTTCGAGCTGGCGCTGGCGATGACGGCTCCCCAGGGCCAGATCACGCAAAACGATGTCGAGCGTGTTTCCGGCAACCCGCGCCAGAAAACGCGTGCGCCCGTTCGTCGCCGGCATGACGTCGTCGCTGAGATAGTCGCGCACGCTCGCAACCAGCTCATCAAGCCTTGGCATCTCGAGGTTCGAGGGGAATGCCTCGGGCGCAATCAGCGTGACCGGTCCGGGAATGAGGAGGTTGACGCAGTCGACCTGGCACTCCGAGGACCGCCGGCCGATCGCGGGCCGCTCCACCGTCTTGTCCGGCCCGGTGCGGTAGTGCTGGGCCATGCTGAGACTGGAACATGCCCACCAGAAGGAGCCGAAGATCTCCCAGAATTTGACGTGGTCCGGATCCACCCGCTTGCCCGATTGGCGCTCATAACCCCGGAACAGGTCGGCGTAGCTGCCAAACCCACCCACCGGCAGTTCGCTGCGTCCAAATCGCCAAGAGTTCGTACAGATCCAGCCGAGGTCGCGCATGGGGTCGCCGATATGGGCGATCTCCCAGTCGAGGACGGCAACGACACCTGCGTCCGACACCATAATGTTGCCGTTGCGAAAATCGTTGTGGACCAAGGTCGGCTCGAGCATCGGTGGTAGGTGCTCAAGCAGCCAGCGCGCCGAAAAATCAATCATCGGCTGCGGCGTAGAGAGCGCCTGGTAGCGCTGCCAGGTCGCCTGCACGTATTGCTCGGGACTAATGCGGCTGAGCCGCGCGGCAAGCCCCGTACTCTCCAGGTCGATGGCATGGATACGCGCTAAAATCTCCCCGCATTGTTCAGCAAGCTTCGGTCGAATGACCGCGAGCGCAGGATCGCGCACGATGCGCGCGCCCAGCGTTTCACCCTCGAGCCATTCCATGATAAAGCCGTCGCCGAGCCCATCCTCGGGCAACAGCACCCAAAGAACGTCCGGCTCGGGCACCCCGGCAGCGCGCGCGGCCCGCATCAGCTTGGCTTCGGTGGCGAGGCCGGGATAGCCGCTGTGGGGTGCCTCCGCCCCGGCGGGTGCGCGCCGCATCGCCAGCGTCTTTTCGCCGGTGTGGGTCGTTACGCGGATCCGGTAGGTTTCCTGACTCGCGCCGGCAGATAGGCGCTCGCAGCTCAAAAGCCCCTGGCAGCCGTCGATGCGTCGCGCCAAGACGGAGGCGAGTTGGCTGTCGATACCTGTCAAATCAATCGCTCTCCACGCCCTTTGGCGCGCGCTGCTTCATGAAACCAAACATGTAGCCGGCAATGCGACGCATCTGGATCTCTTCGGTGCCTTCGGTGATGCGGTAGCGCCGGTGGTGACGATAGATGTGCTCGAACGGCTTGTGCCGCGAATATCCCAATCCCCCATGCACCTGCATGGCGCGGTCGGCGGCTTCGCAACAGAGCCGGTTCGCCCAATAGTTGCACATTGAGACCTTGTCGGAGACCGAGAAGGTACCTTCCCGGTCCATCCCCCACGCGGTCTTGTGCACGAGCGCACGTAACATCTCGCACTGGGTCTGCAGTTCGACCAAGGGAAATTGGATGCCCTGGTTGCTCGACAGCGGCTTGCCGAAGGGCTTTCGCAGGTTGGCGTACTTGACGGATTCGTTGATGCAGTATTGCGCGGCGCCGAGGCTCGAAGCCGCCTGGCGAATGCGGTTCTCGTTGAAGAAGTGCTGCACGACCTGCAGGCCGCGGCCTTCTTGGCCGAAGATCGCCGCGTCGGGTACCCAGACGTTTTTTAGTGAGATGCGCCCGTGGTCGGTCGGCATATTGAAGGTCCACAACATCTCTTCTACTCTGAAGCCGTCGGCGTTGGTCGGTACCAGGAATGCGGTGATGCCGTGAGCATCGCCCGCCTTGCCGCTGCTGCGCGCAAAGATCAGGTCATGCTTCGCCTTGTGAATTCCGGTGTTCCACGTCTTTGAGCCATTGAGGCGCCAGCCCGTGCCATCGCGCACAGCCTGCGTCTCCATGTGGGTGGCGTCCGAGCCGTGCTCAGGCTCGGTGATGCCATAGGCAAAGCTTAAAGTGCCCTGCAGCAGTCCCTCCACCCACTGCTCCTTCTGTTCCTCGCTGCCGTACGCGAGCATCAACAGCACGCCGACGTTGTTGCCCACGATCGAGTGCTCGGTCTGCAGGTCGTTGTGCAAGCCAAGGCCCTTGAGCGCGAGATGCTCGCGGATAATGGCCATGCCGAGATTACTGCCGTCTTTGCCGCCGTACTGCCGCGGCAGCGGATAGCGGTAATGCCCCGCCCTGTCGGCAGCGCGCCGCGCCTCGTGCAGCAAGGCTTCCCAGCTTTCGTTTGGCAACCCGCCGCGATCCCAGTCCGTGCGCGCGGCTTCCCGGCGATGGTCGAAAAAGCGTACGTTGTCGTCCTTGTTCTCGAGCGGCTTGATCTCGCGCTCGATGAAGCGGTCGAGCTCATTGAGATACTCGGCAATCTCCCGGGGAATGTTAAAGTCCATCACGGTCGTCCCAAGGGTTTGATCCTCATCGCGCCCGGCAGCCCCGGGCGACGGCGCCGAGTTTAGCACGGCCAAGGTTCCCGGCCCGCGCGGCCGACGCGCATCACGCGCCGCCAGGCGAAGCGCCGGCGCTGGGGCAGTTGCCACCCTGCGTGCCGCACGCGATCGCCGCGACCGCTGGCCTTCTGCGAGCGCCCAGCCCATGGACTTGATCGCTGCGGCTGGCAGCGCCCAGGGCTGCGGGGATTGGCGGCTGGCTCCGCCTCTGGGGATTATGGGGAAACCCAAGAAAATCTTGGCGCGCGCGAGACGAGCCAAGGTTAGGCTGCGGGCGCGGGTAGAGGGTGGCGGAGCGTTGAGACGGCGCTTTCACGAACGAGCTTGAAAGCGCCACCCCGGTACTCCGCCGCCCCAAGCGGGTCTTCTGCGGAACAGATCGCCTCCGCGCAGCTTGGCGCCGGAGGCCCCGCTGGCCGGCAGAGCGCGCCGCCCATAAGGTTGAGAGCGGCAATTTTTGGGCCTTGGCACGGTTCCGGCGGGCCGCGTCAATCACGCAAGCTTCACGGCACGGACGGTGGCCGCGGCGGGTGCTTTTGCACTGCCGCCAAGGCCGCCTGCTTGAGGCTCTCGGCGTCCCAGTCCGCGACCCCCGCGTGCGCGACGATGGCGTGCGCCAAGCTCAACCTTGTGTCGTCGATCCTGTCTGGTCCAAGGCTCGGCGCGATGCTCGCCCACGCGGCATCAAACGCCTGTTTCAGCACTTCGACGGTCTCGGGCTCAAAGGGCGCTGCATCCAGCAGCTTGCGCGCTTGCATTGGCTTGCCTCATCGGACGCCCCACACCGATGCAATCCTGAGGTGATGTTTGGGTGCGAACAATTCACCCTTGCGTGAAAGCCTTGCCCACCTTGCGCGGCCCAGGTGCAACGCTTGCCCCGCGCTGCCTGTAATGGAACGGAGCCCGAGAGGCGTGCACGTGGCACTTTGTCCAAGGCACAGGCACCACGAAAAGCTCTCCCGTCGCCTCGAAAGGGCTTGGATTCGCGTCCACCTCACGCCGACGCGCGCAATGGCCACATCGCGCGCAGAGCCTTTGCCGTCACGTCTTGCGGACCAAGCCAACCAAAAACAACAGGACCAGAGCCCCGAGCAGCGCGGCGACGATATTGCCGCCGATCGATTCGGTGTGTACGCCAAGGCTTGGCGCTAGAAGTCCGGCTATCCCCGCGCCCAATATGCCGATCACAATGTTGCCGATGAGGCCAAATCCGTAACCCTTGACCAAAACACCGGCTAACCAGCCAGCAATGGCACCGATGACAATCCAGGCGATGATGGACTGGGAGGCGAGCATAGCAGTCTCTCCGATCGATGATCGCGGTGACTGAGTCCCGATAGTAAAACCTGTTCGCGAATAATCCTAGCGCCATGGCGCAAACAACACGGCCCAAGCTCAGAGCTTGGACCAGTGCTGGGCCCGCGTGGCCTATTGGCTGGGCACACCTGGGCTTGTTTCTGCTGGCCCAATCTTCTCCCGCACCCGCACGGGGCGTGGTTCTGGCGCTCGGCGACGGCCTTGGCACACTGTTCGTTACCGCTGCGACAAAGCACCCTGGCGCCGAGGCGAAGCGGCGCGTTCGTGCGATGTTGCTCGCCGACACGGCAGGGGTGTGACGAGCGCCTTAGCGCGGACCGATCCGGATTGCATGTGGCAAGCTCTCGGGCAGCCCCCCGAGCATCTGCAGGGCGGCCTGCATAGCGACGATATAGCCGTACGGGCCAAGCCCGCAGATCACCGCCTTGGCTGCGCTGGAAAGCTTCGAGTGGCGATGCAGTTCGTCGCGCGCATGGATATTGGAAATGTGTACCTCGATGAAGGGACCTTCGAACGCCTTCAGGGCATCGAAGATGGCAATTGAGGTGAATGAGTAGGCGGCGGGGTTCATGATGAGTGCATCGGCCTTTTCGCGTGCCGACTGGATCCAATCGACCAACGCACCTTCGTGGTTGGACTGATGCAGTTCGAGCGAGACACCGAGCCACTGTGCAAACTCTCGACAGCTCGTCTCAATGGCGGCCAACGTCGTTGCACCATAGATGTGTGGTTCGCGCACGCCCAACAGGTTGAGGTTGGGGCCGTTGAGGATCATGAGGCGCGCGGCCATCGCTTACTCCCTTGAAGTGTAAACTCCTGAGCAAGGTACCCGTCAGCCGGCGGCGAGTCTCGCCTGCGCTGCCAACCGAACCGGTGCGTTGGCCGCACCATAGCCCGCATAGCGCCGTCGCTCCACGATCTCAAAAAAGAAACGCTGCTCAAAGGCGCGTGTGTAGACCTGGAGGTATTCGGCATTCCCATCGCGGTCATAAAGGATATTGTAGGCTCGCAAGGCCGCAAGCTGGCTTGGCGCAAGTTCCATTTTGGCTTCCAGATCGTCATAATAGTTGTCTGGAATCTCCAGTAGCTCGACGCCGTTGCGCTGCAATTGTGCCGCCGTGGCAAGCATGTCGGTCGTGGCAAATGCAAGGTGCTGCACGCCTGAGCCGAACAGCTCCATTAGGAAACGCGAGGACTGCGTGCGTTGACTTTGCGACGCATTAAGAATGATGCGGAGCATCCCGTCGGCGGATTCGATGACTTGGCTCCGCACCAGACCGCCGGGGTCGGCAACGTCCTGGGGTGGGATCTTCTTCAGGTCCAGCAAGGATGTGTAGAACAAGAGCCAACTCAGCATTTCCTCGTAGTGCATCGACTGGGAGATGTGATCAACCGCGACCAGCCCAGCTGCATTCGAGCCCTCTTCGGATGTGTCATCGAATTCGATCTCCCATACGCGCCCGAGTTCGCTCGTCGCATCCAGAAAGTAGACGAGGCTTCCTCCAACCCCCCGCACCGCTGGAATATCGAGTTCCCCGGGGCTGACGGGCTGGCGAAACGGTTCATCGAGCAGCAACCTGGCGCGTTCCAGGGTGCGCGCGGCGTTGTCGACTTTAAGGCCCAGGGCACAAACGGCAGAGCCGTGCGTAATATTGAAGGAATGGGCGAAGCCTTCCTTATCGGTGTTGACGACGAGATTGATCTCGCCTTGATGCCAGCGCGTGACCGCCTTTGACTTGTGGCGCCCGGCGCGGCGGAAACCAAGGGTCGATAGCAGCTTTTCGAGCTTTGGTGCACTCGCATCGTCGACGGCAAACTCGACGAATTCAGTCCCCAGCGCTCTGGATCGGGCAGGCAGCTCTCGGCTGCGGGGAATGAGCCCCCTGTCCTTGCTCGCGAGCTGGTCCAACAGAAACAATAGCGATCGATGCCCGTCAACGGCGACACTACGCGCCGATCCCGCGCGGAACTGATCGTTGAAAATTTCGAGTGAGAGAGGGCCATGATAACCCGTGACGGCCAGAGCCTCCATGAAATCGAGGAGGGGCAGATCGCCCTGGCCTGGGAAGTTGCGGTAGTGCCGGCTCCACGACAGATAATCCATCTGCAATTGCGGAGCGTCCGCCATTTGCACCAAGAAGATCTTGTCGCGGGGAATCGCGCGTATGGCGCTCAGGTCGGTCTTGCGGACCAGGATGTGAAAGGTATCGAGCACGAGACCGACGGCTGGATGATTGGCGCGGCGCACGGCTTCCCACGCGTCCCGGTAGTCATTGATGTGCTTGCCCCACGCAAGCGCCTCAAAGGCGATGCGCAGTCCACGCTTGGCCGCCCTCTCGCCGAGCTCATTCAGGTCCGCAGCAGCGCGATCGATGCCACCGATGCTGTCCGCGGCAACGTTGCTGCAAATCATCAGCAGATCGCAGCCAAGCTCCTGCATCACGTCAAACTTGCGCTCGGCACGCGCAAACGCTCGCGCCCGCTGCATCTGAGGCATCCCTTCGAAGTCACGGAAGGGCTGCAGGGTGACGATTGAGAGCCCGAGGCCGCTAACAGCCGCGCGGACATCGGCCGGCGTGCCGTTAAAGGTGATGAGATCGTTCTCGAAGATCTCGACCGCATCGAATTTGGCCGCGGCAATGGCTTCGAGCTTTTCGCTCAGGCTCCCGCTCAACGATACCGTAGCAATCGAGGTCTGCATGGGATCCACCTCCTGCCTGGCTTTCCGCGCGTGCCTTTCGCCAACGGCTGCTGCTCCGGTAAAGACGCGCTGGGAGTAAGTCGACGCACGCGCCATTTTGCATGACCAACCTCGCTACCCCTTGTAACCCAGTAGGCGCGGTAGCCAGAGCACGGTATCTGGCACGAACGTGATAATGGCGAGCGCCACGATCATGGCCCACACGAATGGCATGGTATCGCGGATGATCGTGCGCAGCGGTGCCCCCGAGATTGCCGAGATAATGAACAGGAGCAAGCCATAGGGAGGGGTAACGAGACCTATCATAATGTTGAAAACGGCAACCACCCCAAAATGCACCAAATCGATGCCCAGGCCCTTCGCGGTCGGAATGAAAATCGGCAAGATGACGAGAATGATGGTGCTGCCTTCGAGTAAGCAGCCGAGTACCAGCAGGATCACGTTCACCCAAACGAGAAACGTCATTGCAGAGAGATCATAGCCGGCCAACAGACCTTTGACGGTCGCGGGAATTTGCTCGACGGTCACGACATAATTGAACACGAGCGCGCCAGCGATGAGCATGCCGATCGAGGCGGTGGAACGAGCGCTATTGAGAACTGCGACATACGTATCGTTCACGCTGATGTTCCGGTACCACAGCACGGCGACCAGGAAGGCATAGGCGGCGGCCACCGCCGCGGCCTCGGTGGGCGTCATAATGCCCGTGTAGATGCCCCCGAGAAGAATGATGGGCATCAACAGCGCCGGCATTGCGCTCACGGTGATAGCCGGCCATTCGCGCAAGGGGATCGGCGCCTCTACCGGAAAGTTGTGCCGATGGGCCATCAGCGTGTTGATCACCATTTGCGCGAGCGCCATCATCAATCCTGGAATGACCCCGCCGAGAAATAGATAGCCGACCGAGGCATCCGAAATCAGCGCGTAGAGCACCATGGGGATCGAAGGCGGGATGATCGGCCCGATCACGGCCGAGGCGGCGGTAATGGCTGCCGCGTAGCTAAGGGGATAGCGGTCGTTGCGCGTCATCATGTCGATGCTTATGCGGCCTGTCGCCGCGAGATCGGCAATGGCCGAACCGGACATGCCGGCAAAGATGATGCTCTGCGCAATATTGATATGGCCGAGGCCGCCACGGAACCGGCCCACCAGCATGTCGCAAAAGCGCAGCAGGTGGTCGGTCATTTTGCTGACGTTCATCAGCTCGGCGGAAAACAGAAACAGCGGCACCGCCAGGAGCACGTAACTGTTGTAAAGGCCATTGAGAATCTGCTCAGCAGAGGTGCCAAGATCGAGGTGCGCCAGCAGGAGATAGAGGATCGAGCCGGCGATCATGGAATAGCCGATCGGCAAACCCAGCAGCCCGAGGGCCAGGATGGTACAAATGCTGCTCGCAAACGGGCTGTTCACAAGGCGGATCCGCTGCCGATCTCAATCTCAGGGGGTCGGCCGCGCAAGGCGCGCCACGTCAGGCCGGCATAGCGAACAATGACGCCCACCGAAAACAGAAGATAGATCGAGTAGACATAGTCAAGCCGGATACCGAGATACGCCGTGCGTTCGACTTTGAGGAAGAGCACATAGGCGATCACGGCCGGCAGCGCGATGCCGAACAGCGCGATGATGGCAACGCCTGTGATGACGGTGAAGACGCAGCGTGTCCGATCGCTCGCCGTGCTGTAAATGAGGTCGAAACGTACCTCGTCTCTCTCGCGCAGAACGAAGACGGCACCCCATAAGGTGCACCAGATCCAGCACACGACACTTGCTTCGTCGGTCCAACCCAAGGGAGCATTAAAGACGTAGCGCGTCACGATCTGCAGGATAAAACATAAGAACATTGCCAACAGCAAAAACGCAGCAACATTTTCCGCGCGTCGGCGCAACCAGCGCGCCGCCTCAAAAAAGCGTGTGGTTGCCTCGGGTGTCACCTTCGCTCCGTCTCCAAGAAAGGTTACGGCGGCACGCAAGCGAGCGTTGGCCTGAGTCGCGCTAATGCAAAGGCGGCGACACCTTGCCGCGCTACTTGATGGCGTTGATCTTCTCGAGGGCACCCTTCGGCCACTCATTCGCGTATTTGTCGAGATACTTCTTTTGCGCAAAGGCACGGAAAGCGTCCTGATCGGGCGCGTAAACCTGCTTGCCTTCTTTTTTGAAGAACTCGATCGCATCCTTTTCTTGCGCATCGTACTTGGCCGCGTTGGCATCGAATATTTTGTCGGCCTCCGCCCGAAACTTCGCCTGCTGCGCCGGGCTGAGGTTGGACCAAGTCTTCTTCGACACGGACAGCACGTCATAACCGATGACATGACTGGTCAGGACGAACTGAGATGTCACCTCGTAGAACTTCATGTTCCGCGCCGTAACCAAGGGATTGTCTTGCCCATCGACCGCGCCGGATTGCAGCGCGGTATAAAGCTCCGCGAACGCCACTGGCGTTGGGTTGGCACCAATGGATTCGCCGAGAAACTGCCAAAATTCGCCGGGCGGCATGCGCAGCTTGGTGCCGGCCAGATCCTGCGGTGTACTGATCTTTTTTACGGGTCTGAGGTTGACCTGGCGCGCGCCGAAGTAGACCGGACGGATCACCTCGATGCCGACCTGATCCCGGGCCATTCTTACGAAGTCCTGACCGATCTCGCTGGTAAAGGTCTTTTTGAGATGCTCGTAGTCGCGGAATAGATAGGCCGACGTCAGTAGCGACCACGCCGGAATTTGTTTGGAGATATCGGCGGGTGCCAGATTGCAGACCTCGAGATTTTCGCGCTGCAACGCGACCAACTCGGTCCCCTGCTTGAACAGCGTGTTGCTCCAGTAGGGTTCCAGCTCGATCGCATCCTGCATCGCGGCTGCCAATGCCTTATAGGCTTCGGCGCGCAGATCGGTTTCGGGAAAAGCCACCGATAACCGCAGCTTCGGCCTCGCTTGCGCCTGCGCTCCTCGCACGCCAAGTGCCAGCATCGCGGCGCCGGATAGCATGAGCGTTCGACGATCAATCGCGTCCATCCTGGCGTCCTCCTCGAGACGTTCATGCCCTAGCCAGTGAGGGGCCCGGGCCTGCGGGCCGTGGCTTGAAGAGCAAATTGTACGAACTAGTTCGTATTGTCAACGCAGCGGCGGCAAACGTCATGCCGTTATGGGCTGATCAGCGAGCTAGATAACGCAGAATGGTGTCGATCACCTGGACCCGGCGTGCAGCTAGCGCCCTGGCTGATGCCATGTCCCGTTTGAAGATGGTGGAGAAGGTGGCGCGATTGGCGACATTGAAAATGCATAAGGCGCTGATGGACATATGCAGGTCGACGGGGTCGACATCGTGCCGAAACACCCCCTGACGCTGGCCACGCACGAGCAGGTCGCGCAAGGTATCGATGGCCGTAACATTGAGGCGCTGGATCGCCTTCGAACGCGATAGATAGGCCCCGTTCAAGATGTTCTCGTTCATGACGAGGCGGACAAACTCTGGATGCGCGTTCTGATAGTCGAAGGTGAATGAAATAAGCGCCCGCAAAGCCTCTTCGGGCGTTTGCTTCTCCAGGTCCAGGGCCGCCTCGATGCTGCGGATCCTGCGGTAGGCGGCCTCCAGTACCGCGATGTAGAGGCCTTCCTTACCCCCGAAGTAATAGTAGATCATGCGCTTGCTGGTTTTGGTCCGGGCCGCGATCTTATCCACGCGCGCCCCGCTGAAGCCCTTGGCGGAAAACTCCTCCGTCGCAACATCGATGATGTTGCGCTTGGTCCCATCGGGATCATTGACACGTTGTCGCCGAGACTTCGGGCTGTGGAACGCTTCCTGCTTCATTTCTAAAACACTCTGGGCTGTCTATCGGCAACACCCGGGCGTAGATAGACCATGCGAAAGCGCGAGCAAAGCTGGAAAACCCCACGGCTGCTCCTGCTGAGCGAAGATGCGACCGCAATGGAGTAGGTGGCCACGGCACGGGGGCTCGCATAGCCCGCGTTTAACCAACGCGCGCCTCCTCGGTAGCACTGCATGATCTATCGCAGGCGGTCCAAGGGTAGGGCGTCGGTAACGCCGAGATCCCGCAGTCGCTGGCGCGGCATGAAGATGCTCCAGCCAAGCATTGGCGCCGGCCATGCACACGGCACCCGACGATTTCTCGATTTCTATCTTGGCAGCGCACGCATCGCGTCGAAAGTAGCGACTTTCCGCTATCTGGCCGCCGCGCTGACCGCCCAAGGGCCTCTCGCCTAGGCAACCGCGCCGATGCCCTGTCGCCGGGGTTCGCGGTTCGTCAAGGCGCTGGGCGCACCCAGCCTCTGGGCGATCGCGTTGGGGTGTTGCTCGAGCGTTCCACGTGGGGAGGCTATCGGGCCGGGCCCGCCAGCATCGCCGTCCCGGCGCGGCAGCGCGCACCTTACAATACCGACCTGGTCCCGCACAGCCGGCAAACTCTCCCACCATGCGGCTTGCCAACTTCCACATGGACATCGGCGTCCGGCTGCCCGAAGCTCCCCTGCTCAAAACTTGGGCATGTGTGATGGTATGAGCGGCAGGCCGGCGGACGGAAGCATCCTCAGTCTCAGTGGAAAACAGTGGCTGACCCTGCTGATGGTGCAACTCGCCAACATGCTGTTCGGCATGACCATCACACTTGCGAATTTGGTGCTGC
>Ga0075423_10005424_pt1 | contig 11911 bp, 10 predicted proteins | sample SoiMethybrSBSTD2_FD_80114 | JGI IMG/M metagenome (GOLD analysis project Ga0075423, IMG submission 80114) | Bulk soil microbial communities from a Populus tree surrounding site in Tennessee, USA - Soil MetaG P. TD hybrid SBSTD2 | ecosystem: Environmental > Terrestrial > Soil > Tree plantation...
ATTTACGACTTTCATAAAGCCTTCGCCGCTCTCGAAAGCGCCGTGGGTCATTCCCTTCGCTAATCGGAACGACAAATGAAGAAAAAAACCAAGTGGACAGTTGCCGGCGCGATTGGCCTGGCCGTCCTGATCATCGGCGTCACGAGCGCGATGAAGGGTCGCAACAAGGCGACCGAAGTCCGGATGGAAAAAGTGCAGCGCCGCGATCTGGTAGCGTCGGTGACGGCGAGCGGGCAGGTGCAGCCACACACCAAGGTCGACATCAGCGCCGACATCAGCGGCCGCATCGTTCGTCTGGCGGTGAAGGAAGGCCAGATGGTGACCGCCGGTCAGTTCCTGCTCGAGATTGATCCATCTCAGTATCGCGCCGCAGTCGAGAGGGCAACCGCAGCTGTTGCGTCAGCCAGGGCACAGGCGGCACAGTCGAAGCCGGCGTTGCTGCAGGCGCAACGCAACTACGACCGACTGATGGCGCTCAAGAAAGCGAATCCGACGCTCGTCTCCGACGAGCAGATCGAGCAGCTACGCACCCAGGTTGACGTCAGCCAGGCGCAGCTCGAAGCAGCTAACCACGCAATCGATCAGGCAAATGCTGCCCTGCGAGACTCACAGTCGCTGTTGAGCAAGACAACCATTGTCGCGCCAATGAGCGGACGTGTAACGCGTCTCAGCGTCGAGCAGGGTGAGACGGCAATTCAGGGCACGTTCAACAAGGACGCGGCCACGATGCTCACCATCAGTGACATGAGCGTGCTCGAAACGAAAGTCAAAGTCGATGAGACCGATGTCTCCCGCATCAAGATCGGGGATTCGACCGTCGTGCAACTCGACGCATTCCCCGATACGACCTTCATCGGCCGGGTGTCGGACATCTCGAACAGCTCGGTGAAGGCGGCCAGCACCGGCGGAACCGGCGGGTCGACCGATCAGGCAATCGATTACGAAGTCACCATCCAGTTGCTGAACGCCCCGCCCGAGACTCGTCCTGATTTCTCCGCAACGGCCAAGATCATCACGTCGACTCGCAACAACGTGCTGTCGATTCCGATCATCGCGCTCACCGTTCGCGAGGACAGCGTCAAGCCCGACACGGCACTCACGCTCGCCAAGCGCGCACCCGCCAAACAGGTTGGCAAGCGCGACGTCGAAGGCGTGTTCGTCGTCGGCCCGAACAACAAAGTCGCGTTCCGCCCCGTAAAGGTTGGTATCGCGGGCGAGAAGTATTTCGAGGTCGTCAACGGGCTGAAGGAAGGCGAGAACATCGTCGGCGGCACGTATCAGGCGATCCGCGAGCTCAAGGATGGCGCAACCGTGCGCGCTCAGAAGGAACAGCCGAAGAAACCAGGCGACGCCGCCAAATCATAATGCACACTGACGAAATTCCGCTCAGCACCACGGCTGAGCGGCAGGCGGTCGCAGCGGAAACCGGCGCGGCCCCCGACAAGGAATGGGTAATAGTCACGCGCGGTCTCAAGCGCGATTACGACATGGGCGGCGAAGTCGTGCACGCGCTGCGCGGTGTCGACATCGCGATCCGGCGGAACGAGTACGTCGCGATCATGGGTCCGTCCGGATCGGGCAAATCGACGTTGATGAATCTGATCGGCTGCCTCGATACACCCAACGCTGGCGAGTACTGGCTCAATGGAATGCTCGTCTCCGAGAAGGATGAGGACGAGCTCGCTCGTGTGCGCAATCGGGAGATCGGATTCGTGTTCCAGACCTTCAACCTGCTGCCGCGCGCCACTGCTCTACACAACGTCGAGCTGCCGCTCGTATATGCGGGCGTTGGCGCCGACGAGAGAAAAAAGCGCGCAACCGAGGCGCTCGAGCGTGTACAGCTTGGCGACCGCGTCAGTCACCGTCCCAACGAACTGTCGGGTGGTCAGAGACAGCGCGTGGCAATCGCAAGAGCGCTGGTGAACCAGCCTTCAATCCTGCTCGCCGACGAGCCGACGGGTAATCTCGACTCGACGACGTCAGAAGAGATCATGCGAGTGTTTGAAGGGCTCGCCGAGCAGGGACAGACCGTGATCATGGTCACCCACGAGCCGGACATCGCCGCTCACGCGCGCCGCGTGATCGTGCTTCGCGACGGACTGGTTTCCAGCGACGACAAGCGCTCGACGTTCATCAAGTCTGCTGGCATCGCTCCGCCCGCGATCTCGGCGAGAGAGTAATGCCTTTCGTCGAGGCGATCTGGCTCGCTCTGTCGCAGATCCGCGTACAGAAGCTGAAGAGTTTTTTCACTCTGCTCGGCGTCTGCATTGGCGTCATGTTCCTGATCGCGGTCATCTCGATCGTGCAGGGCATGAGCAGCTACATGGAGAAGGATTTCGCGGCCAAGCTGCTTGGCGTGAACACCTTCACGCTGCGCCGTTTTCCGTGGTTCGGCGACGGCGCGAGCTCAGAGGAAGAATGGCGGAGCTGGCTGCGTCGCCCCCGCATCTATCATGCTGATCTGCCGCTCGTCGCCAGCGTCCTGCCGACCGGATCGCGTTACGCTGTAGAGAGCCAGGAATACCTGCAGGCGCAGTCGCCCTTCGCGCGTCCGAAGCAGGTGGAAGCCCACGCCGTTGATGGCGATTACTTCACGATCAAGAAGTACGACGTTCACGCGGGTCGGTTGTTCACCCAGCAGGAATCGTCGCTTGGCGCGCCGGTCGTGGTCATCGGTGACGAAGTCGCGAAGTACTTCTTTCCGGACCTCGACCCGCTCAACCGCCAGCTGCGCATCAAGGGCATGCCTTACACGGTGATCGGCGTGCTCGAGAAGCAGGGTTCGGTGTTCGGGCTCTCACTCGACCGCATTGCGATCGCGCCGTACAACTCCCCTCTCCATCATTACACGAATCCGCGCGGCGACGTCGACGGCATAATGGTGCAGACGCCCAGCGCGTTGACTCTGACGGACGCAATGGAGGGCGTGCGCGAAGTGATGCGCGGCAAGCGCAACCTCCGCCCGAGCGAACCCGACAACTTTTTCATGGAGACGTCGGAAAGCGCGCTGGCGTTCATGGACAAGTTGAAAAAGGTCATGACAATGGCAGGTACTGCCTTCCCCGCGATTGGTTTGATCGTTGGCGGACTCGTGATCATGAACATCATGCTCGTCGCTGTAGCGGAACGCACTCGAGAGATTGGAATTCGCAAATCGCTGGGCGCGCGGCGTCGTGACATCATGCGCCAATTCCTGGTTGAAGCGGCTACCCTCAGCACCCTGGGCGCGATCATCGGCATCATCCTTGGAATTATCATCGCCAAAGTGGTCGAGTGGAAAACTCCGCTCCCGGCGGCGATCGCTCCGTGGTCGCTCGTGATGGCGACATTGCTCGGGACAGTGGTCGGCATTCTGTCGGGCATCTATCCCGCTCGACGTGCCGCCGCGCTCGATCCGATCGAAGCGATGAGGAGGGAGTAGCGATGCGCCTCGCGCAGCGAATCTTCAATGCGTTCGAAGGCGTGGGGATGGCGGTCGATTCCATCCGCTCGAACAAGGTTAGGGCCGCTCTCACCATCATGGGCGTCGCGATCGGCGTGTTCGTCGTCGTCGCCATGTCATCGGTCGTGCGCGGAATCAACGAGAGCTTTGCGCGCGATCTCGAAGCAGCGGGACCAACGTCTTTCTACATCTATCGCCGCCCAATCGGGGGATTCCAGGCTTGCGACGGCTCTGACGAGACTTGCCCCGAGCGTCGCAACCCGGCGCTAACAATCGATGACGCGGAGGCGATCGAGCGCTTGCCGTCCATCAAAGCGGTAACTGCTCACATCGGGGACGGCGCAAAGTTCACCTACAAGGACAAGCAGGTGAGCACGGGGATGGAGATCTACACGCCGAACTGGGTCGATGTAGACGGCGGCGACATCTATCCCGGCCGCAGCTTCACTTACGCCGAGAATACAACGGCGTCGCGAGTGATCATCGTGAATCAGAAGCTCGCGGAGAGGCTTTTCGGTTCGTCCGACCCAATCGACAAGATCATCGGCGTCAACGGCGTCAACTTTCAGGTGATCGGAGTCTATCACTACACTGCCAGTCCGATGGGAACGCCCACTTCAGCCGGCGGCGGTGATCAGGCGAAGGCAATCGTTCCGTTCGAGAGCGCGCGCCGCAGCCTGAATCCGTGGATGCGTGGTGTCGACCTGATCGTGAAGCCGGAGCCGGGCGTGACGACGGCTGAAGCAACCGACGACGTGACAGCGCTGATGCGCTCTCGTCGCGGTCTCCGCGGCTCGCAGAAGAACAACTTCGAGATCATCACGCAGGACCGGCTGATGGGCATCTACAATCAGCTGTTCGGCACCTTCTTCGTTGTCGGCCTCGCATTGTCTTCAGTTGGGTTGCTGGTCGGTGGCGTCGGTGTCGTCGCCATCATGATGATCAGCGTTACCGAGCGCACGCGTGAGATCGGCGTACGCAAGGCACTGGGCGCGACGAAGAGCGCGATCCTTTGGCAGTTCCTGGTCGAGGCGGCGACGCTCACCAGCATCGGCGCGTCGATCGGGCTGGTGCTGGGGATTCTCGTCGCGCTCGGCATCAAGACGGCCTTCCCCGCCGTCCCGGCATCGACGCCTATTTCAGCGGTGATCGCGGCGCTGGGGACGAGTGCGTTCACCGGAATCCTGTTTGGCCTCCTGCCGGCTGCGCGCGCGGCGCGTCTGGATCCCGTCGAAGCCCTGCGCTACGAGTAAAGTGTAGCGCCCCGCGAAACACTGCCCGAAATTAGGGCGTGCGTTTCGCCGACGTAATAACGACCGCGCTCCAGCAGATCCGCGTCAACAAACTGCGGTCGTTCTTCACCCTGCTCGGCATCATCGTGTCGGTGGCGTTCCTGGTGGCAGTCGTCGCCATCATCTCGGGCATGAACGCTTACGTGAAGGAGAACCTCGCTAGCGCGCTGATCGGCGCCAACACATTCCAGGTCCGCCGCACGCCGATCCGAATCGGGTTGTTCGACGACGAAGAGTGGCGTCGCCTGCAGCGCCGGCCGCGATTGACGGAATCGGATGCGGCTGCGGTCGAGGCGGCGGTGCCCGAGGCGATCGCGGTGAGTATGCAGACCGGTTGGCCGGTACCAATCGCGGACCTCGTCTGGAAAAACAAAACCCAGGCTGACGTCGCGATCTTCGGCATCACCGCGCCTTACCAGACGGTCCAGGACTACGTATTCGCGAGCGGTCGCCCCATCAGCGACTTCGACGTCCGTGAGCATCATCCAGTTGCTGTCATCGGAGCCGACATCAGCGAGAAGCTATTCGAGAACGTCGAGCCCGTGGGTCAGGACATCCGCATCCTCGGTCAGCGGTTCACGGTCATCGGCACCATCGCAAAAAAGGGACGCGTGCTCGGTCAGTCCTTCGACGGCTTCGTCCTTCTGCCTTTGCCGAACTTTGAAATGCTGTTCGGTCGCCGCAAGACGAACAACGTGTCCGTCAAGATGCCGAGTGCGGATCTGGTGCCGAGCGGCATGCTGCGCGCGGACGAGGCAATGCGGGTCGCGCATCATCTGCGGCCGGCGGACGAGCCCGATTACTCGGTGGAAACCGCCGACGCGCTCGTCGATTTCTGGAAGAACCTGACGCGCATTCTCTTCTCGGTGATTCCGGCTATCGTCGCGATTGGAGTGGTGGTGGGTGGCATCGTGATCATGAACATCATGCTGATGTCGGTGACCGAACGCACCCACGAAATCGGCGTTCGCAAAGCGATGGGTGCCAGGCGCGGTGACATCCAGCGGCAGTTTCTGGTGGAGGCGATCGTGCTTGCGAGCATCGGCGGTCTGCTCGGCGTCGTCGCCGGATGGGGACTCGCTGGGCTCGTCAGCCTTGCATCGCCGCTACCCGCGCGAGTGAGCGTATGGTCGGTGATGCTGGCGCTCAGCCTTGGCGCCGGAGTCGGAGTGCTGTTCGGAGTGTATCCGGCGTCCCGCGCGGCGCAGCTCGACCCGATAGACGCGTTGCGTGCAGAATGATCGTCACCGAGAGAATCAGCAGTAACATCCAGCTCGCGCTCGACACCCTGCGAGCGAACAAGCTGCGTTCGTCGCTCACCATACTCGGTGTCGTGATCGGCGTGTCCACCGTAATGACCATGGCGGCAATCGTTCAGGGCATCAAGGACCAGATCGTGCGCACGATCGAGATCGCCGGCCCGACAACCTTCTACGTCGTGAAGGTTTTTTCGCAGACGCCGGTGAATCCGGACCGGTTGCCGAAGTGGATTCGTGTGCGGCCCGACCTGGTCGAGGGGGAGGCAGAGCGCATCAAGCAACTGCCTGAAGTGTCATACGCGGCAATCTGGGCGCAGAGCAACGGCCGATTGTCTTACGAAGCACAGCGAACGCAGAATGTCCTCATTATGGGCGCCGACGACCGCTATCAGGAGATTCAAGGTGGCGAGCTACTCGACGGCCGCTGGTTCACGCAGGCCGAGCTCTCGTCGGGCGCAAGTGTCGCGGTGCTCGACGAGAAGGCCGCGCGAAAACTATTTGGCCGCGAGTCAGTGCTCGATAAGCAGATCCGCATTAGTGGACGGCCCGCACGGGTGATCGGACTTTACGCGCAGCCGGACAACATCTTCTCGCCACCCGGGCAGGACATCGGCGCCGTGGTTCCGTACGCAATGATGGATCATCAATTCACCATCGACAAGACGAACGCGCTCTACATCCCCGTGAAGCCGAGGAAGGGCGTCACGACAGCGCAGGCGCAGGAAGCGGTAACGATCGCGCTGCGCGAGATGCGCAAGCTGCGTCCCGCGGACAAGAACAACTTTGATCTCATTACGCAGGATCAGATCCTCGACACCTTTAACAAAATCACAGGCGTTTTCTTTTTGGTGATGATCGTGTTATCCAGTGTGGGCCTGCTCGTTGGCGGCATCGGAGTGATGGCGATCATGATGGTGTCCGTCACGAGCCGCACCCGAGAAATCGGCATTCGCAAAGCACTCGGCGCGACCCGAAAAGAGATTCTGTTTCAATTTCTCGTCGAGGCGGCCACACTCACCGGGTTTGGCGGACTGCTTGGAATTCTCATCGGCTTGACCTTCGGCCGCCTGGCAACACTGGCAATGAACATCGATGCCGGTGTCCCCATTGGCCTCACCGCGGTGGCAGTGCTCGTCTCGGTGAGCATCGGACTCATCTTCGGAATGCTACCCGCTCAGCGAGCGGCGAAGCTCGATCCAATCGCGGCACTTCGATACGAGTAAATTCCCCGCCATGACACGAGTAGATATTCTCGCGATTGGCGCACACCCTGATGATGTCGAGTTGATAGCCGGCGGCACGCTGATCCGCGCGCAGATGCTCGGGCGATCGACCGGGATTGTCGATCTGGCTCGCGGCGAGATGGCAAGTCGTGGCACGCCGGAACTCCGTGAAAAGGAAGCAGCGACTGCTGCCCGGATCATGTGCGTAAGCGTCCGGCAGAACCTCGGTCTTCCCGACGGCGGAATCCAAAACACACCCGAGACGCGCGCCAAGCTCGCTGTGGTGATTCGTCGATTGCAACCAAAGGTGGTGATCACGCACTCGTTGCATGGCCGGCATCCTGACCACCCGATGGTAGCGCAGCTGGTCCGTGATGCCTGTTTCGTGGCCGGCCTCAAGATGATCGAGCCGTCTACGCCTGCCTATCGCCCGCTCAAAGTCATCCACGCGCTCTCCTTCCGTGAGGACAATCAGAAGCCGACGTTCGTCGTCGACATCAGCGAATCGTTCGAGAAAAAACTTCAGGCGATCGCTGCGTATGAATCCCAGTTCGGCGAAGCAGTACAGGCGGGTGAAGTCTATCCGAACGGAGAGCCGCTGCTCGACCTGATTCGTCATCACGCCGCGCATTATGGCTCTCTCATCAGGTCTCGATATGGCGAGCCATTCTACACGACCGAGACAATGCGCGTCGAAGACGTCTCCACCCTCGAGGTCTCGACGTTTTGACCGGCAAGCCGCGTAAATCCGCCAACCCTCGCGCGTCCGCCAAATCGGGCGGTGAAGTCACCTATCCATCATACCTGGCGCTGGACGAGCTCCTCGCTCTGCAGCGACCCCTGTCGCAACCGGAGCACCCCGACGAGCTGTTGTTCATCATCGTGCATCAGGCGAGCGAGCTTTGGTTCAAGCTGATAATCCACGAGCTGGAGCGACTGATCGAGCTGCTACAGACGCACGACACACTCGGCGCGCTGAACGCTGTCAAGCGCGTCAACGCGCTCGTCCACATCGTCACCGGTCAGCTTTCAGCTCTCGAAACGCTGCCGCCGCAGCGATTCGCCCAATTCCGCGGCTACCTCGGAACCTCCAGCGGCTCGCAGAGTGTACAATTCCGCGCGATCGAAGCGATGTCGGGAATGCGCGACGCGCATTTTATGCAGGTGCTGCGGCAGCACGGCGATCCTCCGCCACTCGTTGAGGCGGCTCTGGCGAAGCCGACTTTGCAGCAGCTGTTCGACGACCTCCTCTCGGCGCATCACGTCACACTCGAGCAGATATACGCCGAGCAACATCAGCGTCCGCTGCAAATGCTCGCTGAGAGCTTATTGGAGTACGAGCAAGGTTTTGCGATGTGGCGTTTCCTGCACGTTCAGTTGGTTGAGCGAATCATCGGGCCCGGAACGTCGGGTACGGGAGGAACCCTGGGTTCGAAGTACCTGCAGAAGACGGTTTCGCAGCGGTTCTTCCCAAAACTGTGGGAAGTTCGAGGGAAATTCTTCAAGGGCTGAGCTAAATTTCAGTTATGGCAGCCACACCCGTCTATCTCGACCACGCAGCCACGACGCCGGTGCGCGAGGAAGTTTTCGAAGCTATGAAGCCGTTTTACGGCCCTCGGTTCGGAAACCCGTCCAGCACGCATCGCTGGGGGCGCGAAGCGCGCGCGGCGCTGGACGAGGCGCGGGAACGCGTTGGCCGATGTCTAGGCGCGCGTCCGGACGAGATTTGTTTCACCTCCGGCGGTACCGAGGCTGACAACTTCGCCATCCTTGGCGCGTGGCGCGCCCTGAAATCGAAAGGCCGTCCTGCAATCGTTTCTACTCCAATCGAGCACAAGGCGGTACTGGGCGCTGTCCATCAGGCGGGCGATGAAGGCGCCGAGGAGCGCCTTCTCGCGATGACACCCGATGGCGTGGTCGATCGCGACTCTTTTGACAAGATGGTTGACGACAAAGTCGCCGTTTGCACGATGATGTGGGTGAACAACGAGATCGGAACCGTCCAGCCGGTGCCCGAGCTCGCCGCCAAGGCAAAGGAGCGGGGCGCGATCTTCCATACCGACGCTGTGCAGGCATTCGGCAAAGTGCTGATCGATGCGCAGAAGCAGTCGTTCGATCTGCTCACCATCTCGGGCCACAAGTTCGGCGCTCCGAAGGGAATCGGCGCGTTGTTCATTCGGCGCGGGACCCAGCTCGAGCCGCTCTTGCACGGGGGCACCCAGGATCGTGGTCGTCGACCAGGTACCGAGAATGTCGCTGCCGCCGTCGGTCTCGCTCGCGCCGCCGAGCTCACGCTCGCCGAGTGCGAGGCGCACTGTGCGCGACTGGAGAAGCTACGCGAGAAGCTAGAGGCCGGCATCGTCGCAAAGGTTCCCGACGCAGTAATCCACGGTCGCGGAGCAGAGCGCGCGCCGCACATTACCAACGTCTCGGTACCGGGAACCGACAGCGAATCGCTGTTGATGGCGCTCGATCTGCGCGGCATCGCGTGCTCGGGAGGGTCCGCGTGTCAGAGTGGAAGCGTCGATCCATCTCACGTGCTGAGCGCGATTGGCGTTCAGCCCGATCTGGCAAATGCCGCCGTGCGAATGAGCCTCGGTATGCTCACCAACGAAGAGTGCATCGATCGGGTGATCGAGGTCTTCCCTTCTCTGGTCGCGAAGGCCAGACAGCTGACGACGGCGCACTAGCAATGGCGAAAGAAAGGGTACTTGTCGCCATGTCGGGTGGCGTCGATTCATCGGTTGCGGCAGCGATGCTCGTCGAGCAGGGGTGCGATGTTATCGGCGCGACCATGAAGTTGTTCTGCCACGGTACCGACGTGCCCGATCGACCGTGTTGCTCGCTCGATTCGGTCAACGATGTGAGACGCGTGTGCGAGCAGCTCGGCATTCCTCACTATGTGCTCAATCTCGAGAGCAGGTTCGGGCACGACGTCGTCGACAATTTCGTCGAGGAATATGCGCGCGGTCGCACACCGATTCCGTGCGTGCGCTGCAACACATTCACCAAATTCCGCGATTTCCTGAAGAAGGCGGACGGCATCGACGCGCGGTGGATCGCAACAGGACATTACGCGCGGGTCGTCAATGGTGAGCTCTATCGTGGCGTCGACGGCAACAAGGACCAGACGTATTTCCTCTGGGGCATCGACCGCGACGTACTGCGGCGCATGGTATTGCCGGTCGGCGATCTGGACAAGTCGCGCACTCGCGCCCTCGCTCACAAGATGGGCCTCGAGGTAATCGCCGAAAAAGCGGAGAGCCAGGAAATCTGCTTCGTTCCTGATGGCGATTACATGCGGATTCTGGAATCGCGGTTGCCAGCCTCGGCGTCTGCGTTGCAGCCGGGCCCGATCATGACATCGAACGGCGCCGTCATCGCTCAGCATGCCGGCTTCGCGCGCTACACTGTCGGCCAGCGTCGCGGCGTACCGGGCGGCTTTCCGCATCCGATGTACGTAATCGAGATTCGACCAGAATCTCGTGCGGTAATCATCGGAACGCGCGACGAGTTGCTTGGCAATGGGCTCATCGCGCGCGAGATCAACTGGCTGGCCGATCGCCCCGGAGTGGGCGAGCACGTCACCGTGCGAGTGCGTCATCGCGCCCCGCTCGCCAACGCGGAAATCGTGCGCATCGATGGCGACGAGCTGGAGATCGCGCTCGACGAGCCGGTGGCGGCTATCAGTCCGGGGCAGTCGGTAGTACTCTATGACGGCGAGCGCGTACTTGGTGGCGGCTTCATCGAGTCGTCTCGTCAACAGCGCAACTCACTGCCAGTTTTAGCTGCGTAGAGCTCGGCGTTCGCCGAGCACACCTTTTCTCGAGGGAGGCCCGGCGTCATGCGAGTGATTGGATCGCTGCAGGACCGAGTGCGTGTAGTTGTAGTTACCGCCGCGCTGTTCGGGGCGGCATGCCGCCCAACTTCGGTTCCAGCGCCGCAGCCGGTCGTCCGTCAGCCGCAACTCGTGCCGGCGCCGGTATCGATCTCGTACACGACGGGCGCGCCGTTCACTCTGCAGCGCACCTCGAACATCGTCGTCGATGCGGGGAACGCCGAAGCGACCGCGATCGCCGAAATGTTGGGCGCGCTGATCCGGCCGCCCACCGGCTATGCTGCCAATGTCGTCAGTGGTCCTGCGGCCGCCGGCTCGATTATTCTGCGGCTCAATGCCGGCAATCCAACACTCGGTGATGAAGGCTATCAGCTCACGGTAACGGCGGATTCCGTCCGGGTATCGGCAAATCAGCCCGCCGGCCTCTTTCACGGAATCCAGACAATCCGGCAGCTCCTACCGGTCGAGATCGAATCAGAGATGGGCGTCGACCGGAATCAGTGGACTATTCCGGCGCTTAACATCACTGATTATCCGCGGTTCGCCTGGCGTGGCGCCATGCTCGACGTCGCCCGTCACTTCTTCACTCCGCGCGAGGTCCAGGAATACATCGACCTTCTCGCGATGTACAAGATGAACGTGCTGCACCTGCATCTCGCCGATGACCAGGGTTGGCGCATTCAGCTCAACTCGCGGCCGAGGCTCACCGAGGTTGGTTCGCTGACCCAGGTGGGCGGCGGTCCCGGTGGTTTTTACACGCAGCAGGATTACCAGAACATCATCCGATACGCAGCCGCGCGGTACATCATGATCGTGCCGGAAATCGACATGCCGGCTCATAGCAACGCCGGGCTCAC
>Ga0075423_10005425_pt1 | contig 11910 bp, 9 predicted proteins | sample SoiMethybrSBSTD2_FD_80114 | JGI IMG/M metagenome (GOLD analysis project Ga0075423, IMG submission 80114) | Bulk soil microbial communities from a Populus tree surrounding site in Tennessee, USA - Soil MetaG P. TD hybrid SBSTD2 | ecosystem: Environmental > Terrestrial > Soil > Tree plantation...
CCGCGCGCGTTCTTGACCGCGGCAAGAATCGCCGCGCACCCCGCGCGATTATCCAGATTCCCGCCGCACCAGAGGCTCCCGAGCCGCTCCGCCCGGTCGAGGAGCGCGCCCACGGTGCCCACCGGGATCTCCTTCGACGCTTGCCGGTCGCCGAGGCCGGTTTCCAGATAGAGCGCTTCGGGCTCGACCTCGCGAGTCTCCTTCGAGTCCTTGGGGCGATCCCATCCCACGACGCCCCGCGCGGTGCCGTTCAGGGTGACCGTGGCCCCGATCCAATCCGCGGCGCTGGTGTGGCCCAGAATCGAGAGGCGCGCGAGCCCGGAGGGGTCGACGCGGGTGACGATGACGCCCGGCGCATCCATGTGGGCCGTCAGGAGAAGCCGCGGCCCTTTGCCCGGGATGTGAAGGTGTACGTTTCCCAGCGCGTCCTCGCGCGTGGCCCCGGCGCCTTTGAGCGCGCGCTTCAGCGCGGCACGGATTCCTGTCTCGCGCCCGGGGGGGCCGTACGCCTCGCTCAATGCCGGGAGCAGCGAATCGAGATGTGAGGATGGGGGGCTCACGGCCACTCCTTTTTGAGGGACTCGAGGGTATGCCAGATCAAGGTGACGGTCCGTTGCGCGTCGCGTATGTCGAGATAGGCCGCGGGCGCGTGGATGTAGCGGCAGACGACCGAGACGACTGCGGATGGGACGCCCGCGCCCGAAATGGCAATCCGGCCCGCGTCGGTGCCGCCGACGCCGGGGCGCTTCCACTGGGTCGGCACGCGGTGGCGTTTCGCGGTCTCCTGGATCGAGTCGAGGAGACGGGCATGCGCCATGAGCGAGCGGTCCTGCACGGTCAGGGCCGGGCCCCGGCCCATGTAGGGGTACTGTTCCTCCGGGGGAGAGCCGGGCGATTCACCCGAGGCTGTGCCCTCGAGCACGATCGCGAGGTCGGGGCCGACGCGCCGCGCGGCCGCCGCCGCCCCGCGAAGGCCGACCTCCTCCTGGACGCTCCACACCGCCGTGACAGGCACCGGCGGGCGTCGCTGGATCAGGCTCGCGAGCACGGCGCAACCGGCCCGGTCGTCGAACGCCTTTCCCTTCCGGGTGGTGCCCCATCCCTCGTACGTCGTATCGAAGACGGCGTAGTCGCCGACCGAGACGCGTTCCTCCGCCTCCTCGCGCGTGCTGGCGCCGATATCGAGGTAGAGATCGTCCGCGGGCGTGACCTTGTCGCGCTCCGCGCGGGGGACGAGGTGGGGTGGAAGCGCGCCGATCACGCCACGCACGGCGCGCGGGCCGATCCGGAACGACTGCCCGGGGAGGATTCGCGGATCGATTCCGCCGACCCGCCGGAACTTGAGCCGGCCCTCCTTCTCGACCGCGGTCACCATGAGGCCGACCTCGTCCATGTGCGCGCAGAGCATCACGTGCGGGCCCCCGCCGCGCCTTGAGCCGCTCGAGGGCTTCGCCGGCTCGATGCGGGCGACAAGGCTCCCCATGGGGTCAACCTCCATGGAATCCACGCGATCGCGGGCGCAGTCGGCGAGGATCGCGCGGACTGCCTCCTCGCCGCCGCTGACGCCGGGCGCGTTGGAGATCGCTTCGAGAATTCCTTCCTGGAAGCGCGGCGCTCCGTTTCCGGTCACTTGAGGACCTCGAGCGCACGCCATTCGGGGGAAAGCTCGGAGAGGAAGTGCGCGAGGAGATGCGCGCAGCGATCCACGTCGCGCGGCTCCACGGTCTCGACCCCGGTGTGCATGTAGCGGCATGGGATGCCGATGACCGCGGTCGGAACGCCCTCGCTCGCGATCTGGATGTCCATCGCGTCCGTTCCCGACCCCGTGGGGCAGGGCTCGATCCGGTACGGCATCGCAAGCGCCTTGGCGGAGCGCTTGAGCCCGTCGAGGATCCTCGGATGGATATTTCCGCCGATCGCGAGCGCGGGTCCGCTGCCCAGGGGAACCGTGTCCCCTTCGCGCGCGCCGGGCATGTCGCCGTGGCTCACGTCGATCGCGATGCCCAGATGGGGCGAGAGATTCTCGGCGGCCGTGCGCGCGCCGAGACACACCACGCCAAACTCCTCTTCGACCGTGGCCACCGCGACGACATCCCAGGTGGGCCGCTTGGCGCGGAGCAGCTCGAGGGTGCGAAGCATCACGACCACCCCCGCGCGGTCGTCCATCCCAGGCGCCGCCATGCGGTCGCCCAGAAGCGCGATTGGGCGCTGGCGGAGCGTCACCATGGTTCCGATCTGGGCTTTGCGCCGCACCTCGCGCTCGGGACGGGCGCAGTCCAGGTAGAGGTCCTCGAGCTGGATCGGACGATCGGCATCGCCCGGCTTTTGCAGATGTGGCGGGCGGGTTCCGAAGACCGCGATCATCGGCGGAGTTGAATGGACGACGACTTCCTTGCCCGGCAGCGTGCGCGAGTCGAAACCGCCGACCTCGGTTACGCGGATGAAGCCGCCGGGCTCGATCGCCCGGACGAGGAAGCCGATCTTGTCCATGTGCGCCGCGAGAAGCGCCCGGGGGCGCGGCTCGGGGCCGACTCCGTCGATCCAGGCGTAGACGCTCCCCATGCGGTCGCGCTCCACGCGATCGGCGACCGTGCGGAACGCTTTCTTGAGCTCGCGCGCCGCCTCCTCCTCCTGGCCCGGAACACCGGGGAGCGCGGTGATGAAGCTCAGCCACTCAGCGCTGGTGCGATCGCCGTTCAGAGCCATAGCACTGCAATTTAGTGCACCCGGTCGGCGAAGGGCAAATGTAAACTCCGCGATCCGATGGGTTCGCTTCGCATGGCGTTGGCGCTCCCGCACCTGGGCGTCTACGGAGGCATACGTCGATTCCTCGAGCTGGGAGAGGTCTGGACGCGGCGCGGTCACGAGGTCGCCATCCTGGTTCCGGAGGGATCCACGGGGCGTCCGTGGGTCCCGTTTTCGGGCTCGATCCTTCCTTTGTCCGCGCTTCCGTTCGGGGGGTGGGACCTCCTGCTCTCGCCCGACCCGGAGCTTTTCCTCGCCTGCCGCGCCCCGGGCGCCCTCCGCGTCTATTACTCCGTGCTGGAGCGCGCTCCATCCGAGGAGCGGGCGCTCCGTTCCGCTGACGTTGTGCTCGCGAACTCGGTGGGCATGCGCCGCTATCTCGCGCGAAAGGGGATCCGCGCGGAGGACGCTGCCGGAGGCGTGAACGTGGCCTTCTTCAGGCCGCCTGAGAGCCCTCGGCGCCGGGCCCCGGTGTCGGCCGGACCCGTGCGGGCGCTGGTGTACGGGCGGGTCTCGCGAAGGCGGAAGGGAACGTGGACCGCCGCGCGAGCCGTCGAGCGCGCTTCGGTCGCTTCCGGCGTGCCCGTCACGCTGACCCTCTTCGACGCTCCGCCGGACGGTGCGGAGACACCGCGGCTCCCGCGATCTCTCCTGATCCCGCATGAGTGGGTGCTGAACCCGACCCAGCGCGAGCTGGCGGATCTCTACGGCGAGACCGACCTTTTCGTCAGCGCGGAGCGGCGCGCGGGCTGGTGCAACACGGCGGCCGAAGCGATGGCGTGCGGCGCCGCGGTCGTATGCACCAGGAGCGGAACGGAGGATTTCGCGGTCAACGGGGTCACCGCGAGCGTGGTCCGGTGGAGGTGGAGCTTGATCCTAGCCCGCGCGATCGGCGCGCTTCTCCGCGATCCCGGCCGGCGCTCGGCGCTGGCGGCGCGCGGCCGGGCGAGGATTCAAGAGTTCTCGTGGGAGCGCACGGCCGATCGGATCGAGCGTGCGCTCGAGAGGAATCTGGGAGGTCGAACGCGTGCCCAAGACCCGACGCCCGCGAGCCGGTAGGGCCACCGCCCGGGTACCCCGGGTCGTGCTGATCCTGGCGGCGTACCCCCGCCGCGCCGCGGCGGAGCGCGCCGCTCGGCTCCTGGTTCGCGGCCGCGTCCTTGCGTGCGCCACCGTGACCGCGCCCGCGCGGGCGTTCTACTTCTGGAAGGGGCGGGAGGTCGCGGAGTCAGGCGCGCTCCTCTATGGAAAGACCACAGCCGCCCGAGCGGGCGACGCCGTCCGTGGGATTCGCGAGAGCCACCCCGACCAAGTGCCGGAAATCCTCGTTCTCAGGATCGCCGCGGGCGAGCCGGGCTACCTCGCCTGGGTAGCGGCTCAGGTGGCACGCCGATGAAGCGCAGCGCCGAATCGGGATGGCTCTTCCACGGCGGGCGCATCCTCGACGCTCGCCGCGCGGGCCTGGGCACAGCGGCCCGGGACCGATACCGAGATGCGGTGCTCATCCGCGGGGAAAGGATCGAAGCCGTAGGGCCTTTCGAATCGCTGCGCCGGACGGCGGGCCGCGGCGTGCGGTCGGTGAACCTCCGCGGCGGAACCCTCACGCCGGGATTCGTCGACTCCCACATCCACCTCCTTACCTGGGTCCGCGCAAAGAGCGACGTGTGGCTCGCGCGGCAATCCCCCGAAGGGATCGAGGAGGCGGTCCGCGCGGCACGGATCCAGGCGAAGGAGGGATCCTGGATCACGATCCGCGGCTGGGTTCCTCGGGAGTGGTCGCGGGAGCTCAAGCGCCGAGCGACCCTGGACCGTGTGCTGGCCGACCGGCCCTTGCTTCTCTATGCGATCGACGGGCATTCCTTGTGGGGGAACTCCGCGGCGTTGAGCGCCGCGGGCATCGGGGCATACACGCGCGATCCCTCGGGAGGGGTTGTGGATCGCGACAAGAATACCGGGGAGCCGACGGGGATCCTCGTCGAGGAAGCCAGGGCCCTGGTGGGCCCTTTCGTCACTCGCCCGCGCAATCCGGCCGACGACCTTGCGACCGCGATCCGGAAGGTGCACTCCCTCGGCATCACCGGCGCGCACGACTTCGACCGCGAGGACATCTGGAGCGCCGCGCAGCAGCTGAGCGAGAAGGACCGCCTGCCCTTCCGGCTCCTGCTCTCCGTCCCCGCCGCGAAGCTCGACTCCGCAGATCTACTCGAATTGCGGAGCGGATGGGGAAGCGATCGCCTGCGGGTCGGTCCCGTGAAGTTTTTCGCGGACGGAACGGTCGGATCGGGAACCGCGCTGCTCGAGGACGAGTACGAGGATGGTACGGGCAAGGGAATCGAGGTCATGCCTCGCTCCGAGCTCGCGGACCGATGCACGGCCGCCCGGAAGGCCGGCCTCACCGTGGCGATCCACGCGATCGGGGACCGCGCGGTGCGGAACGCGCTCGACGCGATCCAAGCCGCGATTGAAAGCGGGGGCGGGTTTCCGCTCCCACCCCGGATCGAACACGTTCAACTCGCACGGGAAGAGGATTTCCCCCGGTTCAAGGGACTTGGAGTTCTCGCATCGGTTCAACCCATCCATCAGGTCACGGATCGCGACGTCGCGCGGCGCAGGTGGGGTGCGCGCACCGCTCGCTCTTACGCTTACCGCTCCCTCCAGCGCGCCGGCGCGAAGCTTCTGTTCGGGTCGGATGCTCCCTTTGACCGCCCCGGCCCACTCCTCGCCCTCCAGGCGGCACTCCTGCGCCGGAGGGGGAGTGAGCCCGACACCGAGGCGTTCCATCCCGAGCAGCGGATCGGGCTCCCCCAGGCCCTCCGCGCGCACCTGGAGGAACCCAATCGCATGGCGGGCTGGAGGACGCCGCTTGGGCGGATCGACGCTGGATGGGGCGCGGATCTGGTCGTATTCGACCAGGATCTTCTTCGGATGCCCCCTGGCGACCTGCATCGGGCGAAGGTCCGCGGGGTGTGGGTCGCCGGAACCCAGGTCCACGGCGGCAACTCACTCTAAATCTTCGGTTTTCGAGCGAATCGTGCTTTCTTGGAACGGTTCACGCTGTTATAATCACCAATGGTCCTCACCTCGTGTCGTCTCGCCGGGCGGGTCTCACTCCGAGGCCGGTCTCGAATGAAGAAGATGAAGCTCCTCGTCGGTATCCTCACCGTCGCGTCCGCCCTTGCTTTCGCGCCGTCTCTCTCGCACGCCCAGTCTTTTGCGTTCGGGAAGAACAAGGTGCACTACAACTCGTTTCAATGGCTGACGCTTCGCGGCGATCACGTGGAGATCTTCTACTATCCGGAAGAGGAGCCGCTTGCGCGCGCGGCGCTCTCTCTGGCGGAGGACAGCTATCAGGATTTGAAGGGCAAGTTCCAGCACGAGGTCACGCACTCGATCCCCCTGATCGTCTACTCCTCGCATCAGCATTTCGAGCAAACAAACGTGAGCCCGTATTCCCTTCCCGAGGGCGTGCAAGGATTCACCGAGTTCTCGAAGGGCCGCGTGGTTCTCCCCTACACAGGATCCTTCGCTGAATTCCGACACGTGATCCATCACGAGCTGGTGCACGTGTTCCAGCTCTCCGTCTTGGAGGAGGTCTACAAGAAGCACCGCAAGGCCTCCTACGTCGTGCCGCCGCTCTGGTTCTCCGAAGGGCTCGCGGAGTACTGGTCCACGAAATGGGACTCGCAGGGAACCATGGTGGTGAGCGACATGGTCCTCGAGGATCGCCTGCCCTCCATCCAGGATCTGTGGCGTTACAACGGAACGTTCGCGGTCTACAAGCTCGGGCAGAGCCTGTGCCAGTACATCGGCGAGACCTACGGGGATGACGCGCTGAGGCGCCTCTACACGGAAATCTACAAGGACGACCGTTTCGAAAAGCTGCTGCAGCGCGTGACGGGCGTTCCAACGCGCCGGCTCTCCGATGATTGGGTCTACCGCTTGAAGCGGCAGTATTTTCCGGAGGTGAAAGACCGGATGACGCTCGCCCTCGCGGGGGAGGAGCTGGCCGGCTCGCAGGGCGTGAACCTGAAACCGGTCGCTGTTCCCGACTCGACTCTCCTCGGCGGGTGCCGCTATTTCTTCATCTCGGCGCGCAGCGGCTACACGAACATCTACAGCGCGTCGTGGCGCGGGCGCGAACAGGATGTGCGATCGGTGGTGCGCGGGCAGCGCGCGGCACAGTTCGAATCGTTCCATCCCTTCCAGAGCCGCATCGACGTTTCGAGCAAGGGGGAGCTCGCGTTCGTCTCGAAGTGGAACGAGCGGGACGCGCTCTTCATTTACGACGTTACCGGGAAGAAGGTCCTTCTCCGCGAGTACCTGGATGACCTGATCGCCCTTTCCTCGCCGGCCTGGAATCGCGAGGGGACCAAGATCGCCGTCGCCGGTCTCAAGCCGTCGGGGCAGATGGACATCTACGTGTTCGACCGCGCGACGAAGGCGCTGACCCGGCTCACGAACGACTTCTACACGGACCTGGATCCGACGTGGTCGCCGGACGGAAAGCAGATCGCGTTCAGCTCCGACCGGACGCGCTTCGGCGCCGACGGGCACCAGAATCTCTTCCTCATCGATACGGAGACCCTCGCGATCCGCTATCTCACGTGCGGCGCGTGGTCGGATCAGACGCCGACGTGGTCTCCGGACGGCAGCCGGATCGCGTTCGCTTCGGACCGGAGCGGATCCTTGGACCTCTACTCCGTCACCCCGAACGGGGACGGCGGGCGGTTCAAACGGCTCCTCGGCGCTGCGATGGATCCATCGTGGCTCCCGGGAGGCAAGGGGATCCTCTTCACGGGCTATCGCCGCGGCGGCTTCGCCGTATACGAGATGCCTGTTTCCGAGCAGGTGGTCGACTCCTTCTCGCTCCAGACGGTCGACGTGCCGTCGACGTGGCGGTGGGAGGACACGCTCGCGCGCTCGACCCAGCATCCCATGCCCTACGAGCCTCGTTACGGGCTCGACCTCGTTCAGGGCGGGATCGCGGTGGAGCCGACCGAAAACGTCGGCGAGGGCCTTCAAGGCGCGGTGAGCGATCTCCTCGGAAACCATCTGTTCTACTTCCAGGTGGGAAACACGGCTCAGTCCACCTCGGACATCCTCTCCCGGATGAACGGAGGCGCCTGGTATATCAACCTCCAGCATCGCTGGAACTACGGGGTCGGCGCCTTCCACACCGCGGGGGACTATCAGGACGCAATCGGCGCGCAATACTTCGAGCGGAGAGCGGGGGCTTCGATCCTCGCGAGCTATCCCTTCTCACGATTCAGCCGCATCGAGGGCACGGCGCAGGCCTACTACGATGAAAAAGTGCGCGATTTCGGCACATCCCGGCGCGGGTTCCTCACGACGCACTCTCTTTCCCTGGTTCGGGACAACGCGCTCTGGTTCGCGACAGGACCGCGGGATGGCGCTCGGTACAACCTGACCGGGGCGCTCACGACGAACTGGAACAACGGCCGGACCGAAAACGTGATGGTGAGCGCCGATCTCAGGCGGTACCTGCGCACAAGCCAGTGGACGACGATCGCCTTGAGGCTCCAGTCGCGCGTCAGCTCCGGGGCCGATCCGCAACGGTTCGCGATGGGGGGCTCCTACTCTCTGCGTGGGTACGGGCGCCGGACCATCTACGGCACGCGGATGTACCTGGTCAACGCGGAGTACCGCTTCCCGCTCTTCGACAGGCTGGTTCTCGGGGTTCCGCTGCAATCGCTTGAGCTTCCGGGGATCGAGGGCGCTGTGTTCGCGGACGCGGGCAACGCGTGGGAGAAGTTCGAGAAATTCCCGCGCCCGAAGGGAAGCTTCGGCCTCGGCCTCAGGATGAGCCTGGGCGGTTACTTCGTATTGCGCTACGATCTGGCTCGGCAAACGGATTTCCAAAGGGTCAAGCCGGGCTGGGAGCGCGAATTCTACGTGGGTTTCGACTACTAAACCTCGACTTGGCGGCGGGGCACGCAAGGTCTGCTACGCGGTCGCTCTGGCAACCGCGGTCCTTTTCGCGTCCCCGTCCCAAGTTCTTGCCGGGTCCTATCTCCAGCGGGAGGTAGCGCCTCCCGATTCCTCGTCCGGGGCGCTCTTCGTTGAGACCGCGCCGCCGGGCCTCCTCATCCTCATCGACGAGGTGCAGGCCGGGCGCTCTCCGTTGGGGCCGATCTGGCTCCCTGCGAAGACCGTCCGCGTTCGCGCCCTTCCCGAGGATCCCCGTCATTTCGACGATGCTTCCGACGCGACCCAGGCGACCATCCGCCCGGGCGGGACGGCGCGAGTCTTTCTCGACTTGAGGCCCCGCGTCATGCTCCGAAGCGCGCCCGAGCCGGCGCAGGTGTTCCGCGTCGCCCTGGCGGGTGCTGATTCCCTTCTTGGCGAGACGCCGCTTGCGGTCAGTCCGGTGCTGCTCGAGGGGAATCGATTCCGGTTTCACGCGTCGGATCACGCCGATACCACGGTCTCGGGAGATTCCCTCCTGGATATAGGGCAAGCGTCCGGGTCCGCCAGGGTCTCGATGCGCCGGGTGGCGCAGACCCTCGCCGCCCCGGCTCGGCGGCCGCCGGTGTATCGGCGCCCGTGGCTCCAGTGGAGCCTTGTCGGAGTGGGGGCGGGCCTTACCGGGGCCGCGGCGCTCTTCCGGCGCGAAGGGGATCAATGGTACGACCGATACCTGGAAAGCTCGGATCGGGCCGTGCTGGATACCTACTTCAATCGCGCGGTGCGCTACGACCACCTCTCGCTCCTATCGCTCGGGGTCGGTCAGGTGTTTTTCACCGGTGGCCTCTTCCTCCTCGTGAGCGGCTCCGGCCGGTGATTCGGGGTACGACTCTTCTCCTGACGGCCACGCTCTTCCTCTTCGGGTGCTCGACCCGCGAGCGGCTCAACCCGCTCGATCCCAAGAACACCGCCACCCAGGGCGGCCTCGCTGGATTCAACGCCATCGCCGCCGACGACGTCGTCGAGTTCCGGTGGCCGGCGCTTTCCGTTGAGGGAGTCGTGGGCTATCGCGTCCAACGCTGGAGACCGGGTGACGCGCCTCAGCCCCTGGGCCTCACCGACTATCACGCCGACGCGAGCGCGGGGGAAGACAGCGCGGTGGTGAACGATTCCACGTACGTCTATCGCCTCATCGCGCACCTGGCGAACGGAGACAGCGCGGTCAGTCCCCCCGACACCGCCACGCCGGGCGTGAGGCGCATTTTCGTGCTCGAGGCAAACGTCCCGTCCATATCGAGACTAAGTCCCGACGGGAGGGACCTGCTCTTCGAGCGCGTATCCGACGAAAGCTACGTCGATCTGGAGCTCGACCAAAGCCGCGGGCTGCTCTGGCTCGTCGCGGAGACGGATGGGCTCGTGCTCCGAAAATCCGAAGACGGCGCCACGATCGGCGCGGTCCTACCGATCGGCGCTCCCGGGGACGTGTCGGTTTCGGAGAATCGGGGCATCGGGTGGGTCGTATCGCTCTCGGAGCAGCGCGTCGTTTCCTTCGGCCCCGACCTCAGCGACCCAAGGCCGCAGCGCTGGATCACCGCGGTGGGGAGCCCGCGCGTTGTCGAGGCAGGCAGTCTCGATCCCACCGTGTGGGTCGGGAACGAAGAGGGAGTCGTCTATCGGTTCCGTTCTCAGGACCTCTTCCTCACACACCAGTGGACGCTGGGTGCGGGCTCCATCCGCGCGATCGCGCTCGACGAATCAGTCGGGTGCGCATGGGTCGCGACGCGTTTGCTCGACTCGGGAAGCCTCTTCTACCTCAACCCGGCCGACAGCTCCGCGACCCTCGTCCGTACGAATCTCTCGAATACCGCCGACCTCGCGGTCGACCCGCGGAGCGGCGATCTCTGGTTGAGCGAGCGTGGCCCTTCCGGCTTCGGCGTCGGGCGGCTGAGCCGCATCGCGCGCTCTGGTGCCACGCTCGCGACCGTGAACGCGCTCGAGCCTTACGGCCTCGATGTCGATCCGATCGACGGATCATGCTGGGTCACGGATCTCCGCTCGAATCGTCTCCTCCACGTCGATCGGTCTGGCGCAATCCTGCAATCTTCTACCCGCCTCGAAACTCCGTACGCCGTGCGGGTCGCCGTCCCCTGAAGAAAGCTTCCCGGTCCCCGTGGCATGGGAGTTGCGGAATCCCCGACTCGGGCCGCGGGCTCCCGGGCCGGGTCAGACAGAGGCCGGAGCCGCGATCCGCGACCGTGGAAAGTAGATAGGGCCGCTTTGGGAAAGGGTCGGGCGGGCATCGGGAGGCCGGGCGCCGGGGGCATGCGCGATGGAGATGGGTTCTCGGAGATTGCAGTCTGCAATCGTGAGGAGGAAAGACCGGATGCCACGCACGCGTCAGGCGAAGCTCGCAACGGTGGAAGTCGTCGAGAACGTCGCACGTCACGTACCGGGGTATCGTGGATACCTGGAGCCTTCCCAGCGCCGCGAGGACGATCGACGTTTTCGCTCGAGCGTCGCGGAGCATCTGAACGCTGAAGCGCACCGGCTCGAACGGATCGAGAGCCGTCAGTTCCGCGAGGACTTCTCGGACTTTCTCGAGGAATTGGACGGAAGCGCGCGCAAGCTCGAGTTTCTCGCAGGCACGATTGTGATCGAGCCTGGCCAGCGTGCCTACACCGACGGCGTCGTCGACCCCGTCGGCGGAATCGACCGCGAGATCGTGGAACAGATCGACCGTTTGCATCGGCTCGTTCACGAGCTCGAGAAGGCCTACAAGCACGATGAGCAGTTCGAGATGAACCTCGCCGAGCTGCGCGGGCTCACGGAGTCGATCGCCGACTTGATCGAGCAGCGGAACGTCGCCCTGACGCGGTAGCGTCTTCCGCGTCCCTCCTGCCGAACCCTGGGCGCTCCTCGTTGCGAGGGGCCGCCGGCCAAGGTATGATCCCGGCGATCCTTCCCGGCCCGGTACAATCCCGAGGTTCCGCTCTTGACCCGGCTTCTCTACCGCGAAGATTCCACCATCCGAGATTTCGAGGGTACCGTGCTCGACTCGATCGAACGGGACGGCGCGACCTGGGTCGAGCTGGATCGGACCGCGTTTTACCCCGGAGGAGGGGGGCAGCCCGCGGACCGCGGCCGGCTCGACGCGCTCCCCGTCGCCGACGTATCCGAGGAGGAGGGACGGGTATGGCACCGCGTGGAACGGGCGCTGGCGCCCGGCTCCCGCGTGGAAGG
>Ga0075423_10005429_pt1 | contig 11901 bp, 18 predicted proteins | sample SoiMethybrSBSTD2_FD_80114 | JGI IMG/M metagenome (GOLD analysis project Ga0075423, IMG submission 80114) | Bulk soil microbial communities from a Populus tree surrounding site in Tennessee, USA - Soil MetaG P. TD hybrid SBSTD2 | ecosystem: Environmental > Terrestrial > Soil > Tree plantation...
CCTCGAATGTTTTGATCCACGCCATTTTTGGATCTCCTTTCAGACAAGTGGTCTCTCAGCGTATAAGAAACGTGGCGACATAGGATGGTCAACGGGCTAGGAATTGACATCCGCTCTGTGGAAGTCCTGCTTATATTTAGAGCGTGTTACTCCCAAAGAAAAAAACTTGCGGACCACTATGCACGACCACAGTCGGAATGGTTTCAAAGGGAATACCGTGAAACCGACGGAGGTGATCGAAGAAAGAGGCTTCATTGATAAAGCCGATGCTGTGACCAAAGCAGAAAAATGGCTCTTGAATGATTACCGTGTTCCCCAAGAACTGACGGCGCGGCAAGATGATAACCTCGCGGGCGAAGGGAGTGACACGAACAACGCGGGAAGGACTTGAGTTGATGATGACTGACGGCGAAATAAACTGTCGCCGGCCAGAACTAACGATGATTGGATGGCCGCTGCTAGTTACAAAACCCGAAGAAAATCCAGCGCGGATGGAATGACCGGCTGCAGTGTAGGGCTGCAGCGTTAGCAAAAAGAAAAATCCCAGGAGAAAAACAACATACTTCTTCATTGTCGTTCCTCCCTTTAGTTACGAGTCTAAACACTGCCGCCTGGAGTTTTCAAGGGGTGATGAGCATCTCCCACACGAATAGGGAATCGCGACCAGCGCAATTTTTTGCATAAACGATTGCCCAAGCTTGCGCTTGGCGGCCACCAGCGTTCCTCGATGATTCTCCGTTCTCTGCGACTGGCCTTCATCTCTTCTACGAGGGCGCTAAGGGATTCGGCGATCGCCGGCTCCAGCGGCGCTTGTACGATTTTCGGCGGGTCGATCGATGGATTTGGCCGTTCCACCGGTTCACTTTTGGCGCTCAAGGATAAGCTCAACGCTACTACAGCCAATAGCGATGAAGTCGTATCCACATGAAGCAAACGTCCCGCTGTTCTTCCTCACGCCTGTGAGGATTTTACTCGCCGGTATCTAAGCCAAATCACACGGGCAAAACAAGACTAAAAAAAGCTCTCGCGCGCTGATATAGTCGCCGAGTCTGCCAGCGCTTACCTATGGAACTGTTTAGTTCTCAGTTCTTTATCCTGACCTTAGCCCTAGTCGGCGTGGTAATTATCGTCGCTGCGCTTCTATCCGGCTTCATCGACCGCAGCGATGTTCCTCAAGTCGGAGTTTTCCTCGCGCTCGGCGCGATGCTCGGACCTGCCGGGTTGCAATTATTGAATGTTTCTTTGGATTCCCCGATCCTGCGGGTGGTCGCAACCTTAAGCCTTGCGCTGGTGTTGTTCACCGACGCAGTGAGCTTGAGCATTGCCGAGATCCGGCGTCATCGTCTTTTAGCTTTTCTTGTAATCGGGCCCGGCACTTTGTTGTCGGCGGCGCTCATCGCGCTTGCGGCATGGATGCTTTTGGATTTTTCGCCCGCGTCGGCGGTGATGATCGGCGCTGCTCTGGCATCGACCGATCCGGTGATGCTGCGCGGTTTGTTGAAACGACCGGGTCTTCCTGAAACCGTGCGCCTGGCGTTGCGTCTGGAAAGCGGCTTGAACGACATCGTCTTGCTGCCGATCATTCTCGTCGCCATGGCTGGGTTGAGCCGCAGCAACCTTTTCGGTGTCGAATCGGCGCGCTTAGCGCTTGAGCTGTTTCTCCTCGGTCCCGGAGCTGGCGTCACGGTGGGTTTGCTGGCGATCGGAGCGCTCGAATTGGTGCGGCGCAAAACCGGCGTGCGCCGCGACTACGAATCTTTGTACTCGCTCGGCGTGGCATTTGCCGCTTATGCGGCGGCCGAAGCGGTACATGGTAGCGGCTTCTTGGCCGCTTTCTGCGCCGGATTGACGATTGCCGCTCTCGACGTGGAACTATGCGACTGCTTTCTCGAATACGGCCAGACCACTGCCGAGATGACCCTGCTCTTCACCTTCATCCTCTTTGGCAGCTCGCTCATATGGCAAGGGCTGCTTGTGCTCAACGTGATGACCGTACTCTTCGCCGTAACCGTGGTGTTGATCCGGCCGATCGCATTCCTCCTGTCGTTGTCGCGCACCAAGCTAGAGCGCCGGAGCTGTTTCTTAATCGCGTGGTTCGGACCGCGCGGTCTGAGCTCGTTACTATTGATCCTCGTGCCGGTATTCGCCGGTGTGCCGGGCAGCGAGCAGCTGTTTGTCATTTGCTGCCTCGTCGTGCTGCTCTCGGTGGCGCTGCACGGCGGCTCGCTGATGCTACTGGGCCGAACGCCGCCTTCGCCCGCTCCCGTAAACCGCAATCAAATCGACACGGCAACGCCAAAAGCCAATGACGGCGCGCCGCGTCCAATCGCCGCTGAGAATGGCAGCGATCGTATATCGATCGAAGAACTCCGCGCGCTGCAATCCTCCGGCGCTCCCTTGTTGATCGTCGACGTCCGCGCCGAGACCAGTTTCAACTCCAGCGCATTTCAAGCTCAAGGCGCGCTGCGAATACCGGCCGATCAAATCGTTCGGCGAATCGCCGAGCTCAACGTGCCGCGCCAAACCTGGATCATTACGTTCTGCGCTTGACCGGACGAAGCGACCAGCGCCCGTGCGGCGCGGGACCTAAAACGAGCCGGATGGCAGCGCGCGCGGGCCCTAATTGACGGGTGGGACGCCTGGCAAGCCGCCGGACTACCCGTCGAGGAGAAGCCAAGTCTGGCTGTCTGATGGCGCGCTCCCAAGAATCCGTGAATTTATGAGACTTCGTGGTATCCCGAATTGTTTTCCCTTTTAATTCTAGACAATCGCGGATGGCCTGCGACTTGCTCACTTGAAAAATTTGAAATTCAAAAACTGTCACGCCTGCGGAGGCCTAGGGACGGGTCTATTTGCTTTTGGTCCGTAAGTCTCAGACCGCGTGACCTTTCGAAGGATAATTATGATTAAGCTTTTTTGCGCATTAGCCATTGTTGTATGGGCCGCGCTGAGCGTCGTGACTTTTGCCGCTACGGCCAACGACACCATGGTGGCCGCGGGTCACGAAGTCGGCCGGTTCGTAACGCTACGCAATGTGTCGATTAAGAATGGCGAGGTTTTGGGCGAAGTAGTCAATAATTCAAGCGATACCCTCCGCGACGTAGTCTTGGAAATAAGATAATCCTGGCGCGGGGCGAACGAATTTCATCCCGGCAAGGATGATCCGGGGCGAACTGTATATCCTCGTTAAAGGGGTTGAACGACACCATGCCGTTGCGCACCGGACCGTTGGCGCCGTACCAGATTATTCGTTTTTTGTTTTTGAATCCGTATTAGTTATATTTGCCTGCTCGATGACAACTTCACCAATCACGCGGTTCGGCTGATTTGTTTGACGCTACGATACTCAATGCGGTGGTGGACTAAACAAGCTCGCGCACTGTTTCCGACAACGCGGTCCCGTTCCCGCCTGTGAAGCATCAACGGGCTATCTGGAATGATTTGCCAAGCTCCGGTAATGACGCTGCCCTCGTTCGTACCCGCGACGAAAGGCATCTTTTCGATAGAGTTCCGGATAGCGCGATCTGAGATAGCTCGACACCTCGTCATACGAACTACCTCGTGTTTGCAAATGCAAGGCTGATTCAAAGCCCAGCCGGTATTCTTTCTCGTCTTGTGAAAAATCTTGTCCCTCGCGAATATAATGCTCTTGTTCGGCATCGCGCATGCCCACCCACCACTGCTCCCGGGCGGCATCCACGCTTTCGGCGCCGTTGCGCTCGAAGATCCCGCGTGTAGTCTCAGCTTGATCTTCGTTATCAGCAAATACAAATAAGACCGTCCGACCCTGCTTAAGCGCGTCTTCGTAAACGAATATCTCGTCCTTGGGTAGCCCTTCGGTCAGTGCGTTTTCCAAGCTACCACCCACTGCCGCGCCGCCGATCGCTCCACCGATGCCCAGGAGCGCGGACGCGGCAAGTCCGATCGCAATGGCCGGCCCAACTCCCGGTAGGATCACGCTCGCGAGCGACATTCCCAGGGGCGCGCCAGCGGCTGTTCCCGTTGCAGCGCCCACCACTCCACCAACGGCTTTTCCCATGCCCGGCTGTTCGCCGGCGGTGGACGGGATAGAATCGATCTTCGCGGCGGATGCACCGGGAGTTAAAAAGTTGATCCGCTCGTCGGAAATCCCAGCCGCAGTGAGTGCTTCGGCGCTTCGTCTCGCCTGTTCGAAGGAAGCGAAAATACCGGTGACTGCTTTCATATCATCCTCTCGATATTTCTAAGTATTAGTGACGGCCCTACGAATTCTGACGTTTCCTCCGCCACCCTTCTTTGCCGAGCCTGACCATCGGTGAATTACATGATTTACGAAACCGCCTTCTTGTTGTGTGTCCGGCAAGCAGCAGCAGTCTTGGGCTTTGACTTCACACTGCGGGCGGTCGTCTTTGTGCGGCGGAATTTCCGGCGGGAGCGCGCCATAAACAATCCAACTAGAGCACCGCGACCTGGGCTATGTGGCCCAATCTCACGACCGCATAGCGAAACTTGCGACTGGCGCCTTTCATTCGATTCACCCTGTCTGAGGATCGTGGGCAGGCGACGTCTACTTTCGATTCTTGGATCGAGATTCCGCCTCCTTGGTGAAAATCGAAGCGTGGCGTTCATACCACTCCTTTGCCCAACGATTTATTTCTCCTTTTCGATCACCGTATTTTGTTTGTACGATACCAAGAAACTTGATGTAGTCCCCTTCCACTTCGAAAAGATCTTTGTCCGTCAACCGACCCCATTTGTTCTTAACCTCGCCTTTGAACTGCGGCCAGCTTTCTTTAAATTGTTCCTCGTCCATAACAAACGTACCTCCCTCAGCTCCGCTTGATCGCGGCGCTTCCATCCTGATCGGTATAAGCGCACATAGAGTGCCAACCGCATAAGGTACGATGTATCGGCAAGTTACAAACTTTTGATATTTTTTGAGGCATCGGTCTGCAGGATGACCTCCTACAACAATTGAGGAGTAACCATTGCTCTCTTACCCGACAAATTCGCCGGTGTGCGATTCGCTGCCGTTCGTCGCCGTGACACCCAGGTATTCGGAATCGCAAAAAACAATCCCCGCGGCTCATCTCCCCCTTGTTTCGTCGGAGCAGAGCGCTCGATATCAGTTGGCACGCCCAAAGTTCGAAGCGCATTTAGGATTGAATCCAAAACAACCGGCTGCGGATCTGCTGGAGCCATACCTTCTTCGTCGGCTACTTGGAGCTCTCTGACGTCATACTCCCACCGTCGCAGAATTTCGATTTTTTGTTCACGCGACAAATCGCTCGTTTCGATCACCTCTTGGGGCCTTTTAAAAACCGCGCTCGGATCGGTCAGCGCTTTCTTGACGTCAATCATTGCCTACCTCCTTTCATCACTGAAACGATAGGCCTGGCATTGTCTCATCTCTTCATCCGCGCCCGATAGCCGGTCTATTGGATCCGGCTCTAATCGCGCAAATCGCGTCCGGCGCTTCGATTTTCAAAACTAACGATTCGCTGACGGCAAAGTGCTCGTGAGCGGCATCCGAAGTGAGATGGCTCACTTGCAAGTCTTGACCGAGGACGATGGATCCGACGTCGCGAGCTACTAAAACACATCCTTCGATCGCTGCTTTGACGATGCCTCGTGTGCAAAGGCGTTTAAGATGTTCGATTTGGAGAAGATCGGAACCGGCATAACGGCGGAACAAGCTGTTGTACAGCTCCGGCGCGAGAGCAAGTCCGTAGGGGCCGCGATAACCTTTACCGTCCAGAACGTTCACCGCAGCGATGACGTCGCCAAGCACTTCATCGACATTGTCCCAATTCCCGGCGTTTACATTCTGCCGGCCCTCGACTGTCAATAAGCCGCCCAAATGAAAATCCGCTTGACCCTGGTAAACAAACGCCTCTTCGCGGGCAGCGACTGCCTGGGCGGCATCTTCAGCAACCTTTAAATTGAGCGGCTGTCCCGTTTCTTGAAATGCCGCGATGCGCCGCTTTGAAATGGCAAAGCGGCGATAAATCATCGGCACTGAAAGCGCCCGACTGACTACCGCGCTGGCTTCGTCAGGTCTCGGCTCGCGGCACCGATCATCATTTCCTACCTCGACGGTGGTTAGGCCGACGCCGTACGGGCCTTCAACATCGATGATTCGTCGGCCGCTCAAGATCTCCCGAGCCGCCGAAACAGCAGCTTCCTCGATCCGCTTCATCAATTCTGAAGTGACGACTCCAGATGCTCTCACTTCCTCCATGCTCAACTCCCTTTCATGTCGCCAATCGTGAGCCGGAGGCTGCTTCGCTCCGGCGTGGCTATTTCTTCTTTTTTCTCTTCCTTAGTATCTTCCTCGATCGCGGTTATCTCCCCGCTCGTGAACAGAAACAACTTCAACGCTGCGTCGAACTTCGGGACGTTGCGGCGTATCCATTCGAGCGTCATGCTTGCGTGCTCGATTTCTTCATCCCTGTTGTGTCTTAGGACGGCTTGTAATTGTGCATCTTTACAGGCTTCGGCTCGCTGATTGTACCAATCGACTGCCTCCAGCTCTTCAATCAGTGAAACAACCGCGCGATGAATATCAATCGTGCGTGCCGTCAATTGTTCAGCAGGTTCATGCAATGAGGTTGATGACATGACATTCCTTCCGCGTTTTACAGGGCGTCGAACTAATCAAAAGTCTTATCGAGCAACTCTCGGGCCACCCGTGGTTTCGAAAACCACTTACATGGCGATGAAACTGTCCAAGTTGGTTAGATTGATGCTCAACGCGAACCATGCGTTAGCAGAAAATAAAATGTCGACGAGAAATGCTACGGCGCCAAGTAGATGGGCAAACCCCGGCACGATCAGTAACTTGAATGAAAAAGTCTCGACCCCTCGGGCAACGCCACGTCAGCGTCGACGAAAGCGAAGAGATCGAGACTTATTTCACTCGGCTGGCCGAATAACGAGAGCGTAGCACGCACGCCATTCGGCTGAGCCCTAAACAGGCGGTCGTCTTCCCATCACCAAACCAACAAGAAACAGAACCAAAAACACTACGAACAATATCCAAGCGATTTGAGTCGCAGTGCCGGCGATTCCGCTAAGTCCGAGAATCCCGGCAATGAGCGCTATCACAAGAAAAGTTATCGCCCAATTTAACATTTGGTTATCCTCCTTTTCGCGCAAACATTTCTGCCCGTAAATTTATGATGTCTCAAAACGAGACATCGCTACGCTTTTACCAATCCCAATATCGCTATGATGATCAGGTAGATGGCCACGATGTAATTCAGCAGCCGCGGGATCATTAGGATCAGTATTCCCGCTATCAGCGCCACCATAGGTTGCAGCGCGATGTACATCTGCATTGGTATCGCCTCCCGATAACGTCTTGCAGTCCAAACACGCCCATCTAAAGCCGCGTGTGAACCAGTTAATTTACTCCGCGATGCCGAGATATCCTGCTGGAATCAGTAGTCGTATCGGGCCCTGCTTCATTTAAGCCAGTAGCTCTCAATTTAGTGCGCGACTGCTCCGCTAAGTTAAGATATTCCGCCCGTATGCGATCCAAATCCTTTTCTTCCAGTTCCTCCAGGTTCAAAAGAGCGTTCTGGGCATTGTCAACGGCACGAATCAGCTCGTCGAGCTTTATATGCATCGCTTCGGCATCTCGGTTTTGGGTATTTTGAATCAAAAATACCATTAGAAATGTAACGATAGTTGTGCCGGTATTGATGATCAGTTGCCACGTATCGCTAAATCCAAAAATCGGTCCACTAAGCAACCATAAAATAATCAGCGCACATGCGCCGCCGAAAGCGGCTGGCTGCCCTACGGCGCGGGCCATCCATCTTGAGAAATGGCTAAACCGCGATACTGATCGGATCCCTCCCATCAAGGGCGTCCTTTTACGTGCAACCACGAATCAAAAACAGAATGAACAACACGGGTATCGGCACGCCTAGAGCCCATAGAAGAATCCAGTCTACCTTGCCTTGCTGATTTGAGATTCTTTTCAATTGCCGACGTCACCGGATATGCTCTCGTGTTATTGTCGTAAATCTCACCTGGCAGATGAATAGAGTGGGTTCAGTCAATTCTCAGAGCCGATCGTTTTCTTAGCCTCACCCGCCGCTTCAAAAACAAATCTTGCAAGATATACGACACCACCGCGTTTGTCGTATCGCGATCACCCGTTAGCGGCGCGACCTGATCGGTAACGGCAACTATCAGCTCCCCCAATGTCGTGTTGACACGTTTCTCCGCGCTCATATTCCGCTACCCTCCTCGTCATTCTTTTTTTGCTATCCTCTAGCGATGCCCACAGTATCGACAGTCGCACCGCTTCCCGTCTTGGTGAAACCACTGAGCAACGGCTGTGCCACACCTCGATAATCGATGATTTCGCTTTATTAAGATGTTCTTGATCGATGCCGAGGTTAGCCACTGCGAAAATCGAGCAGTATATTTCCGACAAATTGTCTGAAATACTCCTCAAACGAAAACCAGTTGGGACGCCTGTTACCTTAGTCATCGAGTTAAGCGATCGAGTGACGCGCGTCGTTGCGAGGAGAAAGAATGGAGTCATCGGTTCAGTGTTCCTCGGTCCAGGCTCGCGCGAGTTACGGCTCTGCTAAGTGTCTACGCCCGATTCGTCTAAACCATCGGCAAGCCAAAAACGGGGACTAAATTTCCCGGCGGTGAGTCCGATTAATCGATTTCATCGATCCCGTCGCAAAAATCGCCGAATGAACGGCATGACTGGTTCTCTAATTGATTTCTCACTACACAGACCCCGCGGCGCATACAAAATGTTTGACCGCCTTGAGCAGCCTTTTTCATCCTGCTGTTGTCGCGATAATCCGACAGACTTTTTGGACCGAATTTCAATCTCCTTGTAAGTGCTTAGAAGTACAGTGCTATCGCCAAGACCGGCTCGTGGCACGTGATTTGTTTAAGACATCATGCGGGCCCAAGCGAAAAAAAACAGGGAGGTAAAAAATAATGAAATTCAGCACTCTTTCATTCGTTGTTTTATTGCCCGCCTTGACGGCGGTATCGGTGGTGGGCTGCACGTCGTTGACTGGTCAATCCGCTGGCCAATATGTCGATGACCGAACAATTACCAGCACGGTGAAAGCCAAACTGGTTGCCGACAAAGCCGCTAACTTAACGCGCATTGACGTTGATACCACCAACCGAGTGGTATACCTCAACGGCATCGTTCAATCACGCGAGCAAAAAGCTCGGGCTGAGCAACTTGCCATGCAGGTCGGCGGAGTAAGAGAAGTCAAGAACAATTTACAAATCCAAGAATCCAGATAACAGATAATATAATCAACAGGGATCGGCTCGCGATCCATTGCACTACACATGTCCGAGTCCTTCCTAGCGTGTGCGCCGCATTTGCATTTCGAGTCGCGGCGCACACGCCGGCCCCGGAAGCAAGATCGATGGTGACAAAATCTCTGTGCCTCGCTTAGTGGCTCTTCCGCCAGCGGGCGGGATTGCGGGAATCGCTCATTCGTTCCCAGAAACTATTATGTATAAACTATTATGTATTATGATGACCGCGATTCTCGCGATTGTTCTTCTGCTATGGTTGATCGGAGTAGTAACCGCCCACACCCTGGGAGGCTTGATTCACCTTCTCTTGCTTCTAGCTCTGATTATTTTGCTCATCGACATCCTCGATCGCCGCAAGGTGCTGTGAGCAAGGAATCCAGGAGGTATTTATGAAACCGGTCCTATTAATAGGGATTGCGCTAATCCTATTGGGTATCGTCGCTTTGTCCTATGAGCGGATCACCTATACAACCAAAGAAAAGGTTATCGACATCGGGCCAATACACGCTACGGCTGAACGAGAAAAATCAATACCTTTGCCGCCATTGTTGGGCGGGCTGGCGCTGGTCGCAGGTATCGGCCTCGTCGCTGTCGGATACAAGAAATCCTAGCAATTGGACAAAGGATCAAACGGAGCGAAGAGCGAAACGGAGATTGCTGTTTCGTTCGGTTCGAATAATTCTCCGTATTAGTTTTTTATTCTCGAAAATCACTTCGTGCGCGCGTTTATCGTGCCGACCTCGCTTCCGTCTCTGCGAGTTCTTATCATCCACTTATTGTGCCCTCGGTACCCTCTTCAATACCTAGAGTCACGCAAGCGGCCCAAAGCGCCGCTGAAAAGCTAAGACATGCCAGGATTCTGCGTTGACGATAAACTGGGGCGACGGCCGCGACGCGGCCTCAACCCATGGATCATCTCTCGCCACGATTATTGACGGCGTTTTCAAGCTTGTCTCAACAGGCTGGCGGGTTTTTTTGTCAACATAACGACATCACGCTGGCCGCATCGTACGCGATTTCAATAATGAAAGATTTGGGGCCACCGGAGGCAGCCGGACCGCGCTAAGAAAAAAGCGCTACAATCTCTATGAAAATTTAACCTTCATCAACTAAAAAAATTGGACATTGAAACGGACTAACAGTAAAATTGTCCTTGCGACTTTTGCTAGTTCGGTAGGTAGCGTCTCGAGCAAGAGTAAGTATTCGACTCCGGCGTATGGGGCCATCGTTGATTGCTCGCCCAGTGGACGGTTAGATTTTAAGAATCTTTCTCTCCGGCAGCCCGCCTCCATCCCTGCAAACGTCCCAGGCCAAAAAGCTATGATTAGATTAACGCAAACGCTGATCCTCGTTGTGTGTCTCTCTCATCGAATGGCATTGGCGCAAACGGGGTGGCCGGACCCTTTGTCGACAGACAACCCCATCTCACTGAGACTCTTTCCTACTTCGTACACTGAGTTTGATAGGATTCGGAACGACTTCGATCTGACGACGAAGAGAACTTTCTCTTTGGATCTCGGCCCCAAGTTAGTCGAGCTGAAAGCTTTATACCTGGAAAAGCAACAAGACGGCGGCGCTCTTACGAACGAAGCGAGCGTCGGCACTGGCAAATGGGGAAACTATCTCGAACTTCTCGCCGCGTCTTCAGGATTCGGAGGCAAACTAGTTGGCGAGGGTGAGCTGGCGTATAGCACGCTGGGGTTATCGACGGTGCCCGATCAACGACCCACGATGTCGCGATTGGCGCTCCGAGGAAATTGGGATAAGGCTGGCTATGGTTTTCTTTACCGGTCCTTTGGCAGTGGATTCGTCTCCCTGACAGGAACTAAGGTCGACCACGCTCGCGACGAAAGCCAGATTTGGGGAGAGTATGATTTCGGCCTTTTTCGGATGCGCGGAACAGTCGGTAAGTCTTGGGAAAAAAATGACGATACGAACGATCTGACCCTCACACGAACGGCCGCCACTTCTTTGCAGCTGAACAAGCCGAGCTGGAGCGCGCTATTGTCTTCGAGCTATTCGTTAATCGGACAAGAACAAGGCTTGAGCCAGCAAACCATCGCCTTGACAAATACGCTCTCGATCGCCTATCGCCCAATGGGCTTTTTGACGATTGAGCCCGCCTTGAACTTTAAAGAGGAGTGGGACAAAGCCACTGGATTAAAGACTGACACGCCGTCCGCCGGATTGGCCTTGGCCTGCTCGCCGTTTCGAGACCTAGAATTGACCGGACGTGCGAGCTACGCGCGGGGCATGAGCGAAGATCCGCTCAAGGAAGGTTCGTCCGTAAACACCGCGGGCGCATTGAATTGGAAAGTCGGCAAGTCTTCCCTCGGCGAACAGTTTTTGTCCTTTCAGGTTGAATACAAAAATGAGCTTCGCCCGATCTCCTCGAACAACGTACAGCCCAATCTCACCGGCCTTATTCAATTCAAGATGGTTGGCTTTTGAGCCGTTTACCCGGCGCCCCATCTTTTCAGGGCCTGCCGAGCCCCGTGTTTAAAGCCGTGCGCTAAAAGCCCGCCGAACGATTGCCGATCTCTCCCGCCAGCCTCAGATGAGGCATGCGCTAAAAAAAGGGACATCGGCAAAGGGGTCAAGTCC
>Ga0075423_10005435_pt1 | contig 11898 bp, 12 predicted proteins | sample SoiMethybrSBSTD2_FD_80114 | JGI IMG/M metagenome (GOLD analysis project Ga0075423, IMG submission 80114) | Bulk soil microbial communities from a Populus tree surrounding site in Tennessee, USA - Soil MetaG P. TD hybrid SBSTD2 | ecosystem: Environmental > Terrestrial > Soil > Tree plantation...
AACTCGGGTGGCCGCCTGGCGTTCTTGTCACCCTGCGTGTAGCGCCAGCCTTCATCTTCGTTGTCGGCAGTCTGGTGCCGATAGTTCTCCGGGATGGAATCGAACATGAAGCGGCGGCCTTCGCTGTTGAGCAGGATCCCACCCTCGCCACGAACGCCTTCGGTGACGAGAATGCCCTGGACGCTCGGGGGCCAGATCATCCCGGTCGGGTGGAACTGAATGAATTCCATGTCCATCAGTTCTGCGCCCGCGTGGTACGCCAGCGCATGCCCGTCGCCGGTGCCTTCCCAACTATTGCTGGTGATCTTGTAGGCTCGTCCCGCGCCGCCAGTCGCCAGGACGACCGCGCGCGCGGCGAACACTTTGAATCGACCGCGGTCGCGCTCGTATCCGACGACCCCGGCGACGCGGCCGTCCGTCTTCAGAAGGGCCACCACGGTGAATTCCATGTGAACGTCGATGCCGCGGTGCACGCCGTGATCCTGCAGCGTGCGGATCAATTCGAGGCCGGTGCGGTCGCCGACGTGCGCGAGACGAGGGTAACGGTGGCCGCCGAAATTCCGCTGAAGGATTTTGCCGTCGGCGGTGCGATCGAACACCGCGCCCCAAGCTTCCAGTTCACGGACGCGGTCCGGCGATTCCCTGGCATGAAGTTCCGCCATTCGCCAGTTGTTGACGTACTGGCCGCCGCGCATCGTGTCGGCGAAGTGCACCTTCCAGCTATCGCGATCGTCGACGTTGGCCAGGGCGGCGGCGACGCCTCCCTCCGCCATCACTGTGTGCGCCTTGCCGAGGAGCGACTTGCAAATCAAGCCGATCTTCACGCCTGCTGCCGACGCTTCGATCGCGGCGCGAAGTCCGGCGCCACCTGCGCCGATTACCAGAACGTCGTACTCGTGGGTTTCTAGTTCCATCTAAGTCAGATCCGGGGGGCTTCGCCCCCGCGGACCCCCCGACACGCTCTCTCGCGAGCCGCTTCGCCGGCTCGCTCCGTTTCCACCTCCGCGAAAGCTACGGTGGACGCGCCGAAGCGCCGTTGGCGCGAAGGCGCGCGCGTGGCTCGCTTCGCTGCGCTCGCTCGCGTCTTCGTTCGCGCCGCCTTGCCTCGCCGTAGCACCGATCGATCTGATGGTGCGAAGGCGGGTGGCGGGGCCCCAATGCCCCACTCCGCTCCGGCGGGCGCGCCCGTGGCGCGCCTACTAGTCTTGAATTCCATCGCTTCTCACAGTTGGAATTGAGCAGCGCGGTCTTCAGGCCGCGCCGGCATCAGAGAATCCGGTAATCGGTCCAGATCCCCAGCGAGCAGAGCCGGACGTACACATCGGCGAATGCAACGGAGAACAGGCTGCACCAGGCAAAGAGCTGATGGCGCCGGTTGAGACCGGAGACGCACGAGTAGCAGGACCAGCGAAGACCAGACGTCGAAATCTCGTCGCGGGCCCCGCCGACCAGATGACGCAGCGAGTGGCAACTGAATGTGTAGCCTGCGAGGAGCAAGGTGTTGATGGTCAGCACCAGGCTGCCGATGCCGATCCCGAAGTGTCCGGCGCCGGCGGCATCGGTGAACCAGAAGGACTCGATCGCGTCGACGGTCAAAATGCAGATGAAGAGAATACCGATATACAAAAAATAACGGTGGACGTTCTGCAGGATCAGCGGGAAGGATCGTTCGCCGAGGTACGTCTTGCGCGGCTCGCCCACGGTACACGCAACCGGGTCGGCCCAGAACGCTTTATAGTAAGCACCGCGATAGTAATAACAGGTGAACCTGAAACCGCCAGGGGCCCAGAGGATCAACAACGCCGCCGAAAACGGCAGCGCACCAGGCCACCACCCGGGCTTCGGGCCAAACCACGCGTGCTCACTGTCGCCAAACAGCAGCGGCGAGTAAAACGGCGACAGGTAAGGGCCATATTCGAAATGATTGCCCTGAAAGGCCGCCCATGTCGCGTAGACAAGAAACGCGGACAGTGCGAGAAATACGAGGAGAGGTTGAAGCCACCACGCGTCGCGACGAGTTGTTTCTCCGAACTTACGCTGGGTCAAGGGCCACACGGCCTGCGCCATCGAGGATCCTCCGAGGCTCGGATAAGTGAGTGTGTCAAACCATACTGGCGCTGGATTAGGATTGCAAGGGCTTGCGAGGTGATTGGATGAAACGAACGATCGTTGCCGCCATCGCGTGCGCCGGCGTGCTGTGCGCCGCGGCCACCGCTCGAGTTGTCGCCGTCCCGAACTCGTCGAGGGACAGTGCCAATCCACTGCTCAAAGAGCCGCTGAGATTGAAGCAGGGATTGATCTCGGGTGCGCCCGGGGCGAACGAGTCGATCGCTGTGTTCAAAGGGATTCCATTCGCTGCACCTCCCGTCGGCGCCGCGCGCTGGCGCGCCCCCGAGGCGGCAGCCGGATGGACAGGAGTGCGTAAGGCCGACGCCTTTTCACCGAGCTGTATTCAGTCGATCGTCGCTGAACGAAAGCCGTGGACGTACGAGTTCATGACCCACGGCGAGATCAGTGAGGATTGTCTCTACCTGAACGTCTGGACTCCAGCGACGTCCGCTGCCGCGCGACGGCCGGTGTTCGTCTACATCTATGGCGGCGGCAACGTCGAAGGTTCAGGTGCGGTGGCAGTCTACGATGGCGAAGGACTGGCGTCGAAAGGGCTGGTCGTCGACCGGCGTTTACGTATTTCTGGACCCACGCGTTGCCCGGTCCGGACGTCGAGCAGTACGGCGCGTTTCATAATTGGCGCGGTCTAAAGACCGCGCCCTACACGTGACTTCACGCCGTCCGCATCGTAATGTAGGGCCGGGTCTTTAGACCCGGCCACAAAGGAAAGCCTCTTGCAACTCACGGTTGGAGGAGGGCTTTTCGATGTCCGACGAGCGGAGTGGATCGACCCAAAGCGAGCTCAGCAGCGAAGAGAAGCGCGCCAACGTCATCCGTCTTGCCTTTGGTGGGAGCGAAGAGCTCTTCAATCAGTTCGTCGACATTGTCCGGGAGGCCATTCCGCCAGGCACCGGCGTCGTCCTGCGCGGCAGCGCGGTGACCGGCGAACGCTGGAAAGACGGCGCGCCGTTTGACGGCGATGGCCCCGGGACGAGCGACCTCGACCTGACGCTCGTCGGCGGTGACGAGGTCATCGGTCTCTATAAAGTGACGGGCTTCTGGGTGCCTGGCATTCACTCCCGGCCTCTGAGCGACAAGGATCCGGACATCGCTCCCTCGCTGGTCCCGCTGCGCAACCGCTTGATGGCCATGGTCAACCGGCCGGTAAATATCCAGGGCTCGCGCGACGTGGTCATCTATTTCCGCGGCGAGCTGATCGGCCAACCGTATCTCGTCCTCATCGATAAACAGCAGACGGAGTGACGTGCCGTTTCGCGTCCTGACCTACAACATCTGCCGCGGCGCCGCCGGCAAGGAGGATCAGATCGCCGCGGTGATCGCGTCAATCAAACCCGACATTACGATCTTTCAAGAGGCGACGGTACCAGCCGTGATCGAGAAGGTGGCGACACGTACCGGTATGGCGCAGTGGGCATCCTCGCGTGGGGAGTCACTCGCATTCATGAGCGCACAGGCGGTTCGCCATTTCGAGTGGCACCATCCGCGGCTGTCGCGTCACGCTTTTCTCGAGATCGAACCAGGCCGTGGAGAGCTGCGGATTTTCGGCGTGCATTTGAGCGCGCTGTACTCGGCGTGGACCGAGCGGCATCGGGTGATCGAACTTCGCGCGCTGCTGGCCAGCATCGCGCGTCACCAGCACGGGTTTCATCTGCTCGCTGGAGACTTCAACACGTTGGCGCCTGGCGATCTGCTCGACTTCCGCAAGTTACCGAATCGACTGCGCGCGCTGGTCTGGTTGAGCGGGGGCAAAATCCGATGGCGGACGATTCAGTTAGTACTCGATGCCGGATACATCGATGCCTATCGGCTGCGTCATGGGTCTGACGTTGGTTACACCTTTCCGTCCTGGGCGCCACACGTCCGGCTCGATTACTTCTTCACCCCCTCGGCATTCTCGAGCCGTGTTCGACGCTGCGAAATCGTGACGCATCCAGCGGCGGCGGCCGCTTCGGATCACCTGCCGCTCGCCGTTGACGTGGATTTCGCTTGAGTCTTCAGCTTCCCTTTTCCCTTTTCCCTTTTCCCTTTATTTAATTGCATAGTCACTCAACCCCGGCTGCGCCATGAGGCGCTCGATCGCCTCAATCTCGACGGGCACAAACGCCGAGAGATTCTCGTAACCGGATTCGGTCATGAGGATCATGTCCTCGAGGCGAATTCCAAGATGCTCGTCTTCGATCTGCATCGCGGGCTCAATCGTGAAGATGAAACCCGGTTCAAGCGTCTCGGCCGTCATGCGGACGTCGTGGACTTCCATGCCCACTGAATGTCCGAGGCTGTTCGATGTGTTATTTCGATACCTGGTCACGAAGGCCGTCGCTGCCGCCTTGATCTTTGGATCGGTAAACTGAAACGAGGCCAGCATCTCGTCCATCTTCGCGACCGCGTCACGAATGATGTCTCGCGGCGCTTTGTGGACCTTGATCGACGTCATCAGCGCCTGATACAGCTTCACGTAAATCGAATAGAACTCACGCTGCCGGGGCGTGAACTTGCCATTGGCGGGAAACACGCGGGTCACATCGGACTGGTAATACTTGTAGTCCGGTGCGTAGTCGAACTGGACGAGATCGCCATCCGCCAGACGTGCCGTGTCCTTGTGGTAGTGCGAGTAGTAGGTGTTGGGGCCGGTTGCAATCAGCGCAAAGTACGACGGCCCATACGCGCCGTGCTTCTTGAAGACGTACTCGGCGACCGCCTGAAGCTCATACTCGTGCATACCCGGCTTGGCGTCGCGCATCGCCTCCATGATCGCGAGACCTGTGATCCGTGTGGCTTCACGAATGAGCGTAATCTCGCGCGCACTCTTGATGTCGCGCAGTCGATCGAGAATCGGGTCGAGATCTTTGGTTTCCGACGCGGCGGCTACTGCTTTGAGCTTCTGTATGAATTGCTCTTCCCGGGAAATGCGTCCGTCCCACGGGTCGTTCTTCGTCGCATTGGCGAGCGCGCGGGGATCGCTCGATGCAGCTTCGCCGAGGACCTCTGGCCTGAATGGCGTATAGATGGTGCGGCCGCCGCGCAGCAGATCGGGCAGCAGCTTTCCGAACTCCTCGCGGGCCAGGACCGCATCGACGCCGAGCGCGCGGGCGGCGTCTTCGCCCGGATGCAGTGCCGGTCCATACATGCGCCCCTCGCGGCGGTCGCTGAACGGTTGCAGGAAGATCGTCGTCTTTTTTGTGCGACCGTCGATGACGGCGATCGCGCGTGGCTCGACCACTCCAGTCAGGTAAAAGAACTGATTGTTCTGCCGGAACGCCTGCTCGCCGGGCCGCTCCGTTGTCCCTTGAAGGATGGCCACACCGTCGCCAATGGCCGCCATCACGTTGGCGCGCCGGGCCGCGAATTCCTCGGGAGGGAAGATCTCCGTGCCGGTGAACACGGGCTGCGCGAGGCCAGTGATTGTCCCTATCGCAACGCAGAACAGAATCGCGAGCGTCCGCATGCGGCGAAATGCCATTCAATCAGCAATCAGCATTCAACAATCAGAATTACAGTTTCCATCCTTCCCGATACTCGCGAGTCAGGAACTGGTTCGCGTCCACGTTCGTGACCTTCATGGCGGCCGGGTCGTAATGCAGCTTCGAGTTCGCGCGCAATGAAACAACTCCAAGCAGCATCGTTTCGGTGAGCTTTGCGGCGTAGTCGAAGGCGCAGGAGATCTGATCCTTCCCCTTAATCGTGTTGACCCAGTTCATCTCGTGCGCTTCGTGCGCGACGCGCGTCAGCCGTTCCTTCGGCGGCCCGTACGCATTGTGGCGCGCGACCGGAAGCAACCGCGGAGGATTGACGCTCTCCTGAAGCAGTTTGCCCTTCTTGCCGACGTAGAGAATTCCGCCGCCGGGATTCAGTTTGGCCCCTTCGAGCTCGGGCGGATCCGATGGCATCAGGCCGCCGTCGTACCACGTCAGCGTCACAGCGGGCATGCTCCCACGCTTCGGGAATTCATAGTAAGTCGTGGTGGCGTTGGGATAGGTCGCCCCGTTGAATGGCGTTGACTCGGTTTCGATGACGGTGGGAAGACCCAGATTCAGCGCCCACATGGGAAAGTCGATCAGATGTGCGCCCATGTCGCCGAGCGCTCCCTGGCCCCAGTCAACCCAGCCACGCCAATTGAACGGGTGGTAGACCGGGTGGTAGTCGACTTTGGGCGCGACACCGAGAAAGAGATCCCAGTTGAGGCCAGCGGGGACCGAGTAGTCGCCTTTCATCGCCGCAGCCAGGCGCTCGGCGACGGCACGATTGTCCCATCCGAGCTGCGCGGTGTTGACCTGACCCGAAGCCGGACGCGGGATTCCCTGCGGCCAATAGCCCCACGGCCGATTGGTCCAGACGTGCACTTCGCGGACCTCATCGATTGCGCCGTCGAGAATGTACTCCACCCCGCGCCGCTGCTCGTCCTGTGAGTGGCGCTGGTTCCCCATTTGCGTCACGAGCTTCGGCATCGCGGCGGCCTTCTTCGAAAGGTGCCGCGCCTCGTGCACCGACCAGCACAGCGGCTTTTGCACGTAGACGTGCTTGCCGGCATCCATCGATGCGGAGGCGATGATGGCGTGCATGTGATCGGGCGTGGCGATGATCACCCCGTCGATGTCTTTTTGCTGGTCGAGCATCTCGCGGTAGTCCTGGTACTTCTTCAACCGCGGGATCTGTTCCTTGACGAATTTTTGCAAGCGGTCGTATGGATCGTCAGCGGGCCACCGTTCATCCGCGGCAAGCTGTGTCTTGGTGCGCGGCCATACTTTGAACGTTTCGGTGCCCGGCGGCAGTGCCTGGGGCCGGGGCGTGGGACGCTGCGCCTGCGACCATTGTGCGAGCTTTCGATCGAGCAGACCGAAGTCACAGTCGCAGATCGCGACGATGTTCTGGCTCATGACCGCCTGAGCGTTTTCGGCTCCCATGCCATTGATGCCGGCGACGGCAATGTTGACCGTATCGCTCGGCGCCTGAAACCCGCGGCCGAGCACCCGGCGCGGTACGATCGTGAATCCGACGGCCGCGCCTGCGACCGCTGTGACGAATTCACGCCGTGTGATGCCGGCAGTTGCAGTCGCCGTTGTGTCTTCGCTATCTTCCGAGATCTTGTAATCGCTCATCGGGCGGCTATCCTAAAGCAGCACAGCTGGAGTCAACTGGAGGACTTGATGAAGCCATCGACCGTTTTCCTTGGCGAAATGACGAACCCGGAAGTCGAGGCCTTTCTGAAAACGCATCATACGGTGATCGTTCCGACCGGCGCAACGGAGCAGCACGGCCCGCACGCGCCGCTCATCACCGACGTGATTATTCCTAACGAGATTGCCCGCCGCATTGCGCCGAAGATCGGCGCGCTCGTCGCTCCCGCCATCAACTATGCGCTTTCATATCCCCATGTCGGGTTCACGGGCCTCGTGCACATCCGCATTCCGACGTTCATGGCGCTCATCGAAGACCTGTGCGTTGCGTTCGCAACCTCCGGCTTCAAGCGCATCATTTTTCTCAATGGGCATTACGACAACACGTACGCAATCGCCTATGCGTGCGCCAACGCGGCGGACAAGATCGGAAAGGACGTGAAGGCATTTCCCGTCAATTACTGGGACGCATTGACGGCGGAAGAGATCGACGAGTTCTCCGGGCTCAAGAATGGTCTGCACGCCAACCTGGCCGAAACGTCGGCGGTGATGGCGATCAATCCAGCGCTGGTGGACCTCGAGAAAGCGAACGCCGAGTTCCCGCCATTTCCGAAGTACACGATTCCAACCGGGCCGGTTCACACCGCGTTCTTCTTCACGGCTCCCGGCTCGGTGTATTGGGCGACCAAGTCCGGAACCTGGGGCGACCCGCGCAAGTCGACGGCTGAGACAGGCGAGCGCTATCTCGAGGCGGGAGTGCGGTCGACGCTGGCGGTCCTGGAGAACATTGAGAATACGTTCAAAGCAATGCCGCCGCGGTGAATATCAACAGCGGTTGCAGGCCGCGATTTCTAGACCGCGTCTGACGAAAGCCAGCAGCCCAGAGCCGACAGCCAAGAGCCAGCAGCCAAGAGCCGACTTACGTATGCACGATCTCACCTCCGTCCCGCAGACCAATCCCGTCGACCTCTATCGCGTGCGCGATGCGATGTATGCGCCCGACATGCTGATCGCGGCGCTCGTCCATCTCGACTTCTTCACGTGGCTTGCCGATCGTCCGGCAACGAAAGAGGAGATCTGCCGCGGCCTCGAGATCACGGCTCGCCCCACGGATGTGATGCTGACCCTCTTTGCCGCGATGGGCCTCGTCGAAGAGCGACAGCGTGTCTTTCATGTGACGGCCGTCGCCCGAGAGCACCTGGTGAAGGGGTCACCGTGGTACCTGGAACCCTACTTTGCCTCAGTCAAGAATCGTCCCGTGACGCTTGATTTGCTCAAAGTGCTGCGCACAGGCAAGGCGGCGAATTGGGGCAGCCAGGAGACCGACAAGGACTGGCACAAGTCGATGGAGACGGAAGCGTTTGCGACGCAATTCACTGCGGCGATGGATTGCCGCGGTGTGTATCTGGCACAAGCGGTTGCCAAGTCGGTAGACCTCTCACCCTATCGCCATCTTCTCGATATTGCCGGCGGCTCGGGCATTTATGCGTGCTCGATGGCGACGCATTATCCGCAGCTCGAGGCGACCGTGCTCGAGAAGCCACCGGTCGATCGGATCGCTTCGCGCGCTATTGCGGACCGCGGCTGTTCAGACAAGGTGCGCGTGCTGGCGCGCGACATGCTGACGATGCCGCTGCCGACCGACGCGGACGTTCATCTCTTTTCCAACGTGCTGCACGACTGGGACGAACCCGTGGTCCGCCAGTTGCTGCAAAAGTCATTCGATGCTCTGCTCGCCGGAGGTCTCGCAATGGTTCACGATGCGTTCCTCAACCCGCAGAAGAATGGGCCGCTGCACGTCGCCGAGTACTCAGTGCTGCTGATGCATTCGTCCGAAGGACGCTGCTATTCGGTCGCGGAGATGGAGCAGTATCTCGGTGACGCGGGGTTTCGCGACGTGACCTACGTCGCGGGTGCCGCTGCCCGTGGAATCATGACCGCCAGAAAGCCGGTGTAGTCGCCAATGACCGATTCGATGAACCGTCGGCAGTTTCTGACCGCGGTGACGTCGTCCCTGGCAGTGCGCAGGATCGCCCGCCAGCCCACTGGCCGGCGCCCGCGCACCAGGCTGATCCTCCTCGGTACCGGCGGTGGTCCGACACCCAAGAAATCGGTCTCAGCCACCGCGCAGGTCATCATCGTCAACGACAGCGCATACGTCGTCGACTGCGGTGACGGGGTCGCGCGTCAACTGGTCGCGGCAGATGTACCGCTGCGCAGCCTGAGGCACATTTTCATCACCCATCACCATTCCGATCACAACGCCGATTACGGCAACCTTCTGCTGCTGGCCTGGGCGTCAGGGCTGACGACCAGCGTCGCCACATGGGGTCCGCCGCCGTTGACGAAAATGACCGAGCTGTTTCTCGCCATGAATGCGTACGACATCGATATCCGCATTCGCGATGAGGGCCGGGTTCCTCTCGCTCCGCTGATTCAGCCGCATGAGGTCTCGCAAGGCGGCGTCGTGATGCAGGACGACAACGTCAAGGTCACCTCGACGCTGGTCGACCATCCGCTGGTGACGCCGGCGTTTGCGTACCGATTCGACGGACCTGACCGATCGATCGTGATCTCGGGTGATACGGCGCGCTCCGACAACCTCGTGAAGCTCGCGCGAGGTGCCGATGTGCTGGTGCATGAGGCAATGTGGCTACCCGGTCTCGAGCGGATCCTAGCGCGCGATCCGAATGCCACACGGCTGAAGGAGCACCTGTTGGCCAGCCATACGGCAGTGGAGGACTGCGGCCGTGTGGCCGAAGCCGCGGGCGTGAAGACACTGGTCCTCTCTCACCTGGTACCAGGCGGAGACGCGACGATCACCGACGAGATGTGGACGAACGCGGCGCGGCAGCACTTCAAAGGCCGCGTGATCGTCGGCAAGGACCTGATGGAGATTTGACCGGGGGGACAGCGCGCGTGACTTCACCGGCCGAGATGCGGCTCGTCTGGCCTGCTCGCGAATATTTGTCGAGTTACGTCGCCGCGCTTCAGCGCGGCTGGTCGCCCAATAACATGCGTCAAGAGGCAGGGAGTGAGGAGCTCGCGCGGATCACCGTGAATGCCGAGGCGTTTCTTGCAAGCCTCGTGGACAGAGCGGCGAAAGGTGCTGCGGTGAAGTTGCCCGACGGTTCGGTGGTGCGGCGATTACCCGGCTACAGCCGGTGGATGTGGGACGGAGAGTTTTGCGGTCGCATCCAGTTGCGCTGGGAGCCTGGTACTGAAGCGCTCCCACCGTACTGTCTTGGACACATCGGCTATTCCGTCGTTCCATGGAAGCAGAGGCGAGGGTATGCCACGCGTGCGCTCCGCGAGCTGCTGCCCGGGGCCGCCGCAGAGGGGCTTCGCTACGTCGAGATCACGACTGATCTCGATAACGTGCCTTCTCAGCGTGTGATCGAGCGCAACGGCGGCGTGCTTGTCGAGGAGTTCGTGGCTCCAGAGGCACTGGGAAATGGCCGCAAGCTCCGGTATCGAGTGCACATTTCGCCAAGATCTTCATGACCGGGCTCGTGGAGACGACTGATCGTCGGCCATGGCTTCTCACGGCGATCCTCGTGGCCGTCGTGTACTGCGCCGTCGGGGTCGTCTTCCAGGGGCCATTCGCCTGGCGTCTGGCCGCGTGGCTGGGCTGCGCGGGTGCGTACGCTGTCCATCTTGCGTACGAAAACTTCCGATTGCACAACTCGGCCCGGGTCGCGGCGCTTCATGCCGCCGCTGCAGTTGCGCTCGGCACATTCGGCCTCGCGGTTGCGGCGACGCTTCATCGTGCGTTCGTTGCAGTGGCCGGCGCAGACTTCCGCCTCTACGCGGTTGCACTCGTGGCATGGCCGATGCTCACCGCACTGCCCGCGTTTGTCGTTGCGCTCATCATCTCGTCCGTGATCGCGCGGTTTCACACGCATGCGTAAATTCCAGATCGGATACGATGGCAGCTGGCCTGGTCCTTGCTGCCGGAGCTGCAAATGATTGATCTATACAACGCCGAAACGAATCAGCTGCTCGGCAGCATTACCGAAGCTGACCTGCAGGTCCTGATTGATGCGCTCGAGGAAGAGTCCTCCGAGGATCAGGACTACTACATCGACAAAGCGACGATCGAGTACATGGGTGATGGCCGCCCATCAGATCATTTGCTCGGTCTCTTACGAACCGCGGTCGGGGATAAAGACGGCCTCGAGATTCGCTGGCAGCGGCGGTAGTCTGGCCGGATGAAGAGCGTCCGCGAACGAGCGCAGCGAGAGAGCCACGCGAGCGGAGCGGGGCTCTGGGGCCCCCGCGAGCGAGCGTGTGGGGGAGTCCGAGGGGCGCAGCCCCTCGGGAGATAAAGACGGCCTCGAGATTCGCTGGCAGCGGCGGTAGTCTGGCCTTCTGTCCTTCCGCCTGAAGGCGGAAGCCACAAAGTCAACGCCACGAAGTCAACGCGCCGATGAACAAGGACGCCGTCGCTACCGAATTACTCGACGCGCTCGAGCACCGATCGATCATTGAGCCTTTCACTCGCCGCGACCGGTTATTTGACAACCGTGTGGCCTACGAGATCAGCGCCGAAATTCTGCGCCGCCGCCGCGCCCGTGGCGAGAAGCCAATCGGCCGCAAAATCGGTTTCACCAATCGGCTGATCTGGGATGAGTACGGCGTTTCGGCCCCGATG
>Ga0075423_10005438_pt1 | contig 11896 bp, 13 predicted proteins | sample SoiMethybrSBSTD2_FD_80114 | JGI IMG/M metagenome (GOLD analysis project Ga0075423, IMG submission 80114) | Bulk soil microbial communities from a Populus tree surrounding site in Tennessee, USA - Soil MetaG P. TD hybrid SBSTD2 | ecosystem: Environmental > Terrestrial > Soil > Tree plantation...
CACGATTGTGGGCCTCTGGCTGCTGCGCCGTGTCGTCCTGGGGTTCGTGTACCGCCGCGTACAGGACCCGTGGGGTCGCTACCGCTGGCGCAAAGGCCTGACCTACGTGCTGGTGGCGGTGGGGGTCGTGATTCTCGGCGGCCTGTGGTTCGAGGGCGGCGTGCGACCGCTCCTCGGGTTCCTCGGCTTCCTCGCGGCGGGGCTGGCGATCGCGCTCAAGGAGCCCTTGTCGAATCTCGCCGGGTGGGCCTTCATCATTTGGCGTCGTCCCTTCGAGGTGGGGGACCGAGTGCAGATCGGCCCTCACGCGGGGGACGTGATCGATCTCGGCTTGTTCCAGTTCACGCTCAACGAGATCGGCGCCTGGGTGCAGGCGGACCAGTCGAGCGGGCGGATCATCCATGTCCCGAACGGCAAGGTCTTCACCGATCCCGTCGCCAACTACAACAAGGGATTCCGCTACATCTGGAACGAAGTGCCGGTGGTGGTGACGTTCGAGAGCGACTGGAGAAAGGCGAAGCAGATCCTCGGGAAGATCGCCCTCAAGCACGCGGAGCACCTCACCGCCCAGGCGGAGCAGGAGTTGCTCTCGGCCTCCCAGCAGTATCTCATCAACTACCGGAAGCTGACGCCGATCGTGTACACCAACGTCGTGGACTACGGCGTGCAATTGACGATCCGTTACCTGATCGAGCCCCGCAAGCGACGCGGCACCGAGCATGCCATTTGGGAGGAGATTCTCACCGAATTCGCGAGCGCCCCTGATATCGACTTGGCGTACCATACGACGCGGGGGTTCAAGTACACCGACGAAGGAAAACCCGCGCTCCGGGCGCCGCCGGCGGCACCGCACCGGGCCGATCTAACGCCTGCCGACGACTGAAGGGTTACTGCTCCGATACCTCGTAGTGCGTGACGGTCGGCTCCAGCTCGAGCAGATAGTCCCGGTCCTCGGGGTAGTAGTGTGCCTGCTCGACGTCGTCGCCCGCGAAGGTTCGGATTGCGTCCATCGAATCCCAGAACGAGATGAACAGGAAGTGCGTCTCGCCGCCAACCGTCCGGCGTAGCACCTCCACGCCGCGGTTCCCGGGCGTCGCCCGGCATTCCGTCACGCCCGTCCGGCGCAGATAAGCCGCGTAGGCGTCGCCCTTCGCGGCCGGCACCGCGCCATGCCACAGCCGCGCGATCAACGGATGCTTAGATGCGGTCGAGCTCGCTGACCGTGCGCTCATTGCGGACGTTTCCCGTGTTGAGGGTGGACTTCGGCTCGAGTAAGAGCACGTGGGTTTCCTCGGAGGCGATAGGCAGGTGGTCGACCCCGCGCGGCACGATCACGAACTCGCCTTCGCCCACCGACACGTCGCGGTCGCGGAACTTGATCAGCAGCCGGCCTTTCACGACGAGAAACAGCTCGTCCTCGACGTCGTGGTGATGCCACACGAACTCGCCTTTCAGCTTGACGAGCTTCACGTAGGAGTCATTGAGCTCGCCCACGATCTTCGGGCTCCAGTGGTCGTCGAATAGCCGAAACTTCTCGGCGAGGTTCACCCTACGCATGCTCGGAGGCCTCCTGACGCGCTGGTCCCGCGGCTTCCGTCCGGCTGTCCGGCGGTCCGGCTGTCCGTCCGATCTTATGGGAAAACTGGATCCATACGACGGCGCCGAGGATCAACGCCATCGCGAGGAACGTGCGCGCCGTCACCGGCTCGCGCAGGATCAACCAGCCGAGCAGTACGGCGATCACGGGATTCACGTACGCGTACGTGCCTACGATGGTGGGCGAGGCGTGGCGCAGCGCGTAGGTGTAGGCGCTGTAACCGAGGATCGAGCCGAACACCACGAGGTACGCGATCGCGCCGACCCCGGTGGGCGTGAGGTGCCAGCGGCTCCACTCACCCAGCAGCGTGCCCACGAGGGCGATGGTGGCGCCACCCGCAATCATCTGAATCGCCGCTCCGACGTAGGGGCTCGTCTCGGTGCGGTGCCGCTTGCTGTACACCGAGCCGAGCGACCACGACGCGCTGGCGCAGGTGAGAGCGATGGGGCCGCGCAAATCGGCTCGCAGGATCTCGGCGGGGCTCGCCCCCACCAGCAGCGCGGTGCCGACGAAGCCGAGCAGCAGTCCGGTCACGACGCGCCAGTTCAAGTCGCCCGAGCCACCCGGGATGATCGCGTCGAAGAATGCCATCCATAACGCGACCGTGACGACGAAAATGCTGGCGACGCCGGAGGCCGTGTACTGCTCGGCCCACACGACGAACGCGTTGCCCCCGGCGAGCAGCAGGACGCCCACGATGGCCTGGGTACGCCAGTCGACCAGCCGTTTGGGTAATGCGTCGCCCAACGCCAGTACCACGCCGAGCAGCAGCAGGCCCGCGATGAGGAACCGCAGACCGGCGAACAGGAACGGGGGTAGGACCCCCACGCCGACGCGGATCGCGAGGTAGGTGGAGCCCCAGAACACGCAGACGACGAGATAGGCGACGAGCGCCTTGCCGCGCAGTCCGGCCATCAGTCGAGCTCCGTGGGGACGAACCCCGGTTTTTCGAATACCGTGCCGAGCACGATCGTGGTCCGCGTGTTCATCTCCACGGTCGGGGACGGACCGCGCAGGTCGCGCAACAGATCCTGGAGTCGCTCGAGATCCGGCGCGGCGACTTTGAGCACGTAACAGTCCTCACCCGCGACGTGGTGACACTCCAGGACACCGGGATGCTTCTCCATCTCCCGCATCCGTGGCTCGTCGCCCACGTAGTCGGATTTGGTGTAGCGCACCGCGACGAATGCGGTAACCGGGAACCCGGCTTTGACGCGATCGACGCGCGCGCCGTACCCCGTGATGTAGCCGGCTTCCTCCAGTCGCTTCACCCGCTCCATCACCGCGGGTCGCGACAACCCCACCTCGTCCGCGAGCGCCTGATAACTCGAGCGCCCATCGGTCGCGAGCAGCCGCAGGACCTTCCGGTCGACCGCGTCCAGCTCAGTCTTGTGCGCCATTTCGGAGCCCCGGTACCGTGGTTGCCTACTAGAAGTAGACGTTTGTGTTTGTTTTTGAACGTATCATAAGGGTAACAGGTTCCCGGCCTACGAACTATCCGATTATTGTACCGAAGTCGCCTCTCGCTGAAATGTCCTTTGATGGAGACAGTGTGAGCCGCTACTATTCGGCCATGTCGGCTCCCCTGCGCGCCCTCGTCCGCACCTATCCATCGGCCCTGGTCGGCTACTCGGGCGGGGTCGACTCGGCTCTCCTGGCGGTCGTGCTCCGCCAGGAGCTGGGGCGCGACCGCATGGTGGCCGGGGTGGGCCGGAGCGACTCTTATCCGGCCGCGCAGTGGGCCACAGCGCGCGCGGTGGCGCAGCGCTTCGATATCCCGCTGGTGGAGCTCGAGACCCGCGAGCTCGAGGATCCCGACTACCTCTCGAATCCGACGAACCGGTGCTTCTTCTGCAAGACGGAGCTGTGGCGCCGCCTGATTCCCGAGGCACGGGGCCGCGGCCTCGCCGTCGTATGCGACGGTACGAACGCGGACGACCTGCGCGAGCATCGCCCCGGCTACGCCGCGGGGCTGGCAGCCGGGGTGCGCTCGCCGCTGGCCGAATCCGGCCTCACGAAGGCAGACGTGCGGCATGCCGCGCGCGAGCTCGGGCTGCCGGTCTGGGACGCCCCGGCGGCGCCGTGCCTTTCGAGTCGCGTGGCCTACGGCGTTCCGATCACATCCCAGCGCCTCGCGCAGGTGGAGCGGTCGGAGGCGTACCTGCGCGAGCTCGGCGTGACCGGTGACCTGCGGGTCCGCTACGTCGGCGATCGGCGGGGGGCCGGGGGGGGCGCGCGCATCGAGGTCGAGCCGCGGTGGGTCCCGTGGGTAACGGACCGGCTCGGGGCGGTCACGGCCTACCTCACGGGTCTGGGTTTCGTGGCGGTCGAAGTGGATCCGCGCGGCTACCGCCGCGGCAGCCTCCTGGCCGAGCGCGCCCCCCCCGGGCGCGCGTGAGGCTCTTCGTTGCCTTGAATTTTCCTCCACCGGTGCGCGAGGCGCTCTGGACCGCCACGGCACGCCTGCGCGACCTGGACCTGCCCGTGAAGTGGGTGCGCGGGGAGGCGGTCCATCTGACCCTCAAGTTTTTGGGTGACGTGGCGGACGAGCGGGAGCGGGAGCTCGCGGCAGCGCTGACCAGGGCGGCGGCCGGGGCGCGCACGCTGTCGCTCGCGCTCGGCGGGTTCGGCGTCTTCCCCGACTTCCGGCGGCCCCGCGTCGTGTGGGCGGGTATCGAGCCGGAGCCCGGGCTCGAGATCCTGCAGCACCGAGTGGAGCAGGAATTCGCGCCGCTCGGGTTTCCCAGCGAAGGGCGGCCGTTCCGGCCGCACGTCACGCTCGGGCGCGCGGCCCGAGACGCCCGGCCCGCCGATTTCACCGGCCTCGAGGCGGCCCTCGGCCGGCTCGAGTACGCCGAAACCGCGCTCGTGAGCGCGCTCGATTTGATGGAGAGCACGCTCCAATCGGGAGGTGCGGTGTATCACGTGAGACACAGTGAACGGCTGCCTTAAAGGCCTGCTGCGGCTCGCGCTGCTCGCCGTCGCCTCGGTCGTGGCGCTGGCGGTGTGGTGGTTCCGGGAGCCGCTCATGCGCCGGGCCGCGCACGTATTCGGTCCGCACTCCACTCAGCTCCCTCCCGTGGCGGACACCGGCGTCGGTGCCCCGACGCCCAAGGCGCTGTCCAGTACGCAATCCAAAATGGACCGGCTCAAGCAGGCGACGGGACCGGATTCGGTCGTGCTCTCCGCCAATGAAGTGGCGTCGCTCATCGGCAGCTCGATGGATTGGTCGGTACGCAAGAGCTTCGACTCGTTGCGGGTCGAGCTGTCGGAGGGCACGCTGGCCGTTCACTGCCGCCTCGACACGCGCGTGATTCCGCCGGACGCCCTGGGGCCGATCGCCGGCTTCCTGAGCCCGAGGGAACCGCTGCGCATCGCGGGTCCCCTGCGGATCGAGCGGCCGGGTTTGGCCCGCTTCACGGTCCAGGAGCTGAGCTTACGCGGCATCCCGTTTCCCCCACCTGTGGCGCGGCAGCTGGCGCAGCGCGTAGCGGGGGCGGACTCGACCGGCGCGGTCCCGTTGCGCGTCTCGCCCGGGTTCGCAGACGTACGGATCCACCCCACCGCCGTCGTGCTGTACCGCCTGAAGCGGAGCGAACCGTGAGCCGACGCGTGCTGGTCGTCGATGACGAGAAGGGCATCCGCGAGGCGCTGACGCAGCTGCTCGAATACGAGGAGATTGCCGTGCAGGCGTGCGCCTCGGGATCCGAGGCGCTGCAGCGCTACCGCGAATTCCGGCCGCATCTCGTCTTTCTGGACGTGAAGATGCAAGGGATGGACGGGCTCGAGACCCTGCGGAGGCTGCGCGAGCTCGACGCGCACGCGCAGGTCGTGATGATCTCCGGTCACGGAACCATCCAGACCGCGGTCGAGGCGACCCAGCTCGGCGCGTACGATTTCCTCGAAAAGCCGCTCGACACCGACCGCATCCTCCTCACCCTGCGTAACGCCCTGCAGCACGTCGACCTCGCCAGCGAGAACGTGCGGCTCAAGGCGGAGGTCCACGCGCAGTACGAGATCGTCGGCTCGAGTCGGGCGGTGAAGCAGGTGATCGAGCGCGTCGAGAAGGTCGCGCCCACCGGCGCGCGCGTGCTCATCACCGGGGAAAACGGCACGGGGAAGGAGCTCGTGGCCCGCGCGATCCACGCGCTTTCACCCCGCGCGCGCGGGCCGTTCGTCGAGGTGAACTGCGCCGCGATCCCGACCGAGCTGATCGAGAGCGAGCTGTTCGGTCACCTCAAGGGGAGCTTCACCGGTGCGTTCGCGGATCGCGCGGGGAAATTCGAGCTGGCGGACGGCGGCACGCTGTTTCTCGACGAGATCGGCGACATGAGCCTCTCGGCCCAGGCCAAGGTGCTGCGCGCGCTCGAAGAAGGCGTGATCTCCCGCGTCGGATCCGGAAAAACGGTGGCCGTGGACGTACGCGTGGTGGCCGCCACCAACAAGGATCTGCACGCGGAGATCGCGGCGGGGCGGTTCCGCGAAGACCTGCTCTATCGGCTGAACGTGGTGCCGATCGAGGTGCCGCCGCTGCGGGCGCGGCGCGCCGACGTCGCCCAGCTCGTCGCGCACTTCGTGAGCCAGATGACGCGGAGCGGCGGCCTGCCACCCAAACCGTTCGACCCGGAGGCGGTGCAGCAGCTCGCCGCGCGTGACTGGCCGGGCAACATCCGGGAGCTCAAGAACGCGATCGAGCGCCTCCTCATCCTCGCCACCGGTCCCGTGGTGACGGCGCAGGACGTGGAGCGGATCGCCGGGCTCGGAGCGGGGGACGCGGGCAGCGGGACGAGCCCCCCCGATCTCGCGGGCGCACCGTGGATGCGGACCACCACCTTCGAGGAGTTCAAGCAGGTGGCGGAACGAACCTACATCCTCGCGAAGCTGAAGGAACACGACTGGAATGTGTCCGAGACCGCGCGCACATTGGATATGCCGCGCAGCAATCTCTACAAGAAGATCGAGCGCTACGGATTGGCTCGGGAGGCGTAGTGGCGAACATCGAGAAGGACCGCGACTGGGACAAGGAGATGGCGGAGGTGGACCGGCTCCTCAAGAAGCTGCCGGCGGCCGACCCCACGCTCGGTCGATCGAGCGGCGGCGAGTCGACCGTCCGAAAGCCGGTGGCGACTCCCGGCGGCGGATGGAGCAGTGGTGGCGTGGCACCCAGCGCCCGCGACCGCGCGGGAACCTGGGCGAAGGTGGCGCTCGGGGTGCTCGTGGGCATCGGCATCGCCCCGGGCGTCTGGCCCTATTCGCACGGCTGCGGCCTGCGGTTGATGTTCTACCTGCTCGGCGTCACCACCGTGATCGCCGCGGGGTTGTGGGCCAGCGTCTCGTCCTGGAAGCGACGCCTCGGCTTCGCGCACGTAATCGCGCAGATCCTGATCGTCTGGGGGATGCTCCTCATGACGCGGGAAATCTTGCCGCGCGTCGGCGCCAACGCGGCAGCCCTGTGGCTCTGCCCCGACGTGCCGCTCCCGCGCTGACACCTGTCACCCGACACCCGACACCTCTCATGCCCGAGAACTTCAAGAACTTCATCGCCGGCGAGTGGGTCGCCCCTCGGACCGGCGCCTATTTCGAGAATCGCAACCCGGCGGACTGGGACGACGTGATCGGGTGTTTTCCGCGCTCCGGTCCGGAAGACGTGACCCGCGCCGTCGCGTCGGCCAAACGCGGGTTCGCGCAGTGGTCCAAGACCCCCGCGCCGATCCGCGGCGAGGTGCTGCACCGCGTCGGTGATCTGTTGGTCCAGCGCAAGGAAGACATCGCGCGCGCCATGACGCGCGAGATGGGGAAAGTCCTGGCCGAGACGCGCGGCGACGTGCAGGAGGGCATCGACACCGCGCACTACGCCCACACGGAGGGGCGGCGGCTGTTCGGTCGCACCGTTCCGTCGGAGCTGCGCAACAAGTGGGCGATGAGCTTCCGCCGGCCGATCGGTGTGGCGGGCCTCATCACGCCCTTCAATTTCCCGCTCGCGATCCCGACCTGGAAGATGTTCCCCGCGCTGCTGTGCGGGAACGCGGTGCTCTTCAAGCCGGCCGAGGACGTGCCCCACACGGCGCACCTGCTGGTGGAGATCCTGCTCGAAGCCGGGCTGCCGCCCGAGGTCGTGCAGCTGATCCACGGTGAAGGCTCGGTGGTCGGCAAGGCCATGGTCGAGCATCCTGAGGTCCCTGTGATCTCGTTCACCGGGTCGACCGAGACGGGGTCGGTCATCGGGACGACCTGCGGCCGGATGCACAAGCGCCTGTCGCTCGAGATGGGCGGCAAGAACGCCATGCTCGTGCTGGACGACGCGGCGCTGGATCTGGCGCTCGACGGCGTGCTGTGGGGGGCGTTCGGCACGACCGGCCAGCGCTGCACGGCCACGAGCCGCCTGGTGGTACACGAGCGGGTGCACGACAAGCTGGTCCAGATGCTGTGCGATCGGGCGGACCGCCTGCGCCTCGGTCCGGGGCTCGACGCCAAGACCGACGTCGGCCCGCTCATCAACGAGGACGCTCGCAAGAAGGTCGAGTACTACGTGGGTGTGGGGCGGGATGAGGGCGCGCAGGTCCTGATCGGCGGCGAGCGGCCGACGGGGAAGGGGCTCGAGCGCGGCTGGTTCTACAAGCCCACCGTGCTCGCCGGCGTCCGGCCGGGGATGCGGGTGGAGCAGGAAGAGATCTTCGGCCCGGTGCTCTCCGTGATCAAGGTGGGGTCGCTCGACGAGGCCATCGCCGTGAACAACGACGTGAAGTACGGGCTGTCGAGCTCGCTCTACACGCGGGACGTGAACGCCGCCTTCCAGGCGATGGGCGAGCTCGACACCGGCATCACGTACGTGAACGCCCCCACCATCGGGGCGGAGGCCCACCTCCCCTTCGGCGGCGTGAAACAGACCGGGAACGGACACCGGGAGGGCGGGTGGGAGGTCTACGACTTCTACTCAGAGACCAAGGTGATCTACGTGGACTTCTCCGGGAAGCTGCAGCGCGCGCAGATCGACACCGAGACCTGACGCCCGGCGACGAATTGCACCGCCCCGCAATGGGACGGTGATGCCGCTCACACCGGCTGCATTAGCGTGCGGCCGGTGGATCACGAATCCTTGGTGATCGTCCTCTCGACCGGTGGCTCGCCACTCGACGGATCGGCGCTCGGCGCGCTGGCGGACGTCCGAGTGGCGTGGGTCCGCGTCGAACGCGAGGGTGAAGCCGCATGCCTCGCGGCCCGGGTGTTGCATGGCGACTCCCCGGACGCGTTCCGGGACCGGGTGCGCCGTTGGGCGGGGGCCCGCGGATGGGCGGTGACTGTTGCTTCTGGCGGACGGCTTGGCTAAAGTAAAAGCCATGCATCACTTGGGGGCCCCTCGGCCGGGTAGCGGCGCGCGCACCGCGCCAGTACCCTTCGCCTCCCCTAAGCGACGCTCCCGCCTGGCGCGATGGTTCGACAATTGGATGCGTTCGCTGGGCATGGCGCTGGTGCTGTTCCTCATCATCCGCACGTTCCTCGTCGAAGCATTTCAGATTCCCTCCGGCAGCATGGAGCGGACGCTGCTCGCGGGCGACTTCCTGTTCGTGAACAAGGCCGTCTACGGCGCGCAAATCCCCGGCACTCACGCCCGGCTTCCCGGGTTCGAGTCGCCGCAGCGCGGCGACGTCATCGTGTTCGCATTCCCCAAGAATCCCGAGCTCAACTACGTGAAGCGCGTGATCGGTGCACCGGGAGACACGGTGGAAATGCGCAACGGCGAGGTGCGCGTGAACGGCCGTCGGCTGGTGGAGCCCTATGTCCAGCGGGTGGATCCCCGGGATGTGTACGATCCGGAGTTCAACTGGCAGCGGGACTATCTGCTCGATGCCCCGGCGGTGGTGCGCGACTATCACCCGAGCCGGGACACCTGGGGGCCCCTGAGCGTCCCGGCCGGCAAGTACTTCGTGCTGGGCGACAATCGAGACAACTCAGCGGATTCCCGATACTGGGGCTTCGTGGACGCGGCCGCCGTCAAGGGACGGCCGCTCGTCGTGTATTTCAGCTACGACCGGGAAGCGCGGGATGCGCTGCCCTGGCTGACCGATATTCGTTGGCACCGGCTAGGGTCGATTATCCGGTAAGAGCCGGCGACTGGAGCCCGGAGTCCCGTGCGGCGGCGTCGTGCGCGCCTGGAGGGGTGACTCGGCCATGCAACTGAACACGGCGAAACGAGCCTCGTTCGACGAGGGATCGCTCGACCAGTACTTACGGGAGATCAGCCAGTATCCCCTGATCACCCGCGAGGAAGAGGTCACGCTGGCTCAGCGGATCAAGCAGAGCGACGCGGAGGCGCTGGACAAGCTGGTGCGCTCCAACCTCCGGTTCGTCGTCTCCGTGGCCAAGAAGTATCAGAACCAGGGAGTCTCGCTCTCGGATCTGATCAACGAGGGCAACCTGGGCCTGATTCGGGCGGCCCACAAGTTCGACGAGACCAAGGGCATCAAGTTCATCTCCTACGCCGTCTGGTGGATCCGCCAGGCGATCCTCCAGGCGCTGGCCGAGCAATCGCGCATTGTGCGCGTCCCGCTGAACCGGGCGGGCACGCTGCACCGCATCGGCAAGCGCTCGGCGTCGCTGCTCCAGGAGCTCGGCCGCGAGCCGACGGTGGAAGAGATCGCCGAAGGGATGGACATCTCCGAGGAAGAGGTCGCGAAGACGCTGTCCATCTCCCAGGCCCACCTCTCGCTCGATGCCCCCCTCACTCCCGGGGAAGACAACAAGCTGCTCGACTACCTCCCCGACACCACGAACCCCGGTCCTGACGACGAGATCTTCGAGCACGCCCTCACCGAATCGATCGAGGAGGTGCTGGCGACCCTCAAAGAGCGCGAGGCCAAGATCCTCCGCCTGTACTTCGGGCTCGAGGGCCAGGAGCCGATGACGCTCGAGGAGATCGGCTCGCTGCTCGGCATCACCCGGGAGCGCGTGCGGCAGATCAAGGAAAAGGCGCTGGCGCGCCTCCGCCACGTCTCGAGAGCCAGAGCGCTGGAAAGCTTCCTGTTCTAGGTCCGGGGCGGGTACATTACCGCCCTATGGCCGCCTCAGCCTCGTTCGACATCTCCACCGGTGCCGACCTCCAGGAGGTCGACAACGCGGTGAATCAAGCCACCAAAGAGGTGGTTCAGCGTTACGACTTCAAGGGCTCGAAGGCCTCCATCGCGTTCGACCGCGCCAAGGCCGTCCTCACGCTCGTCGCCGACGATGACTTCAAAATGAAAGCGTTGTTCGATGTGCTGCAGTCGAAGCTCATCAAACGCAGTGTGCCGGTGAAGAACCTCGAGCTCGGACCCGTCACACCGGCGGCGAACGACACCGTACGGCGCGAGATCAAGCTCACCCAGGGCATTCCCCAGGAAAAGGCGAAGGCGATCGTCAAGGCGATCAAGGACAAGAAGTTCAAAAAGGCGCAGGCGTCGATCCAGGGCGAGGAGATCCGCGTCCAGGCGCCGTCCAAAGACGAGCTCCAGGAAGTCATCGCCTTCCTGCGCACGCAGGACTTCGGACTCGAGCTGCGGTTCGGGAACTACCGCGGATGAAGCTCGGCGTCATCTCGCTCGGCTGCGACAAGGCGACGGTCGACTCCGAGCGCCTGGTCGGACAACTGGTGGGCCATGGTGCCGTGGTGACGCCGCACCTGCCCGACGCCGACGTGATCCTCGTGAACACCTGTGGCTTCATCGACGCCGCCAAGCAGGAGTCGATCGACGCGATGCTGTCAGCCGCAAGCCTTAAGGCGCAAGGCAACGTGAAAGCGGTGGTGGCCGTCGGGTGCCTGGTCCAGCGCTACAAGAAGGAGCTGCAGGAAGAGATCCCCGAGGTGGATCTGTTTCTCGGGTTCTCCGATCTCCATCACCTGGTGCCGGAGCTCGCCGGGCGCGGGCTGATTGACGACCCGCTCAAGAGCCATCCGGGTGTTCGCCAGCTGCTCGGCGACTCGACGCACGTTCGCTACCTCAAGATTTCGGAGGGTTGCGACCACACGTGCGCCTTCTGCGCCATCCCGCTGATGCGCGGGAAGCACCGCTCCGAGCCGCTCGAGCGGCTGGTCCGCGAAGCGCAGGCGCTCGAGACGCAGGGTGCGCAAGAGATCAACCTGGTGGCCCAGGACCTGGGCCACTACGGCCGGGACCTCGGACCGAACGGACCCAAGCTCCCCGACTTGCTCGAGGCGTTGCTCGCCGGCACGTCCGTCCCCTGGTATCGGCTGTTGTATGTCTACTCGGCGGGTCTGACGGAGCGGCTGGTCCAGCTGGTGGCGCGCAGTCCGCGCATCGTGCC
>Ga0075423_10005440_pt1 | contig 11895 bp, 6 predicted proteins | sample SoiMethybrSBSTD2_FD_80114 | JGI IMG/M metagenome (GOLD analysis project Ga0075423, IMG submission 80114) | Bulk soil microbial communities from a Populus tree surrounding site in Tennessee, USA - Soil MetaG P. TD hybrid SBSTD2 | ecosystem: Environmental > Terrestrial > Soil > Tree plantation...
ACGCTTCACCACTTCGTAACCTCCACTTTTTCCACTTTTCCACTTCTTCCACTTTTTCCACTTTTTCCACTTTTTCCACTTCAATCGTGATGACTTTGTTCGCGCCGCGATCGCCCCATGGCGGCGGAACTCCATCACCGACCCTGATCGTGATCACCGGGAACGGCGGCATGTCTTCGGGCCACGCCGTGTGGCAATCGCTGACGATCACCAGCAGATCGATCGAGCCCTTGCGATCGAGAAACCATTGCAGACCGGCGCCGATATCGGTGCCACCGCCGCCATACAGCTCGACGTGCGCCGCGTTGAACACCTTCCTCGCGTGGTGCACGACGGTATCGCAGCACGCGACGAGCACGTCAGCGCCGTAGCCAAGCTGGCGCGTCAGTCCGCCGAGCTCGGCGACGGCTCGCGCCAGCTGCGTCTCTTGCATCGAGCTCGAGGTGTCGATCAGAAAACCGGGTCGCGGCCTCGGCTGATGAAACGACGGCATGATGAATTCGCCGTAGCATGCCTGACGACGATAGGGCCGTTTGTATGTGCGATCGTATCGACCGAGCGTGCTCTCGCGCAGCGCGCGGCGAACGGCATGGCGAATCGTCGCCATGTAATCGATCTTCGGCGCCAGCACCGTGTGCGCCCAACGTCGCCAACCAAGCGGCACGTCGCCTGCGGAGCCGGACGTATCGAGGATCCGCTTGGCAACGTCGCGCCGTACGAGCTCGGCCTTCACCGGATCGACGCCGGGCACGCCGCCAGCGCTGATCCCATCGTCCGGCAGTTCCCAGTGGCGGCGCTCACCGTGCGCGCCGGAGCCGCAGTCACGGCCCCGTCCGCCGTCGCCTTCGGATGTGGCGCGACTCGCTCCTCCGGCGGCAGCCGGCCTCGCCGAAGTCGAAGGCGAAGGCGGACGCGCCAGCACCTCGTAGTAGTTCTCGGCGGTCTGGCCAACCGCAAGTCCCAGCTTTTCCGGATGCGGCGGATCATCGGGCAGCGGCAGATGTTCCGCGAGCAGATCGTCGTTGATCTCGCAGTCGGCGGCCGTGTTCCACAACGCGGGCGCGCTGGCCGACGCCGCCTTTCGTCGCTGCTCGTGATCGCGCAGCAGATGACTGACCTCGTGGATCAGCACCGCGGCGTTCTCTTCCACCGAATGGGTCGCGACCCACGAATCGTTGTAGTAGAGACGCCACTGCGTGTCGACGGCCATGCTCGCGATCAGATCGGTCTTCACCGGAACGAGCGCAAAGAGCGCCGGACCGAAGTACGCGCGCTGATACGACGCACGCACGCGCGCCGCCTGGAGCGCGCGCGAATAGCCATCGGCGCGGCGATCCATGGCGAAGATCAGGCTGGTAATCCGTTCGAGCATCTCGTTACCGTACGCGTGTCCGGCCAGACCTCTCAGTCTCGCGGCAGCAGCTTCGCGAGGTTCATCAGATCGTAGAACGGACGACACTCTTCGGGCAGCCTGATCGCGCCATCGGGCCGATTGCGCTTGTCGCACAGCGTGCGCGCGGCGGCCGTGGGAATGTCCGCGTTCTTCTTGCAGGCGACGCCTAACGCGATCATCGCGGCCTCCCATCGCTCGGCAGTCTTGTTGTTGAGCACGGCGCCCACCAGCGACGAACAGATCGCATACGCACGATCCAAGCGGTCGGGCAGCACGAGGCTGCGCGGATTTCTGAGGATGTCCTCGGGGTCTGGCAGGTTCAACGCTTCGCCGTACTCGAGAAACGGCAGCGCCTGATCGCCGACGAGCCCCGCCAGCGCACCAGCTTGCAATTGCCGATCGCCAGGCGACACGGCTTCGATCGCCGCAAGGAATCGTGATGCCAGATACCACGTGCGCCCCGACGGCCACGGGCCGCTGCGCCGCGCCGGATCATCAGGCGGCGCGAGCCACGCATTGCGACCGGCCGCCTTCACATACGACGCGATCAGCGCGCGCTGCACGTGGTGCCTGCGAAGGTAATCGACCGGCAGCACGGGCAGATCGCGCGGCGCCGGAAAGTCGCTCACCATCATCTCGCACCACGTGTCGTGGTCCATCGGGAACTCACCGTGCCACAGGCGATTGGCCATCGGCGCCTGAATCTCCTGCCCGCCCGCGGCCCATTCGACCGCGTTGCTCGCGCACAAATAGACGACGCCGCCCTTGCCCGGCTCGTAGTCGGGCAGCACGAGCTCACCGCAGACGTTCTCGGTGAGCAGCCGCAGCATCGCCGCCTGAGTCGTCGGCGGCACAGTGGTGAGCTCGTCGAGAAACACCACCACCAGGTAGCCGTCCTCGGCCAGTCGCTTCGCGTCGCGCGCCCACGCCATCGGCAGCAGCCGCACGCCGTCGGGGGTCGACACCGGAAAGCCGCCGAAGTCCTGCGGCTCGCGGATCGAGCCGACGAGGATCATCACCTTGCACTTCACGCCAGCGCGCTCGAATCCCGCTTCGAGGCTCTTGGTGAACTCGGTCTTCCCGACACCGGGAAAGCCGGTCATGTGCATCGGAATGCGCGCCTGCAGACCGATCGCGATCAGCTGAACGAAATGTCTGAAGTCCATGCGCCGAGAGCGGTACCCGCTTAGACACCGCGCACGCCATTTCGCTTCATTAAGACCAGGTGTTGGCGTCGGGCTGAATGGACAGTGTAGGCCGGGCCTGGTTTGTAGGCCCGGCGGAAGTGACGCGACACATCTAGTCGTGTCCGCGCACGCCGGGCCTAAAGGACAGGCCCGGCCTACACTGCCACGGATCCCTGCGTGCTACGGATTCAACCAATAGGCGAGCTTGACGAGGAACGCGTTCGAGGACGGCGTGCCGAAGATGTCGCCGTAGTCGCGGCCGAAGCGGAAGCTGCTGGGCACACCAAGACCCTCGCGGCCCTGCTGCCACACGACGAAGAGCGTGGAGCCGGGCTTGTACTCCCAGCGCATGACGTTCGTCGTGCGGAACGAGAGCACCTTGAAGTCGGGCGATGTGTCGTAGGCGTAGGGCGCGTAGCGATCGTCGTAGCGCTCGGCGCGCCCGTTCACCAATTCCTTGAAGCCACCGTACTGACCAGTCGAGACGAACGGCTGCGCGTAGACCTGCACCGACAGGTTCGGCGTGATCGTGTAATTCACGCGCGCGGTGATCGAGCTGGTCTTCTGCTTGATGCGAGCAAACACGTAATGCGTGGTGTCGCCGGTGGCGAGCGACGTGACCCACTGCGAGTCGTCAGTGCGATGCTCGAAGTAGGTGCCGAACTCGGTCGAAAACGACGGCGTCGGCCGCACCACGAGGCGCGGTTCGATGGCAATCGCTCCGGCCCGGCCATCGTTGTAGAAATTCGAGTTCCAATTCAGGCTCACCAGCTTGCGATCGTTGGTGTTGAAGTACTGCCAGCCGTTTACATTACCGCGCGTGAGTCCTCCCGGACCGCCGCGCGTCAGGCGATCGTCGAAGCCGCCGGTGTTGAAGTTGATGCCGCCGCCGGCGCTCCACAGGTTCTGAAACTGCCAGTGCGCATTGAAATTGCCACCCAGGTTCTGTCGATCGCCGGCGAAATTGTGGTTCGACCACTGGTTGAAGTTGATGCGGATGTTGCGCACGTGCTTGGTGGGTGTGTCCCAGCGGACCTGGAACCAGCTGCTCTGCGGAATCGAATCGGCGCGCTGCTGAAACCCGAGATCGTTCACCTCGAAGCCCGGCGACAGATACCCGATGTTGACATTGAACCGCGTGCGCAGACCGGCAAGCTTGTTGAAGTTGATCACGCCTGAGTGGCCGCGCATGGAGGTCGCCAGCGGATCGACCTCGACGTGATCGGCATCGGGACGCTGGAAGCTGTGCACGTTGCTGGTCTGCAGCAGCGTCATCGCTTCGGTGGTGCCGCGCACGTCCGATCCGGACCAGTAGCCGTTGATCCCCCACCGCTTGCCGATGCGCCAGTTGTAGTCGATGCCACCAGTCACCGCGCTGTCGGGCAGGAACGAGACGTCCGGCGTCAACTGTCGATTGGTCGTCGTCAGAATGAACCCAAGAGACGACTGATCGCTGAACTCACGACGGGCTCGCGACACCGAGTAGAACGAGCGCGGTTCGACGACTTGCGCGCGTCGCGCCGGACCCGATGCGACGTGTGCGATTTCTTCGTCGGTCGTCGCCGCCAGCACGCCCACCGAGAAGTTGCGGACGCGTCCGGTGAGCTTCGTCGCGCCAAGAATCGTGGCGCGTGAGGGCTGCGTCGAGTACTCGTTCTCTCCAAGCGTCGGATATCCGCGCGGCGCGCGGCCGATGCGCCGCGAGTAGAAGAGATTGCAGTCGCGACAGTCGAATTGGTACGTGCCCGAGCCCTCGATGAAGAACGGGCGCTTCTCCTGAAAGAATGTCTCGAACGCGCTCAGGTTGACGACCGCGGGATCGGCTTCGACTTGCCCGAAGTCCGGGTTGACCGTCGCCGTGAGATTGAGCGCCGGCGTGACCGCGTATTTCAAATCGGCGCCAAATGAGCTGCCGGGATCGGGTGTCTTTTGCAGCGGGTTGCCGGCCTGTCTCGGCTCGGTGAGAACCTGACCCACCGTATACGGAATCAGCTCGAGCCGCTTCGTGGCCTGCCCGATCGTGACGCCGCGCAGCGTGCCGAACGACGACACCCAGCCGCTTGCGCTCTTCGACAACAGCGGCCACGTCGACGTCTCGTTGCTGCGCGCCACCGTCCGTGCGACGGCAAAGCCCAGTTGGCCGTCGCCGGTACCGCTGAATCGAAGCTGCGATAGAGGAATGCGAAACTCGGCCTGCCAGCCATCGGCGTTGCGCGTGGTCACGACATCCCACACGGCGTCCCAGCTGTCGTCGCTGTTGTTGTCGTCGTACCAATACGCGTCCTGCTTCACGCCAACCGGGTTCACGCCGAACTGATACGCCGTTCGCTTGTCGTGATAGGAATCGATGTAGACCTGGATCCAATCCGAGGTCGAGCCCATGTCGCGCCGGGTGAGATACCCGCGGATGCGTCTCGGCTCAGGGTCGAATGCGCGAACGGCGATGTAGATCGCGGTCGAGTCGCACACCACTCGTGCTTCGGTGCGGAATGTCGCGGGGGCACCTTCGAGGGGATCGCGTTGGATGAATGTGGTGATGGGTGTGGCTTTCTGCCACGAGGCGTCGTTCAGCTCACCGTCGAGAACGATCGCCGCAGTGCCGTCGATCGTCGAAGCGACGATCTCGTTGTCCCCATCCGCCGACGCAGCCGCCGACATACCCAAACGGGGTACCGCAACACAGAACGCCGCGAAGGCAATCACTTTCCAACGCACACTCATCCCTGTGAACGGATTGCCCACCCCACAATAGACGTCCGCAATGGCGTTTCAGTTTACTGCAGGTGCTAAAACACTCACAGGGCGCGACTGCGCTCGTGCAGCCGCGTGTCAGCAGCGGACAGTGCGTCCCGAATTCGGGACAACCACTGCCGATCGCCGTCGAGCGATCGACGCGCCGCGTCGATGGCGCGCGAGGTTTCTGACGGAGCTGGACCGCCGCGCGTCTGCCGCACGTCGACGAAGTGCCGCGGGCTCATGATGCTCGCGATCTCCGCATCGGCGTATCGCAACGGCTCACCGAGCAGCGACGCCGACACCGCATCGAGCGTCTCGCCAAGCGGCGCCTTCGGCTGCTCGCGCCGCGCCACCATCAATCGCCCGACGATCGCATGCGCGGTCTTGAACGGCAGATCGCGTTCGCGCACCAGATGATCGGCGAGCTCGGTGAGCGTGGTGCCGCCTTCGGCCGCGCGCGCCTCGAGCCGCGCGACATCGAACTCCGCGGTGCGCATCGCCGCATCGACGAGCGTGACCGTGCGAAGTGCATCGCGAAACATCGACGCAACGAGCGGCTGCAGATCGTCCTCGGTGTCGACGATGTCGCCGAAGGGTGTGTTGTGGACGCTCTGAAAGATCGCCGTGGCCTGGCCGAACGCTTTGCTGCCGATCGCGCGCGCGTGCTCGAGCGCCACCGGGTTGCGCTTCTGCGGCATGATGCTGCTGCACTGGACGAAACCGTCGGCGAGCCGCAAATAGCCGAATTCGACCGTGCACCAGAGCAGCAGGTCCTGCACGAAGCGCCCGAGCCCGACAAGAAGGACCGAGGTGGCCGACACGCTCTCGAGCAAGTAGTCGACGGTGGCGATGCTGCCGTAGGTGTTGCCGGTGGGCTCGTCGAACCCGAGCAGATCGCTCGTGAAGTGACGGTCGATGGGAAATCCGGTTCCGGTGATCGCGCACGCGCCCAACGGGCACCGGTTCGTCGACGCACAAGCCGACCGCAGCCGGCGCACGTCACGTTCGAGCTGCTCGACCACCGCCAGCAGGTAGTGCGCGATCGTGGTCGGCTGCGCGGGCTGGGTATGCGTGTGCGCCGCAAACAGCGTCGTCCGGTGGCGGGCGGCGAGATCGAGCAGCCCGGTGCGCAGATCGATCGTCGCATCGATCAGCGCGATCAGAAACTCGCGCTGCCGCATGCGGTACATCGTCATGTCGATGTCGTTGCGGCTGCGCGCGGTGTGCAGCCGCCCCGCCACGTCATCTCCGCATGCGGTGATGAGCAGACGCTCGATGAAGAAGAACAGATCCTCGCAGGTGCCGTCGTACGGCGTCCGGCGGATCTCGTTCACCGAGATCGCATCGAGCGCGTCGCGGATCGATCGGGCATCGGCGGCACTGATGATCTGACGGTCGGCCAGCATCACCAGATGCGCGTAGTGAATCGACATCAGCGGCGCGAGGAAGAGTGTCTTCGCGTCCTCGAAGTTCTCGTTCAGGACCTGCGAGACGTACTCCGGATCGAACCGCACCAGCCGAGTATAGCGCCGCGAGCGCGCAGCGGAGCTCAGGCTGCTGACGATGTACGCGGACGCGCGGCGGTGATCGGGCCCCGCAGTGAGAGCGGGTTTCGGGTGAGCACGAAGCGGGCGAGATCGGCCGTCAACAACGCTCGGCAGACGTGCTCGCCCACTCCAAGGCGGGCGTCGAGAATCTCGGCGGTGAGCTGCTGCGCGATCGCATCCGCCACCCAGAGCGGACTGACGATCGCACCGCGATGCGGGATATGTGCGGTTCCGATCGGACGACCCTGCCATGCGACCTGCAGCGTGACTCCGTCGAAGGCGGTCGCATCGGCGATCGCGCGGACGCCATCCGCCAGATCGAATGCACGTTCGGTCTCTCGTATCGACACACGCCGAACGGCGTGCGGCGTCAACGTCGGCCGCTGCGAGCGGACGATGGCGGCCGGCTCGAACACGTGTGTGTGCGAAGCCGAGGACCCGCGACCGGGGCGCCACAGCGCGACGTTCGCACTCGTCCGGTTGAGTACTTGCTGCAGCCAGCTCTCGGTCGAGCCCGATTCGAGCCCGACGCGCGACCACTCGCGACAGAATGGTGCGCCGGCTGGCAAGGTTGCTCGGAACGGCTTCTGAACCTGATGCGGCAGCACCAGGCCGCTCACCGTCATGACATCGGGATCGGCGAGAAAGATGTTGGCCAGTTTGGACACCCACCGCGGATCGACGATCGCCTCGCCGTCGGTGATCGCGAGGATATCGCCCCGACACTCGTCAACGGCACACCGCGGTGCTGCATCCGCGCCTGCGTTGCCTCCTGGCGCACCGCAATAACGCATGTGCGGAAAGCGCTCGCTCACCAATCGCTCGACGCGGGCGCGATCATCGGAGGCATCGATCACGACGATGTCGAGCGGCGAGTAGGCGAGACGCTGAAGCGACTCGAGCGAAGACTCCAGGCGCGCGGCCGGTGTCGTGCTGCACACGGCAACTGTGACCAGTGGCCCGCTGTTCGAGTCCTGCGGCGGCGACTGCAACATGCCGGTGAGATCGAGCGTCTTCGGCGGCGCGCCGTTCTGCAAGGCGCGTTCAGTCAAGGCCAGCGCGCACGACCACGCATGCTGCTCGAGCAGTTGGCGGATCAGCGCCGCCCGATCCACGCGTCCTCCGACCACCGACGCCGCTCCCCATCCGAGCGGGCGACCATGCAGTCGGAACAGCACGAGCGCCGTGTCTGCGTCGCCGAGTGTGTTCAGTTCGGAGACCGTGCGGGTGATGTCGATATCGAGGACGACGGCGGACGTAGACATACGGCGTGGCTTTCCCTATTGCCTACTAATCGGTGCAAGAGGGGTGCCGCGTTAGACGCACGCGAAAACGGGCAGCGGGGCTTACTGTCCCGAGCGGATTGTCCCCGGAAAATGAGTCCCGACCCCATTTTCCACCACTCCCTTCAGCCAGCAATGAAGCCGTTCTGTTTGCGTCGGTGTCGCAACCGGATCCACTTCGAGACGCCAGAGGCGCGGGGGTTCGGCCCCAAAAGTCAACGTCAGCGGGACCAATTGTTCGCGGCGGGCGACCAGGAGCGATACTCGCTCGCCCGGGATGTACTGTTCCAAGCGCTGGTCGAGGCGATCGGCGCGAACGCGCAGCTCGTCGATCGCGATCAGCTCGTCGTCGACATTGAGGCCGGCTCTCCAAGCGGGCGTGCCGCGCTTCACCTGCGTGATGACGAGTCGTCCCTCATCGATCTTCGTTGCCGCACCGAGCCAGGCTTTCTGCCGCTCCGGCAGTGCGCTATCCGGCTTGAAGCGCAGGCCGACGTAATCGAGTGCTTCGGCGTACTTGAGCTCGGCGGTGCCGTCGATCGCATCGGCCCAGAACTTCGACAGCGATCGACCCGATGCATCTTCGACGAGTCCGCGCAGCTGCTGCCCCGTGAATCCGCGCGCACCGGAGAACTGCTGGCGCGCCACGCGCATCACATCGTCAAGGCTGCGTGCGCCGCGCGAGCCGTGACGAATCAACGTATCGAGCAGGAACGCGATGACCGCGCCCTTCGTGTAGTAGCTGATCGACGTGTTGGGGGTGTTCTCGTCGGGGCGATAGAGCTTGATCCACGCGTCGTACGATGCCTGCGCCGCCGACTGCACGAGACGGCCGGGCGTGGTCTGCAGCGATTCGATCTTGTCGGAGAGCGATTCGAGGAACTCGTCGCGTGTGGTCAGCCCAGCGCGGTGCAGCATCAGGTGACCGTAGTACTCGGTGATGCCTTCGACCGCCCACAAGCTGCGTGTGTGCGCTTCGCGTTCGTAGTCGAATGGCCCGAGCTCGATTGGACGCAGCTGCTTGACGTTCCACACGTGAAAGAACTCGTGGCTCGCGAGCTCGAGCCAGGCGAGATAGGCCTTCCGCGTGCGTGTGGACCACCGACTGGCCATCAGTACAGCGGAGTTGCGATGCTCGAGACCGCCGCCGGCTTCGGTGATCAGGTTGAGGAAGACGTATTTCTCGTAGGGCAGCGCGCCGCCCCACATCCGCAAGTGCTCATGGACGATCGCTTCGACGTCTCTCGCGGCGCGCAATCCATCGAACACACCGGACTCGCCCTCATTGACGAGTAGGTGCGGCACGCCATCGACTGCGAACTCGTACACGGCGGGGCTGCCGACGAGAATCGGCGAGTCGACGAGGGTGTCGAAGTCTGGGGCGCGATAGCGATGCGGCTCATCACCGGCCGCCAACCCAGTGAACGATCGCGTCCACTCCCGCGCCGGAACGATTGCGATCTCATGCGGCCGGCGCTCGTCATCGGCAAGCGTGATGAACGTTGCCGCACCGTTCAGAAACGCAAACCGAGCCTCGATCCAATTGGTTCGCACCGACATTTCGCGGCCGTAGACGCGATACGTCACATCGATCGAGGGCACGCCGGCTGTGGTGATCCGCCAGCGATTCTTCGCGCTCTTCTCCACCGCCAGATCACGGCCGTCGGGACTCGTCGCGGTGACGCCCTCGACATGGCGCGCGTACTCCCGAATCAGATACGAGCCCGGCGTCCAGACCGCCATCATCAGTTCCACTGCGGCGCGGCCCGCGGTGGGGACCGAAGCCGCGACTTCGACGTAGTGGGTATGCGGGGCTGGAAAGCTCAGTGTGTAACGGATCGGTTCCATCCTCCTTATAGACTAATTCCTGCCGTGTCTCACCGCATCGCCGCGCGACGTCCGCGCCCCGCCGCCGCTCCGCCGATCGAGCGCGATCCGTCGATTGTGTCGTCGTTTCTGAGCGACGCGGCGCACGTGCCCGGTGGGCATGCGAGCGGCGTGGCGTTTCCACGCACCGAGGCGGAAGTCGCGGCGATGGTGCGCGACGCCGATCGCGTACTGCCGATCGGCGCACAGTCGTCGCTCACGGGCGGCGCCACGCCACGCGGCGACATCGTGCTGAGCACGCGGACGCTGACGTCGATCGCGCAACCCGAGGGCGATCGCGTTCGCGTGGGCGCCGGAGTGAGCCTGGCGGTGCTGCAGCGAACGCTCGCTGCGGCGGGCTTGTTTTACCCGCCGGTGCCGACGTTCGACGGCGCGTGTGTCGGCGGTGTCGTCTCGACGAATGCCGCGGGAGCCGCCACGTTCAAGTACGGCTCGACGCGGAAGTGGGTTCGCGGAATTGTCGTCGTACTCGCCAACGGCGATGTGCTCGATCTTCAGCGTGGCGACGTCACCACATCGAGTGACGGGTCGTTCGAGATCGTTCATCCATCTGGCGGCGTCACGGGCGTGAAGGCACCGACCTACACGATGCCGTCGGTGCCGAAGCTCTCCGCCGGTTACTTCGCGCAGCCCGGCATGGACCTGGTCGATCTGTTCGTCGGCTCCGAGGGCACCCTCGGCGTGATTGTCGAGGCGACACTTGGCGTCATCGCTCGCCCACGTCGTGCGCTCGCGCTGATTCGCTGCGACGACGATCGGCAGGCGCTCGCGTTGGCTGGCGCCTTGCGCGACGAAGCCGCCGACGCGTGGCACGGCCGCGGCCCGCTGGATGTCGCGGCGATCGAGTACATGGACGGCCGTGCGCTGCGTGCCGTACCGGACGAGGCGTTCGCACGCGCGCAGGTCACGCGGCCTTCGTCAGGGTCGGTGATGTTGATGGTGCAGATTGAAGTGGCAGCGAACGAGGAGAGCGCGTTCGAGCGCCTTGACGATGTGGTGAAGGCAGCCGGCGTCGTCGACGATCCGGTGTTCGCCTCACCTGACGACGACCGCGCGGCGCAGCGGTTGTTCGAGCTGCGCGAGGCCGTACCCGCGAGCGTGAACGCGATCGTCGCCGCCGCGAAGGCGCGATCGCATCCCGACATCGAGAAGACCGCCGGCGATCCCGTCGTCCCATTCGCACGTCTCGGCGAGGCACTCTCGCTCTATCGAGCGGCGTTCGAGCGGCGCGGCCTCGACTACGCAATCTGGGGACACGTGTCCGACGGCAATCTGCACACGAATCTCATCCCCGCCACCATGGACGACGTGCATCGAGGACGCGAGGCGATTGTCGATGTCGCGAGTGTTGCGATCGGCATGGGTGGCGCCCCGCTCGCCGAGCACGGCGTGGGCCGGAGTGCGCTCAAGCAGCGTTTGTTGCGCGACCTGTATGGAGACGAGGGGATCGAGCAGATGCGCGCCGTGAAGCGCGCGCTCGATCCAACGTGGAAGCTTTCGCCAGGCGTCTTGTTTCCCGCCGACGTGCGCTGACACCCGCTTATAGAACAAGCCCGGCCTACACTGCCGCAGTCGCGGCTCTCAGAATGCCGCCCGCGACGCTTGGCGCGTCAAAGACGCGTGTCTCGTGATCCAGAATCCCCGTTACCCCCGTTCCCCTGTGTGATCTTCCCCCGGTTCCCTGCTTCCCCGGATTGACAATATTCTGGACTCCAGAATATAGTCCGTTTCCCATGGAGTTCGGTGGCGCGATCCGCGAAGCGAAGAAAGGCACCGCCGAGCTCGTGGTCCTCGCGTTTCTCGAGGACGAGCCGCGACACGGCTACGAGCTGACGCAACTGATCGAAGCGCGATCGGGCGGA
>Ga0075423_10005441_pt1 | contig 11894 bp, 10 predicted proteins | sample SoiMethybrSBSTD2_FD_80114 | JGI IMG/M metagenome (GOLD analysis project Ga0075423, IMG submission 80114) | Bulk soil microbial communities from a Populus tree surrounding site in Tennessee, USA - Soil MetaG P. TD hybrid SBSTD2 | ecosystem: Environmental > Terrestrial > Soil > Tree plantation...
CCCCGGCCTCAGGGTCGGTCAGGGCGCGGCCTTGCGCGGTAGGCCGGGGACGCCGACAGCCGGTGCCTGGCCAGGCGGCGGTCAGCCCGAGCCCGGGGCCCGGCCACGGGGGCAGGCCCGGCCCCGGGCAGGGCGGGCTGCCAGCCCGTATCCTCGGCCAGCCGTCCCCGCCAAGCCAGCATTATCGCCGAGCTCTACTGTGCGTTCAAATTGAAAGATACGATCGGATTGTCCTACAGAGTGGATGAATCATGGAGCTCCGGCAGCTTGAGCACTTCCTCGCCGTGGCCGAGGAGGGCCACTTCACCCGGGCGGCGAGCCGCTGTCGCATGAGCCAGTCGGCGCTGTCAGCGTCGATCCGTTCGCTGGAAAGGGAACTGGATTCTCGCCTTTTCATGCGCACCACCCGCAAAGTGGAGCTGACCGAGGCCGGCCGGGTCCTGCTGGAGGAGGCCCGGCGCACCCTGGCGGCTGCCGCCTCCGCGCGCGAATCGGTGCTGGCGGTCCGGGGGCTGCTCCGCGGCTCGCTGCGGGTCGGCGGCATCCCGACGCCCGGGCTGCTCGATCAGGCGGCCCTGCTCGCCCGCTTCCGCGCTCAGCACCCGGCGGTGGGCATCCGTTACGTCCGCGAGACCAGCATGGCCCTGATCCCCGAGATCGAGGCCGGCCGACTTGACGTCGCGCTCGTGTCCCTGCCGCGACAGCTGCCAGAACCCGTGCTCGCCACCCCCCTCAGCACCCAGCCAATGATGTTCCTCTGCCGGCCCGACCACCCGCTGGCAGGCCGCACCCAGGTCACTATCGCATCCCTGGCGGAACAGGACTTCGTCGGGCCGCCCCAGGGCTCGACCGGCTACGAGGCCGTCGACCGGGTCCTCGCCGGCGCCGGCAAGGAACGACGGGTCCGCTTCGAGGCTGTCGACGTCCTTACCATCCTGGACTTCGTCGCCCACGGGCTAGGGTTCACCCTCCTCCCCGAATACCTGGCCACCAGCCGGCCAGACCTTCGCGCCATCCCGCTCGCCGGCCCGGACATGACATGGACCCTCGCCGCCATCATGAGCCGCCACCAGGCCACACCGGCGGCGCTTGCCTTTGCCGCCCTCCTCCCGCAGCCGACACCGCCCCAGCAACCGCGCCCAAGCCCGCGGTTACCGGGGCTGGCCTCGCGCCCCGGCCGACGCCAGATTCGGCAGGCGCACTTCGTTACAGCGGGGCGTTTGCCCTGCCGCTGGCTTAATAGTCGGAAACTCATTTGTCGGTGCACCGCATTGAGGCGGCTGCTGACCCAGATGGTACTTTCGCCACGGCAAGGGTGGGGCTGGCTTGCGTTGGCTCTTGGAATGGCACTTTCGCCCGTGAGGGCTGGCGGTCTAGGGCCGACATCCACATCTCTGCCGACCCGGCGGCTCTCTTGCTCGTCCTGTACCGGCGGCAACCCCAGTGGCGGCACATCGCCGTCGGCCGGCTACTCGCCTGGGGCCGCAGGCCCTGGCTTGCCCCCACCTTCGCCGGACGCTTTCAGCAGCCCTAAGCGCATCCCAACTGCGCCGAACCCCAGCGCCAGCCCTCCCTCACAACCTCCGGCCAGGCCTGGACAGCCAGGCCGGGGCACCCTGGCCGTAGCTCGCGCTGCACCGGGCGGGTGCGATCGACGCTCTAGCGAACCGGCCAGCTGGGCAGAAAATGCTGTTGTCAGCTTTGGCCGCGGGCGAGGGCTGCCATCTGTTCCATGGTTATGGCGTGAACCAGAGGGTCGGCATGGCGATGCACCAACCGCCATTCCGGCCCTTCGCGCCGGAAGACCCAAGTGACGCGCAGCGACCAATCTTGGTCTGGCATGCCGCCGACCTCGCCATGCTGCCGTTCGATCGCCACAAGTACCGCCATATCGCCCGACACATACGACGCCACCAGCTCCTGGTCCGCCTCACCGCCCCGGAACATCTTCGGCGAGTTTTCCAAGGCCGCCTCGGTGTCAAAGCCACGCCTGGGTTCTCCGCCGTACGGCGGCAAGAGCGTGTAGTCGCTGGCGTGCTTGATCAGCGCGAGGTACCGGTGAATGTCTCCCCGTATATAAGCAGCAGCGGCTTCCGCAGTGCTTCGGATGAGCCCGGTGACGTCCCCATCAGTCACATTTCCCTGCGCCACGCCCCAGATCCTTTCCGCTCCTACCCTGGATGACCGGCGCCTGAATTCCGGGCAGGCCACAGCATTTGCCGCTCCGCCAACGGTCTCGCAGGGCACCACAGGCCGTCATATGTCCCGCTCCACGGCAACACCAAGCCATGAAGCTCCGATGAAGACCGTGTGTGCGAGACATGGGAGTCGCTGGTCAATCTCGCCCCCGCGGACCTGCCCGGTGGACCGGCCTCTTGGCCTGTCCAGCCCGTACGGGCAGGCTGCTGATCTGCAGCCTGCCATCCACGGCCTTGGCTCAGCGAGTCCGGCCAGCCCTTCCTGGGCCTCGAGGCGGGCGCCGCCTGTGCCATCGTCGCTGACCCGCGCCTCCGCAGCAGGCCGGGCACGTGGACCGCCTCCACCGTGGCATGTCCGCGACGCTGTGCTTGGCCGCGTTGGGCCAGCACCTCGGCGGCGCCGCAGTAGGCGATGGTCTCGATCGCGGCCGACGGGCGCTCAGGCAGATCGAGGACGAGGATGCCGCTTTGGTGGCGGAGGGTATTGGTGCGCGGGCATCGGTCACGGATGAGGCCGGTGCGGTACGACGGCTTTCCCGGCTGAGGGGAGGTCCAGGACCAGCTCCGCCCACGATCAGCCCAGCGACTGGCAGTCGATGAGCCCGGATGATCTGGTTGGCGTTGGCAAAGGCGGGCACGCGCATCTGCGGCGGAGGTCCGGGGGATGCTATCGGTTACCGAATGGAGCTACCTCGGCAACGAACTCGACGATGCGCCGCGCGGCCCCGCGGTCGGGATCCAGGTCGGGGTTATAGATCGCCAGGCTCCAGCCGGAGCAGCCGCCGCTCTGCATCGCCGACGTCCCGATCTGGGCGAGCTGCCGCCAGGTCAGCCCGCCGGCCAGCGTGACCTCGCCGGGGGCGCCGCATGCCGCGAACTCGCTGCGCGCCAGGACGTCGAGATCGATGTGCAGCCACCAGCGAGGCGCTCGTGCCACGACGTGCTCGATGGCCATGCGGGCATAGCCGGCCGGGTCCGCGGAAACCTCACCGGCCGGGCGCAGCCACACCCGGTCAGCTACCGTCGGGATGTTCGCGGCCTGGCGGAAGAGGTGATCACGGGGCCCGAGCATGGCGATCGCGCCCGAGGCCAGGGCGGGCAGCCGACGGCGAAGCGGCTGCGGCGCCCGCTCCCCGGTCAGGCCCAGCAGCAAGGCGATCTCCATGTTGGCCGCCTCGCCGCTCGGCGACAGGTCCATCGGCGTGGCGTCCTCGTGCCCATCCACGAAAACCAGGCCCGCCTGGCCAGCGACATCACGGAGCGCGGGAACCGCCGCGAGCAGCACCGCGCAGTCGGCGCCGTACACGAAGGGAAAACGGCCAGCCGACAGCGAGGCGCGCACCCGGCGGTACAGCGCGCCGGTCATCTGCAGTAGTGCCCGCTCGTTGAGCAGGCCCGAGCCTGCCGCGCGCTGGGGGACCGGGTCAGGCAGGACCAGATCGGGCTCCATGACCACGTCTGAGCCCAGCGCCGCTGGCAGTCCGGCCGCACGCAATGCCTGCGGCGCCCCCGCCTGGCCTGGGGCCCGGCCCATGCCGTCGAATGGCACCCCGATCAGGTCGAGCCGTCCCCCGCCCGCTGCGTTTCCGGCGGTCGCAGATTTGCGCATCAGATGCTCCCGGCCATCGCGGGGCGGCTCGCACCAGCGGGCCGGCTGTCCCGTTCGACTCTAGAGGGGCCACTTCCGCGTCTGCGACAGGGCGGAGGCAACGCGACGGCGGGCCCGCAGCCCGGTCATGACCATGCCTGCTCTGCGCGAGCCCGCCTGGTGTTCTGTGGTCGTGAATGTGATGCAGATCTGGTTGTTCGGCGCGTGCCAAGCATCTGCGTCAGCCGCTGGCCTGCTAATTGGCGCCGTGCTGGCTGCGTGGAATGACCGGTGATGAGGGTGCGGGTCCTGCGGCGGGGGTCAATCCGGTTCGCGCGGCCACAGTTTGGCCAGTTGTGCGGGGCTGATGTTGCCGCCGCTGCAGATGATCGCCACCTTCCGGCCCGCGAACCGCTGGGGAACGCTTAGCACGGCAGCCAGAGCCGCCGCGTCGGCCGGCTCGACGAGATTGCGCGTCTTCTCGATCATCAACCGCGTCGCGGCTTGCAGTGCCTCCTCAGAGACTAGGACGAAGTCATCCAGCAGCTCCCGCAAGATGCGCTGCGGCAGTTCGAACGCGGTCCTGGTGGCCAGCCCCTCCGCGAACGTGCTCGTGGTGTCCTCGACGAGCGTGCCCGCACGCCAGGAGCGGTAGGCGGCCGGGGCCGCCTCGGACTGCACGCCGATCACCTTGATCGACGGACGTACGGCCTTGGCGACCACGCATGCCCCCGCCGCCCCGCTGCCGCCGCCGATCGGGACCACGATCATCTCGGTATCTGGCTGGGCCCGGAGGATTTCCAGGGTGTAGGTGGCGACGCCCGCGATCAGCGCAGGCTCGTTTCCGGAGTGGATGTACCCGGTACCCGTGCTCGGTGGCCCGCTTCTCGCAGTGCTCGCGGGCCTCGTCGAAGTCGCGGCCGCTGAAGACCACCTCGGCGCCGAGGGCCTGCATCGATTCGACCTTCACCGGGTTGGCCTGCTCGGGCACGCAGATCACCGCCCGCAAGCCGAACAAACCCGCCGCATACGCCACCGATTGGCCATGATTACCGGTCGAAGCGGCGATAACACCCCGGCGCCGCTCGCCGGCGCCCAGTTGGCTGACCAGGTTCACGCCGCCGCGGACTTTGAAGGCGCCAACCGGCTGATGATTCTCGTGCTTGACCCACACCTGGGCCCCGGTCACGGCATCCAGCGCCGGATAGCGATACAGCGCAGTCACCGGCAGGTAGGGCGCGATGCGCTGACGCGCCGCGAGGACCTCAGCAAGATCGGGCACCGGGAAGGCAGTCATGCCACGTGTCTACCACCGCACACGCGGTGCGATGAGGCCGCGGGAGGCCAGCGCTGCGGTTCGGGTGGATTCACGCTGCCCTCGGACCACGCAGCCACTGGGCCGCTGGCGCCACGGCCGGCACGCGCCCGCCACGCGGGAATCCGGGGAACCGCCACGTGCGGCTGACCTGCCCGGAGCGGCGGAGCTGACCGGCCATCGCCGCGGAGCGGACCCGGGAGCTTCACGCCCATGCTGTTGCGGTCCGGCGCATCCACACCCTGACAGCGCTGAGAGCGCGGATAGCCGCCTTATGCTCCCTTTCGAGGGTCTGGTATTCCGTGCGCTCGCATGCAGAATCGGCGGTTCTGTGTCCGGGAAAGGGGTCTTCCAGGCCCCGCGCAGCTGGGCCGAGAAGGTCTACCCCCCACGTGACCTACTTCCACGAGGCCGCCAAGGGCGGCCACTTCGCCGCCTGGGAAGAGCCGCGGCTCTTCGCAGAAGAGCTTCGCGCGGCATTCCGATCACTGTGCTAACCCAGGCAAACAAGGCGGCGCGCGACCTGCGCCGCCGTGCCCTACGTCGGCTGATGTCGTCTGAGGTCGGCCTGCGTTGGCTCTTGGAATGGCTCTTTCGCGCGGAATGCTGGCAGCTGACCACTTCTCTCGTCTGATCCTGGAATCGCAGTTACGCACCGTACCGGGTGGGCACGGACCGCGTACCAAGAAGGGCCAGGGGCATGGGCACTGACGGCTCAGCAGCCCTTTGGGCTGGCCCAGGGCGTGGTCGGTGGGGGTGGCATGACCGGCGTGTGGCCGATCAGCACGGCGGAGCCAAACGGCTCTGGAACGCGGATGGCCAGCGAGCAACCTGGACTGCGGGCTTTGCCTGGCTTTTGCTGGAGCCCTGCGACACCGGCACTGGCCTGGGCCGGGCCGACCCGCCCGGTTCGGCGCTAGTCCCGATCAGGAAGGATCAGCCCATGATGGCCGACAAGCGGGCGGAACGCATCGCCGAACTGATCAAGCCGCTGCGGGTCAAGCCGGGCTCGAAGGTGAGCCTGGCCAAGGACTTCGACCCGGGTTACAAGGCGGACTTCGTGAAGAAGAAGGATGGCACTGGGCTGTTGAAGACCGGCATCGCGATGCTGGCCGACTACCAGGCGCGGCTGGCCGCGCAGGACACCTACGGGGTGCTGGTGTGCCTGCAGGCGCTCGACGCCGGTGGCAAGGATGGGACCATCCGCCACGTGATGAGCGGGGTGAACCCGCAGGGCGTGCAGGTGAACGGCTTCAAGGTGCCGTCGGCGGAGGAGCTTGACCACGACTACCTGTGGCGGTACGCCCATCATCTGCCCGCGCGCGGCGATATCGGGATCTTCAACCGGTCGCACTACGAGGAGGTTCTGGTGGTGCGGGTGCACCAGGAGAACCTGGACCGCCAGCGGCTGCCCGCCGAAGCCAAGGGCAAGGGGGTCTGGGAGCGGCGCTACCGGGAGATCAACGACTGGGAGCGCTACCTAACCGACAACGGGTTCAAGGTGGTGAAGCTGTTCCTCAACCTGTCGAAGGAGGAGCAGCGGACCCGCTTCCTCAAGCGGATCGACCTGTCCGAGAAGAACTGGAAGTTCTCCGCGGCCGACGTGCGCGAACGCGGCTACTGGGGCGACTACCAAAGGGCGTTCTCGGAGATGCTGTCGGCCACCAGCACCCGCTGGGCGCCGTGGTATGTGATCCCGGCGGACCACAAGTGGTTCGCACGGATCTGCGCCGCCGCGGTTATCGTGCACACCCTGATCGAGATCGGCCCACGGTACCCGGTGGTGAGCGAAGACCAGCGCCAGCAACTGCAGGCCGTCAAGCGCGAGCTGGAGGCCGAGGCGCCCAAGGGCGCCCCCGCCGACCCGTTCGCGGCCAAGGAGGCCGGCGCGAAGGCGAAGGCAGCAGGTAGGGAAGCAGCCGTAGCTCGGCTGGAGTGACCGAGCTGCTTGTCGCCCTGGGGCGGCGTTGGATCCAGGAAGCGGCGGAACTCCCTGACCTCATCAACAAGCCTCTGACCTGTCGGGACGGCCGGATTTGAACCGGCGACCCCTTGACCCCCAGTCAAGTGCGCTACCAAACTGCGCCACGTCCCGTCCGCCCATGCGGACGCTATGACCTTAGCGCACGGCGGAGGCTTGCCGTGCATCTCGTGTCCGGTGGCCGCCCCGCCGACGGGGACGAACGGGAAGATCGGCAACCCGGGCACTTCCGGAAACGGTCTGTTCGTTATCTGCTGGAAGGGGACTGGGGTTAGCCGGGTAACCCGCGGCGCGGCCCCTGACAGGTCAATGGATCGGTGGCTCATGACACGGGGTGTCCCTGCGGGTGAAGGCGGGTCCCACGACGCACCCACTGCACCGCTGCCGCGGCGGCCCCAGCCCGGGCCACGGCCGGGGGGCCGCCCGGGGCCGGTGAGCGGCCGGCCCCGCACAACAGGACGGCACCTGCCCCGGTGGCTGCGCCGGGCGCTGATCGTCGTGCTGGCGATCGCCCTGGCCGGGGCGCTGGCCTTCGCCGGGCTCATGCTGGCCACGCCGTCGGTGAGCACCGCGCCGCTGCTGGCCCAGGCCTTCGATCGGGCCCACGGTGCGCTGTACCCGGGCCCGCCGGTGCCGGAACGGTTCGCTGCGGCACTGGTCGCCACCGAGGATCACCGGTTCTATTCCGAACCAGGGTTCGACCCGATCGCCATCGGCAGGGTGATCGCCGGCCGCCTGAGCGGGCAGCCCGACCAGGGCGGTGCCACGCTGTACCAGCAGCTGGCGAAGATGCTCTATACCCCTGGCGGGTCTGGGCCGGGTGCTCAGGCCGAGCAGGTCATCCTGGGCATCAAGCTGGACCTGAGCTACTCCAAGCCGCAGATTCTCCGCCTATACGCCGACGTCGCCTACTTCGGCCACGGGTACTTCGGCCTGGCCCGGGCGAGCTGTGGCTACTTCGGCGTGACGCCCGCGGGGCTGACCTGGTCGCAGGCGGCGCTGCTCGCGGGCCTGGTGCAGGCGCCCAGCGCGGACAACCCGGTCGCGCACTTCACCGTGGCCAGAGCCAGGGAAGCGCACGTCCTCGGCAGGCTGGTTGCCACCGGGGCGCTGACCCAGGCGCAGGCGGCGCGGGCCTACCGTGCGCCGCTGCGCCTCGTTGGCGGCCCGGGCGCAGGTTGCACGGCCCGCTGACGAGCACGCTGACAAACGCAGGCCCGCCAGCCCCCGGCCCGCGGCGAAACCGGGGTCCCGGAGCCGGCTAAGACTGAGTGGCCCCGGGCTGGGAGAACGAGTCCGTGCGGGCGGCCTGGCCATTCGGGGCGTGCCCGTTCCCGCTCTCGGTCACCAGGGGGACGCCGGACACGGCCTGGCCCAGGTGCTCGGCGTCGAGCTGGGCAGCAGCCCCGGTGCCCGCGTCGCCGGCCGGAGCCGCCCAGACGAACCTGCGGTAGGACCAGAACCGGAACACCGTGGCGATCGCGATGCCGATGTTCAGCGCCAGGAACTCGGCCAGCTTGTGGTGCTCCAGGTGCAGCGCGTAGGCGTTGAACGCCACTACGGCGTCCTGGATGAGCAGGCCGATGCCGTTCAGCACGAAGAAGATGGTGCCCTCGCGGGGCACGCTGGTGCGCTCACGGTGCCGGAAGGACCAGTACCTGTTGCCGATGTAGGCGACGCCCGTCGCGATGATCGTCGCCACGGTTGTCGAGGTGACCGGGCCGACCCCGTGGGAGTGCATCAGGGCGTAGCCGAGGTTGGTGATGGCCAGGCCGATGACGCCGATGATGCCGAACTTGGCGAACTCGTGGATGATCTGCCTGAACCGCATGTACAGGCCCCGTACCACAGTCACCTGGCGATCAACTCTCTCTCGTCCTCAGTCCAGGATCCCCATCATGAGCTGGGCTCGTCACGATGACATTTGACAGTACCGTCCCCGGCGCACTCAGATGCACCTGGCCGCCAACTCTGCATTGCTTGTCCGACGATGCCGGGAAATTCCAGTAGGAGGAAACTGGGCCTGCCGGTAACCTCGCGTGAGTGTCCGCTGAACCCATGATCCGAGCCCGTGGCCTGGTCAAGCGGTTCGGGGACTTCATCGCGGTGGACGCGATCGACTTCGAGCTGTACCGCGGCGAGGCATTCGGCTTTCTCGGCCCGAACGGGGCGGGCAAATCGTCCACGATGCGGATGATCGGCTGCGTGTCCCCGCCCAGCGGGGGCGAGCTGTCGATCCTGGGCCTTGACCCGGTCGCGGACGGCCCGGTGATCCGCGCCCGGCTCGGTGTCGTGCCACAGGAGGACACACTCGACCTCGAGCTGACCGTGCGCGAGAACCTGCTCGTCTACGGGCGCTACTTCGGCCTGTCCCGGGACATGATCCGCGAGCGCACCGCGCGGCTGCTGGACTTCGTCCAGCTCAGTGACCGGGCCGAGGATCAGGTGGAACCGCTGTCCGGGGGGATGAAACGCCGGCTGACCATCGCCCGATCGCTCATCAACGAGCCGGAGATCCTGCTCCTCGACGAGCCCACCACGGGGCTGGACCCGCAGGCCAGGCACGCGGTCTGGGACCGGCTGTTCCGGCTCAAGCAACAGGGCGTCACGCTGATCCTCACCACGCACTACATGGACGAAGCGGAGCAACTCTGCGACCGGCTGGTCGTGATGGACCGGGGCAAGATCGCAGCGGAGGGCTCGCCGCGGGAGCTGATCGAGCGGTACTCCACCCCCGAGGTGCTGGAGCTGCGGTTCGACCCGGGCCGGCACCAGATCGCGGCCGAGAAGCTGGGCGGCGTGACCGCCGAGCGCCAGGAGGTGCTCGCCGACCGGATCCTGCTGTACGTGACCGACGGTGACATCACCCTGGCCAGTGTGCGCGCGCTCGGGCTGGAGCCGCTGACCTCCCTGGTCCGCCGCAGCACGCTGGAGGACGTGTTCCTGCGGCTGACCGGGCGCCGGCTGGGGGACTGATGGCCGCCGGCACCAGGGAACTCACCCGCTCCGCCTTGCCCGGGGCGGTGTTCGCCGTGCGCGAGCTGCGGTTCTGGCTGACCGACTACCGGCGGACGTGGCGCGGCTCGATCTACAGCAGCCTGCTGAACCCGCTGCTGTTCCTCGGCGCGATGGGCGTGGGCCTGGGCTCGCTGGTCAACGCGCAGGGCGACGCCGCGATCGGCGGGGTCAGCTACCTGACGTTCATCGCTCCCGGGCTGCTGGCCGCGACCGCGATGACCACCGCGGTGGGGGAGTCCACTTACCCGGTGCTCGCCTCGGTCAAGTGGGTCAAGACCTACCAGGCCGCCACCGCCTCGCCGCTGCGGCCGGCCGACATCTTCCACGGCCACATGCTGTTCGTGGCGCTCCGGCTGGCTATGAACTGCGCGATCTTCCTCGCCGTCTCGGCGGTGCTTGGCGCGGTCGACTCCTTCTGGGCCCTGGCCAGCCTGCCGGTTGCCGTGCTCACCGGAGTGGCGTTCAACGCGACGATCGAGTCGTGGGCGATCACCCGGTCGAGGGACACCTCGTTCGCGGTGATCTTCCGGTTCGGCATGATCCCGCTGTTCCTGTTCTCCGGCATCTTCTTCCCGATCACCCAGCTTCCCGGCTGGCTCCAGCCGATCGCCTACGCCACCCCGCTGTGGCACGGAGTGGCCCTGTGCCGGTCGCTCAGCCTGGGCGTGGCGACCCTCAGCGGCGCGCTGGTCCACGTGGGGTACCTGGCCGGCCTGACCGCAATCGGGGTGGCCGCCGGCAACCGCAGCTACCGGCGGCGGCTGTATGTCTGACCTCCAGGTCCGGCAGGAGCCGCTGCGCATCGTGCCTACCGCCGTGGCGAGCAGGCCGTGGCGCACGCTCGGCGGCAAGGCCAGCCTGCACCTGGTGGAGCGGCACGCCCGCGTCTACCGGCACCTGTGGCTGATGCTGGTCTCCGGAGTCGCGGAGCCGCTGTTCTACCTGCTGTCGATCGGGGTCGGGATCGGGCATCTGGTGCCCACTGTGGGCGGGGTCAGCTACGCCGCCTACGTGGCCCCGGCGCTGCTGGCGACCTCGGCCATGAACGGGGCCATCTACGACTCCACGTTCAACGTGTTCTTCCTGATCAAGTACGCCAAGACCTACGACGCCGCGCTGGCCACGCCGATGCGGGCCCAGGATCTGGCCCTGGGGCAGGTGCTGTGGGCGCTGATCCGCAGCGGCATCTACGCGCTCGCGTTCACCGTGGTGATGCTGGCGATGGGGCTTTTCCAGTCCTACTGGGCGATCGGGGTGCTGCCCGCCGCGGTGCTCACCGGGTTCGCGTTCGCAGCGGCCGGAATGGCGGCGACGACGTTCATGCGGAGCTGGCAGGACTTCGAGTTCGTGACCCTGGTCAGCGTGCCGTTGTTCCTGTTCTCCGCCACGTTCTTCCCGCTGAGCGTGTACCCGCCCGCCATCGCCGTCGTGGTGCAGTGCACGCCGCTCTACCAGGCGGTCGTGCTGATCCGCGGCCTCGCGCTCGGTGCCGTCGGGCCGGGTCTGCTCTGGCGCGTGGCCTACCTCGCGATCATGGGCCTGGCCGGCCTGTACCTCGCGGGCCGCCGGGTGGGCCGGCTGCTGCTCACCTGACCGCCGGGGGTTCAGCCGCAACCGCAGTTAGGCTGGCAGCACCGGAGCGCGGCAGGCGGGTTCCGCGCGGGCGCCGTGAAGGAGAGCCATGGCGGTGTTGGACGCCCTTGCCGAGATCTCATCCGAGGCGGAACTGCGGGAGCTCCTCGGCACCCCCGCCCCGCGCGTGATCACCAAGGAACGCACCCGGCTGCACGAGGG
>Ga0075423_10005443_pt1 | contig 11894 bp, 11 predicted proteins | sample SoiMethybrSBSTD2_FD_80114 | JGI IMG/M metagenome (GOLD analysis project Ga0075423, IMG submission 80114) | Bulk soil microbial communities from a Populus tree surrounding site in Tennessee, USA - Soil MetaG P. TD hybrid SBSTD2 | ecosystem: Environmental > Terrestrial > Soil > Tree plantation...
ACGCTTGGATTGGTGTTATCGACGACAACGGATCGGCCGGACGCCAGCGATTCGGCTATCAGATGCTCCTGCCTTCGCTGCGGCTTCCGGTTGTTGCGGAGCAGATCCTTGCTGACGTGGTCGTGGGTCCCGGCAAAACGTTCGCGGAAGAACGTCGATTTGCCGGATGCGGGTAAGCCAATCAGAATCACGCATTCCATTGCACACGCTGGCAGGTCAACCTGAAGGCGGACCCCACCGAAGATGATCGCCGGGATACCGTATCGTCATTTGACCATGACCTTTTGCAAATGACCTTCGAGCAGTGGGTTGCTGCGCTCGAGCAGCGACATCTGGCCAATCTCCGGCTTCCCGAATTGACGCGCGCGCTTCGCGCCTTGTCGTCTGCCTATGTCGAGCGGCGCCACACTGTCGGCCGTGGGGGGCCGCTCGACAGCGCGGGAAAACGAGCGGCGTTCGCGCTGTTCTATGCACCGCTGCATTTCCTGACGGCAACGTACGTCATTCACGCCCTGGATGAGCGCGTGGCGCCGGCTCCTTCTTCGGTGTTGGACATCGGATGCGGCACCGGCGCGGCCGGTGCTGCGTGGGCCATTGCCCGCGGGGGGTTGCCCACGGTGACGGGCATCGACCGCCATCCCTGGGCGGTCGACGAAGCGCGATGGACTTACCGGATCCTCGAGTTGAAGGGCTCGGCCCGCCAAGGCGATGTCACGCGGGTGCCGCGGCTCAATAGCGGAAGCGCCGTTATGGCCGCCTACCTCCTCAATGAACTTGCCCCTGACGTGCGGACGCGTGTTCTCGAACAATTGCTCGCAGCGGCGGAGCGGGGGGTGCGGGTGCTGATCCTCGAGCCTGTCGCGCGGGGCATCGCACCGTGGTGGGACGATGCGGCCGCGCAGGCGCTGAAGGCGGGCGGACGCTCGGACGAGTGGCGGTTCAACGCACAACTTCCTCTTCTGCTTCAAACGCTTGATAATGCGTCCGGAGTCGACCACCGAGAGCTGACCGTGCGCTCGATCTGGTTACCGGGAAGGGCCGCATGAGACGGCCCTTCTCCTGCGGCGCGGACCTTCCAGGTCCGCGTGCATCAGTACTTCGAAGCGCCCTTGGGCGTCGTGTCTGATTTCGTCCCCGTCGTTCCGCGTTCTGTCCGATTCGGCTGATCAACGCTGTCTTTGATCTCCTTCGCGCGATCGAGGTGTTGCTCGACGGTCGGCAGCGTATTGGCGGCCCATTCGTTGATGCTCATCGTCACCCTGTTGTCCGACTGTTCGGGCTTGACGGCCGCCGGGTTCTCAGGGTTCTTGCCCGTCAATCGGTCGGTCGCGCTGCGATTCTCGTCCACGCGTGAACGGAGGTCGCGTACCGCATCCTGATGGTCATCGACCATGGCGCTCATGTATTCCTTGTCGAAGTCCGCGCCGTTCAGCTTCGACAGCTTGTCCATAAGGTTCTGCTGTTTGTCGTCGATCTTTGTATCGACTGGAATCGAATTGCTTGTCGCAATCTGCTTGAGCTGATCGCCAGCCTTCGTGTGGTCGTCGATCATCATCTGCGCAAACTGTTTCACATCCGGGCTCGCGGCGTGATCTCTGGCAACTTTCGCCAGTTCGATTTCAGCCATTCCATCCGACAGCTGATCGCTGACGAAGTTCTTGTCTCTGTTGCTGACGCCTCCGCCGGCCGTACCTGCGGTTCCGGCTTCGCGATTGGCGGTGCGATTGCTGTTACATGCCGCCGTCAGCGCAACTGCGCATACCAGTGCGAGAAGACCTTTGGATTTCATTGGACCAGTCCCTCCAATCCTGATCGATGTTGGTTTCAAATCAGGGAGGCGTCTTGCAAGTGAACTGACGTGAACCGGCGGCGGGGGAAGAACTCATGCGTGCTATGCTCGGTGTTTTGTGACGGCATCATCCAGTGCCAGCCGATCCGGCGTCGCCGTGCCGGCGGCAGGAACCCGAGCGCCGGCGCACGCCGCCAGCTCACGCCGGTTGCTCGCTCTGACGTTAACCGCGCTCGGCGTCGTCTACGGCGACATCGGCACCAGCCCGCTCTACACGATCCGTGTCTGCTTCTACGGACCCTACGCGCTTCCGGTCACGCCTGAGAACGTCCTCGGCGTGTTGTCGCTGATCGTCTATGCGCTCGTCATCGTCATCTCCATCAAATACATCGCGATCGTGATGCGCGCCGACAACCAGGGAGAAGGCGGCATCCTCGCGCTGACCGCGCTCCTGCCGTCCGCCCGTGCATCACGTGGTCTCCAAATGTCGGTGCTCGTCGGCCTTGGCATCTTTGGCGCTGCGCTGCTGTACGGCGACGGCATGATCACGCCGGCCATCAGCGTGCTTGGCGCCGTCGAAGGTCTTCAGGTTGCGACGCCATTTTTCGAGCCGTACGTCGTTCCGATATCGGTCGCCATTCTCGTCACGCTGTTCGTCGTCCAGCAGTATGGGACGCATCGTGTCGGCGGCCTGTTCGGGCCGATCATCATCATCTGGTTCATCACAATCGCCGGACTGGGCGTGGTCTGGATCGCCCGCGATCCACGCGTGATCGGTGCTCTCAACCCGATTCACGCGGTTCGCTATTTCGAAACACACGGCATGGGTGGGATAGCCGTGCTCGGCTCCGTGTTCCTGGCAGTCACGGGCGGCGAGGCGCTGTACGCCGACATGGGGCATTTCGGCAAGACGCCGATTCGCGTCGCGTGGTTCTCGCTGGTATTGCCGGCGTTGTTGCTGAACTATCTCGGGCAGGGCGCGCTGCTACTGATCGATGGCGATTCGGCGAGACAGCCGTTCTTCCTGATGGCGCCATCGTGGGCGCTATTTCCACTGGTAGGAATCGCAACCCTGGCCGCGATCATTGCGTCGCAGGCATTGATCTCCGGCGTCTTCTCGCTGACGCAGCAGGCAATCCAGCTCGGATACGCGCCGCGCCTCGACATCGAGCACACGTCGTCGCTCGAAGCCGGACAAATCTACGTCCCGCAGGCGAACTGGTCGTTGATGATCGCGACCATTCTGATCGTCATCGGTTTCGGATCAGCGGACTCGCTGGCCGCGGCGTACGGAATCGCCGTCACCGGGACGATGATGATCACGGCGATTCTGCTTCACGTCATCGCGCTCGAACGCTGGCGATGGCCCAAACCCGCGGTCTATGCGATGACCACCGTATTTCTGACGGTGGACTTCACCTTTTTTGGCGCCAACCTGTTGAAGGTGGCGCAGGGAGGGTGGGTGCCCCTTCTGGTCGCGGCTTCAGTCTTCACCCTGATGACGACATGGAAGACCGGACGGCGGATAGTCGCCGAGCGGCTCACGGCGCGCGCGATTCCAATCGATCATTTCATGTCGGTCATCGTCGCATCGCCACCCGTACGCGTTCCTGGCACCGCGGTGTTCATGACGGCGCAGCCGCGCGGCACGCCGCCGGCGCTCGCGCACAACCTCCGCCACAACAAGGTCATGCATGAGCACGTCGTGATTCTCACCGTCACGACTGCGCCCGTTCCCCACGTGCCCACCAATGAACAGATCACCGTGCAGAACCTTGGCTACGGTGTCTACACCGTTCGGCTCGTCTACGGGTTCATGCAGGATCCGAATGTGCCCGACGCGTTGCGCGCCGCTCAGCCATTCGGGCTCGACATCGACGCGGACGACGTGACGTACTTCCTCGGGCGCGAAACCATCCTCGTCACCCATCGCCGCGGGATGGCGATCTGGCGGGAGAAGCTATTCGTGCTGATGGCGCGCAATGCCGTGCGCGCGACCGCGTTCTTCCGGCTCCCTGCGGAACGCGTCGTCGAGCTCGGCGTACAGGTTGAAATTTGATCGCTTACGCGAGTGACGCCGCCCCGACCTCGGACGTGCAGTTCGGGCACCGCCTCGCCTTGATCGGAATCGCCGTCGCACAGTAGGGACAATCCTTCGTCGATGGTGCTGGAGGAGGGCCCTCTCTCTTCAGGCGATTCACCTGCTTGACCAGAATGAAGACCGCCAGTGCCACAATCAGAAACCCGATCACATCGTTGACGAACTGGCCGTAGGCAATCACGGGAATGCCCTTGGCCTTCGCGTCGGCGAGCGAAGCGGGGACGCCCTTGGACGAATCCAGCACGTAGAACAGACTGGAGAAATCGATGCGTCCCAGGGCGAGCCCAATCGGCGGCATGATGATGCCCTCGACGAGCGTCGTCACGATTTTGCCGAACGCCGCGCCGATGATGACGCCGACAGCGAGATCGATGACGTTGCCGCGGGCGATGAACTCTCGGAACTCTTTGATGACGGCCATGCGCGACATTATGTGTCCGGAGGCGACGTTCCGGAGCGCTATTGTTGCGTCGTGGATGCTTTCGCGACGGCCACCGACGAAGACGACGACATCTCGTTGAAATAGTTCAAGAAGCGCTTCGGCTCGGGGGCATCGTACTTTTCAAGATTGTGCGCCCAGCGGAAGCCAATCGGTTGATACAGCAACTCCACACTGACCACGAACGGACCACCCCGGGCGGGGACGGGCACCGCATAGTGGACGACATCGCCGCCGCCGGCGAAGTCGGAATCCTGCATCGCTGCCCCGTAGACGCCGATGTCCTTGTCCGCCGTTGCCTTGTCGAAACCGCGCGGCAGGAGTCGGTTGTCCTTCAGGTAATGCGTGGCAGTGAGCAACCCCGTCGTCGGGACGTCGTTGGGATCGCCCATCACCGGCTCGTAAATCTGCACCTGGTCGGCGCTGGTGATTCGGTCGTAATGCGGTTCGTATTTCGTCGCGTCGGCGTCGTTGTCGTTGCCGGCAATCAGGCCGCTGTCATTGACCGCGCCCGACTCGAACACGGTTCGTCCGTCGCCGTCGCGCACCGTGACATGGAGCCACGTTCGCCGCGCCGGATAGCCCGTCGGGAACTTATGGCCGGTGAGATTCCTGACGCTTACGTCAACGTTCAGCGTCGTCCCGGTGAGCTCGGACCGTGCGATTGACAGGGTCGCGGTGTCTTCCTGCAGCTGACGGACGGTCGCCTTCGCCGTTGCCTCGAGTTCGGATGACGTCGCGACGACGCCGAGATCCGCGCGGTAGCGGTTCAGCATGCGAACCATGAACGCATTACCGCCGACGAACAGGTGGCGATTGAGGCCGTCGCGGAAGTCGCCAAGCACAGACGCGATGCGCGTGGCTCCTTTCACCTCGGGCATATGGCACGACTGGCACGACTGTGCGCTCTCGTTCTTGCTGTAGTCGCTGTGCTGCCATTCCTGGAAATTCATCTGCTCGGGCAGCGAGCCAATCACCTGCCCCGATGGCGAGAACGCCTGCGTATACAGCGTGTGACACGTGGCGCACAGCTCGGATTGCTGGATATGGGCACCCTGCGCCTGCACGAAACCCGTAACCGAACGCATGATCGTCTTGCGTCCGGCATCGATCTGATACGGACCAAAAATCACACGCGTGCCGTCAGCTGGTGTGGGCTTCATCACGAACTCGCCGTTGAAGCTTTCACGAGTACCAAGCCGCTCGCTGGAGATCTGATGGCAGACGGTGCACGAAATGCTGTCGGCCGCGAACTTCTGGAGCTCCGTGCCGTTGCCCTTGTTGAACGGCAGGTGTGCGAACACTTCGCCCCTGCCGCCGGAGGCGCGAGAAATCTGCGTCGACATCGGCATGTGGCACTCAGCACACTCGTCCTGAATGGCTGCCGAATGCATTGGATGATCGATCGTTTCCCGGCGCACGCCCGCCTGCCAGTACGGATCCCGAGCCGAGTTGGCCATCATCGTGGATCGCCACGAGGCGCCAATTGAGACGTCTTCGCCCTGCGGCGTCACCAGGACGTTATGGCAGGCGATGCAGTTGTCAGATGTCGTGAAGAGGGAGAGGTTCTTGTGGATCTGCTTCGCGTTCTCCTTGGCGCCGCCTTCGGCTGTCTCCGCTGTTTGCGCGGCTCGCGGCAACGCAGTGAAGCACGCCAGCAGCCAGGCAATGCACGCGATCAGAATGATTCGGGGACTCGTCAACGCTCGACTCAATGCCAGTACTGGAACAGGCCACCATCAAACCAGTCCCACAGGAAGTACACGAGGAACCCCGGATGGCGCCCTTCACGTTGGCTCGCGGGAATGCTGACGCCGACGTCGATGAGAATGTGCTGCAGCTTGCTGAGCGATACCTGCATCTGCGGCACGACGTCGACGACGGAGGAAGCCCCTTTCTCCTTCGACCAGATGATTTCGGTCATCGGAGTCCATGAGCGGCCGAATCCGTGATCCTGCGCATAGGTGTACCCCCACGCCTGACGCAGGTACGTCGAATTCTCGACGTTCGTGCGATTGCTCGACGCCATGTACCCGCCGTGCAGCTGCACAAACCCGTTGGCGCCAAGCCCCTTCCCGAACATCGCAAACGGCTCCCAGATGGTTGCGTCTTCGCCGACGCCAACTTCATCCTTGCCGGTCGGCACCGTCACCGCGCCTCCGGCGGCGAAAATCGCAGCGTGATCCAGGCTCGCCCAGAAGGCGCGCCGCAGCGCGAACTCGACGTCGCCGAGACCTTTGACCCAGGCTCCCGACGGCGTCGTCTGCTGGAATGCAAGCGGAATGGTGATCTCGTACTGGCTCCGTTGTTTGATCCGGTGCTCATAGACGAGCTCATTGCCGACCCCTTTCGCGCCCTTTGCGGTGATACCCGTGGTCCAGACGGCTTCGCTTTCGGGGAATGCCTTTTCGGTGAAGAACGCGCGTGGAAAGTTGAGATCGCCGCGCGGCCATCGCGAATCGTCGCAGAGCGTCCAGAGGTACTTGATCACCGATTCGATCTGGTCGTCCGACAACGCATCGCCAAACGCCGGCATGTGACGGTCGAGCCCGCGGATCGGCCCGCCCCGATGCACCACGGAGTTCCAATCGCCGAACGGCTCAACCGTGTTCGTGGAACAGTCGGTGAAATCCGGCAGCGGCGCATCGAAACCGATCACGCTCTGCGGCGAACCCTTTCCGTCCGGTCCATGACACGTCGCGCAGTTGTTCTTGAAAATGTATTCGCCGTCTGCGTTCGGCGGCAGCGCGTTTGCCAGCGATGTAGGTGGCGTCGTGGGATCCTGCGCCGCGTGCAGCGAAACCGTGCCCGCAACGCCGACGTATCCGACGGCCGCAAGCACAATCGCAGCGAGGCCCCGCGGCAGCATTACTTTGCAACCGGAACGAAGACGTACTGTTCGAGCCGCGCCAGTTCTTTGTCGTCGACGTATTTCCCGATTTCACGGTGGAACTGCGCGAGGGCCGTGTACGGACGGTATTCCTTGAACTCGCGGAGCATGCGGTTGCCGATACCGGGAATCAGCAAAATTTCTTCGTCGGTCGCTGTGTTCAGGTTGATCGGAACGAACAGTTTTCCGTAGAGCTCGGTGCGCTGCGCTTTCGTCAGCGAGCTGAGGGCGTTGTCGAGATCCTTCACCGTCTTGAACGGGCGCTTCGCAACGACCGCCTTTGCCAACGCCGCATTCATATTCGGCAGCTTCGCGAGGTCTGCCTCGGTGACCAGGTTGGCATCAACGATGGTGACCGGTTTGCCGACCTGCGCGTGGCCGCCAAGCGGCATGACGACGATCGATGCTGCGACAAGCACGATTCGAGCAAACTGCTTCATACCTCTGTCTCCGCGGCGGGATAACCCGCATATCGGGGATGGTGGTAGGCGTGCGCGAGCCCCACGAGCCCGAGCAGCACCATTGAGCCGGGAGCGAGCACGGGTGTCGCCCCTGCAACTGTTTTACGAATAAACGTCCATCCGCGTTCATCGGGATGGAGCTCCCGCTCGAACTCGACATTGCCGTCGTAATGGAGGCCGACGCCAACCACGCCCAGCGCAACGAACGCCAGCATGAGGCCCTGCAGAACGCGGACGCTGGCGGCGCTCGGCGCCACCGTATGCCAAATCAGAACGGGTATGCAGGCGCCTAGAAACACCAGTGGAATCCATTGCGCCGGCTGGTCGATGTGGCGGAGCAGGATCAGCTCACCGATTGTGCCCAGCACGCCGATCGCGAGTGCACCGAGAAGCAGTCTTCGAATTGCAGCGAGCGTCTCCGACTCTCGCGTGGCCCCATCAACCATGAACGGAACGGTACTGCGGTTCACACTACCGCAAAGACGCGCGCCCGCGAAGCTTGCGAGCGAGTCTCAGTTTCGATTGGAACGGACGGTCACCGGCGTGTCCTCGCGAAGCAAGGCGCGGACGATCGACGGGTCGCCATCGTTGGGCGTCGGCGTCACGTGGAGGATATTTGCGAGCACGTTGTAGATGCTCACGTTCTCAAACGGAGCGACGGTCGCGCCGCGTTTGAACGCCGGCCCTGCGGCGATGAAGATGGCGCGCATCGACATGAGTTGCGGATCGTAACCGTGCGTGCCTCGCTGTCCGGGAATCGTTCGCGCGGCGATGCTGTTGACCGTTCCGCGGCGCACGACTTGCCACCCTTCGTCTGCGACGCCAAGAATCGGCGGCACACGCGGATGATCGCGATAATGCCACGTGGCGGGCATCTGCTCGCGTTTGAATACCTTCAAATGCGGATGCGCCTTCACGAGCCGGCGGTACACCTCGTCTTCCTTCCCAGCCTTTGGGAATAGGCCCAGCGTGGGATTGATGTCGGAAATCACCACATCGTCGGGCGAGACGTAATCGTCGGCAACAATGAGGCGCGTATTGTCGACCGCCGCCATGCCGTGATCCGAAACGACGACGATATTGACGCGATCGACGAGTCCGCGACGCGAGAGGCCATTCACCAGGCGCCCAATGTAGCCATCATCGCGGACGATGGCGTCGCGCACTTCTGGTGAATCCGGTCCGTTCGCGTGCCCGACGATGTCGGTGTCTTCGAAGTACAGAGTGAGAAACGTGGGACGTTGTGCCACGGGCTGATCGAGCCAGCTGAGGATCTGATCGATTCGAGCGTTCGCGGGCCTGTTCTCCTCATACGGCTGCACGTACACAGGCATGATGCCTGCGTGAGGCGCTTCCGAGCCCGGCCAGAACAGCGGGGCCGACTTCCGGCCGGCGCGCTCCACGAGCGTCCAGATAGGCGTTCCTCCCCACCACATCGGATCGCGCACTTCCTCGCGCTTCGTCGTTGCGAATGTCCTACCCGTTGGCGGATCGAAGATGTTGTTGGCGACAATCCCGTGATGGCCGGGATAGAGTCCGCTCACGATCGAGTAGTGATTCGGGAATGTCTTCGAGGGGAAGCTCGGGATGAGGTTGCGCGCGTGAACCCCGCGGTCGATCAGTCGACGCAGATTCGGCGTCGGCACCTTCGACAGATAGTCCCAGCGGAACCCGTCGAAGGAAACGAGGATGACCGTCGGCTGGAGATCGGCAAACGTGTCGCGTTGCGCAAAACCGGCGGTCGCGGCAAGCGCCAGCGCGACGATGACGGTGAGGATTGGCACGCGTCGCATGTCAGTCGAATTCGTAGGTGGGCGCCGGATGGGAGATGCCAACTGTCCCTGCAGTAATCGTTGCCCTGGCGTAGTTTTCTCCGCGAACAGGCGCTCCAGCGAGCCGGCGCAGCATCATCAGTTGGCCCGTATGCGTCAAGGCGTCGGCGATTGGACCTTGGAACAGCCGTTCCGCTGACCATCCGAGCGACTCGGCTGAGGCGAGATACGCATCGAAGGCGGCGAGCGCGGCGAAAAAACGCGCGACCTCCTGATCCCACGGGAGCGGCATCGAGTCATGCCAGCTCTGCTCACCCCGCGCGAGGTACAGCGCCCAGTCGAGCAGGTCGCCCATGTGCGCCACAATCTGCCCGGGCGTGCGCGTGCCGGGCGCCACGGTGAACTCGGCAAACGCCGTCGGCGCGCCCCGCAACGCCTTGCCCGCCCGGTAGGCAAGCGTCGCCACCGCGTGGCGGAGGAACAGCCGCTCGGAAGTCATGGGGAGATTATTGCGCGAGTCGGAGTCGGGTGAGCGCTCGTGTGCGAGTCGGAGTCAGGTGACGTCCTCTGCGCGAGTCGGAGTACGGAGTCGGACCGTATCAACTTCGCCCTTTTGCGTACTCCGGCGGGTGGTCAATGTGCGCGATTTGCCTGAATCCCAGACCATCCGCAGGTTTGCGCCGAAATAGGCGGGCAGCGTGTTTGCGGTACCGATTTGCATGGCGCGCCGCGAACGCCTGTTCACGAGAGGCATGGCTCTGCACATAACGCAGCGGGGAAACAATCGCACCGTAGCGTTCCGGAAGCGCTCGGACTACGAGATGTTCCTTTTGTTCCTGCGCCTTGCGACCGCACGTTACCGTGTGCAGCTTCACGCCTATGCGTTGATGTCTAACCATTTTCATCTGATGGTGACGCCGGAATCGCCGGACCAATTGGCGCGTGCGATGCAAAGTCTCGGTAGACGTTATGTTCGTTTCTTCAACGACCGCTACGAGCGCACCGGCACCTTGTGGGAAGGCAGATATCGAACGGCGCTCATCAACAACGAACGGTACTGGCTTGCATGCATGCGGTACGTCGAAATGAATCCGGTCCGCGGGGGCATCGTGGCATCTCCGGAGTTGTATACATGGTCCAGCTACCGGACGCACGCGTTTGGCGCGCCAAACAACCTCCTGACCTCCCATGCTATCTACGAGAGGCTTGGAAATTCGCCCGAAACACGTCAACGAGCATGGCGACGGATCTGCCGACAGCCCGTGACGAACGAGCAGCATGAGGTGTTGCGCCAATCGATTCGTAACGGATTCGTCGTCTGCGAACCGTCCAACGTGGAGAACGCAGAAACTGAATAGGTTGATACGGGCCGTCACCGTACTCCGACTCGCGCACAAGACGCCACCCGACTCCGACTCGCAAAGAGGCATAATCGTCATGTGCGGCGAGTCCTGCTCGCGGCCCTGATCCTCACCGGTGCCCTGCTCGCGGCGCAATCGCCGACCCATCGCCCGCTGGCGATCGTCGCGGAACTCGACGGCATCATTCACCCCGTTTCAGCCGAATACCTGACCGGCGTCATCGATCAGAGCGACGCCGCCGGGGCAGACGTCGTCATCATCGTACTGCGGACGCCCGGCGGACTGCTCGACTCCACGCGCGACATCGTCAGCCGGATGATTCGCTCGCGCGCGCCGGTCGTGGTTTTTGTCGGACCCGCCGGCGGACGCGCCGCATCCGCCGGATTCATCCTGACGATTGCCGCCGATGTCGCCGTGATGGCGCCGGGCACACACATCGGCGCCGCCCATCCGGTGTCCGGCACGGGTCAGACGATGGACGCCGTGACGGCGCAGAAGGCGGCCGCCGACGCGGCGGCGTACGCGCGATCACTTGCCGAAGCGCGTGGACGGAACGTCATGCTCGCCGCTGACGCCGTGCTGGAAAGCCGCGCCTTCACCGAGATGGAGGCGCTCGAGGCGTCGCCGCCACTCATTGATTTCACTGCCAGCAACGTCAACGAGACTCTGCGAAAACTCGATGGCCGCACCATCAGGCGATTCGACGGCCGTTCGACGATCGTGCATACGGTGGGCGCTGAGACACGTCGCGTCGAGATGACCTGGCGTCAGCGCTTCCTGAGCGCGATCGCGAATCCGGAAATCGCATATCTACTGATGACACTCGGCATGATCGGATTGACGGTGGAACTGTGGAATCCCGGCGCGGTGCTGCCGGGTGTCGTGGGCGCACTCAGTCTGCTGCTCGCCTTCTTTGCCTTGCAAGTGCTCCCGATGAACACGACGGGACTGCTGCTTGCGCTTCTTGGCATCGGCCTGCTCGTACTGGAACTGAAAGTGCCGAGCGGCGTCCTCGGCGTCGGAGGAACAATCGCGCTCGTCATCGGCTCGATCATGATGACCGGTAGCGTCCCGGGCGTAT
>Ga0075423_10005448_pt1 | contig 11888 bp, 14 predicted proteins | sample SoiMethybrSBSTD2_FD_80114 | JGI IMG/M metagenome (GOLD analysis project Ga0075423, IMG submission 80114) | Bulk soil microbial communities from a Populus tree surrounding site in Tennessee, USA - Soil MetaG P. TD hybrid SBSTD2 | ecosystem: Environmental > Terrestrial > Soil > Tree plantation...
AACGAAGTCTCGATGGCCTCCAATGCCGCCAATGAGATGTGGCAGGTTTGAGGACACGCCTCGCATCGTCGCCGGTATTGGGGACTGCAGAACCTACTTGCTCAGTGATACCGGATGGCCCTCGGCATCTGAAATGTCGCGTGAGGCCATCTCGAGCAGCCGATCGGCCAGCCTCCGCAAGGCGCGGGCCACCGCGACCTCGTCGCCAACCTTGGGCATGTCGGGATCAGCTGGACGACGATGAGCCTCGCCGCGTACATCGAGTGGACCTGGGACGTCGCTGCGCAGCACCGCATTGGCCGCTGTAGCGTTCGCGTCCTCGTACAGGTAGATGTCGACACTCCACTGCTTGGTCGGCTGCGGACGCGACTTCTCCGCCCCGGCTTGCTGATCGGCTCCGTCTTCGGACTCACGCTGCACGTGCTCAACGTGGGCGTCCGGGCCAGGGAAGAACAGACTCTCATTGCCATCCGACCATCGCACGAGATATGGACCGGCCCCACCTTCGCCAATCTGCAGAATCTCGCCGTCTCGGATGGGCCGGTGCAGCGTGCCCGAAGCCACCACGATTCGATCCCCGACCTCCGCCTTCATCGTGTCCTCCTGAGTGGGTTTGGCTAGTCTCAGCATGACCCAAAGCATCCGCCGGTGGACAGGGGTGCTTGGCAGGGTTTTTGATCAGTGTCATGCGGTTCGCTGAGCAGGACGTCAAAGGCGCAGTCGCTCCGGGATTCGAGCTACTCGGTGAGGCATTCGCGGGAGCGCTCGCGACCTCTCACAGACATGGTGGAGCACTGCACGTACGCGTCGACGGCGAGGTCGTTGCGAATCTGTGGGGCGGGAACGCTTCGGCGGACCAACCCTGGCAGCACGACACGCCAAGCGTGATCTTTTCCTGCACCAAAGGGCTGGTTTCGGTCCTGGCTGGCGAGCTAGTGCGGGAAGGCCGGCTCGACCTGGACGCGCCGGTCAGCGCGTACTGGCCGGAGTTTGCTGCTCACGGCAAAGGCTCGATGCCGGTGCGGTGGTTGTTCACCCATCGCGCGGGCCTCCCTGCCGTTCGAAAAGATCTGCAGCCAGCAGATGTCCTCGACTGGGATCGGATGGTGGAGGTACTGGCGGAAGAGGAGCCTCTCTTGCAACCGGGCGACATCCACCAGTACCACGCGCTGACGTTCGGATGGTTGGCCGGTGAGATCGTCCGTCGGATCTCCGGCATGGGCGTGGACGAGTTCTTCGCTGAGTGGATCAGTCGGCCGCTCGGTGTCGAGGCCTGGATCGGAGTGCCCGAATCTGAGCTCTCTCGCGTTGCTCAGCTCTACGTCGCCTCGCAGCCGCCCGAACCACTGCCGCTGCCACCGCACGTGAACCCCGAGCTCGCTTCTATCAATGAGAGGGCAATGACTCTCGGCTCAGCAATTTCGCCCGACTTGGCCACGGATAAGGTTGGGTTCAACAGCGACGAGCTACGCCGAGCCGTGATCCCTGGTGCTGGTGGGATTGCCACGGCCCAGGCGCTTGCCACTATTTGGAGCGCCACGGTATCCGACGCGGAGCAGATCCGGTTGCTGAACGATGACGTGATCGCCGACATGTCGCGCGAGCAGAGTGCTGGGCAACCTGCTGTTCCGCTCCCCGGGCCATGGCCACGATGGGGGACCGGGTTCATGCTGTCCTCAGAGGTACGTCCCTTCCTCACCGATGCTTCCTTCGGGCACGACGGTCTCGGCGGGCAGGTAGCCTTCGCCGACCCAGAGCACAAGGTTGGGTTCGCCTACCTCACGAATGACTTACAACGCGTCGACGACACGCGAGGCGTTGTGCTGGTCGAGGCGCTTCGCCGCCTGCTGCGGGAGCGTGACTGACAAGAAGCTAGCGGTTCGAGACAGCGGGTGCGGCCCGTACCAGACTGGCGAGCAGCCGAGAGGCGGCTGTGTCAAACCGCTTGATGTCGTCGTATGGGCGCGCGATGAGCATGGCGCCCTCGAGGCCGCTCACGATCGCTTGAGCCGCATCCCGCGTCGAGCCGGACAACACCAGCTTGCCCTCGGCTACCCCGCTCTCCAGCACGCCGGTCAGCCAGGCCTCGTTGACATCGAAGAAGTTGATGACGGCTTGTTGCATAGGCGATGGCAGAGTGTCGTACCCCGCCGCCAACATGCCGCAAAGACACATCCGCCGCTCGCTCAGCACGTCGGCGTAGATCTTCGCATACGCCTCAAGCTTGGCTAGCGGATCGGGTTCCTGCTGATCAATGGCGTCCAATGCTTCGGTAAATCGGCTCTCGTAGCGCTCGATCAGTGCCCTTCCAAGATCGGCTTTCCCCGGAAAGTGGTAGTGCAAGCTGGCCTTGGTGATGTTCAGCTCGGTTGCCACGTCCGCGTAACTGAAACCGTTGAAGCCCCGCGACTGTACGAGCCGCTCTGCGACATCCAGGATCCGGGAGTTGGTGTCAGGTCGGCCGCCATCGGCGCCTTTGGCGCTGGTCTGGTTTCGGTTTACCGCCATCGCGACATTATCTCCAGCTTGATCTCTTGACTCTCTACCTACTAGTAGGTCAGTCTACTCCCAGAGCCAAGTCCACACCTAAGGAGGAGCCATGCTGGACAGGCATGAGACCGAGCACAAGAGCCTCGAAACACCAGATGAGACCCGAGAGTTTCCCCACGGTCGCGCTGAGATCGTGCAGATCGGCGGCGGTGAGATCGGGCGATTGGTCTTTGAACCAGGATGGCGCTGGTCCAATGACGTCAAGCCGATCGCCGGCACCGAGAGCTGCGAGGCCCCACATTTCCAATACCACGTCAGCGGACGCCTGGGGATCCGCATGGATGACGGGACCGAGTTCACCGCGAAGCCTGGAGACATCACCTCGCTGCCGAGCGGTCACGACGCTTGGGTGGTGGGCGACGAGCCTGCCGTCGTTGTGGATTGGTACGGAGCGAGCAACTACGCGAAGACGAGCTAGCCGGCCGCGAGCTGCCTGTGAGGGCAGCGCTCAGTCCGCGGTCGTCGACCGAGGACGCCGCTGCGGAACCACCGCGACTGGGCACGCGGCTTGATCAAGGACGGCGCGAGCAACCGAACGGATCCAGCGGCTCCACTCGCGGCCGCGGTGAGGAGTGCCGACGACGAGCAGCTGGACGTCTGCTGACACTGCGGCAACGGTGTCGCGGGGTGAGCCGGCCAGCAGCAATGCGTCCACCTCGATATCGGGATAATCCGCCTTCCACCCGGCTAGGATCTCCGCCACGTTGAGCCTCGTGTCCTGCTCTCCGGACGACAACTCAGCCAGCGGTGCAGAGTGCACCACAAGGATCGGAACCCCGCGCATGCTCGCCTCGGTGAACGCGTAGCGAAGGGTGCTGGACGAAGCATGTCGACCATCGATGGCCACGGCGACGGGACGTAGATCGCTGGCCCACGGTATCTAGCCGCGAGGCACCGCCACCACGGGTCGCCTGGACATACTGGCGACCGCGCTCGCCGTGCGCCCGAACGGCATGTGCCCGGCTAGGGCCGGATGATCATGGCCTAGCACCGTCAGCTCGGCTCTCTCCGAGTGCCGGGCCAGCAAGGACTCAGCAGTGTCCACCGCGACGAGCTGATCGAGATGCATCTGGGGCGGCAGGGCGAGTGTGCCTGTGATCTTGTCAAGCAGTGCCTGTCGCCCCTCGCGACCGCGCCTCTGCGCCGTTGCCTTGCCTCGCGGCGGCAGCATCGGCACCTCGTACGCGTGGACCAGGAGCAGGTCAACCTTCCGCAGTTCGGCCTCCTGCAGTGCCCAGCGAGCCGCCGCTTCAGCCTCGGCTGAGTCGTCTACGCCGACGAGGATCACCCGGCGGGGTGCTGACTCGGCGATTGCGCTGGGTCCGCCGCCCACCATGAACACAAACATCGGCGTCCTTCCCCTCCACCATCTATGGTGGGCCCGGCGCCGTCTCGGAGATCATGATCGTTGGTCGTCACTCCTCGGGACTTTGGTCCCGAGGAACGAGCGGGGTGTGATCACCAGTGGCGTCGGCCATGGGGTGGTCGCGGAGCCAATGTTCGTACGCGGCGACGGCAGTCGGCAGGGTGGCGAAGAGATGATCAGCACCTACCCTCTCGACCCAGCCCGTCCTGGCAAGGGTCGTGCGTAATTCGGTCCGCAAATGCGTGGTTGCGAACACGATTCCGCGGTCGGCAAGCCGAGCCCGGAGTTCCTCGAGCGCGTCGGCGGCCGTCAGGTCCAGATTGATATTGGCTTCCGCGTCGAGGACGAACCATCGCGCAGGAGGATCCGCTTGGTCGACCGCGCGCAGCGCGCGTTCCACCAGATCCACGGCGTTCGCGAAGAAGAGCGGCGAGTCGTAGCGATAGATCACCAGCCCGGGCACCTGGCGCCCATCAAGGCGGTCTCTCACGTTGTGCATGCCCGCCTGTCCAGGCAAGTACCCCAACAAAGCGTCGTGAGGTCGTGCGATGCGACGCAGCAGATCTGCAAGCGACAGCGCGATGGCGGCTGCGATGCCCCACAGCACTCCGAGGACGACAACAGCCGCAGCCGTCGCCAGCGCCAGGCCGAGTTCACTGCGGCGAAACCGTGCCATGCGGCGTAACTCGCCGATGTCGACTACTCGCGTGGCGGCGTACACGATCACCGCACCCAGGCCTGCCCAGGGGAAGGCGGCGAGAATCGGCCGGCCGAAGGCCATGGTGAGCGCGATCATGACCGCCACGACCAGCGAATAGAGCTGGGTACGTGCGTACAGGCTGTAGGCGATCGCGGTGCGGCTGGCACTACTGCTGACCGGTAACCCTTGGCTGAGTCCGGCGGCAACGTTGGCGACGCCGAGGGCCACCAGTTCACGATTGGGGTTGATCTGATCCCCGGTCTTGGTTCCGAAACCGCGACCGGTCAGCACGGTGTCTGAGTACGCGACCACAGACAGCCCCAGGGCGGCAGGCAGCAAGGAGGCAGCCTCGGCCCAGCTCACCTCGGGCAGGGTCAGCCTCGGCCAGCCGGCCGGAATCGAGCCAACCAGTTCGACACCATAACGCTCCAGGTGGCCAAGGACGACGACTGCGGCAGCAAGCAGCATCGCGATCAAGGTCCAGGGCATGCGGGGCAGCAGTTTGGTACCGACGAATAGCACCACGAGGATGGCTGCCGCCATGATCACGGTCGCCACATTGATCTCGGACAGATGGGTGAGGACATAGCCGACCTGTGTCAGCACGGAACCGCTGGGAACCGATAGCCCGGTGAGGTGTCCGAGCTGGCTGATCACCATCAGAACCGCGACGCCGAGCAGGTAGCCGACCAAGATCGGCCGAGACAGTAAAGCGGAAAGGTATCCAGCGCGCAGCAGCCTGCCGACCACGCAGACCAAGCCTGTCGCGATGGCGAGCGCCCCGGCGACCGATGCGAGCTGGTCGGGGTCCCCGTTCGACATCGCCGCCAGGGTGGTGGCCGTGAGCAGGGCCGTCGTCGACTCAGGACCCAGTGACAGCTGAGGTGAGGAGCCAATGAGCGCGTACACAACAAGTGGCAGCAGGCTCGCCCACAGTCCAGCGATCGGTGGGAGGCCGGCGATTGCGGCGTAACCCATCACCTGCGGCACCATGTACGCGGCCACAGCCACCCCAGCGAGCAGGTCCCGTCCCAGCCACTGCCTTCGGTAGGAGCGCCACCATGGCTTGGGCTGTGCCGTGCGTGGGTTCGCGATTCGGGGACTTTCGCCTCTGCTCATCAACGTCTCGGATCGACACAGTGGATATGAACGGGTGGGGATATCAACGTGGGGGATAGGAAGCCGGTGGGCTTGATCATCACACGCCCCCAGCGGTCGGAGAACCTGGGAGTCATGATGAGCGCATCGACGGTTTCGCCTGGCGGGGATCACCTCCTCGCGATTCGGTCGATTGATCCTGACGAGCCGCAGCGGATTGTCGTTGGGCTCGACGACACCCCGACAGCTCGCGCCGCGCTGCGCTGGGCCGCGAGGCAGGCCCGCCTCACGGGTGGCACCGTACGTGCCGTCCATGTCATCGACTGGCCGATCGGAATCGAGGCGTTCGGATCGGTGGAGATCGAGGAAGAGGGTCGGCTGCCCGCGGAGAAGGTGAGCGCGCCGTACCGGCGAGGCATCCGGCGCGTCTTCGAGGAGGTGGCGCCTGATCCGGATTGGCAGCTGCAGTTTGCCGAAGGAGACGCTGCATCGGTGTTGGTTACCGAGGCTGCCGGTGCTGATCTTCTGGTGATCGGGGCACGTACGAATCCGGACTGGACGGGCGATGTCTCGGGTCCGATAGCGCACTACTGCCTGAGCCGGACGACCTGCCCGGTAGTGACTGTGCCGCTGCCGACGTAACGACTTGAGGTGCCCTGAGCCTGTCGAAGGGCGCGCCAAGGTGGCGTCATTGATCTTTCACTCGAGCCCGTACGACCGGAAGGACCAGACCCACAAAGCTGGCCATGGCGCAGAGGCTGACCGAGGTAGTGACGATCCCGAGCGGCAGTGCCGTCTGCTCGCCCGCGATCCCCACCAGCGGTGCCGCTATTGCACCGAACAGGAATTGGCTGAGGCCCTGCAGGGAAGATGCGGTACCGGCTAGATCGGGATAGTCCGCCATGGCCAGCGCGTTTGCCGTCGGGAAGATCAATCCCACAGCGCACACCATGATCACGAGCGCTCCGATCAACGCGCCGAGTGGGAGTCCGGTCACCACAGTAACGAGCAGAGCCGTTGCTCCAGTCAGATTGATGGCCAGGCCGAGAGCCATTACCCGGGTCAGCGGCCAGATGAGGGCAAGACGGGCTCCGCCCTGCGCGGCGGCAACGAGACCGAAGGAGATGCCTCCGAAGATCAGCGAGAAGCCTTGGGGCGACATGCCGTAGATCCGTTGCAGGACGAACGTGGAGCCAGCGATGTAGGCGAACATCGAGGCGCCGGCTAGTCCGGAGGACAGCGCGCAGCCGACGAAGAAGCGGTCATGAACCAAGGTGTTGTAGCCGTGCAAGGTTCGGCGGAAGCCGCCTACCACCCGCCGCTCGGGAGGCAGGGTCTCCCGAAGTCCGAACCACCCAGCCAGGAGCAGCACTGCGCCGAAGCCCGCCAGTACGCCGAAGATCCCGCGCCAGCTCATGATTCGGCTCAGTTGGCCGCCCAGTATGGGAGCGATGACCGGCGCCAGCCCGGCGATCAAGAGCAGCCGCGAGAAGAAGATCATCAGCGCTCGGCCGGAATAGAGATCGCGGGCGATGGCCCTGGAGATCACTATGCCCGCGGCACCGCCCAGACCCTGGATGAACCGGAGCACTACGAGCACTGTCACAGAGGGCGCCAGAGCACAGGCCACGGACGCCACGAGATAGGCCGAAAGCCCGACGATGAGCGGGCGACGGCGGCCGAGCCGATCCGATAGCGCGCCCGCCACCAGCTGACCGAGGGCGAGGCCGACTAGGCATGCTGTGATCGAGAGCTGTGCGGCCGAGGTCGAGGTGCCAAGATCATCTGCGAGCTGTGGGAGTGCGGGGAGATAAAGGTCGAGCGAGAGTGGCCCGAACATCGTCAGCAAGCCGAGTACGACGACCGTATAGGCGGGTGGCCGAGCCGTATCCGGGGCATGCATGGGGGAACCCTAGAGGCCCAACCTTCTGGGCCATCGCAGAATCTCAGGTCTGATGATCACGATGCAGAGCGACCCCGGCTACCACAAGCCCGATGCCCACAATCTCCAGCGGATGGGGGATCTGTCTCAAAATGACGAGCCCGACCACCGTCGCGGTCGCCGGCAAGAGCGAGACCATCAGCGCGTACGCGCCACGCGACAGCCGTCGCATGGCCATTTGATCACAGACGTACGGGATCACCGAGGAGCAGATGCCGACACCGGCCGCGGCAAGCAACAGGCGTGGGTCAGTCAAGGCAGATTCTGCTGCCCCAATCCCGACCGGGAGCGCGAACACCGACGCGCCAAGCATCGCCATTGCCAGGGCGTCGATGCTGCTGCTGGTTGATCGCTGGGCGACGCGGTGCGCACAGATGATGTACGCAGCGAAGAGCAACGCATTGCAGCCTGCGAAAACCAGGCCAAGTGGCGAGCGGGTGAGTTGGATGTCAGTCAGTAGGTACACGCCCGCGAAGGCCAATGCGAGCGCGGCCAGGTTGCGGCCGGTGCGTACCGCGATGGCCGCGAGGATGATCACCGGGACGAACTCGATCGCAGCCACCGTGCCGAGCGGGAGCCGGTCGATGGCGAGATAGAAGACTGAGTTCATTGTCGCCAGCACGAGTGCAAGGAGGCCAACAGTCCAGCGTGTGGAGCGGTCCCAGAGGTGCCAGCTGCGCCAGGGCTTGCGCCACGTGGCGAAGATCGCGGCTGCCGTCAGGATGCGCAACCATGCCACTCCAAGCGGTTGCATTGCGGCGAACAACAGCACGGCAAACGCCGGACCCAGATAGTGGAACACCGCGCTGCCCAGGAACCAGGCATGGGGCGGCAGACGTTCGAGCCGTCCTGTTCGCCTGCTCGTTTCGTGAACAGCGAGATCGCGCGACACAACCACACGCTATGAAACAAATCTCAATCCGCATATGGACAGGGAGACTACAAACGCGGCTATCTTGTGCGATGGAGAAAGGAGAATCGTCCATGACTTCTCTGCGAGAAAAGTCGCCGGAACTCGATCAGCTTTCTCGCCGGCTGCTTGAGCGGCTCGCCGCCGATCCACTGCGCCCGGCGTCCGCGCTCGCTGGTGATCTTGGCGTGTCGGCACCGACGGTACGAGAGCGGATCCGCAGGCTGGAGCAGCTCGGCGCGATCCGCGGCGTCCGACTCGACATCGACCCGGCCGCCCTTGGTCTTCCGATCGCGGCTTGGGTGCGGCTGCGTCCTGCCGCCGGCCAGATGAGTCGCATCGTCCAGCTTGCTCAAGACTGCGCCGAGGTGAGCGAATGCCATCGGATCTCCGGCGAGGATTGCTTCCTGCTCAAGGTGCACGTCCGAGCCCTTGGTGATCTTGAGGCGGTTCTTGATCGGTTCCTTGTCTACGGCCAAACCACGAGCTCGCTGATCGTTTCGACGCCAGTCCCGCCACGCCCGGTACTGCCGTAGGTGCTGGCATGTATTCATGCCGCCCTCGCTGTTCGTGGCCGGCGTTGCGGGATGAGTTGGCGTTGGATGTGGAGACGTCGGATTCTGGCGTTGATGTGGGGTTGTTCGTGCGGGTCGATCCACCTCGGCGCGATCCATTCAGGTAGGCCGTCGGGGTTGATGCGACAGGTCCAGCCTCTCTGCAGAAAATGGGTGTGGTGGTACCTGCACAGCATGGTCAAATTGTCTAAATCGGTAGGTCCGCCGCGGATCCAATCGATAATGTGGTGCCGGTCGCACCAGCCGGGTGGATGGCTGCAGCCGGGGAAGGAGCAGCCGCCGTCGCGAGCAATGAGTGCCATGGTTTGGCCTCGGGATGCCAACCGTTGTGTTCTTCCCAATGCCAACGGGACGCCACTGCGGGTGATGATCGTGGGCCAGATCTCGGCCTCGTCGGCAATCCGCAGCAGCTGTTCGGAGGTCAACTGGCCGCCATTGCCGGTTTCGGCCAGCCCGGCCTTGGCCAGCAGTTCTTCGACACCGATGGTGACGATCACCGATGCCGGCGTGCCGCCGACCGACGGCTGGTCGATCGACCTCAGCAGCTTGCCGCAGGCCTCATCCAATCCGTCGTGTAAGCGCTGGCCGTAGGGGCGCTCGTCCGAAATCTGGGTGCAAGTGCCGTTCTCGTCCTCGATGCTGCAGGAGCGCGGCTTTGCCAAAGGCTCCAAGATGGCAGTCAGTTGCGCGCCGACGGTCGCGGTGAGTGTGCCGTGCAACTGCCACATGCCGTCCCGGCGTAGTTTCAGCTCGAGATGCCGGCGGTCCTGCTGCAGGGCATCGTCGATGGGTTCTGGCCCGTCGGGGTCTGCGGCATCCACCACCCGGAACGCGAACCGGCGCAGATCACCTACTGCCAGGATCGGCGCATGCTCCACCAGCAGCTGCTCGGCGGTCTGCATAGCTTCTGGGTCCAATCCGGGCCGGGACAAGTGGTGCATGGCCCGTTCCACTATGGCCACTTTCTCTGCCGAAACCTCGCCCCGACGCTGCAGCGCGGCCAGCCGCGGCCGTTGCGGTTCCAGCCGTTCTCCGAGCATCGAGGTGCGAGGTCCGACCGCGGCGGCGGCCCGGACCCGGGAGGCCGCCTCACCGTGAGAGATCTGCAACACCCGCACCAAGAACTGGGTCATCGTGGAGGAGCAGTAGGACTTCGCTAGATCAGTCGCCTCGGCATGGGCGATCAGCCCGTGATCGACCAGCGGCAGCCGATTCCGCAACGACTCGAACCGCTGCAAAAAGGCCACCTTCTCCGCCGCGTCGAGCTCATCGAGTGCGCCCGCGTCGACCGCTTCCACGAGGTCACTGATGTCGTCATTGAGCTGATCGAGAATCACATCCAGCCGGGCGCGCTCGGCGCGTTCGTCGGCCGAAAGGTCCCCGAGTTGCATGCGTTCATTCTATTAGAACAGATGTTCGATATCAAGAGATTCCCTATGCGGAATAGCTGCCACTGAACTCGCGAACCTGCTTGACGACCCACTGGCGGTTCTCGAGCAACTTCACCTCGAGGTCGAGCGACTTCTGTTTCTGATTGTCGACAGTCACGAACTCGCGCCCGGAGTAGTAGTCCGACTTCGCAGCACAGTAGGCGTTCTCCACCCGGCGTGCGAGATCGACAAGATCAAGCATCTGCTCACGGGCGAGGACGGGTTCGGTGCGCTCCAGAGAGTCCTTCGTCGGAGATTGCCCGCCACCATTCTCCGCATTGATCAGGTCGGCCAGCTTGGCTCGAAGCTCGGCATTGGGCGGATGGTTGAGAAAGTCGATGTAGTACTCCAGCGGCACAGCGAACCCCTGCGGGACCAGGTCATAACCCTTCGTCGCACTGCGACTACCAACATCGCCAATCCGACCGAGCACCCCGCGATGGGCGAGGAACCCCAAGTTTGCAGCCTTCGAGCCAAAGCGACGGAATGCGGCAAGCGCGGCGGGTCGGGCTGGTCGTCGCGAGTTCGTCGTACGACCGCAACTCCGACTCGGGCTCCCAGCTCAGCGAGATCAGCGGCCGGCTCATGCGGTCAGCGAGCTTTTCCGCAATCACATCCTCGGTGGTCTCCTCGAGAATGAAGTCTTCGCCGGCCACGATCAGGTGCACAGGCTTTGTCGGCATACGCTGCAAGGCGTGCATTGTCAGGACCAGCATGTCGAAAGCACCGCGTTGGGCGTGCGACGTTCCTTCGACTTGAGATTGACGTGAGAGTTGGTGTCCTGAACGGCTCGCGTCAGCACGCCCGCGACCACCGACAAATCCAGCGGCAACTCATCGAAGACCGGAATGTCGGTAGGTCGCAGGTCGTCATTGTGAGCCGGAAAGATTCGCAGGAATCCCCACGCCTCGCCGAGATTCAGCGGGATGTATTCGATCGTGCCGAGAATTTGATCAAGAGGCAGCACCTCGAGCCCCGCGGTTGCGAGCGCGGCGGTGACCGTTGTGGTCGTCTGCTGCGTTCCCGTTGGAACAAACGCGAACCCGGCGCCCTCGATTCGAATCTGATCTTTAACTACCACGAGCGCCTCGACGATGGCAGCTTCCTTGATCACGTCTTGCGGGTAGAACTGCAGTCCATAGAGCGGATCGCTCGACACGTCGAGGAAGTACGTGTGAACCACGCCAGCGACGGTCCATGATGATCAAGAGCTGAGGACTGCGGCATCTGCTGGCTGGTGGCGTTCATCCGCCTAGCTCGTTGGCGCGCTTCGCGCCACGGGCTCGCAGCCATGCCGCAAGAGCAGGTTCGGCAGCT